>Ga0326597_10015374_pt1 | contig 10006 bp, 15 predicted proteins | sample RVTome_12_FD_203789 | JGI IMG/M metagenome (GOLD analysis project Ga0326597, IMG submission 203789) | Soil microbial communities from uranium-contaminated site in the Upper Colorado River Basin, Wyoming, United States - RVT100D185 | ecosystem: Environmental > Terrestrial > Soil > Contaminated >...
CCCAAAGATGCTGAGCCACTGCGACGATCACGGCAAATCGTGGGATCGTGAAGTCTGGCTGCGTCCTGGGTATCGAATCATGGCTTGGGTTGAAGGAGATCAGCGATATCTGGAGACTCGCTTCTGCGAATCTCATCGCCAGTGCCTCGGGATGTAGCAAGTGGAGCAATGAGCATCGCACTTACTAGATGGCAGGATGGCAAGCGGTTCATCGTCCATGTCATCGACTACAATGGGCATCATTTTGAAGCGGTCGCCAAGATCGTCGACGCTTTCAAAGTTGGTAACGCAATTCGTGTGCAGCTAACACTAGAGACGTCGTGCCCGCATGGATGTTTCCTCGTCCACGGTGTTCGGGTCATGTCGCGACCATCACACAGAACGCATCCCATTCGAGCATGGGCGCCGCCCACCTGGCCGCTGGCTGAGACATTCGCTCTGATCCGATCCGATGCCGCTGAATGACCAAACTCCGTCGGTCACGCTGGTCAACTCCAGCGAGGTCGAGGTCGGCACCTCAGCGAACCCGCTGTTTGGTCGTGACGCAACGACGGGCACGCTCGCCAACGGCGCACAGACCGCCGTGTCGAACGTCGCGGTCTCGGTGCTCGCTGCGAACGCGAATCGCAAGACGGCCATCATTCAGAATGTTGGAGTGCAGCCCGTGCGCATCGGCATTGCGGCTGTGACCGCAACAACTGGCATCCAACTCGTTGCGGGCGCGACGTTGATCCTCGAACCACCGTACGTCGTCACTGGGCAGATCTTCGCGATCCGCGAGACCGCCGACTCGACAGTGTTCGCCACCGAGATCACGTGAGCGTCGGCCTCATCATTCCACCGGGTGGCTCGACGGTCACCGTGCCGGTACCGAGTCGGTCGAACCTGTTGCGCAACGGTGGCTTCTGGTTCGCACAGGTTCGTAATCCAGCCGTTTCGAGTGCCGTTGGAAGCACAACGCTCAGATCGATCTCGGCCGATGGTTGGGGTGTCACCGACGAGAACGCCAACGTAGAGTACCAACGCATCGACACCAACGCCGCGCCCGAGGCGGGCTTCGGTGGACGCTACTATGGCCAGTTCAAGAAGATCACTAGCAACGGCAAGGCTACGATCACGCAGGCGATCGAGAGCATTGATTGTCAGTTCTGTCGCGGCAACACCGTCCGCGTTCAGGTGCGTCTCAAGGCCAACGTCGCGGGTGCCACCTATCGCCTGGGGCTGATTCAGCTCGCGGCAGCGGGCACCGTCGACACGATCCCGGCTCGCGAGGTCGGCTCGTGGGTGTCTGCGTGGGGCGCCGCGAGCACCGATCCGACGCTCACCGCGGGCAACAACACCGCGTACATCGCACCCAACGCGACCAACCTGGAGAACACGACCGTCGTCGGCAACGCCCTCAACTGCGTAGTCACGACCGCATGGCAACGCTTCGGTGGCACGTTCAACGTCCCGACCGATTGCCACAACTTGATCGTCGCGATCTGGTCGGACGCGCAGGTGCCGACAAACGACGGCGTCTCGATCGCAGAAGCGTCGCTGACCATCGGCGTCGACATCGTCGACTGGGCGCCCCTGTCCTATGATCTTGAGCTGCTTCGCTGCCAGCGGTTCATCCTCAAGACGTTCGACGTCGATACGGTGCCCGCACAGAATGCGGGCGTGACAAGTACGCTGCGCGGTATTGCAGGCAAGGCGACGACGAACGCATCAGCCCTGTTTCTCATTTGGCGCTTTCCGGTGCCGATGTTCCGCACTGGCTTGAGCGATGCAGCCCCCTTTGCGTCGCTCGGGGTCACTCGCTACAATCCTTCAGCGGCCAACACCCTCGCACGCAACTTCACCACTGGGGCTGATATGGGCGCGGCGACCGGCAACATCATCACGGGTAGGAATGGGTGCCAGTTTCAGTGTGCCGGCGTCAGCGGCGGCAGCGCGTCTGCCGTTGGTGACAACTGCGGGATCCATTTATTGATTTTCGGCGAGTTGTAGTAGGCTCCGCGCATGGGAGCGCTTTCACGTCTGATCCAGAACACCGTCCTCGACATCATGGCCGGGCGAGCCTCGTCGTTCTCGACGTCGGGTGAAGTCTGGGCACAGCTCCACCACGGCGGCAGTCCAGGTGTCGACGGCACCGCCAACGTGGCGAGTGGCTTCTCTCGACAGCAAGTCACGTGGGGAACGCCCACAGCTCGCAAGGTCGTCAGCGCGAGCGACATCCTGTTCTCGAACTTCGGCTACCAGGAGTCGGGCTCGCCGTACATCTCGCTGTGGGATGCCTCGACGAATGGATCATTCCTCGGTGCAGATCAAGCAACGCCCCCCAGTGTGATCGATCCAGGCGAGAGCTGGTTGATCCCCGCCGGTCAGCTCGAACTCAAGGCGACCGACACCCAAGCGTCGGATCAACTCGTTCATCGGGTTTTGAACACGGTGATCGGTGCCGCTGCGTTCACCGGATCGGACGTCGGCCCCTACCTCCAGATCCACACGGCCGATCCCGGGGCCAACGGCACCGACAACATCGCCCCGGTCTACAACCTGTCGACCGGCGCCGCCGAGCGGCTGCAATCACCGTCGTGGCCAAACCCAGCCGCCAACGGCATCGTCGAGTCCGTCGGCGTGCCGGCGAACTGGGGTTGGGAGGTGCGCGGCTCAGGCAGCATGCCGCTCGGTATCACGACGCTGTGGGACGCTGCGACTGGCGGCAACTTCCTCGGCAAGCGTGGCGCGATCTTGTCCAACCTGTTCTATCCCGGTGACCGTTGGCTGTACCCGACCAACGTGCCGGTTCGCTTCACCCTGATGAACACGTTCTAATGTCTGCGGAAGCGACCATAGCTTCCGACTAGGAGCTGAGCCATGTGCAGACTGATCACCCCCGTTGCCAGCTTTACCCCGTATTGGCTCGACCTCGCCGCGAGCGATCTCACCGGCCCCGCGCCCTCGGACTGGAGTAAGGTTGGCACGACGTCACCCGTCGAATGGACTGGGACAGTTCCGCCGGACCAGAGCCTGAGCTGCTCGATCGCCAAGAACAGTACCGAACGCGAGTACATGTTCACTGCCAGCGGGGTGCCCGGCACCAACGGCGCGAGCGGCGACTACCAGCTCGTACTACGTCTGTTGACCGGCGATGCGAACGTCAAGCTCTCGTTTCAGGTTCATCGCGTGAATTCATCTGGTGTCGTGCAGTCGTCGTCGAGCACGACCGCCGAGCAAGTGTCGTCATCGGCGTCCGTGTTGCTATTCTCGCTCGCGAGCGTCAACCTCGGGACGTGGGCAGCCGGTGATCGGCTACGCGCCGACATCATCGCGCACAACATCAAGACCACGGGCGGCTCGATCACGATCACGTTCGCGCTTGGGCGTCGCCAACCGCAGGCCAATCATCATCAGCTCGCGATGACCGTGGAGGCCACAGTGCTCTCCAGCCAGGTGATCACCTAGCCTGCACGCTCAAGGAGAAAGTTTGATACTATCGATAAGATAGTCATCGACTGAGGCTTAATGTCTTGTTGCTGTGAAGATCAGAACTTCGATCCAGTGCCATCAGAGGATATAAATCCGATGGCATTGCCCGAGCAGTGGGCAGTCATTTCGATTCTGCCCAGTCAAGTCAACGTCGCGATGTCGACGCAAGTCTCGACGAACTTTGATGACATCAAAGCGATTCGTGCCGGGTCGATCGTTGGACTCGCGACGCGGTTGGTGTCGGCGATCACCGCCGGCAACCTCACGATCGAGGTGACGATCAACGGTGTCGGTACGGGCTTTCTGATCGCGCACTCCGCTGGAAGCAATCCATCGGGTGGTGTAGCTGTGCAGGCGATAGGAGCCGATGCCTACGTGGCCGGTGATCTCATTGGCCTCCGTTTCACGACGGATGCCGGCTTTCTGCCGCTGCTCAATAGCGTCGAGGCATGGATCGAAGTTGTCGAGGTGATCTGAGATGGCAAACTTTTTCAGACGAGCCGGCGCACTCATCGCGAAGTTCATCAAGAGCGCGGCGGATCCGGCTGCCGAGGCCGACCGCTTTCTCTTCTACAGCAAGGACGTTGCCGGCGTCACACAAGCGTTCGGACGCTCGAACGACGGCACGATCTATCAGATGACGCCGCCAGCTAGCGGCGCGGTCAGCTTGCTACTCGGAGGAGCACCGGACGGCGACCTCGTCTTCGACGGCGTAGCAACCGTGCTTGGCCTAGTGCCCGTCGCGGGCGTCTATACGATGACGAGAGACATCCTCGCCAATAATGTGACGGTTAATGTCGGCGTGCGCATCCGAACCCGAGGTTTCTTCATCGTCGGAACAGGCACTCTCACCAATAACGGGCAAATCGACGACAACGGCAACGATGCAGTAGGAGCGACGGCGGGCGCGGGCTTGGCCGCGATGGACCGATTCGGTGGGAGCGTCGCAGGCGGCACACCCAGCACGTCCGGAGGCAACTCCAATCCTACGATCAGGGGTTACTTTCCAACAGCCGCTGGCGCAGCGGGTGGTGGCGTCAACGGTAACGGAGCGACTGGAGCACGCGGCGCGGGCGGCGGCGGTGGTGGTGGGCCGATCTCGGGTGGTTCGCTCGGCGGGTCTCTTACGGCCACGACGGGGACAACCTTCACAAATGATATCCTGCGCGGGGCCAATCCGGCGAATACGCAGTGGACGTGGGGAAGCGGCGGCGGCGGCAGTGGTGGTAATACCGTCGGGACCCGAGGAGCGGGCGGTGGCGGTGGTCGCTGCGTGTTTGTATCCTTCGGTGCTATTGCGGGCACGGGAACCATCCAAGCCAAGGGTGGCAATGGAGCCTCCGGCACTGGAGATGGGGCGGGCGGTGGTGGCGGTGGTGGTGGGCTGGTGTTCGTCGAGGCTCGTTCCAACACCGGGAACACGTTCTCGACCGCTGGTGGACTCGGAGGAACAGGCTCGGGTGGGGCGGGTAATGGAGGCGCGGGTGGGGCTGGTTATGTGATTGTAGCGATCCCCTGATGCGACGGTGCTTGCGTTCATTGAAGAGCCGGTGGCGCGGTTCGCTCACCACTTGGATGCAAGAGCAGCTCGTACCCGGCGATGAACGAGCCGTGATAGGGTTAAGGCATGGCTGCTGATTCCAGCATTCTCGCTCTACAGCAGATCATCAACCGGTTCGCGCCTGTAGGCCGCTTTGCGCCCGTCGCGACGGATGGTGTGTTCGGATCGAACACCAGGCTTGGTGTGGTTCGATCGCTGGAGTGGATCATTCAGGCGCAGGGGGCCGATCCAAGCTTTCGTGAGGCGGCTCAGCAGCATCTTATGAGCTGGGATCAACAGCCAGGCGCCTATCTCGCGTTCATCGCGCTGTTCCTCGGCAACGTTGCCAACGGTCTCAGTCTTCCGGGAGCTGCTCCAGGTACGGTCAAGCCACCGACGGCTACAAGCTCTGGAGTGCCGATCACTCCGACTGTTACTTCACCAGTGCCTTATCTACCGCCACCGCCAGACACAGGCATGACAGCGAACATCTCCGAGACATGGAGACGCATACCGACGTGGGGCAAGGTGATCGGCGGCATGCTCGTAGGGCTCGGGCTGCTCTGGGGGATCACGAAGGCGACGCGACGCGACAAGTCGCCCGCGATGTGATCATCGGCAGTGCGTGATAGGCTTCCGGAATGGGTGCAATTACCGATTTTTGGAAGTCCGAGCGCGGCCTGTTCGCGCTCACCCTCGTGCTCGGCGCGACAGTGCTCACGGCAATGAGCCTGATGTCCACTGATGCTTGGATCGACTACACAAAATGGATTTTCGGCATTTACGTCGGCGGCAAGTCGATCACGTCGGCAGTCGGGCTCATGGCCAACAAGCCGACGCCAGAGGTCGAGCCTGTGAAGCCTGCCGCGGTTTCGAAGCCTGCTGAGGCCGCGGTGTGAATAGGGCCAGGCCGATCATCACGCTGATCGTCATCCTCGCAACACTTGCTGCATGTGGTGCGACGGCACGGGAGCGTACGATCCAGACGACGCTCACGGTGACCAACGCCGCCCGTGATGGCTGGATCACGCTCGACGAGCAGGTTCAAGATCGCATCATCGAGCGGGCGACAAGTCGCGAACAGGGCGAGATCAGGCTTGCCGCATATCGTGTCGAGCAGGACAAGATCCTCGTGCTGTTCGAGGCGGTGTATCGCGCCATCGCGACGGCATCTGTTGCCGAAAAAGACGAGCAGTCGCTTCGCGCGATGCTCGATGCTGCCAGACGGCTCAAGGTCGCGCTCGACGATCTCAAGAAGGAGCTGTAACGATGTCGAGCTGGAATAAAGCCAAGAACGGCCTCAAGATGTTCGAGACCGTCGTACATGGGCTAGAAACCATCCAGCAGCTTGCCAGCGTCGGCGGCGATAAGACGCAAGATGCGTTGCAGGCCATCGCCGCGATCGTGCATGCGCTGCGCGATGGATTCGACGGCAAGGTGACGCCCGAGACTGTGCACTTCGAGATCGAAGCACTGCGTGATCGTATCGCGGCGAACAATGCTGCTGCCGACGAGAAGCTGCGACGGAAGTTCGATGGTGAGGCGCCCTGATGTCGGGGCCAAACGACGGATTCGATATTTCTGGGACGTCGATCTTGCAGCTCATCGGCGATGCCGTCGGCAAGGTTGCCGAGTTCTTACTACACGAGTTGGAGATCGCACGCCTGAAGGCCGAGGCTGAGGCCAACGCTGTAGCCGAGATAGCACCAGGGCCGTCGGTGCCGATCGTCAAGCCGTTCAGGCGTGGGCTCGTCGTACCGCTCAAGGCTCACGAGCGAGTCCTCCGCATGCTCTACCTTGCGCAGCAGGTCAAGATCGACTCGATCGACTCATACGTACGCAAGGACGGCGCGCCACAGGTTTGCCCGGACATCTACTATCTGCTCAAGGATCACAACGGCGGCAAAAATCCGACGGCACCTGATCCCGCGGATCGTTGGAGCAAGCCGGGCTCGGCGTTCGTCAACCGTACGTGCGACTGCATCGGCGGCATGTCGTGGTGCGGCGGCTGGGATCGCTATCAGCCGATTCGCTTCAAACACATCTACGACGGTTGGATCAACACCGACTCGATGTGCATGGAGTGTGATCGCGTCACGAAGGGGATCGACCTTGACGATCCGCCGCCGTGTTTTCGTCGGCTCGATTATCCCGCACCTGGTTGCTACGTCGTCTGTCGCTCGGGAACGCCGGGTCACAAGGTCGGCCACATCAGCGGCGTGATCGAGGTGGTTGCCGGGCTCGATCTCACGCTGCGTGAGAGCTGGAAGCGCATCAAGGTCGTCGACGTCGCGAACCGGTCGCCCAGCAGGGCCAACGCGATCACGACGGCGATCGGCTGGTATGGCACGGGCGCGTACTTCGTCGAGCCCGTCATGCAGCCATGAGTGATCAGCGCACCTGATCTCGGTATAACGCCTTCCGCGCAATTACGGAGTGTCGACTGATCAGATCGCGAGTTGTGTACAAACTCGTTTGATTTCCCGGCCCTTGCGTGCGTAACGTAGGGCTCAAGGAGATCTCGAACCATGGCTATCAGCGCAACGCTTGTCGAGCAGGGACATCATCGGCTTCGCTACCTCATCACAGCGACCGACACCTCAGATCTGACAATCACCATCCCGTCGACGGGTGGCGCGACGCCGGATCTGCTCACGGACACCGCCGGCAACGGTGGCTCGCTGCGCAAGATCGCCAAGACGTTCACCGACGGCTACGGCAAGCTGGCGGCTGGCGTCCAGACGCAGGCCAAGGCGCGGGCATTGTGGCTGTCGGATGATCCGACGGGCCTCGTCGCGAACATCGGCAACAACCTCGTGCCACGGGCGTTGTGCCGGCTCACACCGGACACGCTGATCACCGCGGCGGTCGATGCCAGCGTCGACGGTGGCGGGCATCCGCAACTGGACATTCAGCTGAGTGACACCGGTTCGGTGTACCTCGATGTCGAAACTCCCGGCACGATCGGGACCTAGCCAATGGCCGTCACCGCAACGCTCGTTGCAATCGGCAACAACCGGTTGCGTTACCTGATCAATGCACTCGCGACCGCCGAGGTTCCGCAGACCGGGACGGTCACACTCACCACGACCGGCGGGGCCACGCCCGATCTGCTCACCGACTCGGTGCAGGGGCCGATCAAGAAGCTCGCGAAGGCGTTCGCCGATGGCTACGCCAAGCTGGCGGCCGGCGCCAAGACGCAGGCTCAGGCCCGCGCGCTATGGCTGTCGAGGGACATCGGACAGATTGTCTCCGACGCCGGCAACAAGCTGCCGCCGACAGCGCTCGCACGGCTGACGGCCATCGTGAGCCCGAACGAGTTGAACTTTGCGGTGGACGCCAACGTCGACGGTGGCGGACATCCGACGATCGTCGTCTCGGTGTTCTTGCCGGTGGGCTTCAGCGGTAGCACGTACCTCGACATCGAGGTTCCCGAAGCGATCGGCTGGTAGCCGCCGAATCAAGGCGCAGGAAGCGTGAGACTGCTCCATTCGCCATCCTTGAGCCTCCAGCGCACATTGGCGAGCACTTCCTTGTTGTCTGCGTACGTCCAAATTGGAAAGTCGGGGCCAACGAGATCGTTGCGCATCCGTTGTGCGAGGTCGGCGGTCTCCTGCGAGAGTTTGGCGATCTCGACCACGACCTTGTTGGCACCGACTCGCTCGATGTCCAAGCAGACCCAATCGCTACTGTTGACGCGCTTGGCGACGCGTAGGATCTGATCGCGCCGCACGACGATGGTGGCGTCCTCGATGTCAAAGAACACGTAGCCAAGCATGCTCATCGTTTCACGGTGTCCTCGTTAGTCCGTTCTCTCGACGAGGCCGAAGTACACGATCGCATCCTCGAACGTCGGCGGCATCGTCGCCTCCGCACGTCGCAACAGATCATGCGCGAGCTTGATCGCGAGCGCACGCGCTTGGATGTAGCCCTCGTCGACGTGTGGGCTCACGCCGTAGAGTGCGTTCTGGATCAGGATACGGATCCACTCGGACAGCGAGATACTGTGAGCTGAAACTACCTCGCGCACGAGAGCATTCATCTCGGGCTGCAATCGGATGCAGATCAGCTCGTTCTGACGCGACATGTCGGGTTCGGATCGGGCTCGGATTGACCTGGATCGGCCGGGATTGACCGCGTACGCGCGATCCCCTGGTACCGAGTCAGGTTATACAGGGTACCGAGTCAGGCTGCAAATTGAAGTGTCGAAGAATTATCCGATAAAATCGGGTAGTTACACCACAGCATCCGAAACGGTTGACTCGGATGAGTGTGGCGCGTAAGACACAGGACCCTGTATCCAAAAGGTCACAATTATCCGGGTCAGGGATCGGGTGTACTCGGATAAGTATGCGAATTCATAGGGGGTAACTCGGTTACACCACATGGCACATGGTTTGGATATACCCATCTCGGAAGGTGCGACGGTCGGACGGACCGGAATCCGAAAGCCCGCGCACCGCTTTCAAAACTGAATAGCCAGACCTCTGAGTGCCGCGTATCGGCAGCTGGGATTGACAACCCCACACCACGTACGCGGCCATGATCGACACGAGCACTCTGCGTGTGCGGCCTGTTCCGCGGCCAGCCACGCGAGCCTCTACCCTGCACAGTCCAACCCCTTGGCTACCCCCGGGACGGTTGCGGTGACCGCTGCAGGCGCAAGCACGACCCCGATGATCCGGCGGCGTGAGCGCGTGTGTCGTGAGGACGAACTAGGCAATCAAGAAGCACACGACCGGCACTACAAAGCCGCGTGTGCCTTGCGACGAAGCGACGACGGCAGCCAACCGGCGTCGCTTCATCGGAGGGCACTCACATGAGCACCGTCGAGAAACGCCGCCTCGTGTTGACCATGGCGATCACCGCCAAGGGCAACACGATGGTTTGGTTCTGAACCACCTCAACCGCCAACAAGGACACACCCCATGTCTGACATGATCCACGACGATTCTGACGAGCGTTTTGCGATGCTGGAGCTGGATCTCGACA
>Ga0326597_10015375_pt1 | contig 10005 bp, 10 predicted proteins | sample RVTome_12_FD_203789 | JGI IMG/M metagenome (GOLD analysis project Ga0326597, IMG submission 203789) | Soil microbial communities from uranium-contaminated site in the Upper Colorado River Basin, Wyoming, United States - RVT100D185 | ecosystem: Environmental > Terrestrial > Soil > Contaminated >...
AGGAGAGGCACACCTCAGATTGCGTTTTCTGCAAGAAAGTGGAAGAGGACCAGGACGTGAAAAATCTCATCCTCTATCGCGGTTTGAATAGTTTCGTCCTGCTGAATCTCTATCCCTACACCAGCGGTCATCTGATGATCGCGCCGTATCGCCACATTGGCCGGCTTGCTGAAGCCGATGACGCTACCTGGTCCGAGATCACCGCGCTCACGCGCAAAGCCGAGCAGGCCATCCAGACAGCATACAAGCCCGAGGGCATCAACCTGGGCATGAACCTCGGCAAGAGCGCCGGCGCAGGCATCGCCGACCACATCCACATGCACGTCCTGCCGCGCTGGCAGGCCGACTCCAACTTTATCTCGGTGATCGGCGAAACGCGCGTGCTGCCCGAAATCCTCACCGACACCTACCGCAAACTCAAGCCCCTGTTCTGATGACAAATTATGGTAGGCGGGCGGGGTAAAGGGCGCGTAGATAGACTTTGTCATCCAGCACGCGGTAGTAGATGAGCCAGGAACCGGCGACGATGCAGCGATGTCCGCGGAACGGGCCGGAGGCTCTGACGGGATACATCTCCGGAAATGATTCCAGACGCCCTATCTTCTGAAAAATGAGATCGCGCTCGCGGTCCGGCATTTCGAGTACCAGGTCCACGAGGCGTTGCGGCCAGATGACCTCGGCCACTAGCGTGTCTTTCGGGGCGAGTGGCGGGCTGACTGGCGGGGCGAGTGGTGCGCGAGTTTCTTCACCTGAGAGTGGGTTACGACGCGACCGGCGTCAATGTCGGCTGCGGTCTGGCGCATCATGCGCCGAAATCCTGGCTGAGCCTCGATCTCCCCCAGCCGATCCTCCAGGCTGGCGTACAAGGCAATCGCTTCGCGCACGACAAAGCTGCGATTCCCGGCGCGCGCGGCGGCCAAATGGTCCAGAAGCTTTTCGCTCCGATCGTCCAAGACAAACTGTCGTCGCATAGTTTCTCCCTTCTGAATTAGAATATCTTAGCTGTGTGTACAATTCAACACCATTCATGACCAATCCGAGCCGCGCGCGCCAGGAGACGGCTACGCAGATTGCACAGGTTGTCTTTGTGTGAATCTGAGAAATCTGCGGATACGGTCGCGGCTCGGGCGCTCATTTGCGCGGGGGCTGGCTGGGGCGGATCTCGACGCGGCTTTGCATCGAGCGAGGATCGGACTTGAGCAGGTTAATCACCACCTGCGCGATGTCGTCGGCAGAGGTCTTCCAATTGGATTTGCTCGATGAGCCGGCGAACTCCGTTTCGACACTGCCGGGCATGATGTAACTAGTGCGAATGTTGTCGTAGCGCAGGTCGAGCATCATGGCCTCGCTGAAGCCGTTCAGCCCAAACTTGGAGGCGTTGTAAGCGGCGGCCCCCGCCATCGGGTTTTTGCCCGCGAGGCTGCTGATGTTGATGATATACCCGCCGCCGCGGCGCTTCATGCTGGGCACGGCGGCGCGCACGCAATAGAATACGCCGGTCAGGTTGGTGCCGATGACCGCATTCCAGTCCTCCACCGACGTGCGGTCGACCGAGCGGAAGATGCCGATGCCGGCGTTATTGACCAAGATGTCTATGCCTCCGAACTGTTCCTCGCAAGAAGCCATCAGGCGTTCGACCTGCTGGTAGTCGCGCACATCGGCGGCGAGACCTCCGGCACAGCCGCCGAATTTTTTCCGGAACAATTCGAGCGCCAGCCCAATCCCCTGCGGCGAGCGCGAACAGATCATCACCTTGGCGCCCTCCTCCAGCAGCCGTTCGGCAATCCGGTTGCCGATTCCACGGCTCGCGCCGGTTACGACTGCCACTTTGTTTTCGATGTTGCGGTGCATGGCGACCCCCCGTGTCCCGCGATGACGGCTCCTCACCATTGTAGCCCTGTGCGATTGTGCGGGCTGCGCGAATCGCCTATAGTAGAGGGAGACCTAGAGTCGCATTGAGGAATTTCATGGCTTCTCCGTGGCGCGCGAGCCGCGTCCGCTCCATTGTTTTGGCTGCCATTGTGATCGTCCTTGCGGGAACGCTTGGAGCCTACCTGACGCGGCGAAAATCGCGTGCTCCGGAGCCACCCCCGCCCAAGCGCATCGCGGAAGATGTCGGCCAGCAGACCCAGGCATTTTCCCTGTCGAAAACAGTTGGGGAGCACACCCTCTACACTATCCGCGCCGAGCAGGTCACCAATTACGAAGACACGGGCAAGGCGCAGCTTCACGGCGTCTCGGTGCTCATCTTCGGAAAAGACGGCTCGCGCCTGGACAAGATCACCAGCGCGGAATGCGTCTACGACCCGGCTGCCGCCTCGATCTGGGTTCCCGGCGAAGTGGAGATGCAGTTCGATGTGGCCGGGCCGGAATCGAAAGAGTCTGCCGGGACTCGCACGGCTTCGATGCCGATCTCAATTTTCACTTCGAAGCTGTCGTTCGAGCAGGAGAGTGGAGTTGCCACCACAGATGCGCCGGTGAGATTTCTATTTGCAGGGGGAGAAGGCAGCTCACAAGGGGCGACCTTCGATTCGGAAAAGCAGCTGCTGACCCTGAAGTCGGCGGTCAGCTTCACGCTGACTCCCTCCGCCGATGACCGCAAGTCCGCGAGCGCCCAGAGCGACGCGGGAGAAAAAACCCTGGTCCGTGCGAATTCGCTTCAGTTCGACCGCTTGAAGGGAATGGTGCTGCTCGAAAATGCGGTCGAGCTCACGAAAGGTTCCCGAAAAATTCGTGCGGCGCGCGGAGAGATTGAACTCGATGTTGCTTATCGCGTGCATCAGGTGCGGTTTGTGGGCGGGGTCATCGCCTCGGAGGAGACTGCCACGGATTTCCTGGAAGCGCGTGCCGAGCACGCCAATGCGGTCCTCAACGAAGCCGGCCGAATCCGCGCGGTCGAATTGGATCAGGACGTCACCTGGAGTATCCAGCCCCGTTCGCATGGAGGCCGGAAGGACGGCGCGGCGCAACACGCGGAGCTTTTGTTTCGGGATGCCGATGGACAACTGGTTGGCGTTCGCGCCGAGCGCAACGTGCGCATGACGTTTCGCGGCGAACCTCGTGCCGGGAACACTGCGGCGTCTGACACGCAGAAACTCTCGGCCGGGGTCGCGGACCTGACGATGGCGCCGGGTGGCAAGACGTTGCGCGAGTTGCGCATGACCGGCTCGCCGCTTCTTGAAATTATGCCCGGCCGGAGCGGAGCGGATCGCCGCACGGTAACCGGCGACGTGTTTACCATCGGATTGGATGACCGGGGCGAGCTGAGCCGGTTCCGGGCGGAGGGCGGGGCCCGCGTGATTTCGGAAGATGCGGGCACGATGGCGCGCCGCGAGAGCATGAGCGACCGGCTCGAAGCATTTTTTGATCCCGCCGGCGGGATCGAACGCCTCCGGCAATGGGGCCACTTCGAATACCGCGACCGGGAGCGTCAGGCGCGCGCCGAGGAGGCCAATTACGCCGTCGCGTCAGAAGCTGTAGTACTCACGGGCAAGCCGGTCATTTGGAATGAGGCCGGGCGGCTGACGGCTGCTCGGATCGAACTGGAAACGCGGAGTGGCGGGATGCGCGCTGAGGGTAGCGTGGCCTCCACTTTTTTCCAGCAACCCTCTGCCGGACATGCGGCGAACGAGCCGGTTCACGCTGTCGCCGACCACATGCGGTATGAATCCGCATCCAAACGGTCGAGATTCCTGGGACATGCCCGGCTTTGGCAAGGGGAATCTTTCCTGTTGGAAGCGAACTCGCTGGATTGGAGTCCGCAGGAGGGAGAGTTGACGGCGACCGGAAAAGTCTACAGCATCTTCCGAGATCAGACTGCTGGAAACGATCGCACACCGTCCGCCTCTGGCGCACCGGCCGCGAATCGCAAGGACGATAGCGTCACCATTACCGCGGATTCGCTCGGGTATCAACAACAGCGCCGGCTGGCGCACTATGCGGGAAGCGTGCAGTTGCGGAAATCGGGCGGTCGGATGACGGCTGCGGAGCTCGACATCTTTCTGGAGCAACCCTCGTCTCCGACGCCGGCATCTCTTTCGCTGAGTGTCGGCCAGATTGAGCGCGCAGTGGCGCAGGGTGATGTAAAGATTGTGGACGGCGCGCGAGTGGCCACCGGCGAGCGCGCCGAGTATCTTCCGGCGAGTGATGAAGTGCACTTGTTTGGGGCAGTGGCCAGGGTCGTGGATCCAGATCGCGGCGCCGTCGAGGGCGCTGAATTGACTTACTTTTTGGGCGATGATAGGATTCAAGTTCAAGGCAGTCCGGGCTCACCAACCGAAACCCGCTGGCAGGTGCATCCTTGAGGTTGAGTCGCTTACGGGCAGAGTTTTACTGACCGAGGGCAGCACCCTCGTGGAGCACAAGCGGGTCGAACAAGCAGGGGCGACCGCAAGTATGCTCCAGACCGAAGAGCTGACCAAATCTTACAAAGGCCGCAAAGTATTGGATAACGTTTCGGTCGAGGTCGGCCGCGGCGAAGTAGTGGGTTTGCTGGGTCCGAACGGGGCCGGCAAAAGCACGACCTTCCACATCATTATCGGACTGGCGCTGCCGGACTCCGGCCGTGTGCTCATGCAGGGCGAGGACCTGACTCATTGGCCCATGTATCAGCGCGCCCGGCGCGGCATCAGCTACCTGCCGCAAGAATCCTCCATTTTCCGTAAACTCACCGTCGAGGAGAACCTGCTGGCCGTGCTGGAGACGCTGTCGCTGAGCTGGCAGGAGCGGCGTGAACGCATGGAAGCGCTGCTCGAGCAGTTCGGTCTGGCGCCGCTGCGCTACAGCCGCGGCTACATGCTATCGGGCGGCGAGCGGCGGCGGCTGGAAATTGCGCGCTCGCTGGTGATTTCGCCGCAGTTCATCCTGCTGGACGAGCCCTTCTCGGGAATCGATCCGATTGCGGTGCTCGACATCCAGCGGATGATCGCGCAGTTCCGCGACGCCGGAATCGGCGTCTTGGTAACCGATCACAATGTGCGCGAAACGCTGCGCGTTACGGACCGTGCCTACATCATCCATGACGGCCGGATCTTTCGCAGCGGCCCGCCGGCCTCCCTCGGAGCCGATCCGGAAGTTCGCCGCGTATATCTCGGCGAAAGCTTTGTCCTGGAGCCGTCGCCGTTATGAGCTCCACGAATTCTCTCCGCCTCAACTTGAAGGTAACTCAGAAGCAGATCCTGACTCCGGGCCTGGTCCAGATGGTCAGCGTGCTGGTGCTGAACAAGCTGGAGCTCAAGGAGATGATCAACCAGGAGATCATGGAGAATCCGATTCTGGAGGAAATGCTCGATGACGGGCCGAGCTCGCTCGAAGAGATGGCCGCCCACGAAGAGCGCGTCAGCGCGCCTGCCGATCGGGAGGTGCTCGCAGCCGAAGGGACCGCGGACCCGTTTGAGGAGATCGACTTCGGGTCCTTTTTTGATGACTACCTGGACCCGGGCTATCGCACGCCGCAGGCAGAAACAGTGGAGCTGCCTTCATTTGAGAATTTCCTGTCCAGCCCGGTGTCGCTGAACGACCACCTGGAGTGGCAATTGACCTTGGGTCACCAGACCCCCGCCATGCAGTCGGCGATTACTTCAATCCTGGGGAATCTCAACGAACAAGGCTACCTTTCCGGGACGCTCGAGGAGATCGCCGAGAGCAGCGGCGACAAGCTGGAAGACCTGGAGCAGGCTCTGCGCCTGGTGCAGGAGTGTGATCCGGCCGGAGTGGCCGCGCGCGACTTGCGCGAGTGCCTGCTGTTGCAGTTGAAAGCCCTGGGGGCCGAAAGCAGCTTGGCCTGGCAGATTGTCAGCGAGCATCTGGCGCTTCTCGAAGACAAACAACACCGGGAAATGGTTAAGGCCCTCAAGAAAACTCCGGAAGAGGTCAACGCGGCGGTAGCGGTGATCCGCAAACTCGATCCATTCCCATGCCAGCGGTATAACCAGTCGCAGCCGCGGCTCATCGAACCCGACGTGTATATCGTAAAATCGGGCGATGAGTACACTGTGGCAGTCAATGAGGATGATCTCCCGCTGGTGCGTTTGAACCCGGCTTACCGCCACCTGCTGGAGCCGGGAGGCTCCAGCCGCGAAGTGCGCAATTACGTGAAGGAGCGTTATGTGTCCGCCATGCGCCTGCTGAAAAACATCGAGCAGCGCAAACAGACCATCGTGCGTGTCTGCCAGGCGGTGATCGGCCGGCAGCGAGATTTTCTGGATTACGGCGTGGATTACCTGAAGCCGATGATGATCAAAGACGTCGCCGAAGAGGTTGGGGTGCATCCTTCCACCGTCAGCCGCGCGGTGGCCTCCAAGTATGCGCACACGCCCCAGGGTGTTTTCGAGTTGCGGTACTTTTTCTCGGAGGCCGTCAACGGCCCCTCCGGAGGCGCCATTCCGCTGCTGATTCTGAAGCGCAAAGTCAAAAAAATGATCGAGCAGGAAGACAAGGCAAACCCCTTCACCGACGATCAAATCGCCCATATCTTGTGCCAGCAAGGCATCGCCGTCAATCGGCGAACCGTGGCGAAATATCGTGCCGATTTGAGGATTCCCAGCACCCACGAGCGGCGAGTCAAATAATGAATCATCGATTTCCACGAAATTAGGCCGGGCATGCTAGTACTAAGGGTACTAGCTTCGATCCGCCGGGCAGGATTCCTTTCAGGGCGAATTGAAGGTGATCGGTAAAAGCAGAATTGAGTCCGAATAGCATGTATCCAAAGGCGCAGGAAGACTCGTCCGAAAATTCAGAGCTAAGATGATCCGTATGGACCTGGGAGGGATTGCTCCACCGCCGGAGCCTTTGTGGGACGGTCCTATTGAAAATTGAGACCGTGAAACTATTGCGCTTTGAGCGGAATCCATAGAAACTACAGAAAGCCGAAATCGGCATGTTTTGCGGGCAGAGCAGACAGGCAAACAGGATGATGGCCGCACTCCAAAATTCTCTCCGAGTTGCACCCTGGGTCGCCGCGATCGGTTGCTGGCTGGCGCTTGCAGCTCATGCCCAATCCACCGCAGTTTCTGCAGCCGCAAAGCCCGTGGCCGTGGTCGCCGGCAAGCCGATTTCAGAGGAAGAGTTGAATTCGCAGATTCGCCCCCAACTTCAGCAGCTTCGCAACCAGGAATATGAAGTCAAGAGTCAGGCACTCGAGACGATCATCAGCCAGAGGCTCGTCGAAGCCGAGGCCGAGAAAAGGGGAATGACTGCGCAGTCGCTGTTGCAGCAGGAAGTGGATGATAAGATTCCCGATCCGACGGATCCGGAAGTGGAGGCTTTTTATCAGGGGCAGAAAGATCGCATCAGCCGCCCGCTCGATGAGGTGAAAGATCAGATCCGGCAGTTGTTGAAGCAAAACCGTCAGCAGCAGTTACGCCAGGCTTTCCTCCAAGGTCTTCGAGACCGAGCGGAAGTTTCCATCCAGTTGATTCCGCCGCGAGTCAAGGTGTTGCCAGACCCCAACCGGATGCGCGGCCGCGCGGATGCGCCAATAGGAATCGTGGAATTTTCTGACTTCCAGTGCCCGTTCTGTCAAAAGGCTTACCCCACGATCATGGCCGTACTCGCGAAATACGGCGACAAGGTCAGTTTGTCCTTTCGCGATTTTCCCTTGCGCAGCATTCACGCCCAAGCCCAAACCGCCGCTCACGCCTCCCGGTGCGCCGGCGAACAGGGAAAATTCTGGGAGTACCATGACAGTCTCTTTTCTACTCCGAATCAGCTCGGCAAAGAGGAACTGGCGCTGCACGCCGCCACCGTGGGAGCGGACACGGAACAGTTCAAGGCCTGCCTCGAGAGCCGGCGCTATGACGCGTCGATCGAACAGGATGTGCAGGCGGGCATGCAAGCGGGAGTTTCCGGCACGCCGGCATTTTTCATAAACGGAATATTGGTGAGCGGATCGCAACCGGCTTCCGTGTTCGAGAGAACCATTGAATCGGAGCTGGCTGCCCATGGGCAGCCAACCGCCTCCGCGCATTGAGAGCCCAGAGGTACCACGATGGCTGACGCTGTCGAACGGCGAATGTACCGCCGCTATGATCTTTCGATCGAAGTCCAGGTGAAACCTCGCAAGCGGGTGGCCACGCCCGTACGCACGGTCACCCGCGACATCAGCGCGCACGGTGTCTACTTCGATTTCCCGGAGAAGACGGAACCCGGATCCGAGCTCGAATTCGAACTCAATCTTCCACGAGAACTTGCGGGCGGCAAATTGGTTCGGATCCGGTGCCGCGGCGTGATCGTCCGCGTGGATCCATCCGGGGAGCTGGGAACGTCTCGCGTTGCCGCCACCATCGAAAATTACGAATTTGTCCGCCCCGATTAGGCCGGAGGCCGCCCCCCAGACACAAACACCAATTTTTGGGAACAGATTCGCTGTTTCCGGCGTATAATTACCGCGCAGATCTTCTCCCCCGAGGAAGAGGTCAGAATGAATTCAGGAAGCGTGTCCTACATGATGATGTTTTGCGCCTTCCTGCTTGCAAGAAATCGAGGCATCTCACTGACAGAATCCCTGAAGGTGGTGCCGTTGTCGGGTGGCGCCAGGGCACTTGCCAGGGACCTCGTATCCGGACTCCTGTCTTAAGCGGTACCACCTTTCTTAAGCGGTACCACCTTGCCGCATACTTGGCGATATTTGACAGCTCCAGCTTGCCTTTTAAGGTAGGCCGCTCATCCCCGGGCAATGCCTGGGGCTCACTTGCACCCAATCCTTTGCACCCGATCCCTTGCACAATGACACGATTCGCCGTATCTTTGCTTCAACATGCCCAAGCGTCTGGCGCGACAGCCCAGTAAACGGAAATTGAGCCCAAGCTCGGCCCGCGGACGGCGCGACGGCTTGTCCTCTTCGAATGCGCCGCGTCCGGGCGCCCCACGTCCGTTTGAGACCGACCTGGTTATCGTCACAGGAATGAGCGGTTCCGGAAAAGGATCCGTGCTGCGCGCCTTTGAGGACTTGGGCTTCTATTGCGTTGACAACCTGCCAGTAGACCTGATCCCCAAGTTTGCCGAACTAGTGCGGAGCAGCCGGGACATTGCCCGCGCGGCGTTAGTCGTTGACATCCGTGAGGGCGAAGCGCTAGAGCGCTTCCCGGCTATCTTCCGCGAGCTGCGCCAGAAGATTCCAGCATTGCTGATCTTTCTTCATGCCCGCGACTCGGTTCTCCTGCGGCGATTCAGCGAGACTCGCCGTCCGCACCCGCTCGGAGGCGACGTGCCGCTGCGCCAGGGAATCGCCCGCGAGCGCAAGCTGCTGACGACGATCCACAACCTGGCGGACCTGGTGGTCGATACCAGCCATTTCAATGTTCACGAATTGCGGACCTTTGTCTCGGACCACTTTCACGCCGCTGCCGCGCAGCGGCCTATGCTGATCTCCTGTGTCAGCTTTGGATACCGCTACGGAATTCCTCCCGACAGCGACCTGGTCTTCGACGTGCGCTTCCTGCCGAATCCCAATTACATCCCTCAGTTCCACGACAAGACCGGCAAGGACCCCAAGGTCGCCCGCTACATCCGGTCCTTTCCCCAGACGGACGAATTCAACCAGCACATCTCAGAATTGCTGGCCTACCTGATTCCTCACTATGTCCGCGAGGGGAAAAGCTACCTGACCCTGGCATTCGGCTGCACCGGCGGAAGGCATCGCTCCGTGATGATCGCCGAAACGGTCGCGAAGAACCTCGCCAAAAAGGGATTCCGCATCAAGACCGTGCACCGTGATATTGCCAAGTGACCGCCATCAGGCGGTCATCCTGAGCCCCGGCTCGCCGGGACGAAGGATCTGCTTTTCCTTCCCAGGACAGGCTCCGCGAGGGATGTGTACATCAACGCGCAGTCCTCAATCAAAGCGCATGCCGGCGTCGACGTTGATTGTCTGGCCTGTGATCGAAGCGGAGTCAGACGAGGCAAGAAATAGCGCTGCGCCGGCGACATCATCCGGCGAGAGCACGCGGCGCAACAACGCCATCTCTTGCGCGCCCTTCAAGCGATCTTCCGGACTTAATCCCA
>Ga0326597_10015376_pt1 | contig 10005 bp, 4 predicted proteins | sample RVTome_12_FD_203789 | JGI IMG/M metagenome (GOLD analysis project Ga0326597, IMG submission 203789) | Soil microbial communities from uranium-contaminated site in the Upper Colorado River Basin, Wyoming, United States - RVT100D185 | ecosystem: Environmental > Terrestrial > Soil > Contaminated >...
AGGGCCGCATGGTGATTCCCGGGGTCATTGACTCGCACACGCACCTCCACAACCATGCGTATTCCTGGTGGGCCCAGAACAATACGGACAAGTTCGCCCACTTGGCCAAGAGGATTTCAGTACGGGGCAAGACGTATGAAGAGTTGAACAAAGGCATCGAACTGGCTATCAAGGAAGGCATGTCTGGCATACCAAAGGAAACGTGGGCGGACATCAGCGTCCCCGGCGGCACGGACATCGGGATGCCCTACCTGCGATCAGACTCCTTGACGCGCGAGATGCTCGATCAGTGGGCTCCGGACCGCCCGGTCTGGGTTTCTGCGAATGTGGAATACCAGTTGAATACTACTGCCCGCAATCAGCTGCTCGAATACTATGGCGTGGAACCAACCGATGAAAGCTTGGAAAATGCCGTCCAGCACGCCGTCACCATCAATCGCACCAGGATTTCCGACAAGTACTTCGAGAACAATGTCGGCGAACTGGCGAATGCCATGGAGCATGGCATGAAGAGCGCCGCCGCGAACGGGATTACCACGTTCTCCTCCCACATCGTCGGACTTCGGTTCATGCCGGCCTACGACCTCCTTCGAAAGGAAGGGCGGATGCCCATTCGTTTCGGATGGGCACATCGGCTGTGCCAGTTGGTGGAAGACGATGTCCCCGGCTGCTTCCTGCACCTGGGGGCCATCCAGAACCTTGGAGACAACTACTATTGGAGCGTCGGCATGACCCTGGGAGCCATTGACGGCGGGCCTCCCTCGATCTGCACAACCATGGAGGCGCCTCCGAAAAACAAGGCCCAGGAGAAGTGCTTCCTGCAACCTGGTAACCAGTACGCGAAGGCGATTCATACGGCGCTGGCGAATCGCTATCGGTACATAGTGAACCATGTCTATGGGGATAAGGCCGTGGATTATGTCATGGACATCATGGACCAGGTGATTGAGGAGAACCCCGAGATCACTCTGAAATACATGCAGGATCTGCGGATGACCTCCGATCACTGCGGTTTCTATCCCCGCAAAGAGCAGCTGCCGCGCATGGCAAACTTCAAAATGATTCTCAGTTGCGATGTTGCGTTTATCAACCGCAGCTATCCGTGGCTGGCAGTCTATGGGGATGATAAAGCCAACCGCATCGCTCCCATGAAGAGCATTATTGACGGGGGTGTAATGGCGACCCTGGAGTTTGAGCTGCGAACCGAGGACGGCGAAGGCCCGACGCTGTGGTCACAGGGAATCCAGGCGATCACCCGGAAGAACAACAAGGGAGTCCTGGTCGCCCCCGAAGAGGCCATCAGCCGCGAATTAGCGCTCAAGATGATCACCGTCTACCCGTCGTACTACGTGCTGAAAGAGAAGGAGATCGGGACGCTGGAGGTCGGCAAACTGGCTGACTTCGTGGTGTACAACAAGGACTATCTCACGATTCCACAGGACCAGATTCCCACCGTATTCCCGTTGATGACCGTGGTCGGCGGAAAGACCGTCGTTTTGCGGCAGGAGTTCGCGACCGAACTGGGCACGCAACCGGTAGGTCCGCAGGTCAAGTTCGAGTTCGAGGAAGAATATGATGAGGGTGAAGTGCCGGTGCTTCAGTAAGTCCATCGCCTTCGGAATCGGTTGCGGTTCTTGAAGGCAAGCGGTACTGTAAAGGGGGACATCGATCCAATGTCCCCCTTTTTCTCCGCTTGGGGAGTTCAGCGAGTTAGTATAGAAGTCTGGGGACACGAGACAAGGGGGAGGCTGATATGCGGGAAAAGTTGATGAGTAAAGCACGGCTCCTTACGGTGCCACTATTTCTCCTTCTGCTCCCGGCGGGCCTTCCGGCGCAAGGAAATGAAGAGGCCTGGAAGCGGCATATGGAGGCTGCGTCAGCCGCGCTCCGGGTCGACAACCCCGATGTCGACAACTCCGATGATGTTTTGTTTGCTTTGGGTAATGCACTTCGCGAGGCAGAAAAGTTTGGTCCAGCAGATCAGCGCCTGGCTACCACGTTAAACCTGATGGCCGCTTTCCACCGCTCTCAAGCGAACTTCGAGGAGGCGGTATCTCTCTATTCACGGCTCATCACAGTCCTGGAGCAAGGCATGGGTCCGGACAGCCCGTCCGTGGCCAACGCCCTGGACACACTGGCCGCCCTTCATCAGGAGGAGCATAGGCTGAGTGAGGAGGTAGCAGCGCAGCAGGAAGAGCCCGCACACGCGGCGGACCATTCCCACGAAGCGGACCAGGCACACGAGCACGGCGTGCATCTGGAAACTGCGGCAAAACTACTGCAACGCTCTCTCGCGATTCGGGAGAAGGCGTTTGGAATGGATGATGCCAGCGTGGACGCCAGCGTCAACCGCCTGGCGGTGGTTTATGATGCGCAGGGCAAGTATGGCGAGGCGAAGGAACTGCTGCAGCGTTCGCTGGAAACACGCGAGCGAGTGTTCGGAAAGGAGGCTCCCGAGGCGGCCTCCAGTTTCTACAATTTGGGAATCCTTGCACAGAAGCAGGGCCAACTGGCAGAAGCCGAATCCTTGCTGAAGCGCTCCTGGCAAATACGCGAGAAGCATTTCGGCTTGCAGGATCTGGAGCTGGAGCGCAGCTTAGGCGCGCTGGCGTCCATTTACATGCAACAGCGCAAATCCGAGGATGCGGAGCGCCTCCTCCGGCTCTCTCTCTCGATTCGGGAGAACAAGCTGGGGAAAGACCATCCTAGCCTTGTTCCGGTTTTGGGCAGCCTATCCGGCCTGTACGCCTTGCAGGACCGTCCGGCGGAATCCCAAAAGTTGCTGGAACGCTCCCTAATGCTGGAAGAGAAGTCGTTCGGTGCGGACAATGCTTACCTGGTTCCCACCCTGAACAATCTGGCGCTGGCCCACATGGCACAGGAACACTATGGCGAGGCCACGCGCATCTGGGAGCGCGTCGTCACGATCCAGGAGACCAACAACGGCACCTTTCATGCCAGCTTGCTTCCGACCTTGGAAGCCCTCTTTGAGGCCTATAAAAAGCAAGGCAAACAACAGGAGTCCATCAGAATAGGCCGGCGCATCGAAGTCGTCGCGGAGATGTCCGGGCAGCACGAGCATTAGTAAGTGAACCCCGAAACGGATGCCGGAACCCTTCTTTCCCGTTGATCTCCGACGATCCACGCTGCCTGAGTCACGGCGTACTCGGAGATTATTCTCATTTTCTACTTGGCCCGACAGGTGGGCCGTGGACCCGAATTCGTTGACGCGCCCCAGAAGTCCTCATCTGGGAAGTGTCAGAAGCGGAGTGCGGGTTCCGTAACACGGTCTCGATAGCCACTCCCGGGATTGAATTCACGCACTGCGGGCAAATCAGCAGGCGGTAGCCCCGCTGCTTTTTTGGCAGGAGTGCATCGTTTTTCGTTCCAAGGCATATAGCTGGCAAGGGCCGGCTCGCACCGCCATCGGGTTACCCAACCGAGCTCCCATGCCCAGTAGGAGCCGAGCCATTTATCACGACTTCGTGAGCCTTCCGGAAGCCAGAACTCGGACAGTTTTCGGACAGTTGCCCTATTTGTGCACAATTCTGCCCTCCACCGTTTCCTGCAACCCCATGATGGCATTGGAGAAAAGCTGGTGGGCCTGGGGAGAGTCGAACTCCCGACCAACGGTTTAGGAAACCGCTGCTCTGTCCATCTGAGCTACAGGCCCTTAGGAGATGCTGAGGCGGCGCCAGGCGCCCCCATTCCACAACTGCCTCTCCGGATTATGGCATACCGTCATTGCGATGGTTCACGTTTTACCAATCTTTATGGAAAACTTGGCCGATGAGTGGCCGATGAGAGATAGTTGGGATCATCGCTCGACGGGCTCGAGAGCGGGACTGTGACGATAAGCAAGGACTTTTCTCCTCCCGATCGCAGTATAGTGAACCTGGAAGGGCACCAAGGCGACGCTACCACTGGCGCTCGTTCGTGGCCGTCTCCGAGGGGGATTGTTATAGTGCTGATTGAACCAGGTGGTGATCGTTAGGATAGTTGCCATCCTAGGACAATATTCGCTGCAATGTGCGCACTATTTACCAAGACCGGCACGGATCGCCCTCGGGAAAGTCTCCCTTTTCAATTTTACGAGCCGCAGATTCGCACCGATCAACTGACACCGGGCATTGACAACATCCGGTTCGATGTTGCGCTCAGCTCCAAATTTCTGCAGAACTGCCGCGGCCTGATCGGCCAGTTGCTCATTCAGCATTCTCAGGTCGCCTCCTTGCTGAGCAATCCCCCCGCGCCGCCCAAAGGGGCCGAGCGGAATGAGTTCAAAGCACAATACCAGAACCTGCTGATCAATCTCTTGAATCGCGCCAACAAACAAAAAAATCAACAACTGGAGGTGCTGGGTCAGGCAGCGATCCTGAAGGCTCTCTCGGCTGAAATTCTGGTTCAATACGGTTTGATCGTGGTCCAGGCGAAAGAAAAGCTGCGCCTGTTTGAATCTCCCACTCACGCTCGCCACGCCCGCGGTTATCAGCTGCAAGAAATGTTACTGAACTTCCAGAAGAACAAGAAAATGATTCTGCGATTGGTTAGCCAGGAATTGCTGGACATGATGGAGGAGGTCCGAGCTGGCCAAGTTCGCCGCGCGCGGGAATCGTTCTTCGGAAATGAAGCAACCCTCCCGCTTGAGATCTTTTCTCAGCCTCTGATTTTTACCGAAGAGGGCAAGGACGATTATCTGTATATGGAGCAGTATGTCATGCTCGGAAATTTCCAGCGCGACCCGGACCGGTTCGAGATGGTAGAGCAGCAGGTTCTGGATTTCCTGGAATGGGCGGATAGTCATTCCGAGCCTGCGCGGCAGCTGGGTGTCATCCAGGATTCCTTCGAAGAGCATCGCACTCAGATGGAGGCATTGCGCGCGCAGCGGGAGGAGAATTCTCACGGCAGGAGGTTTTTCACTCGTTCAGCAAGGGCCTCTTCCCCTCCGGTTCCGGCGCACGAATTGAAGCGGCAAATAGCCATGCTGGAGGCGCAGCTCGAGAAGGACACGGAAGCACTGCGGGAGGAATCGGTTGCTTACTCATCGCGGCTGGAGAAGATCCTGTCGGCTCCTGAGAACGCTTCGATGCTGGTGAATTATTTCCAGACGGAAAGACAGCATGGAGAAGCGCAAAAAAACGGGGCCAGCGCAACGGAACTCGCCACCCTGCAACAACAAGCGGAATTTCAGCGGGAAGCGATGGAGCAGTTATTCGACCGCTTTTCCCGCACAGGCCTGCTTCCATTCATTGTCGCCGCATACGAAACCGCCAGGATCTACCCGCATATCTGCCCGCCGATCAACCCCCAGCAATTGAAAGGCGCGCTTGTCGATGCGGGAGAACGGAAGAAAGTAGCGCACCTGATGCAGGAATATCGCCTGTCCAATACGGTAATCGACATCATGGAGGAAGCGGCGCGCCGCGTCCGGGAGATTGGCGCCCGGGAAGCTCGCGTGGCCGTGGCGCGCTTTTTGAGCGACTTTTCCCGGTGCCTCCACGATCTCAGAAATTTCCGGCTGGCCCAGGATCTGATGGAGCAAATTCATATTCCTGCGGATGCCAAACAGCGGGAGCTCTCCGAAATCAATAATACTCTCTACCAGTTCCTGCTGCCGGAAGAAGAGAAACCGGCCGAAGAAAAAGTGGCCAGCCACGTTATCCTGAAGGCGGACATCCGCGATTCCACCTCCATCACCGCACAGCTTTACGCGCGAGGGCTGAACCCAGCTTCGTATTTCAGCCTGAATTTCTACGATCCGGTGCGAAAGCTGCTGCCCCGGTTCGGAGCCACCAAAGTATTCCTCGAAGGGGACGCCATGATTCTGGCAGTCGTCGAACATGAGGGCGATGCCCGAGTGACCAACTCCGTTGCCCGCGCCTGCTGCCTGGCTCGCGAAATGATCGATGGAATCCGCGGCGTCAATGACCGGGCTGCGCAGAATCAGCTCCCCCCGCTGGAGTTCGGCATCGGTATCTGCTTCCAGCCCTCTGCACCGATGTATCTCATGGACGGCGAGCGGCCGGTCATGATTTCCAAGGCCTTGAATGAGTCCGACCGGCTTTCGAGCTGCGGCAAGCTCGCCAAGCAAGTATTGACGCACAAGAGCCGGTTCTTTAATGTTTTCGTCATGCAATTGCTTCCAGGTGCAAACTCCAAGGAAGCCACGGAGGAATTTCTGCTGCACTACAATGTGCAGGGCATCGAGATCAACGAGCAGGCATTCGACAGGCTCTGCCAGGAACTCTCGATGAAACGTGTGGATTTGAAACTGCCCCTGTTCGGGGACCCGGAACCCGTGGAGCTCTTTTGCGGATCGGCAGCGTTAGGGCCGTCGATCTTCCAAAGAATCGTTGTCCGCCGGGGACGTATCCCGCAGTTGGACCCAAAAGACTTGAAGATTGTGGACTACACGGATCTGTATTACTACGAAGTGTGCAGCGCCAAACCGGTCTACGAGTACGTGGCGACAAAACTCGGCTGGTAGGAATGCGTTTTGCTGCGCATGAACCGCAATCCCACCAGCCTGACGCTCCAAAATTCTCCTAGAACTGATTCCACAGATACTGGTTATAGACCTCGTGATGGAATTGCACCTCCTGGGCCTTCACCAGGTTGCCTAACAGACGGGGGCAGCGGTCTGCCGAAGCTTCCTTTAAGTCTGCGTATCGCGCTTTCACATCCGCACCCAGCAACTTGGAGGTCCAATCCGCCTTCCGGAAATTTTCAATCGCGGTGTAAATGTTATCCGGCAGATAGCGTTCCGCCTGGCGAAGATTCTTGATTTTCGCAGTATCACCCTCCAAGCCTGTCTTGAAGATGGCCAGCATCACCAAATAGGGATTGGAGTCTGGAGCCACTGCCCGGACTTCGACGCGCATGCTGCGCTGGTTCCCGATCGGGATTCGCACCATGGCGCCGCGGTCCACCGCAGAGGCATAAAGCTGGTTGGGCGCCTCGAAGTGCGGATCCAGACGGCGGAAGGCGTTAACGCTGGAATTCAGCATCAGGCAGATGTCATTCCCGTGCGTGAGGATGCGGTCGACAAATGCCCAGCCAAACTTGCTGAGCATCTCCTCTCCCTTCGGATCCCAGAAAAGATTCTTTCCTTCCTTGCTGACCGACACGTTCGTGTGCATGCCGCTGCCATTCACGCCGGCGATGGGCTTGGGCAGGAAGCAAGCCGTGAATCCCATGTTGCGCGCCACTTGGCGGCAGATCAGTTTGTAGAGCTGGATCTGGTCGGCCGCAGCCACCACTTCTCCGTAGTTGTAATTCATCTCGAATTGGGAGGGCGCTACTTCCGGGTGATCCTTTTCGTTCTGGAATCCCATCGCCCGCTGTACCTCGGCGGCCGTGTCAATGAATCTGCGCAACGGGTCGCCAGCCAAGGAATGGTAATAGCCGCCGGTGTTGACATATTCAAATCTTCCCGTCTCGTGAAAGTGCCGCTCCGCATCCTCGCCGGCGAACAGGAATCCTTCGATTTCGTTGGCCGCATTCAATGTGTAGCCGTCCTGCTTGAAATGGGCTGCCGCAAGGCCCTTTAGTACATTTCGTATATCAGCGGTGTATGGGGAGCCATCCTTGTCGATTACTTCGCCGAACATGAGCACCTTGCCGGAACCGAATACGTCGGCTGGCCCCCAGTAGAACGCAGCCCAATCCATCCCCAGCCGCAGATCGCTTTCGCGCTGCGCGGTGAAGCCGCGAATCGAGGAGCCGTCGAAGGTCAGGTTATCCCAGCTCTGGATGAGAAACTTCTTGTCATAATCCAGCATGTGCAGACGGCCCTCCAAATCGGTGAAGAGAACCGTCACCGCCTTGATGCGTTTTTCATCGGTCAGATACTTCAGCCGCTGCTCCCGAATCTTTTCGGCGGGTACGCGCTTCAGTCGTTGTTCTTTGGCTTGCAGATTTAAGTCCTGCAATTCGTCGTAGGATAGTTGCAGGAAATTGCGCAGTTCATTGGACATGAATCACCTCGGTTTGAGCTTAGTTTTGATTGCAGAGTCCCGGGACTTCTCAACAGCCCCGGAGAACGATATCCCTTCCGCTTGGATCAATAGCCGTCCACTTGGCGGACAAGTCTAACAAATCAAGGACCCGTTCGGCCATCTTCCGAACAAGAAATCCGGCTTTCCTGTTAAGCAGGTTAGGAGGTCTACCGGCCTGGGTTGCGCAGCAACTCCAGCCCCTCCCAGTTCTATTCTACCTTAATAATGCATACAAAACAGAGCGTTTTATGCACAAATACAAATCATAAAATCAATTATCGTTTCATTGTTGAAATATTGCTATGTCAATATACCGCAAACGGCATAATTATGGATACATATATTTTTGAGATGGATGCCACGCTTGCCTCTGAATGACTGGTTCCGGCGTAAGGATCCCATCAAGTAGTTCACTCGCCAGGGCCCCACAGGTTTTCAAATCGAGTGAACCATTCTGCAACAAGGGCGCGAAAATAACCAAGAAAAAATTGATCTGTGTGTGGTGCTGGATCACCCGTTGGTCATGACTGCCGCGGCGCATACATGATGAGAAATACTCCGAGCAGACAAACAAGAGCACCGATGACATCGTAAGCGTCCGGCTTGCGGTGGTCCACCGTCCATCCCCACAAAAGTGAGAGCACCACGAAAACTCCTCCGTAGGCAGCGTAGACTCTTCCAAAGTGCGCCGGCTGGTGGGTCGGAATGATTCCATATAAAAACAGAATGACGCCGCCGGCCAGCGCGAACCACCAATGCTTCCCCTCACGCAGCCAAAGCCAGACCAGATATCCGCCGCCGATCTCGCAAATTCCCGCCAGGACAAACAACACGATTGACTTCGCCATTGGCATGATGCCCGCCTCACCGGTGAAGATATTTTTCTTCGGAATCGCGAACAGGGAATCATACTTCAAATCAACGCTGTTCCTAACACTACATCTCTCCAGTGCCTTTGTTAGAATTGAGATTCATTGCGGCAGACCGTCTATGGCAGACCAGAGACTCATCATTATCGGGGGCGGACTGGCTGGCGCGGAAGCAGCCTGGCAGGCAGCTCATGCTGGCATCCCGGTGGTGCTCTACGAAATGCGGCCGCGCGTCCCGACACCGGCTCATCAGACAGACCGGCTGGCCGAGCTGGTGTGCAGCAACTCGCTGAAGAGCGACCGCGAAAATTCCGCTCCGTGGCTGCTCAAAGAAGAGATGCGCCGCGCCGGGTCACTCCTGCTACGAATTGCAGGCGAGTGCGCCGTTCCCGCCGGGCAGGCTCTGGCCGTGGATCGGGAGCGCTTCGCCGAGGCCGTTACGGCGGCTATCGGAGCGGAGCCACGCATCGAGGTCCGCCGCGAGGAACTGCGCGAAATCCCCTCCGAGAGTCTGGTGATTGTCGCGAGCGGCCCTCTGACCAGCGACGCGCTCGCCGAGTCTATCCAGCGGATCACCGGAAGCGGCCGTCTGTTTTTCTACGACGCCATCAGCCCCATCGTGGATGCTTCCACGGTGGATCACGGCAAAGTGTTTGCGGCTTCGCGCTACGGCAAGGGGATCAACTCGAACACCGCTGGGCCGCCTGGACGCAATCCGAGCCGCGATGCTACATCCCGGCGCGCCGTGGACCGCAAGGGAGCGGTGGCCCCGCTTGCTGAAGCGCACGGCTCAGATTCAGCTACCAACGAATCAGGCCTTTCTCCAATTCGCTGCGCCGGGGACGATTCCCCGCTCGAGGGCGATTACCTGAACTGCCCGATGAATGCGGAAGAGTATCAGCGGTTTTACGACGCATTGATTACCGCTGAGTCGGTTGCGCTGCACGAGTTCGAAGACCGTAAGTATTTCGAGGGATGCCTGCCACTGGAGGAGCTTGCCCGCCGCGGGCGCGACACCCTGCGCTACGGGCCGATGAAGCCGGTGGGATTGCGCGATCCGCGCACCGGACGGATGCCTTACGCGGTAGTGCAGCTTCGGCAGGAGAATCTGCGCGCCGATAGCTACAACCTGGTCGGCT
>Ga0326597_10015377_pt1 | contig 10005 bp, 11 predicted proteins | sample RVTome_12_FD_203789 | JGI IMG/M metagenome (GOLD analysis project Ga0326597, IMG submission 203789) | Soil microbial communities from uranium-contaminated site in the Upper Colorado River Basin, Wyoming, United States - RVT100D185 | ecosystem: Environmental > Terrestrial > Soil > Contaminated >...
CCAACCCTCCCGCCGTGGAGGCCAGCGGCACGGCGCCGGCGCGCCCAGAGCCAACACCAACGCCCTAAAGACCGGGCGCTACTCGCCGCGTGTGCGGGCGCTGGATGAGCTCCTAGTGCTCACTTGCGAAAGTTGGCGATCGTTGAGGCTGAACCGGGTGTCTCATACAGCCAGCATATCTACAATCACCGTTTACTTTCACTAGCGAGTACTAGTGTCGTCTCCAAGCGACAGCTTTACAAGTCGTTCGATCTTTTCGAGGATGATGCTCTCTCTCCTTCCCTCCGTGGGAGTGTACGCCCGGGCCGTTTATGATCGAGCTATTCCTGGGACACGACACTAGCGGCTACCAACTCGAACCGCGGACCCGCTATCCTGCCTTCGTGAACCCCCGCGCGTGGCTCGCGATCTGCGCCGGGCGGCTGGCCGGCGCCGCCACTGCACGATAACGCTGGCCGCTTGACTAATGCTGCACTTCACCATAACATGGTGGCCGGTAGCGGGCGCCCCAGTCACGAAAGGGAGGTCGTCCAATGAAACGGATGCTCATCGCATCAGCCTTCGTGCTTGCCATGTCCTTCACGCCAGTCTCCATCAGTGGCGTTTTCGCCCAGGATGCCGCATGCGACGGGGCCAATGGCGGGGTCGATGCTGCCTTCGCAGCAGCCACGGCTCCTGGCCGCGCCGGCGACCACGTGCCTGCGGGCCAAGTTGACTTCGTCGTAGGCACGGTAACTGACAGCAACCCGCAGGTCCCTGCGGGGGGCTGCCCATAGAGACGGTTAGTCATTCCTGAAACCGGTTCCTGATTGCCACCCCTAGGGGTGCCCCGCTCCTGGCGAGTAGAGGCGACACAGGCACTGCCTAGCGCGTCGTCCTTGTCATCGTTACCCGCTATCCTGCCTGCGTGAACCCCCGCGCCTGGCTCGCGATCTGCGCCGGGCGGCTCGCCGGGGCCGCCAGCCGGGCGTTGCGGCGGGGCGGCGGCACCGCCGTCGGCGGCCTGCTGGCGCTCCAGATCGACCCCGATCTGCCGCGCCGCCTTGGCGGAGGGCTCGGCCACGGCTGTGTGCTCGTCACGGGTACCAACGGCAAGACGACCACGTCGCGCATGCTGGCCGCGACCGCCCAGGAGGCCGGAGTCCGGCCGCTCGCGAATGCCAGCGGCTCGAACCTGATGCGCGGCATCGCCGCAGCGCTCATCGGCGAAACGAACGTCCTCGGCCGGGTTCGCGGCGCCGGCGAACGCCTGGGCGTATTCGAAGTAGACGAGGCGACGTTGCCCGAGGCCGCTGCGCTCGCGCCGCGAGCGATCGTGTTCACCAACCTCTTTCGCGACCAGCTCGACCGCTACGGCGAAGTCGACACCGTCGCGCAGCTCTGGCAACGCACCGTAGCCGCGCTGCCCGCCTCGACGGCGCTCGTGCTCTGCGCCGACGACCCCGCCGTCGCCTCTCTCGCGCGCGCAGCGACGGGCCGCGTGCTTACCTATGGTATCGAGGAGACGCGTGGCGGCGGCGACGAGCTTGAGCACGCCTCCGACTACCGCTTCTGCCTGATCTGCGGCGAAGAGCTCCTGTACCAAGTCGCGTTCTACGGCCACGTCGGGCACTGGCGCTGCCCGTCGTGTGGGAACGCGCGTCCGTCCCCCGACATCGCGGCCGTGCGCATCGAGCCCGCGTCCCCACGATCGACCCGGCTGACCGTCGCGACGCCCGCCGGGGAGCTGCGCGTCGACCTGCCGCTCGCGGGCCTCTACAACGTCGAGAACGCGCTCGCCGCAACCGCTGCCGCGGTCGCCCTCGAGCTGCCGGTCGACGCCGTCGCGCGGGCGCTCGCCCGCTTCCAGCCCGCCTTCGGCCGTCAGGAGCGCTTCACGATCGACGGTCGCGACGTCGTCGTGCTGCTCGGCAAGAACCCCACCGGCATGAACCAGGTCCTGCGCACGATCGCGGCCAGCGGCAACGGCGCGCACCTGCTGCTCTTCCTGAACGACGGCATCGCGGACGGCCGCGACATTTCGTGGATCTGGGACACCGACTACGAGCTGATCGCCACGCTCGCTGCGGGCGTCGTCATCTCCGGGACTCGCGCGGAGGAGCTGGCGCTGCGCCTCAAGTACGCCGATCTCGCAATCGAGCCGCAGCTCGTCCATGATCCACGCGCTGCGCTCGGAGCGGCGCTCGTGGCCACGCCGCCCGGCAGCACACTCTACGTTGTGCCGACCTACACGGCGATGCTCAACGTGCGCGAGCTGCTCGCCCGCCGGGGCGCGCGCGGCCACTTTTGGGAGGACCAGTGAGATCGCCGTCGATGCAGCTCCGCATCGCGCACCTCTATCCGCGCGTGATGAACGTCTACGGCGACCGGGGCAACATCCTCTCCCTGGTCCGCCGGTGCCGCGCGCGTGGTATCGATGCGAGCGTGACTCCGCTCGGCGGCGGCGCCGCGCTCGTCCCCGACGCGCACGACCTGATCTTCATCGGCGGCGCGCAGGACCGTGAGCAGCGCCGCATCGCCGACGACCTGCAATCGACCAAGGGCGCTGCCCTTCGCGAGGCGGTCGAGGCGGGCGCCGTCGTGCTCGCCGTCTGCGGCGGCTACCAGCTCTTCGGCCGGTTCTACCGCGAGTCGTCGGGCGCGGAGCTGGCGGGGCTGGGCGTGTTCGACCTGTGGACGGAGCATCCAGGACCCGGCGTGCCGCGACTCATCGGCAACGTCGTCGCGGAGTACGACGGCGACACGCTCGTCGGCTTCGAGAACCACGGCGGCCGCACGTACCTCGGGGACGGCATGGAACCGCTCGCCCGCGTTCGCTCGGGCTTCGGCAACAACGGCAAGGACGGCACCGAGGGCGCCCGCTACAAGAACGCCTTCGGCACGTACATCCACGGCTCGTTGCTGCCGAAGAACCCGCGCTTCGCCGACCGGCTGATCGCGCTCGCGCTGTGCCGTCGCTATGGTGAAGACATCCGTCTGGCGCCGCTGGACGATCGACTGGAGGATGCGGCGCACCGGGCGGCGTTGAAGCTGGTGGGCAGCCGGCGCTAGCCGCTATTTCGCTGGCAGCGACGCCGCGTAGTCTGCGCCGCGGTCCACCCACTTAGTGAGCGTCTTCGCGTTGGCGAGCGCCCCGCCGTCGACGTACAGCATCCCCTTCATCGGCCGGCCTGTAAAGTCCATCGGCCGGGCGCCAGGCTCGCCGAGGAGCCGCTCATACTGATCGGGCCCGACGCGCACCATGAGATCGCGCTTGACCACGCCGCAGCACATGTTGCCGCCGACCATGAAGGCGATCCCGCCGAACATCTTGCGTTCGGTCAGTCCCTTGCGGCGACCCAACGCCTGCCGGATGCGATCCGCCAGCTTCTCGTCGTACACTACGGGTTCCGTCTCCTGCTACCGCTACGCCGAGTAGCCCTTCGCACCTTGGAGCCCCTTCAGGCAGGAGATCTCACCGCAGTGCATGTTGACGTTGACGATGTCTCAAAATATTGTTCACTCCACCATAGATTGCTTATGCCGCATCAAATTTAGCTTTTGCTTCAGCCATCCATTTTTCTCCTTCTTCCTTAGGTCTACCTTCCATTGCTTTCATCAAGTCAGCATGTTCGGCTGTATAGTGTGCATGCATTGCCGTAAACCAGTCGTCAAAAGTTTCACCTTTGGCTTCAAATTCGCAAGCATCACACTTTAGGGATTTCATGAGTAACCCTCCTGAGTTAGTTCGATGGTACTTGCCCGTTCAGTGTTTGAGCGGCGCGTTGTCCTATCGACATCACCTCCTCAGGTCGAACAGACCATGGAACGACGAAAGCGCGGCCAAGTCGCCTTCCGCCCTGATCTGCCCCCGGCCCACCGCGTCGAGCGGATCGATCCTTCCGCTCATCAGGCCGAGCACCAGAGCTGGATCGCTTGCGTCCACGACCACGTCCGCGCCGTCCCCGCCGGCGGTCACCGCGGTCCCGCGCCGGCCGCCGACGACGCGGATCACGGCCGACCGCTCGCCGATGGTGACGCGGAGGGCCACCGACACGTCCGGTGAGCGGTCCTTGCGCGCGTACGCCGCCAGCACCAGGCGCAGCCAGTCCGGCTCGAACCGCTCGCCCGGCCGCTGTGGAAACAGGAAGCGCGCGCCCCAGCGGATCAGCTCGTCGACGGCGCCTTCCAGAGCACGACCGCTTTCGCTCAGCTCGTAGACCGTGGAGGCGGCGGGCGGCTCGAGGTACCTGCGCGAGACGAGCCCATCGCCCTCCAGACGGGCCAGCCGTTCGGTGAGGACGCTCGGGCTTACGCCCTCTAGCCGGTCGCGCAGGTCGCTGAAGCGTTTCGGCCCGAGCAGCAGCTCGCGGACGACGAGCAACGTCCAGCGCTCGCCAAGCAGCTCGAGCGCGCGGGCAAGAGCGCAGAACTGATTGTAGGTAGTCGCAGGCATGGGCCCAGTATAGGAGGCAGGACTACGACAGTCAAACTAGTAACTCTGTTTTTCATATCACTGCGGCGCAAGGAGCGGTCGGCCTCGGGGAGGGGTATCCAGGTCCGGGACTCGTTCCTGGGTGGAGTGGTTCTACGCCGCCTGCGCGCGATAGAGGCGGACGGGCTGCGGGATGCCCTTCATTACCACCGGGCCCAGCTCCTCGAACACCACCTGCGGCAGCCGGTCGTCTATCTGGGCCAGCGTCGCGTCCGAGAGCAGCACCTCGCCCGGGCCGGCGACGTCGACCACCCGCGCCGCCACGTTGACGTCGTGCCCGACCAGGTCACTGCCGCGACGCTGCTGCCGGCCGGTGTGCATGCCGCAACGGACCCAGAGCGGCAGTAGCGACTCGCTCGACTCTCCCTCGAAGCGTTCCTGCAGCTCCAGGACGGTCTTGAGCGCCTCGCAGGCGTCGGGGAACCAGAGGAGGAGGCCGTCCCCCAGCTCCTTGACGATGCGCGCGTCCTGCGGCAGCGCCTCGCGGACGAGGCGCTCCTGCGTCGAGAGGAGCGCGAGCGCTTCCTCGTCGCCGCGAAGCGCCGTGAACTCGGTAAAGCCGACGATGTCCGTGAAGACGACGGTGCCCTCGACAGCGCCGTCCGCCGCTACCGGCCGCGCCCGCGCCATCAAGCGCGGACAACCTCGATCTTGCCGCTCACCGACCGCACCGCGATGCGGCAGTCGTCCCCTTCCGGACAGTCGCAGCGCGGCCGGCCGGTCATGCTGGCCAGATGCGCGTCGGGCCGCACGCCGTCCGGCACCTCTACGGTCACCGCGCCGGAGAGCGTCTGCACTTTCACGTCGCCTTCGCTCTGCGTGCCGACGCGTACCTGCCCGCTCACGGTCTGCGCGCGCACTTTGCGCGCCGCCTTGCCTAGCCGGATTGCGCCGGAGATCGTCGAGACGAAAGCGTCCCCGGCGCTGGCGACGCTCGCCTTGCCGCTCTTCGTGCGCAGGCTGCACTGCCCGGAGCACGCGCCGACCTCGATGCTGCCGGCGACGGTGCGCACGTCCAGCGCTTCCGCGCGTTCGACCATGATGTCACTGGATACGGTGGTCACGCGCACGTCGCCGAGCGTGCCCCGCAGTTCTACCCGGCCGGACATCGTTCCGATCACGACATCGGAGCCGGCAGGACAGCGCACCTCGAGCGCCGCCGAACCACTCTTCGCCGAGCCCAGCCGTATCCGGCCCGTCGCGTCGCTCTCGATGCTCCCCGCGGGAGCGCCGGACTCCACCAGCACGTCGGGGCGCTCCTCGCCGACGACGGTGATCCGGCCGGAGCGGGTCATCAGGTGCAGCTCAGCGTGACCGGGGACGGGAATCGAGACGGGGTGGTCCGGCATGGCGGCTCCTCAAGAGAGGCTGGCGCGGCAAGTATACCACCGTCCCGCCGGACCGATGTGTGAGCTGCTTCACATTGCGTTATGTCTGTGACGCCCACGCGACCAGCCTCCGCGCGCTCAGCCTGCCCAAGCTACCGCTTGCCATCCCGCTCCGCCGTCCCTACACTTGGCGCCATGACACCAGCGGGGCGCGTGGCCGTTGGAGCCGTCTTGTTGCTCATCGTGGCGTTCTCGCTCGCCTGCGGCGGCGAAGATGGCGGCAAGTCGGCCGAGCTGCTGATCATCGACCAGAACATCCTGCACGGGCTGATCGACGAGGACCCGGAGGCGGAGCCGCACGACCGCTTCCCGGAGCGCATCCAGCTGCTCGCGGACGCGCTGGCGGAGGCGCGGCCGGACGCCATCCTCCTCCAGGAGGTCAGGAGCGACGCCGACCCGAGCACGGGCTACCCGGAGGCGCGTCAGGTGCTGCTCGACACCCTCGGCAGCGACTACCAGGCCATCTTCGGCAACTTCCTTGGCGAGGCGATCGACACGGGCGGGCTGGGCCAGCTCACGATCACGCGCCTGCCAATAGTGGCGTCCGACAACCGCTCGGTGAGCGCGATCCGGTCGGCGGTGCACGTGGCTGTCCAGACGGACCTCGGCGTCGTCGACCTGTACAACGTGCACCTCGAAGGGACCGGCGCCGTCCTCGACGTGGAGAGGATCGAGTCAGTCATCGAGATCGACAACGTGATCGACTTCATTCGCGAGACGCGCAGCGGGACCGGCCCGGTGATCGTGGCCGGCGACTTCAACGCGGAGCCGGACGATCCGGCGATCCGCCAGTTTATCGAGGAAGGCGGCTTCATCGACACGCTCGCGGAGGCCGGCGACGCGACCTGCGAGTCGCCGGGCGACGCCGGCTGCTCGAACAGCACGATCCCGCTCGGCGACAACGCGGAGAACCTCGCCGATGTGCGCATCGACTACCTCTTCGTCCTGCCGGGCGAAGGGGTGGACATAGAAGTCGAGTCCGCCGATCGCTTCCAGGACGAGCCGGTCGACATCGCCGGGGGACGGCTGCTGTGGCTGTCGGACCACATCGGGATGCAGGCGGTGGTCCGGCTGACCGAGAAATGACCAACGCCGGCCGAATGTTGAGCGCGGCCAGGGGTATCGTGTTTGGTCCTCTTTGTGACGACGTCGGCCTCTTGACAGCCCTCCCCTGACCCCCTACCATACGACTCGATAACGCAGGTTTCGGCCCGGTCTCGAGACCTGCCAGCGGGAGAAGCTGGTGCCGGGCCCACAATACCCGAGCGATCGGGGAGTGGGCTCGGCGTTTTGTTTGCGGAGGGATCCGATTGATGAAGACCCCACCGTAAACGGTGGGGCATGGGACGAGAAGAGGTCGCCGACCGGCGGCGAGGCTAGAAAGCCTCGCCTACGGAGGACGAATAGAAGGGCAGCGCATTGTTCTATCTCCATCAGCGGCTGGACCCGGCATTCGAGGAGTTGCTGTCGCGCGCGGTGTCCGGCGCGACGCTGTCGCGCGAGGACGGCGAGCGGCTGATCGCCGCGCGCGGGGCGGAGCTGCCGGCGCTGATGCTCGGGGCGAGCGTGGTGCGCGACCAGGGGCGCGGGCGCACGGTGACCTATTCGCGCAAGGTGTTCATCCCGCTCACCAACCTCTGCCGCCAGAAGTGCGGTTACTGCACGTTCGCGCGCGGGCCGAAGGACCCGCTCGCGCGAACGATGACGCCCGACGAGGTGCTCGCCGTCGCCGAGGCGGGCCGGCGGCAGGGCTGCAAGGAGGCGCTCTTCTCGCTTGGGGAGAAGCCGGAGGAGGTCTACGACTTCGTCCGCGACGACCTGCGCCGCTTCGGCCACGAGACGACGATCTCATACCTCAAGGAGATGTGCGAGTTGGTGCTGAGCGAGACGGGGCTGCTGCCGCACGCGAACCCTGGCATCATGGCCCGCGAGGAGGTCGCGGCGCTACGCGAGTGCAACGTCTCGATGGGGCTGATGCTGGAGACGACGTCGGAGCGGCTGCACGCGAAGGGCCAGGCGCATTTCAACTGCCCGGGCAAGGTCCCGGAGCTCCGCCTGGACACGATGCGCTACGCCGGCGAGCTGGGCGTTGCGTTCACGACGGGCATCCTCATCGGTATCGGCGAGACGTGGCAGGAGCGCATCGACTCGCTCTTCGCGATCAGGGACGCGCACGAAGAGCACGGCAACATCCAGGAGGTGATCATCCAGAACTTCCGCGTGAAGGACGACATCCCGATGCGGCATCGCGATGAGCCGAGCGTGTTCGAGATGCTGCGCACGATCGCGACGGCGCGCCTGATCCTCGGGCCGGCGATGAACATCCAGGCGCCGCCGAACCTGACGCCGGACGCCTACGGCCTCTACCTGCTCGCGGGCATCAACGATTGGGGGGGCGTGTCGCCAGTGACGCGCGACCACATCAACCCGGAGGCGCCGTGGCCGAAGCTCCTCGAGCTCCGGGACGTGACGGAGGAGGCGGGGTTCGAGCTGCGCGAGCGGCTGGCGCTGTACCCGGAGTTCGTCACACGAGACGGCTTCGTGCGCGAGAGCTGCCGGCCAGGCATCGAGCGCTGGACCGACGAGTCGGGCCTCGTGCGCTGGGAGGAACATCGATGGTGAGACAACCAATTGCCCCCACCCTGAAGGGTGGGGCATCGAACGGCAATAGCGAGGCTGGAAAGCCTCGCCTGGGGGTGATTGAAGGACTCCTGGGCAGGCTGACGCCGCCCGTCGCGCGCGCGATCGACGGCGCGCTGAGCGGGCACGACCTGTCGGTGGAGGAGACGGTCGCGCTGCTCGACTGCGCGGGCGCCGATATGCAGGCGCTCGTGCTGGCGGCCGACGCGCTGCGTCGCGAGCAAGCGGGCGAGCTGGTGACGTACGTCGTCAACCGCAACATCAACTTCACCAACGTCTGCATCAAGCGCTGCGGCTTTTGCGCGTTCAGCCGCGACCACCGGATGGAGGAGGGCTACCTGCTGCCGGTCGAGGAGATCGTGCGGCGGGCGAAGGAGGCGTGGGAGCTGGGCGCGACAGAGGTGTGCATCCAGGCGGGCCTGCCGCCGAAGATGGAGGGCGACCTCTACGAACGGCTCTGTCGCGCGCTGAAGGCGGAGCTGCCGGAGCTGCACATCCACGGCTTCTCGCCGGAGGAGGTGCTCTACGGCTCGGTTCGGTCGCGCTGCTCGATCCCGGAGTACCTACGCCGGCTGAAGGACGCGGGCGTCGACAGCCTGCCGGGTACTTCCGCGGAAGTGCTGGTGCAGGAGGTGCGCGACGCGATCGCGCCCGGGCGGATCACGGTCGACCAGTGGGTCGAGGTGATCACGTCGGCGCACGAGCTCGGCATCCCGACGACATCGACGATCATGTACGGGCACGTCGAGACGTCGGAGCACAAGGCGCGGCACCTGGCGCTGATCCGCGACGTGCAGCGCCGCACGGGCGGGATCACGGAGTTCGTGCCACTCAGCTTCGTCCACAGCGAGGCGCCGATGTACCACAAGCAGCTCGTCGAGGGGCTGCGCGAGGGCGCGACGGGGGCGGAGATCGTGAAGATGTACGCCGTCTCACGGCTCGTGCTGGGGCGCGACATCCAGAACCTGCAGGTCTCATGGGTGAAGGAGGGGCTGCGCTTCGGGCAGATGCTGCTGAACGCAGGCGCGAACGACCTGGGGGGCACGCTGATCAACGAGAGCATCTCGACGGCGGCGGGGGCGTCGCACGGGCAGCTCGTGCGGCCGTCGCAGTTCCGGGCGCTGATCCGCGAGATGGGCCGCGTCCCCGCCGAACGGACGACCACGTACGGCGTGCGGCGCGTCTTCCGCGACGCGGCGGACGACCCGGTGGACGCGCTGGACACCGTCGAGTATGACGAGAAGCGCTTCGGGACGTACAACGTCCTCATCCAGGCGGAGGACTGGCGGTTCAAGGACACGTTCGTGGGCGTGGGGGGCGCGAAGGACCACTAGGGGCGCTTCGCCGCGAGCAGTGCGGCGCCGAGGGCGCATGCACCGAGCGCAGCCAGTGGCACGATCCAGACCCAGGACGAGGAGCCTCGGTCGACCGCGCCGTAGCCATCGATGGGCAATACGGGCGTGGCCGTGAACGTCTCGCCGAGATCGAGGGAGACTTCCTGGA
>Ga0326597_10015378_pt1 | contig 10005 bp, 5 predicted proteins | sample RVTome_12_FD_203789 | JGI IMG/M metagenome (GOLD analysis project Ga0326597, IMG submission 203789) | Soil microbial communities from uranium-contaminated site in the Upper Colorado River Basin, Wyoming, United States - RVT100D185 | ecosystem: Environmental > Terrestrial > Soil > Contaminated >...
GCATTGGCATGGCGGCATGAGTTCAAGGACGTTCCCGTGGACGAATCCGGCGCGTTCTCTTTCGCCATTCCGGCTGAAGTGCCGATCAAGAGCGAGGCACAGTTTCCGATTCCGCCACGGATCACGCTGGCGCTGGCGGTCCCCGGTTACGATCCGACCAAACGCGAGGTGCTGCTCGATCTCGGGCGAGACCTGTGGCTCGGACCGATCGAGCTGCAAGCACGCTCGCCGCATCTGATCGTCGAGGCCGTCGATGGGTGGGACCTGAATGCCCTTCGGTTTGGACGAGTTCGCATCTCCGGGAGCGCGTCTAGTGCGGGCCATGAGATCAGCCACGCTGAGCACGGCGAGGACCGATGCGTGAGGATCTGGTTGAACCAGACAGGCAGACATCCTGCGGCCTGGCCGGCGCAGCCCGCGCCGTTCGCCCTGATCACGACGAATGCCGGTCAGTCCTATCCGTTCAGGATGCTCGGCGACGGGAAGTACGGCCGGATGGAAACCCGCCATTACTCCATCACGATGACTGCGTCCAACGAACGTCCCGAGAACGTCACGGACTTCGGCGTGGCCTGGAAAGGGATCAAGGTCAGGACCGGCAGTCTGGCGGGATGGGCCGGTCGAGCACATGACGTGGCGGAGTTCGAAGCTCCCGTCGAGGGCGTGGAATTCTGGTGGTCACGCAGGGGGACGAATGTCGTGCACACGCGGAACCTGACGAGCAGCCAGGTCGAGATCCGAATGGACTCCCAGTAAGGCCGAAGCGATCTCGAAAGGGCGTAGGACTCCCTCGCGCTGTCCCTGGTCCGAGGATAGTCTGTGCGCCACTTTCTCGGACTCTCTCCAGGACCGCGCCATGAAAACCGCCTCGCTGCTCCTTCTGTGTCTCGCGGGCCTCGTGCCCGGATCGAGGGCCGCGCCCCAGGACGCGCCCGACCATCCGCCGCCCAGGCTGTTGATCTACCCCGGCGACCTGACGCTGGTGGAGGAGATCCAGACCGTGGCGCTGCCCGCCGGCCCGTCGACCGTCCGGATCGACTTCGTCCGCGGCAACGCGGACATCGCCTCGCTCGACGTCCTGCCGCTCGACCATCCCGGCGACGTGCGGGTCGTCGCCTTCGAGCGGCGCAACGACCTGCCGAACGCCACCTTCGTCGAGCTCACGTGCAGCGCGGCCGTCGTCGAGCGGCTGCGCATCCAGTACGCTGCGAAGGGACTCGCCACCGGGATTCGCTACCTCTTCCTGTTCGACCCTGCGATGCGCCAGCTCGACCTGATCCAGGAGATGGAGGTCACGAACAACAGCGGCGAGTCGTTCCAGCAGGCCGCCGTGGATTCCGTGTTCGGCGACGTGAAGAAGGCCAGCTCGAACGCCGTCCTGCATGGACGCGCGCCGGATCCGGCCGCCGGCGGGCCGCCCGGGCTGCCGGCGCCGGAGTTGCGCCAGGATCTCGCCGAGCACACCGTGGTCTCCTTCGGCGCGCCGCTCGCGCTGCCCGGCGGCGTCGTCATCCGCCGGGTGACGCTCGAGCGGAGCGCGGTGCCGCTCGAGATCGAGCATCGCTTCGACGCGACCGCAGCCTCCGGGCGCGTGACCAGGATGCTGAAGGTCGCGAACCAGGAGGGCCAGGGCCTCGGCGGCGTGGTCCTGCAGCCTGGGAAGCTCTGGCTTTCAGAGAAGCTCGGCGAGCGGACCGAACGCTTCCTGCGGACCGGCACGCTCGGCCACCTGCCCGCCGGCAAGGAACTCGAGCTCGACGCCGGCGTTGCAGAGGACATGGTCGTCGAGCGCGACCTGATGGACCTGGTGCGCACCGGCCTCGTGTTCGGCGAATACAACCGGGCGCTGATCTCCTATGACGTCGAGGAGTCGTACCGCCTGGAGATCCGCAACCACTCCAGCGAGGCGCGCGCGCTGCTCGTGACCGAGCACGTCGGCGGCACCGACACCTTCGAGATCGTCGAATCGACCGTCCCGGCGGCGAAGAAGGACCAGAGCACCGTCGAGTTCCGCGTGGAGGTGGCGGCCGGCGAGACGTTCGAGTTGACCTATCGCGTGAAGAAGTCCGGCGTCAAGGCCTGAAGAGGAATCCAGAATGCTCTCAGCGATCGCTTCCATGCTCTTCATCCGTCTGCTGCTCCCGCTGGCCGCGTCCGATCTCACCTCGCAGGACGGCGGCTTCGTCGAGGTCACGATTCCCGTCGAGCCGGATGCGACCGTCATCCACTTGACCAGCGCACAGCCGGCGACCGTGCTGGAGACGCGTACCGTGCCGCTGAAACGCGGCCTGAACCGCCTGCGCTTCGACTGGAGCCCGGAGCGCATCGACGAGGACTCCGTCCGGTTCGAGGTCGCGGCCTCCTCGGGGACCGCGAGCATCGTGTCGCGGCGCAAGGTTCAGCGGCTCGGCAAGCTGCTCTACTACGACGTCGAGGCGCGCCAGAACGCGCCGGCGACGGTGTCCACGCGCTACCTCCTGGAAGGCCTCGGCTGGCGGGTCGACTACGCGGGATTCCTGTCGTCCGGGGATCAAGGCGCCGCGGGGGACCTGACCCTGTCGCTCAGGCTCTCCGTCGAGGTCCACAACAACTCCGGGCTGGACCTGGAGCACGCCCGCGTCTCGTTCGAGGGCGGCCTGCTCGAGGATGTCTCCCTGAAGAACGGCCTGCGCCGGCAGGTGGACGTGTTCCGATCCGAGCCGGTGCCGGTCACGCGGCGCTACCTCTGGGATCCCTCCCGCTACGGCGGAACACCGCGGATCGAATTCGAGTTGTCGAACGCGCCGCCGGGGCCGCTCGGGCGCGACTTCCTGCCGTCGGGGAAGATCCGCATCTTCCAGGCGGCGAAGGAAGGCGGGCCGGCGCTGCTCGGCGAGGACATCTTCCCCGCGACCCCGCTCGGCGAGAAGGCGAAGTTCAGCATCGGCGAGGCGCGCGACCTCGTGGTGAAACGCACCGTGCTCTCCCAGGTGAACGAGAATGAGCGGCGCGACCGCTGGAACAAGGTCGTCGCCTACGACCAGCGCTCCAAGGTGAAGCTCGAGATCGACTGCGGTCTCCCGCACGACACGGAGCTCTTGCTGGTGGAGAAGCCCGGAGCGCCGTTCGAGGTCGTCGCCTGTTCCGTTCCCCATGAGCGGACGAAGGCGGACACCGTCGAGCTCGAGGCCGAGTTGAAGGCCGGGCAGAAGACGGTCGTCGAGATCGAGTGGGTTCGGAAGAACCTCTTCTGATCGCCCCCGCGGCACCGATGTTTGCCTGGCTCCTGACCGCGGCGTCCTTCCTCCTGCCTTTCGCGCAGACCGGATCCGGCACGGACGGGGAGCGGTATCGAGCGCTGACGGCCGCGCTCGCCCGCGGGGATTTCGCCGCCGCGCGTGAGCTGTCGGAAGGCTTCGAGCCGGGATCGACCTTCGAGCGCAAGGCCGGCCTGCTGGCGGAATACGCCGCGTTGCTTTCGAAGGCGAGTGGGGCGCCGGCGGCCGAGCCGGGCGCGGGACAGGCCGCCTCCGGCGCGCTGCGCCTGGCACTCGCGCCGGACGGCGCGTTTTCCGCGGCGCTCTGCCCGGAGAGCGGAGCAGGCGGCTACCGCCCGTTGATCTTCGGCTGGCCGCGCTGCTGGTCGAGCCGGGTTTCGCTGTTCGTCGACGGCGAAGGCCTGATGCTCTCGCCGCGCTCCGGCGTGGCCGCCTCCGGCGGGGACCTGTCGCTCAGCACGCGCGAAGGCGACGTCGAAGTGCGCCTTTCGATGCGCGGCCGCTGCGCGGGAGCACAGGAGGAAGACGTCCTGGAGGGCGCGACGGTTCGCCTGGATCTGACGGTGACGAATCGCGGCCCGAAGGCCCGGCGGATCGGCGCGCGTTTGCTGCTCGATCTCGTCGAGGGCTTCGACGACGCGCCCGACGTCAGGATCAGCTCCCGCCGCGTGCTTGCGACGACCCGGGGCTTCGCCGGGGATGGCGTGCCGCGGTCGCTCTGGATCGGGCGCGGCCAACTCCTCGTGTTGCGGGGGCTCGGCCCGCCCGGTGTCGAGCGCGCCGTCATCGCTCCGCTGGATCGGGCGCTGGCCGCGGCCTTCGACTTTCCCGTCGAGGAGGGGGAACCGCTCGGCGCGGACACGGCGCTGGCCGCCTATCTGGAACCAGGCGTTCTCGAGCCGGGTGCGTCGCGGACGTTGGCCGTGGAACTGCGCGGCGCCGGCTCCTTGCTGGATGCGACCCCGCCGCTTTCCGCCGGCTGCTGGACGGAGCCGGTCGAGGGAGCCGCAGATCAGACGCGCGTGCTGCTTTTGCTCGAGAATTCGGCGCGCGGCGTGACCGGCGCACAGGAGGACGTCCGCGTCGCCCCGCGGCTCGGGCCCGGGCTCTCGCTCGTCTCTGCGCCCGACGATCTGGAGCGACTGGGCAACCTCGGCGCCGGCGAGTTGATTCAGCGCTCGCTGATCGTCCGCAACACACAGGAGGTCGGCGGGCCGCTCGAGGTCTCCTTCGACCTGTCCGCGCGAACGGGCGACGGGCGCTCGCGGCGCACGGTCAGCGCCGCGGTGCCCGCCGCCCCGGCCCTGTCGATCGCGGGGCGGATCCTCGACGTGGCGGGGCGCCCGGTCCCCGGCGCGGAGGTGATCCTGAAGCAGGCCGGGCGCGACGTGGGGCAGACGACCTCGCGCCCGGACGGCTCCTACTCATTCGCGGGCGTCAGCGCCGGGAGCCACCAGGTTCTGGCGCGGTGCGTCGTCCATCGCGAGCCGGCGGCGAAGGCCGGGCGCCAGGAGCTGGACGACCTGCTGTATGACGTCGTGCTTTCCAGCGAGACGATCGGGAATGACGCCCGGGCGGTCCTGCCCGCCGTGCTGCCCGGCGCCGGGCGCGACGTGGTGCTGGCCCGCTCGCTGACCCGCTACTCGTTGTTCGTCAGCGTCGAGTGGGACGCGCCGCGCGCCTATCTGGAACAGATCGTGCTCGGCATCCGCCGCGCCGCCGAGTTCCTCTACGTGGTAACCGACGGACAGGTGACCTTCGGCCGGGTGGTCGTCGCGGACGCCGCCGAGAACTGGAACGCGGCGGACCTGTACGACTGGGCGAACAACTTGGTCCATCCGAACGCGAGCGTGAACGGGATCCGCCACCGCTACGACCCGGTCTCGGCGCCCTGGAACACGGCGATGAATTTCGGCCGGCAGTGGGCGGCCACCTGGGACACGCTCGGCCTGTACAGCACCGTGGTCCACGAGTTCGGTCATTACGGCTTCGGGCTGTTCGATGAATACCTCGGCGCGCCGCAGGGGAGCCACCGCGGGCTCTCCTACGCGGAGATGTGCCGCTGCTTCATGGGCTACCAGTACGCCGACCACAAGGCCTGCTGGGAGGGGAACCACCAGGCCTACACGAATCAGGGCTTGTGGAACCGCTGCTCCTGCTGGGAGCAGATCGAGCGCTGGCACGAGGGGCCGCGGAGCGGTTTCCAGGTGCCGATCACCACGCCGCGCGAACGGGGCGGCGTCGTGCCGCCCGATTTCGTCTCGAGCGTCGGAGAGGAGCTGCGCGCGCGCGTGCACGATCACGACACCGGCGCATTCGACGCCCGGCTCACGCTCGGCGGACCGTTCGGATCGGCGCTCGGCGGCGTGCTGGTGTACGCCGACCTCGAGGCCGAAGGGCGGACGATGTACCAGGGCGCGACTTCGAGCGGCGGCACGATGCAGCTCATGGGGGTGCACGTCGGCGATCGCGTGCGGGGCTTGAAGGACGGCCTGCGCACCGAGTTCGTGATCGGCGAGCGCCGCGCGCAATACCGGCTCGAGTTCGACAGCGAACCGATGAGCGACCTCGGTCCGCCGCCGCTCTTGCTGGTGCGGCCGGAGCGGGCCAACGGCGCGGCGGCCGGCGTGACGGTCGAGTTGATCCCGCTCCGGCCCGTGCTCGGGAAGCCCGCGCTCAAAGTCCACGGCGGAAGCGAGCGCACCGTCCTCCTCGAGCCGTTCGAGGTGCGGGGAGAGACGCGCTTCGTCGGGTTCCTTCCCGCTGAGGCGGCCGGCGCGGGGCGCCTGCTGTTCGAAACGGTCGTGCCGGACGCCGTGCGCGGCGACCTGACCCTGGTCACCGACGCCGTGCTGGGCGAACTGCCGGCCGGCCGCGAGAGCGAAGCGGCCTCGTTCGACGGGTCGCTCCGGTTGCGCCTTCCGGAAGGAACTCTGGCGGAATCGGTGCCGTACTGCATCGCCAGCACCGCCGGGCCGCGCTTGGTTTCCGGCGACGCCGTCTCGGTGGGGCGGCTGCATGCGATCCTGCCGGCGGCGGAGGGGAACCCCTTTCTCGGCCCCGTCCAGCTCAGCCTGCGCTTCGACGCGGCGTTTGCGCGCGAGCGCCTCGAGGTGCGCCGTTACGATTCGACTCGGGGAGAGTTCATGTCGCTGCCGGTGAGACCCTCCCCGGCCGAGGGAGAGCTGCTCGCGGAGTTGGACGAACCGGGAGTCGTGGGACTCTTCCGGGTGGAGCCGTAAGCGGAATCAAGTTCCGCCCTTCGACGCCGCTCCCACCGGGATCGGGATCCACAGGAACCGGATCACAGGCCGGTAGTCGTCGCGGCCATAGCCCAGCACGCCCCAGAGCGGTCCATGCGCGGAATCCTTGACGTCGCCCTCCGCGTCGTAGTCGGCGCTCGACATCCACAACGCGCCGCTGATGCAGAGCGTGAGCTCGTCCCGGCGGCCGTCCGTCTCCGTCTTGTTCATGTCGATGTAGCCGAGTCCGCCCGACAGTGGACCGTGCATCGTGACAATGCTCGTCGGAGCGTCCATCCAGAGCGACGACCACAAGATGCTGCCGAATCCGGCCAGCGCCAGGGGCTGGAAGGTCTGGAGCTGTACGCGCTCGCTCTCCACCACGTCGGATCGGGCGTCGAAGTTCAGGTACTCCGGTCCGAGCGACCAGAGGAGCTGCAGGCGTTCGATCTTCGCAAGCTGGAATCCGCCGGTGTCGAGCTCAGCGAGTGTGTGCGTCCAGAGCAGCGGGATGCCGGTCAGCTCCACCCTGGGACCGTCCGCCGGCCAGTCGTCCTCCGACGAGCTGACGAAGAAGGGGGTCCAGTGCATCGTCTTGCCCGCGCCGTCCCCGCCCGGAACGTCGAGTCGGCTCTCGATCTTCTGATAGAACGGCAATCCCGCGATCGGCCCCACCAGCAGCCAATCGACTCCGACCGCCTTCTTGCGGGCGGCGTCGAAGCCGAGCAGGTTCATCGAGAAGTACCCGGGGATCACGGTGTAGTCGAACGTCGCGGCCGCGTCCCCCTCGGAATCCTGGACCGCGGTCCAGAACGCGTCCGATCCCGAACCTCTTGGGTTCAGGTCCAGCAGATCGGTCTGGCCCCAGTTGAATGAACAGCCGGTCGCGCTCGCCAGCACCAACAGACCGAACGGCGAAGCCCATCGAAATCGTTTCACGTCGTGTCCCTCCCGGACATAGTGTCGATCCGCCGGATCGTAAGCGTCGAACGGCTCCGGGTCAAAGATCCAGGAAGATCGCCTACTCGCCGGCGGTCCGGCGCCAGGCCCATTCGGCCGACTGGGGTTCTTCGCCCGGACCTCCGGGTCGTCCTTCGATTCGGGCGTGAAGGACTTCTCCGGCATCGTCGAGCCAGTAGCTGATCTTCTGGGGAAAGTCGTGCTCCGGATTCTCGAACACCACGCGCCGCGCTGACATCTCGGTCAGCCGGAACGCCGTCGCCTTTCCGCCCCGCGGACTGGCCACGTAATAGAGGCCGTCCGGCCGGGTCTCGATCCGCAAGTACTCGAAGAACGCATCGGAGGCCTCCGGCAGATCCCGGTGCAGGCCCAGCAGGAGGCCTCCGCGCGGCGGCAGCCAGAGTTCCTCCATGAGGACGTCTGCATTCCGTCCCTGCCAGTGTCCGGCCAGCCAGGCCAAACGTTCGATGGCGGGCCGCTCGGCCGGCGCCTCCGGTGCGTCCCGTGCGTCCCGTGCCTCGGGCGCGGGATCCTCCCCCGCAAGCGCGCGCAGCAATTGCCGTTTGACGTCGCGATAGAGGCGGACGTCGGTTTCATAGTCGTCGAAGGCCCGGAAGACCTGCCGGCACAGCCGGTCCGCCTGCTCGGGATTCTGCGCCTCCAGGAGCTTCAACAGCTCGGCGTCCTCCATTCCGATGCGATGGGCTTCGAAGCGGTGTCCGGACAGGGGGCCGTCCGTTCCGGGATAGACCACGTGCGTGTCGCCCGCCGGCAAGTAGTTGGGCGGGCCCTCGCCGTGCGGGACGACGCTCCTCTCGAACGGATCCTGGTCCGCCCGGTAGTGATTGAGCCCCCAGTGCAGGAAGCCGGCCAGGTCGTACCGGAACAGCGACCAACCGATGTAGACCTGCCGCAGGCGTTCCTGGTCGAGCAGCCGGTTGAGCCAGGGCCCGCCCGGCGCGAGACAGGTGTAGACCCAGACCGTGTCGCCCGCCCGGCGACGAGCCTCGAAGAAGTCCCGGTGTTGCTGGAATTCCTGAACCTGCGGGCACCAGTGATCCACGGCGCCGGCGAGTTCGGTCGTCATGGTGGCCTCGAAGATCGAGGCGCCGGGCAGGGTCTCGCGGACGAGTTCGGCGACGCTCCGGTAGGCGGCCGCGTTCGTCCGGGTCGGCTCGTCCGAGATGTGCTGGAGGTAGACCGTCCCCTCGGGCTGCTTTGTGGCCGACAGGGCGTCCTTCAGTTCGAGCAGGAAGCTCTTCAGCGCGGCCTGGCCCTCGGCGTTCGCGAGGTCGGCCCCGGTGAGGGCGAAGTCGAGCCGGGCCGAACCCCAGTCTCCCTGGTGCCGGTGCGCGAGGTGTCCGCCCTCGACGATGGTGAAGCCGCGTTCGAAGAACAGGCGCAGGTAGCGTCCGAGCCGCGCGCGATCGAGCTTCGGCGCCGCGCCGCCGTCCTCGACGAGGAAGTCGCGCCAGCGGATCCAGAAGGTGTTCTGTCGCCCGCGCGCCATCAGGCCGGCGTATCGCTCGAGCATCGCCCAGAACGGTTCGGTCCAGAGCTCGAGCCGATGCCTCTGGGCGATGACGTCGGGACTGAACCAATTCGTGTAGCCGGGACTCCGCGTGCCGATCGGGGGCACTGCGACGTCGTGCACGGTCAGCTTCCATCGCAACGTGGTGTTCCAGGAGTCCGACGCGAGCACCAGCTCATAGTCGCGATCGCCCGCTTCGGCCCGCGGTCCCACCGGCACTTCGATGCGCAGGCACGCGACGCCCGAGTCGCCCACGATCGTCTCGGCGCCGATCGGATCGAGCGCTTCGAAGATCCGGAAGGGGGCCCGGCGGATGACGTGGGGATTGCGCTGCTGCTTCCAGACCTCGGTCCGGTTCGAAAGGCCGGTGTTCTGCTCGACCGGAACCGCCATCATCCGGTACGCCACGGCCTCGCCGACCGGCTTCCCTCCCTCGAGCAGCTTCCAGCTCAAGGAGCGTCCCGGGACGAGGCGCCGCGCGATCACGTGGACTCCCGCCGGAACGCCCTTCGCGGTATCGCCTTCGTGACTTGCCGCGCCGCGATCCGGGTCGGTATCCGGATAGAGCTCGACCAGCTCGTCGAACAGCGCCGCCTGCTGGCCGGCGGCCGGCGCGGCCATGGTGGAGAGGAGGATCGGAAAGACGATCGGCACACGCATGGCGGGCGGTCTCCCTCGAGCAGCGGAAATGAGTTCGCGAGTCTACCGGACGAGAAGTCACTCCTCTTCAGGGATCCGCGGACTCCGCCCTGCGGCGAGCACTGCCTCGGGACTCAGCGCGCCTTTGCGCCCCGCTTCGATCCAGCCGAAGCGGGAGATCAGCGCCCCCGCCAGGAAGACGGCCGCGGCGAGCGAGTGCCATCCGGCGAAGCGCAAGGCCAGCGCCAGCGGTCCCGCGAGCAGTCCGCCGGCGCGCAGCAGCCAGCCGCCCAAGCCGCTGCGAAGCGCCAGGTCGGCGTCGCCGTGGCGGCGCACCTCGAACCAGACGCCCAGGCAGGTCTCGACCGCCGCCGCG
>Ga0326597_10015379_pt1 | contig 10005 bp, 12 predicted proteins | sample RVTome_12_FD_203789 | JGI IMG/M metagenome (GOLD analysis project Ga0326597, IMG submission 203789) | Soil microbial communities from uranium-contaminated site in the Upper Colorado River Basin, Wyoming, United States - RVT100D185 | ecosystem: Environmental > Terrestrial > Soil > Contaminated >...
GACGACAGTCTGGAGGTCGTGGCACCCGTGCGACGGTTGAGGGGGAGATGAGTGTGCGAACGACCGCAGGAGGTTCGATGGTGCTCGGCACCGTCGGGCGCTTTGATGACGCGAAGGCCCCCTGCGCGGCTCGGGTGGTGCTCCCGGACGGGGCGGGGTGGGTGAGCCATGCCCGCTGAGTTGGGGATCATCGACTGGTCCACTCGGCTGATCCTGGCCGCGGTGTTGAGCGGTCTCATCGGCTTCGAGCGCGAGGCCAGACAGAAAGCTGCCGGGCTGCGCACCCACATGCTCGTCGGTCTGGGGGCAGCGCTCTTCACGTTGGTCGGTGCCTATGCCTTCGCCGGTCCCGACCCGTCCCGGGTGGCGGCGCAGGTGGTGACCGGGATTGGCTTTCTGGGCGCCGGTGCCATCTTCCGGGAGGGCGTCACCGTCACCGGGTTGACCACCGCCGCGGGTCTGTGGGCGGTGGCTGCCATCGGGATGACCGCGGGATCGGGGTTGACCGCCGGGGCGGTGGCGGCAACCGTCATCACCCTCGTCATCCTCTACGGATTGGGGCTCGTCGAACGACGCATGCGAGACCGTCGGGCGGTGGGGACCACCCGTCCTTTCGGGGTGAGGCTCGTCAACCTGAGCGAGCTGACGGAGGTGGTGACGTTGACTGCACCCTCGACGACAGAGCCCGTCAGATCGGCGTGGACCGCACCGACGACGAGCAGTTCCTCGTTAGTTTCAATCTTCGTCCTGATCGGATTCCGACGGTGATCTCGGCGCTCACCCCTTTTCCGACCGTCCTGGAAGCCGCCGAGATGGACCCGAGAAGGTAGGGCGCTGCCGACGGTCGGGCGGCCGAGCGATCGTGCTGACGGTGATCTGGGCCGCCCGCAACCTCTGACATCGAGTTTCTGTCAGGGGTGGCGGATACGTTCGTCGTAGTCGAAGAACGGAGGTTCCCATGGATGCCAGGACGCTGGCGTGGATCGATCAGCAGCGCGCCCAACAGGTCGACACCATACGTCGGTACGGTTGGGCGATCCAGTACGTCGGCGGAGACGCGTGCGGGGCACCTGGGTGCCCGGGCGAAGAGTCTGACCTTGCGCCTTTCGCTTACACCATCGGCCTGTTCGGGCTCGGCCATCCCGAGCTCCTGATCGTGGGAGTCGATGTCGACACGGCACGGACGGTGCTCAACGCGGTGGGGAACCGCATCGTCGAAGGCGCCGATCTGGTGCCCGGTGAACTGATCGAGCTTGAGGAGTGGCCGCGGCCCATCGTGCCCGAGGTGGTCCCCAACGCCGGTGAGGTGCTGTTGGGAGCGAACGGCTTCTACGACCGACCGCCGGAGTTCTCGGTCCCGGCACTCCAGCTCACCTACGCGGACGAGGCAGGTGCCTTCCCGTGGGACGACGGCTACGCCGAGTCGGACCGACAGCCGAGACCAGGAACGTTCGCCGCCTGAGCAACGGCGGTACCTGTCCGTCACCCCCTGTCTATCGCGTCTTCGATCGAACGGCGTCAGCGATGGCTGACCTCATCGCCTTCCTCGACGCGTCCCGCAGACAGTGGGTGGGAATACGGGCCACCAAGGTTCGGTGGCGGACCACAGGTTCGGTGGTGGCGGGTTGGGATGGACCGGGCACCTGAGCTCGACTCGACGCTGGCCAGGCCGGCGGAGCCGTGGGAGGTGTCATACCTCGCAGATCACGGCCAGACCTGGCGTGCCCTGGAAGACCGAGTCGTGGGTCACAAGTCGTACGCCTGCGAGATTCGCCGTCGCCGCGATCCAGAGGTCTGCCTGGTGGTGCTTGTCGTGGAGGGATGTCCGATCTTCCGGCACTCGGTGCGCAGAGATGCCCAAGTGTGGGCCAGTGTGTCGTGGGGCGGAACGATGAGCGCCTGCCTGATCCGATCCTCCATTCGCGCAAACCGACCCTGGCCCCAGTTTGCTTTGAGTGCTCCGTAGCGCAGCTCGGCCACGGTCTGGAACGAGACAACCATTGCTGCCCCGCTCAGGTGTCTGGCGTACCGACCCCAGAGGCCCTCCGGACCGGCGCCGAGGGCGATGCCGAACACATCCGTGTCGACGACAACGGTTCGGGTGGTCACTCGGTGAGGGCCCCCCAGAAGTCCTCCGCCTCCCGCTCGGTCAGATCCGCAATGCGAAACTCGTCCAGGTCGGGGATCGGCTTCACTGATGACATCTCCGCCTCCACGTCGTACGTAAAGAAGTCCGCCGGATCGCCTGGGTATTCGGCCGGGGTGATCTTCGAGACCAGGAAGTGCTCGATCCTGTCCGCTGTGTCCCTCGAGGCCACACCCTCGACCGTCACGCGTCGGCCGACGAGGCCGAGAATCTCGGAGAGGTGCAAATGATCATCGGGGAACTCGCAGTGACTTGTCCGTCCGAGGTCGTCCTCGACCCGTACGAGTGCTTGTTGAGGTTCAGCCGATACAGGCGTCCGACGATGGTCTCGTCGACGTCGTCGCCATGAAGATCCGAGCCCTCTTCCAGCGATCGAAGGGGCGCGACCTCTTCGATCTCTGGCTGGCCCTGACCCGGCTCGGTGTTCCGGGATCGTCCATCGTTGATGCCTTCAGTCCTTACCGACCCGACGGGTACACCGGACGCCGTGCCGAGCTGAACTTGCGCGAGAAGGTGAGCCGACCCGCCTTCCGCGAAGACATCCGCCCGCTGGTGACGGCCTGGCCAGAGGGCTACGACATCGACGCCGCGGCTGAGTTGGTGGTGGCCGACGTGTTCGCCTTGATCGAGTAGATCACTCCCGGATCTTCTGACGGATCTTCTAACGGATAGGGCATCACGAGGGGTTATGCACAGGCATCAGCCATCACGTCGATTCCGCGACACCCCTGGTAGTGGGCACTATTGAGCACCAACGAGAATCAACCAGCACCCCCCGGAAGGAACTCGTAATTACAAGGTCAGGCAGACTGCTCTGGCCTCCTGGCGAGCGATCGATGGCGTGCTGTCCTAAGGTGGTCTTCCTCAGTATGACCGTGACGACGCCTCGATCATCGTCGACCTCGACATCCGACGGAAACCCACCCTGCCGGGCCGACCATCTGAGGCTGGCGGCGGTTAACGGTGCCCGGTCGGCCAGCTGAGGATGGGCATGTTGACCACGGTCTCTGTCTGGCTGATGGTGACTTCCCCGACCTCCCTGGCTGCTTCGAGTTCGTCTCTGGATCGGAGGAGTCGGGGGGTGGCGTCGGGTTGCCAGTTGACCAGGTTGACACGTCGAAGGGGGCTGTAGGCAGGGTCCCCGGGGCCGGCGTCGAAGATGTCGGGTTGGTAGCCGAAGGGCCCGGCGGGTCCTTCCGGTTGGATTCCGTTGGTGAACACGTACACCTCGGCCAGCGCAGCGTCGGGCACCTGAGAGAGTTGGGGTACGACCAGCACCGGGGATCCCATCATGGTGGTGAGCATGTCGGCCACCCCGGAGTCGGAGGCTTCGGTGTGGATGAACAGGATCACCTCACCCTGGTAGTAGCCGGTGACGGGCGGTGGAATCGGGTCCTCGCCGGTGGCGGTCATGTCGCCCATCGCTCCGGCTGCGGGTTGGGTTGGTCCGCTTCGAGCGGTCCACCAGGCACCGAAGCCGAGAACGACGCTGGTGATGACCACGGCGACCAGGATCCAGAATCGGATCGAGTGGCCGTCAACCCGGGAGTTGACCCAGTCGAAGCGACGCTCTTGCGGCTCGGGCCGGTCGGTCACAGCGTGGCTCCCCCAGCCTCTGGCTGCTGGTGGTGCGGGTCGGCTGCGAATGCCTGGTAGCGGCCGGTGATCCGTTCACCGCGGAGCAGGCGACCCCCGAACGAGTTGGCGAGCACCGCAGTGACCGAGGTGATCATCGCGATCATGGCCCACACCGGCGAGACCAGCCCGGTGACGGCGGCGGGGACCCCGATACCGTTGAAGCTGAACGCCAACAGAAGGTTCTGTTTGGTCTTGCGGTAGGACGCCATACCGATCTGGTGGGCGTCCATCACCGCTTCGAGTCGATCACCCATGATGACGACCTCGGCGGATTCGATAGCGATGTCGGTGCCGGCGCCGATGGCCACTCCGATGTCGGCTTGGGTGAGGGCAGGGGCGTCGTTGATGCCGTCGCCGACCATCATGACCCGCTGTCCTTCCCGTTGCAGCTCACGAATCTTGGCGGCTTTGCCCTCGGGGAGAACTTCGGCGATGACCTGGTCGATGCCGACCTGGTTGGCGACCACCGACGCGGTGCGACGATTGTCACCGGTGATCATGATGGGGGTGATCCCGGCCTGTTTGATGCGCTGGATGGCCCCGGCGGCGTCGTCTCTGATCGTGTCGGCGATGCCGATCAACCCCAGAGCCCGGCCGTCCCGGGCGACGGCGATGACCGTCTCGCCTTTCTCCTCGAGCCGCGCGCGATCCAACTCCAGGGGCTCGAGGTCGATGTCCTGGTCGCGGAGCCACCCGGGTTTGCCGACCAGGATCCGGCTGTCCCCGGCAGTGGCCTCCACCCCGTGACCGGTGTGGGAAGCGAACTCGTCGGTGGACGGGATGTCGACGCCTCGGTGGTCGGCGGTGTCCTCCACGGCGCGGGCCAGGGGATGTTCACTGTTGGCTTCGGCGGCGGCCGCCCACGCCAACACCTCGTCCTCACTCGTCCCCTCGGCGGGGACGATGGAGTGGACGGCGGGTTGGCCCCGGGTGATGGTGCCGGTCTTGTCCAACACGATGGTGGCGATCTCTCCCATGAGTTGGAAGGCTTCGCCGGAGCGCATCAAGATCCCCAGCTCGGCTGCCTCTCCTCCGCCCCGAATGGTGGCGAGGGGGGTGGCCATGCCAAGTGCACAGGGGTAGCCCATCACGAGTGCAGCCAGGCCGGCGAGGAAGGCCCGGTTCCAGTCCGGTCCGTCCCCGAGGAGGCCGGGAATGACGGTCCAGGCGAGGAACCCGACGGCGGCGGCCACCAGCACCCCGGTCACGAAGTAGCGGAGCACGACGTCGACGAGCTGGAGGACTCCTGGGCGGAGGCTGCGGGCCTCCTCGATGGAGCGGGCCACCTGGGACAGGAACGACTCGGCTCCCACCCGGGTCACCTCGACGACCAGCGTGCCGGTCTGGTTGATCGACCCGCCGATCACTTCGTCACCGGTCACCTTCTCCGAGGGGATCGGCTCGCCGGTGACCAACGCTTCATTGACCGCCGACACCCCGTCGGTGACGGTGCCGTCCACCGGGATCGACTCCCCGGGGCGGACCCGGACCAGGTCACCCAGCACTACCTCGTCGATGGGGACTTCGACCTCGTGGCCGTCGCGGATCACCCGGGCGCTGTCGGGTTGGAGCGACATGAGGCGGCGCACGGCCTGTGAGGCGCGGGTGCGCACCGCCAGCGAGACGTAGTGGGACAGGATGTGGTAGGTGGTGACCAGGGTGGAGGCGGCGAAGAAGTCCCCGGTCGGGAAGCCGTCGAGGACGAAGATCCCCAGCAGCCCGCCGGCCAGGCCGGCGAAGGCGGCGAACTCCAACAGCACATGCTGATTGAAGATCCCCCGTCGCAGCGACGCCCACGCCATCTTCGTGATGAACCAGCCGGTGACGAACATCGTGACCAGCGCCAACGCCAGCAGGATCCACGGCATCAACGCGATCTGCACCAGATTGAACCACTGTCCGATCGCCATCACCGCCAGGCTTGCCACCGTGAAACTTCCGGCGACCATGAGCCGTCCCCGCTCCCGACGCAGCTCTCGGGCGTCCTCTTCGAAGCTGCGCACCTTCTCGGGGTCGCGGTAGGTGTACCCGATCTGCTCGAGCGTGCGGCGGAGCTGCCCGGGTGTCACCTTCTCGGGGTCGTAGCGAACCAACCCTTCCTCGTGGGCCAACGACACTCCGATGTCGTAGACGCCGTCGATCCGGAGGTAGGCCTTGTTGATCGTCGACGCGCAGAACGAGCACGACATCCCGCCGATGCTCATCCGGAAGGACGCCTGACCCATCGACGCCGACTGCTCAGCCTGTGGTGCTGGAGTGTGCCCGGCCATGGTGGACCTCCTCTGCCCTAGCTCTGTGCGTCGGCCGGTTCGAATCCGCTGGCGCGGATCTGGGTGTGGATAGCGTCGTCGCCGACCCGGGAGGGGTCGAACCGCACCTTGACCATGGCCTGGTCGTAGTCGGCGTCGGCTTTGATCACTCCGTCCAGGCCGGCCAGAGCCCTGCCCAGATTGTCGGCGCATCCCGAGCAGTGAAACCCGCGGATTTGATATTGCTTGGTCGTTGTGGTCGCCATGTCGTCACTCTCCTTGTGATCTTGTTGGTCGTGGTCGTGGTCGTGGTCGTGGTCGTGGTCTTGTCGGTCGGTGGCTTGCTTCGGGTTTGCTCGGCTCGGGGTGTTCCAGGATGTGGCACACGCAGGGGTCGCCGACTGGAATGTCGGGGAGGGTGCGGGCCCGTCTCCGCAGCCGCTGTAACTCGTCGGCCAGCCGCTCCAGGTCCCTGATCCGCTCCTCGACCCTCTCCGCGTGACGGTCGAGCAAGTCCCGGACGTATGCACAGGGAGCCTCACCCCGATCCCGCAACCCCAAGATCTCCCGGATGTCATCCAGTGCCAAGCCGAGAGATCGGGCCAGGGCGACGAAGTGGAGCCGATCAGCATCGGCCGGGCCATAGCTTCTGTATCCGCCAGGGGTGCGCTCCGGCTGGGGAAGCACCCCGACCGACTCGTAGAAGCGAATGGTCGGCGGATCCACCCCCACCTGGCGGCCAAGCTCGCCGATCCGCATCAGCCGATCTTCGATGATTGTTCCTTTCCTCGTTGCTTGGGCAGCGGCGCTGCCTCTCCAGACCAACGTACACCCTCAAGCAACTTGAAGGTCAAGGGGGAATGTGTTCGAAAGAATGTCGTCTTGCGGACCATGTGCCCGACGCCTCGGATGAGGGGAGAGAGCCACCTAGGATCGGAGGGAGCTTCACTCAGGAGGCGTGGCTCAACTGGTGGGGCGGTGGACACCGCCGGCGGCGGCGTTGACCCCTTCGGCGAGCGTGGGGTGGATGTGCATGGCCTCGCTGACCTGGTCGATGGTGAGGCCGGCGGTGGCGGCGACCACCAGTTCGTGGATGAGGTTGCCGGCTTCGGGTCCGACAATGGTGGCGCCGAGGATCTTTCGATCGGGGCCGGTGATGATCTTGATGAACCCGGCGGTCTCGTCCATGGCCCGCGCCTTGGCCACTCCCCGGAAGTGTTCGATGCCTATCCCGGTCTGGTCGCCGTGGATCTGGCGGGCCTGGGTTTCGGTGAGTCCGAAGCTGGCGACCTCAGGGTCGGTGAACACGGCGTGGGGGACGAGCCGGCTTTGAATGGTGATGTCTTCTTGCTTGTAGAGGTGGCGGTAGAGGAGGGCGGCGTCGTCGCGGGCGGTGTGGGTGAACATGGGCGGTCCGACCACATCGCCGATGGCGTAGACACCTTCGGTGGTGGTGGCGTAGGCGGCGTCGACGGTGATGAATCCCTGAAGGTCGGTGGCGACACCGGGGGCGTCGAGGTCGAGTCGGTCGGTGTTGGGGGTGCGGCCGGTGGCGATGAGCAGATGCGACGCTTCTAGTCGTTGGTCGTCACCGACGGCGACGCTCATGCCGCCGTCGGGGTGGGGGGCGACGTAGTCAGGGGTGGTGGCGGTGCGGACATCGATTCCTTCGGCTGAGAAGGCATCGGCCACTACCTGCGAGACGTCAGGGTCTTCGCCTGGGAGGAGCCGGTCGGCCCGCTGCAGAATGGTCACCTTCGAGCCGAACCGTCGATACATCTGGGCCAGCTCGCAGCCGACGTACCCCCCACCGACGACCACCAGGTGGCGGGGAAGGTCGGTAAGGTCGAGGGCGGAGGTGGAGTCGAGCCAGGAAACCTGGTCGAGACCGGGGATTGAGGGGACGTGGGGGCGGGCTCCGGTATTGATCACGATCCGGTCGGCTTGGAAACGGGTGCCGTCGGCTTCAACGGTGTGGGCATCGAGGAACCGGGCATGAGCCGGGACCAGTTGGAGGGCCTCGGCCCGGTCGACCGCCCGCTCCGACCCACTTCGTATCGACGACACCACCAGGTCCTTCCGGGCCACCACCGAGGCCAGGTCGACCCGGACAGGTCCGGTTTCGACTCCGAAGTCGGCGGCCCGGCGAGCGAGGTGGGCCACCTTGGCCGAGTAGATCATGGTCTTGGTAGGGATACAGCCCCGGTTGAGGCAGGTGCCGCCCAGCTTGCCGGGTTCGACCAGCACCGTGTCGCCGTGGCGGGCGGCCCGCAGCGCCATGGGTAGGCCGGCCATCCCGGCCCCGATCACGATCGTCTCCACCTTCTGGGTCATGTCTTTCTCCTGGTTCGGTCAGCTCGTCTTCTCTTGGTCTGGCTCCTCGAGGGGTGAACCCGGATCCGTTTGGTCCGGGTCATCCCCCCTCTAGCCCGGCGTTTTCGACCGTGGTGTCCATGTTCGCCTCCGGTCGAGAGGTGTGGCGGCTGGTGTACGCCGGCGAGGCTGCGGTTGAGGAGGACCACGCCAAGCGTAGCCTCCGGCCTACCGCTAGGGGCGGGCGCCGATCGATGCCTCCAGGCGAGAGGAGACCGTCTCGACGAGCCGGCTGGGGACAAGCCACGGGTTGAGGTCGGTGGTGGGGTGATAGCGAGGGCGGTCGCCTGGCCGAGTTGAAGCGGGTACGAGGGCTAACCACGGTGCTTCTGCTCAGTACTCGGGTGCGACTCGACGTCACAAGCGGACCGCCGCCGGCGGTATCGCCAGACTCCCCAGGCGGTGATACCGACCAGCGCCAACACGATTCCCCAGGATCCGAACACGATCGAAGCGACCACCCCGCCGCCGACGGCGAGGAGGAGGGTGAAGCCAAGACAACAGATGGCGACCGCGGCCACCCCGGCCACCATCAACACCCCGTCCCGGATCCCACCGTTCGTGGGAGTCCCGAGGTCAGGCGGCACAGCAGGAGAGGTGTTTGACGTCTTTGGTGAAACCTTGGGCGGCGAGTTTGAGGGCTTCGGCCATGGTCAGGTAGGGGTGGAAGGTGTCGGCGATCTCGTCGACCGTGGCCCGATGCTTGATCGCCATGATCGCAGCCTGGATGACGTCGCCGGCACCGTCGGCGAGGATGTGAGCGCCGAGCAGCCGTCCGTCGGTCCCGTTGGCGATCAGTTTGACCAGCCCGGTGGTGGCGTGGTCGACCAGGGCTCGGGGTACCGCCTCGAGTGGCAGCAGCGAGGTGATCACCTGGTGGCCGGCTTCTCTGGCTTGGGTTTCGGTGAGCCCCACCGATGCGATCTGGGGGCTGGTGAAGGTGATGCGGGGCATGGTGGCCAGGTCGATCCGTCGGACGGTCCCGCGGAGGGCATGCTCGGCGGCGATAGCACCGGAGCGCGCTGCCACGTAGACGAACTGGGGGAGAGTGGTGACATCCCCGGCGGCGAACACCTTTGGGTTGGTGGTGGCCATCTGGTCGTCGACGACAACATGACCGCGTGGGTCGGTGTCGACTCCGGCGGTTTCGAGGCCGAGTCCGGCGGTGCCGGCGCGGCGGCCGGTGGCGACCAGCAGCTGGTCGGCTTCGATCCGTTCCGTCGATCCTTCCGTGGTGATGTCGAGCCAGCGGCGGTCGCCGGTCCGGCCGGCTTTGGTGGCGGTGGCCGAGGTGACGACCCGGGCGCCCAGGGACTCGAGGTGTTCTTGGAGCGCAGCGGAGATCTCAGGTTCCTCGAAAGGGGCGATCCGGTCGAGCGCTTCGACGAAGGTCACGGTGCTGCCCAGGTGGAGGAAGAGTTGGCCGAGCTCGAGTCCGATGGCGTTGGCCCCGACCACGATCAGCTCGGCGGGCAACTCGGCGAGGTCGAGGGCGGTGGTGGAGGTGAGATACCCGGTGTCGTCGAGTCCTTCGATTGGGGGCGCCCAGGGGGCGGCTCCGGTGGCGATCAGGAAACGCCCGGCCTGCACCTGGCGGCC
>Ga0326597_10015380_pt1 | contig 10004 bp, 8 predicted proteins | sample RVTome_12_FD_203789 | JGI IMG/M metagenome (GOLD analysis project Ga0326597, IMG submission 203789) | Soil microbial communities from uranium-contaminated site in the Upper Colorado River Basin, Wyoming, United States - RVT100D185 | ecosystem: Environmental > Terrestrial > Soil > Contaminated >...
AAATAGTTTACATAAAATTAATTCCACATTGGTACTAAAATTTTTTAGGAACAAAACTCTGCGATCTTTTTTTGATCGCAAAAATAAATTCAAAAATAGACTTCAACGTCTAGATCTCAAAGTCTAGATTTGCGCACTGGAAAGACTATTCCATAAATGGTATATTAGATCGCTGAAATAATTATTCAATGAAACTTGTGGTACTAATCCCTGCATATAACGAGCAGGAAAATATTTCTCAAGCAGTAATGAGTGTTCCTAGAAAGATTATGGGAATTGAAAAAGTTGAGGTGTTAGTTGTAAATGATGGTTCAACTGACAATACAATAGATTATGCAATGAATGGAGGAGCTGACAAGATTGTTTCTCACAAAAGAAACAGTGGTGTTGGTTCTGCGTTTATGACAGGAGTTAGAAATGCAATACAGATGAATGCAGACATTGTTGTAACTTTGGATGCAGATTCGCAGTTTGATGCAAACCAGATTCCAGAGATGATAGTTCCGATATTGAATCACCAGGCAGATGTTGTTATTGGTTCACGATTCCATGGAAAAGCACCCAAAAATATTCCTAGAATTAAATTGCTTGGTAATAAAATATTTTCAAGGCTAGTATCGTGGGTTGTTGGACAGAAATTTACAGATACCCAGACAGGTCTTAGGGCATACTCTAAGGAAGCATTGCTAAACATTTCTGTTGTTAACGAGTTTACTTATACACAGGAGGTTCTAATGGATCTCAAATTCAAGGAACTAAGAATAGTTGAGGTTCCTGTTTCTGTTAGATATGACGATGCTAGAAAATCTAGAGTGGTAAAGAGCATTTTTGGATACTCTACTCGTGCACTTTCGATTATTTCAAGGACATTACTCTATCACAGACCAATTCTTGCATTTGGTGTTTTATCTGGAATCTTTATTGGAGGCGGAATTTTGGCCAAGATTCTTACCATTTCTAATATCTTAATAGTGAATACAAGCCTGTCAACTGGCTTCATAATACTAGGTGCTGTAAGCTTTATGCTTGGAGTATTTGCAAGCGTCGTTTTCAAAAGACAAAAGTTTGCAGAACGAGATCTTCGTCATTACATAGACAATTCTACATATTTTCAGACCAATGCTGAGCTGAAATGAGTAAAAAACCAAGACAAGATGAAAGAGAGATGGAAAATCTCATTGAATTAATTAAAAACCAAAAAAATAAAGTAAATTCTTAATTTAATATCTTATTCAGAGATACTTGTTAAAATCTCAAAATACTTTTTTGCAATAGAGGAAGGAGAAAATTCTTCTACAGTTTTTTTTGAGTTTTGAATTATTTTAGTACGTAGTATAGAATCTGAAAAAATTTGTTCAATTGCATTTGCAATTTGTTCTGGATTTTTTTGTTCAACAAGAAGGCCATTTTCTTCATGTTTGATTATATCTGCAATGCCACCTACATTAGATGCAATTACTGGAAGATTACAGTTCATTGCCTCAGGAATTACAAGCCCTGTTCCCTCGGTACCTCCTAGTGAATCAACTATAGATGGTAAAACAAAGACATCACCGATGCTGTATAATGAACCCAATTGTTTCGTGTTTGCTGGCCCAAAAAATGTAATGTACTTGGAAAGATTCTCAGTTTTAGCTAATTCTTTTAATTTTTTTTCTAAAATACCTCCACCAACTATAATACAATGGAAATTTTTTGTTTTTAGTAATTTTAGTGATTTAATTAGATATTCTGTTCCTTTAACTTCTGTTAATCTTCCAACAAACAGTATTACTTTATTTTCTGGGATGGTGAACTTTTCTCGAAATTTGTTAAGATCGTCTTGTTTAAGATTAGTTGTTATAAAGTTTGGAACCGGTTTTATTAACTCTATTTTATTCTCGTCTATTCCTAATTTTACCAGTTTTTTTTTAAGAAAATTATTGCTTGCTATTACCTTAGACGAATGATTTAATGCATTTATTGTAATTTTTCTTAAGTAGCCATATTTTTCTAATGGTACAGTTTCAGAGCCATGCACCGTTACAATGAATTTTTTGTTTAATCGTTTGGCAATTAAATATGCTATGTATCCTCCTGGAAATGCCCAGTGTCCATGTAAAACAAAGTCGTTATCTTTATTGGTAATATTTTTAGAAAAAAGAAAAAAACGAAACAACATTATCAGGATTTTCAATTTCCCACCAGTAGTTTTTGCTTCATCTGGTATTGACTTTGTAATTTCAAGACTTTCTGGTAAATATTTGAAAAAATTAATCTGAATTGAATCCATTTCTATTTTTCTTGGTAATCCCTTTGAGTGAGGTGCAATTACTTTGATTTCTGCTCCAAGTCTTGCAAGTTCTTTGTTTAGCAAGTGCACAAATTTTGGTTTCGTTGAATCTTGTGATTCTGGATATGTTGTTGCTAATGAAAACATCTTCAATTTTCGAATCAATTAATTCATTCTCCATAACTTGTTTAAAATGGGTTTTGTGTGTTTGTTCATAAGAAAAATCATATCTGTATGTATTTAATAACAGAACGTTGTTTAATATCAAAAATCAACATTTATTGAATAATAATATGATCAAGAAAATAGCTATCTATGGTTTAGGAAATTTTGGTTATGCGATGTTAAAACATTTTGATAGTAAATCAAACGAATTTGCTACTGTTCATGCATATGATCGAAACAAAAAATTAATAAATTTTTTAAAAAAACATAGGCGACATTTATATCTGCATAAATCGATTAAAATTTCTCCAAAAATCATTTTTGAGGATAATGTAAACGGATTATTATCAGATTGTGATGTTTTGATTTTAGCTGTAAATTCTAATTCTACAAGAGAGGTTATTTGTAAAATAAAGAAACGTGTGAGGAATAATCTAATAATAGTAAATACTGCGAAAGCTCTGGATTATAAAACAGGTAAAAGGCTTTCTGAAATCTTCAATCAGGAATTATCAAACAAGAAATTTCAATATGCGCTTTTAGCTGGGGGTACTATTGCAAGAGATTTATTTAATCATGAACCACTTGGGGCAGATATAGTCTGTGAAAATAAAAAAATTCTTCCAACATTAACTAATTTATTTCATGCAGCGAATTTGACAGTGTATCCAACTACTGACTTGAAAGGGGTTGAATATGCATCTTCGTTCAAAAGCATCATAGCTATTATGGCAGGAATAATTAATGGAATGAAATTTTCATATGGGTCTGAAACACATATGATATCACGATGTGCGTATGAGATTCAGCAGATCATATTATCTTTAGGAGGAAAACCAGAAACATTTGACATGAAAAGTCAAAGCTGGTCAAATGATTTATGGATGAGCTGCACAGGCAATTCAAGAAATAGAGAATTTGGAAAAATGTTAGGAAGTGGTATTTCTGTGGACAAGGCAACAGCAATCATGAAAAGACAACACAAAACTATTGAAGGAATTAACACTTTGAAAGGGCTTAAAAGAAATAAAATGATAAGAGACTATCCGTTAATGAATTTCCTATACCAATTCATAATTTTAAAATCAACTGCGTTAAATGAATTAAAAAGATTAATTTTTTCACAACAATATTAATTGGAAATACACATACAATAAGAATATGAAAGGAATAATTCTTGCTGCTGGAATGGGAACACGGCTCAATTCACAAATTCCAAAACCTCTAAGTAAAATAACAAATGAAAAAACCATCCTAGATTTTCAAATGACTAGCTTGATTAAAAAAATTGGAAATAATAATATCCTAATAGTAGTTGGATTTCTAAAGGATCTTATAATTAGTAAATTTCCAAACCTAAATTTCATTGATAATGAAAATTATCAAAAAACAAACACGTCAAAAAGTCTTCTATTGGCCTTAAAAAAAATAGATGATGATATAATCTGGATGAATGGTGATGTATATTTTGATGAAGGAGTATTAGACATTTTGTTAAATGAGAATAATTCATGCTGTTTAGTTGACGATAAAAGGTGCGGTGATGAAGAAGTAAAGTATAGCATCAATCAAGATGGTTTCATAAAAGAACTATCAAAATCGGTAAAAAATCCTAAAGGAGAGGCGTTGGGGATTAACGTTATTAGAAAAAAAGATTTGAATGATTTTCGAAAGGAGTTAGAGCAAGTCGAGGATAATGATTATTTTGAAAAAGCGCTTGAGAATCTTATCAAAAAGAATAAACTGAAACTTGTACCAATTCCTGTAGGGAAGTTATTCTGTAAAGAAATTGATTTTAAAAATGATCTTGAGATTGTTAAAAAACATGTTAGAAAATGAAGTAAAATTCGATACGAATTTAATAAAAATATCCAAAGACTGCAATTTATTATTAAAATAAGATTCAGGAATCTAAAAAATTAAGATTTTTCATTTTCTATAGTTTTTTTATGAAATAAAGACGTTTCATAAGACCATGTTCCGAAATTTCATTTTTGTACTTGTGAACAATATAATCAATTGCTACTTTAGCACCTTCATATTTTTTGGTAGTATAATCATCAAATAGCATCATCCCATTATGAGATAAATTTTCCCAAATTGTTTCTGCAGAATAAATAATACTATTTTTAAGATCACAGTCAATGAATGCAAAACAAAATTTGGAATTAATTTTAGGAAGCGTATTTTGAAAAAGTCCTTGCATTGGGATAATGCTATCAGATAATCCAAGTTTCCTTATTTTATTTTTTACGTAATCATATGAATTTTTAGCAAAAGCTGTTTTAGATGCTGAAGTTAATCCTAATTCTTTTTCGTTAGAAAATTCATTTAAATCAAATCCACCAAATGTATCACATGCATAAACAATTTTGTTAATGCCTTTTGAACGTAGATAATTTGAGAGTATTACAGTTGTTCCACAGCGTGCAGAACCACATTCAATAATGTTACCTTCAATATTCAATACAGAATCTAGTTTATTCAATAATTCTTCTCGTCCAAAATCAGGAAGATATGATTCATAATCAACAAATTTTGTAGTGTAGAGTGATGGATAGGATAAAAGAATTCTATTCACAATAGGCTTTGGAATAGATTTAGCTACTTTAGAAAGTAATTTGGAGGAAGTAGCAAGCATGATTGAAAAATGGGTTTAGATTATATTAACATATTTTGATAGTTTACATCTTCAATTATCTGAACTAGAGATATTTGTTACATATTATTTGTAAAGTAATCACATAACCGTTGAGAAGAATTGCCATCTTGAAAGTAATTAAATCGTTTAACAAATTTATTGTATTTTTCTAGATACTCTTTGGCATTAAATAGATGATCAATGGATTTTAGGATTGGCAATAATTCGTTTTCATTTTTAGCAAAGGGTCCAGGAAGTTCGTTGAAATAATCGTAATACAAATCACGAGAGTTTTTCAGATATTCATCAAAATCATAACAATAGAAAATAATTGGCTTATTCAATAAAATAAAATCGAAAAAAACGCTTGAATAATCAGTAATTAAAATATCTGTAGATACCAGTAGATCTTGAACATCGTCTATCTTGTCTGATACATCTAAAATATTTGAAAAATCATGTGTAGGTATGATATCCGTGTAGTGAATATGTCGCTTAATGAGAAATACATAGTTCATGTCTCTGAGATATTTATTGAGATTTTCCAAGAATTCTAAGGAGAAAACAGTTTTTGTTGTGGGATGATCGCGAAATGTAGGACAATAAAGTATAATTTTCTGATATTTTTCCAAATCAAGGGATTTTTTATAATCTTCAAAAATTAGTCTCTCATTAAAAAAAACATCATTACGAGGATAACCAAGTATTTCAACTCGTTTATTATTAAAAGCATTGATAAAAATTTTTTTTGATTCTTCGCATGTTGCTAAAATTATTTTATATGAACTATTTTCATTGCTATTGTAATTAAAGGATTCTAATATTTTTTGAACTGAATTCAGACTTTTTCTACTGCCTTTTTCAATTCTTTTTAGTGGAGTTCCATGGTATGTTTTGATTTTGTTAAATTTACCTGGTAGAACAATAGAATATGAAATATTGCTTACTCGATGATCAAAAACAAGAAAATTTGAACGAAGTATACTAAAAAAACCTTTAAAGGAATAAAGATACAATACTGGAAGTTTCTTTTGTAAAAGTTTTGCATATAATTTTTTATTTTTAGTTATCCAAAAACAAGTAAATCCCGTATTGTTGCTACATAAATACAAGAAAAAATATTTTGGATTGCCAAGAAAATGTACACAATCTTTTGAACCTAAAAGAATTTGATTTTTAGTTTTTGGAAATGTGTAAGATAATACACTAAGGATTAAATTCAAAAAAACTAGTAAGGCATATTTGATGTAGTATTTAGGGATCAATTTTGGTTACTTTTATTCAAAATTATTCTACCAATTTATTAATCCACTCCATCTATTAGATTATTAGTGAATCATACGGATTTCCCTCATGGAAGAGGCTAATCCTATCAAAAATTTTTCTTATGTTGGCTTAGGTAGAATAATAACAATAGGACTACAGGCAGGGTTTTACCTACTTCTTGCAGCCTTAATGGATCCAGAAGTTTATGGGGAATTGAGTGTAATTTTGGCACTTGCAGCTACATTTTCGACGATTTCTTTATTTGGCCTAAATTTGTCACTGCAAGTTTATCGAGCAAAAAACAATATTGAGATTTCAGGACAGATTATAACATTATTCATTATCTTAACTACAATTGCATCCATAATTTTAATTCCGATAGATTATGTAGCAGCTTTTCTATGTGCTAGTCTTTCTTTTTTTGCAATGGCGCAATATGACTTGCTCGGACTAAAACAGTACAAAAAATATATGATTTATTCTGCACTAAAAAGTGGAACGTTTTTTGTTATTCCACTTTTACTTTTTTTTGTATTTGACATTACAGGAATTGTTGTAGGCATGGCAATAAGTAATTTAATTGGAAGTGTATCATTTTTCAAAAGCCTAACAGTGAAGAAGTTTTTTGGTTTAAAAAATTACTACAAGGTACTCGTACATAATTTTGGAGTTTTTACTGGTTCTGCCCTTCCAAACATGGTTGACAAATTACTAATTGCGCCATTGTTTGGTCTTTTTATTGTAGGGATATACCAGTTTAATTTGCAAATTTTAATTGCTTTAAGCATTCTTCCTGGAATTCTTAGTCAGTATCTTGTTTCGGAAGAAGCAAGTGGTGTCAGACATAAGAAGCTCAGCTATCTAGTTGTATTAAGTTCAATTCCAATTGTAGGAATCGCAATAATTTTGGTTCCAATACTAGTTCCAATACTTTATCCAAATTATACTGAAGGAATTGAAAGCCTACAAATTATGATAATATCCATCATTCCACAATCAATTGGTGTAATATTTAGTTCCAAGCTTTTAGCCAAAGAATCTACAAAAATTGGATTTACAGCTATTGTAAGAATCGGATCTTTATTGATTCTGCTAGCAATTTTAGGCCAATTTTATGGATTAGTAGGATTAGCAATTGCAGTTTTAATATCGCTATCTGCAAATACATTGTATCTGTATGTATTATACATGACTAGCACTAAGCAAAATACAATTCACTAAATACAAATGCAATCAATAGCCGTATTTTTTGAGTAATCTGTCTATTTTGGTAGTTGGCCTACGTCTGCCAAAGGTGTTTTGATATATTTCCCCCATATCTTGCAATCGTTTGGACTCAACTATACTACTCCACCATTTTTTATCAATTTTCGGGCCTACAAGCTCAGGCGACATGACTAACCTATACTCTGTACCATAGCCATGTCTTCCCCTAGAGAGTGTTCTTGAAACTACCAAACCAGAGTTTTCAATTTCAATTAATAGATCAACAGATCTTCTATACGACAATGGCATATGATCTTTTGCTAGAATTTTTTTATACTCGTCATAAATTAAAGAGGTGGCAGTCCACCCTACTTTAGAATTAAAAAGATTAGAACATATTGCTGCAAGTAATACTCTTTGGTGGTATGATGCACTAGAAACCAAAGTACTAATCCTGTCTTTTTGTAGCTCATCATTTGCCTTGTCTACATCTTCCTTTGCAAGTATTGTTCCATTGGATATCTCACCAGCAAGCCTTAACAAGTCAAGTGCTCTTCTTGCATCACCACAGTTTTCTGAACAAATTTTTGAGCAATACTGTAAAACTTCATCACTTGGTTTTGTCAAAAAGGCTTTTTGTGTCCTGTCTTCCAGTATAGCAAATACATCTTCTGTTCCATAAGGACTAAAAAACACCTCAGTGTTTCCAATTCTGGACTTTACTCTGTCATCAAGATTGTAATCAGCTAGTGCATTGTTTGAAATTGTAATGATGCACAGCCACAGGTTCTTCTCACGAAGGTTCTCCTCTAGTGTTAAAAGTTTGTACATAAAGTCAGATGGCTTGCCTCTTTTGTCTGAAAATATTACGTCATATTCATCTAGTACCAAAACAAAAAATTGCTTTTTTTCAGATCTTAGAATCTCCTCAATCTTTAATCCAATTTTTTCGACAGCCTTGTTCAGGCCTTCTGCACTTTTTAGTGGCTCAGAGCCAAGCTCAGATAAAACAGAGTTTACGCACCCAAAGAGAGTCTTTGATTTTCTCAAGTTGACAAAGCTAAAAGAGATGACATCATCAAAATTTTGGCAGACAAACCTCAAAACGGTTGATTTACCAGAACCACTACGGCCATATACTGAAATCACAGGTACCATCAAACCTTGTCTAAGACTTTCGATGTGTCTGATAAGCTGAACTGCTTGCTCCTTTCGGCCTATGATTTTTGAAGGCAGATACAGCGAATCTAGGTATTTTTTCTCCAAAAACACCGAATTTTGCTTTTCGAGGGATTTTCGTATTGATTTTATGATTTTGCTATCAAGTTCCACTTGCAACACATATATCACTATTACGGTACCACTAATGTAAAGTACAATTTAACGTTACCTATGTTTGTATCTAAAAATACAATTTTTAGGCGTAAATTTTTCATATATTAGAGGAGTCTGGTTTTTTATGACAAGGCCCCATACAAATATTAGAATAAGAACAAAAAAAGCGATCTAATGCAAACCCAAAAATCAAACATTATTTCATATGCAGTTTTCATTTTTGCACTAATTATAGTTCTAATCAGTACAATATCTCTGATATTTCCATCTTTAATTATAACACAGGTCAACGAAACGGTATCAGAAAATCCCTACGAGATTGGGGCATGGGCAGCTCCCGTCATTATCACAAATATCATTATTCTTGTAATTGGGATACTGTTTTTTACAAACAGAAATCCAAATATTATTAAAAAATCATTTACATTTGTCTACAATTTTGAGGTTTCAAAAAATGTTGCAACCCTAGCGTTTGTAGTCCTGCTGTTTGGCTATATTGGCTTTGCAATGGAAGACATTGATGAAGATGAGGCAGATACGTGGGGAGATTTTCAAAATGTTTACAACGTTGCAGAAAAGTGGCCAGAAATGGAAGGGGGTAGATTATCTGAGCTAGAGTTATTGCATGTAAAAAACTTCTTCCTAAAGTCATCCCTTGTATTATTTCAAAACATCAAGGTTTTGCCATTTTTGATGAGCATTTCACTTGTAATTTTGACATATTTTTTCACAGTAAAGATTTCTCATAAAAAATTTGCAGGGCTAGTTGCAATGGCGATATTAATTCAGAGCTATACATTTTTGCGATTTGACACTCTAGCAACATATGAGAACTCTTGGACACTGTTTTACCTGCTTTCGCTATATTTGATCTACAAAAAGTGGCCGTTATCTCCTATATCATATATTGCATCAATCTTTTCAAAACCTCTAACGCTTGTTTTTCTTCCAATGACAATATTTGTTGCATACAGAGCAGAAATTCTTCAAAACAAAAAAATTCAAATCATTATTGTGTATTCAGCTATTTTGATTTTGTTGGCAGTTGTTGCTCTTGCAGTAAAAAATCCTCTCATATCTGTTGGAAATGAATTTAACACTGGTGATTTTTGGGCAGGC
>Ga0326597_10015381_pt1 | contig 10004 bp, 8 predicted proteins | sample RVTome_12_FD_203789 | JGI IMG/M metagenome (GOLD analysis project Ga0326597, IMG submission 203789) | Soil microbial communities from uranium-contaminated site in the Upper Colorado River Basin, Wyoming, United States - RVT100D185 | ecosystem: Environmental > Terrestrial > Soil > Contaminated >...
AACTCAACAGGCAGAGCACGCTCGCCAAATCCTGAGCGAACCCCTGACCCTGGTCGTTCCCGAAGCGGACGAAGATGATGCCGGTCCATGGACATTCGAATCCGATGTCCTGGCCAGTATGCTGACGATCGAACGCGTTTCCAGCCCTGAGGGGGAGCGCTACCAGGTAGGTCTGGAGGCCGAATCGCTGAGAAGCTTCCTGGAAGGCATCGCGCCCAAACTGGCCCGCCAGCGCGAGAACGCCCGCTTCATCTTCAATGACGAGACTCGCCAGTTGGAGGTGATCCAACCGGCTATGATCGGGCGCGCGTTGAATGTGGATGCCACGATCGAATCGATCAACCAAAAACTACTGGCCGGCGACCATCACATCTCGTTGGATCTGGAAACCACTCAGCCTGAAGTGGGAAACGATGCCAGCGCCGAAGAGCTGGGCATTACCGAACTGGTAAGCTCCGAAACGTCGTATTTTTACGGTTCGAGCCCCGAGCGCATCCAGAATATACAGACGGCCTCTGCCCGCTTCCACGGCGTGCTGGTTCCTCCCGGAGCAGCTTTTTCGATGGGAGAAGTGCTGGGCGACGTCAGCCTGGATAATGGTTACGCAGAAGCCCTGATCATCTTTGGCAACCGCACGATTGAAGGTGTGGGCGGCGGTGTATGCCAGGTGAGCACTACCCTTTTCCGCACCGTTTTCTTGGGCGGTTTTCCGATCATCGAACGGCACCCGCATGCATACCGGGTCTATTATTATGAGTTGCGCGGCGACGGGAGTGTTAATACGCAGCTTGCCGGCCTGGATGCAACTGTGTTTGTACCTCTTGTGGATTTCAAATTCGCCAACGATACCCCCTACTGGTTGCTGATGGAAACCTACGTAAATCCGGCAGCTCGTACATTGACATGGAAATTCTACTCCACCTCCGATGGGCGCCAGGTTGAATGGGACACCAGCGGGTTGAGGAACAAAGAAGACCCACCCAAACCACTTTATGAAGAAAATCCTGAACTGGAGAAGGGCGAGGTCAGGCAAGTGGACTGGGAAGTGGAAGGCGCCGACGTGACTGTAACGCGTATGGTGAGGCGGAACGGTGAGGTGCTATCTGAAGACACTTTCAACACCCATTACATGCCCTGGCGGGCCGTTTATGAATACGGGCCCGGAACCAAGGGCATGCCGCCGGACGAGGATGGAAAGAAAAAAGATAAAGAAGATTAATTGGGGAGAATAGGAGAATAATATGGTCAGTGAAGAATTACTTGAAATCTTGCGCTGTCCCAACTGCGTCCGCGAGAAAGACGGTCTGCTCGAATATTACAAAGAATCCTGGCTGATCTGCCAGGACTGCGGGCGCAAATACCCGATTCGAGACGATATCCCTGTCATGCTTATCGATGAAGGTGATAAATGGCGGGAAACGCCCAAAGAAGAACTGACTGTCCCTCCCCCCGAATCCTAGATATCGATGAACCAGGCCGACTTGATCGCCAGGCTCTCCAGCGGTGACGACCAGCTGGCCGAAGCAGCGGTGCGAGAGTTCACTTCCAGACCATCAGTAGCCCTGCCGGTCTTGCGAGCTCTGCTCTCTGACTCCGATCCGGACGTGCGCTGGTGGGCTGCTCGCGCCCTGGCAGAGATTCGAGATCCCCAGGTGCCTGAACTGCTCCGAGCTGCGCTGCGTGATGCTGACGTTTCGGTACGGCAGTGCGCTGCCCTGGGGCTGCGTGAGCAGGCCACCCCGCGAGCCATACAGGATTTGATTGCCTTGCTGAACGATGAAGATCGCCTGCTGGCGCGTCTGGCTGCCGACGCCCTGATCGCCATTGGCGCAGAAGCAGTGCCAGCGCTGCTCGAAGTCCTGCAAAACGGACCTCAGACCGGGCGGCTGGAGGCCGTGCGCGCTCTGGCCAGGATCGGGGACCAGCGGGCCATCGCAACGCTGTTCACCGCCCTGGATGACCCTTCAGCCATCGTAGAGTACTGGGCCGACGAGGGATTGGAGCGCATGGGCATCGGCATGGTCTTCTTCAAATAGAGGCAAGACTGCAGGGACAGATCCATAGCGGCAGATCTGTAGGGGCAGGTCTCAGACCTGCCCGTAGCCCATAGTATGATCATTACGACCGGACAAAGGCCCAGATCAACCATACCCCGATCATTACGACCCCGATTCCAAAGCGGGCGAAGAACGAGAGCCCCCATCCCAGGGCCAAACCGCGGGTCGCGCGCCAGGCTTTATCCCAGTCCCGCCCGCGCAAGAACTCAACCAGAAGGACTGCGCTCGGTGCGGCGATGAGCCCGCCAATCGGGGGAAATATTATTGTCCCCAAAATTCCGGCAGCCATTCCTACAAGAATTGAGGTCCAGGAGGCTCCGCCCCGGCGCGCCCCGGCGCCCATCAAAATATTATCAACAATTTCGCCGGCGATCATCAGCAGGGTGATGAACACGAACATCACGATGCCCAGGGTTTCGAATCCCGTCACTATGCCATACCCAAGCGCAGCCAACCAGATCACCAAGATACCCGGGAAGATGGGGATAATCAGCCCAAATAAGCTGACCAGCATGACAAACAACGTCAGGCCGAAGATGGAGGTGTCTAACCAGGTGGGCAAGCTAACCCTCCGGCTCGATCATTTCAACGCCGCCCATCCACGGACGCACTACTTCCGGCAGCACTACCGAACCATCTGCTCTCTGGTAGTTCTCCAGAACCCCGATCAGGGTGCGCGGCAGCCCAAGCCCCGAACCATTCAAGGTGTGCACGAACTGCAGCCGGCCTCCATCCGCCGGGCGGTACTTGATATTGGCGCGGCGGGCTTGAAAATCGGTTACGTTCGAGATCGACGACACTTCCAGCCACTCGCCGCAGCCCGGCGCCCACACCTCGATATCATAGGTAATACTGGCGGTAAAGCCTAAATCGCCGGTGCACAGCTGGTTAATGCGGTAGGGAAGATGCAGCTCGGCGCAAACCTGTTCGGCATCCGCCACCATCTTCTCGAATTGAGCCGGCGAATCCTCGGGCCGGCAGAATTTATACATCTCGACCTTATCGAACTGGTGTCCCCGTTTGATGCCGCGGACATCCCGGCCGGCGCTCATCTTTTCCCGCCGGAAACACGGCGTGTAGGCCGTGTAGTGCAGAGGCAGGTCCTCTTCGTCAATGACGTCGTTCATGTGCAATCCGGTGAGGGGCACTTCGGCGGTCGGCACCATCCACAGATCCTCTTCATGGTCATGATACAGGTTATCCTCGAACTTGGGCAGCTGCCCGGCGCCGTAGAGTACTTCACCCCGCACCATGAAAGGTGGGTACTTCTCGGTATATCCTTGCCGGATGTGCAGGTCCAGCATCCAGGCGATCAGGGCGCGCTGCAAACGAGCTCCAGCTCCGCTGAGCACGTAAAAGCGCGATCCTGCCAGCTTCACGCCCTGTTCAAAGTTAATAATCCCCAGCTGCGCGCCCAAACCCCAGTGCGGCTTGGGATCGAAGTCGAACTCAGGTGGTTCGCCAACCGTCTTAATTACCACATTGTCGCTCTCATCAACTCCCGGAGGAACCCGCTCGTCCGGGATGTTGGGAATCTGGTTGATGAGCTCATCGAGCTGCGCCTCGATCTGGGCGAGCTCGGCATCCAGTTGGTCGATGCGCTCGCCGACCTGGCGCATTTTCTGGATCTTGGCCTGCCGCTCGCTCGCATCTTTCATTTTTCCGATCTCTTTGGAGACCAGGTTGCGCTCTGCCCGCAGATCCTCTACTTCCTGGATGCGGGTGCGGCGCAGCTCGTCCAGCTCAATGACCTGGTCTACGGGAGAGGTCTGCATTTGCCGCTTGCGCAGCGCTGCCCGAATCAGGTCAGGCTGTTCGCGGAATAGATTAATGTCCAACATTTAGCACCTCCTTGCAACAGAATCAATAACGCCCCCTCGCCAGCAGGACGAGGGGGCGCTCGTGGTGCCACCTGCTTTCGCCGTCCCTGCACCGCAAAATGAATTTTGCGGTTCCAGCATCGGCCTCTACCTCGCTTTAACGGGCGAACCCGGCGCCCCTTACGACGAAAATCTGGCTATCTTCGTCCCTACGGGGGCAACTGGCCCTAGCGGGCCGGCGGAGGGGATTTCACCGATTGACCTGCCGCCTCGCACCACCCGGCGGCTCTCTGAGAGGTTGCCCGGCTACTCTTCTCCGCGCAGTCTTTTTGGACTGATTTCATACGATTATACCCCACCGGATTGTAGTGTCAAGTTTATCGCCATTGAAGCTGCAAGCCAAAGAAAGCAACCGCTAATTTTCGCCAATTTGCGCGAAACCGCGCAAATTGGCGGTTTCAATCTGAACATCCGTGTAAATCCGCGTTGATCCGCGTCCTACCTGGCTACTCCAGCCGTGTTCTCAGATGCGGGAACAGGATCACCTCGCGAATATTCGGTACGTCCGTAAACAACATGACCAGCCGGTCAAGGCCTAAGCCGAAACCGCCGTTGGGCGGCATGCCGTAGCGCATGGCCTGCAAATAATCCTCATCCATCGGGTGGCGCTCTTCGTCCTCGGCGTCGTAATCGCGGCCCATCTCCAAAAACCGGGCTTCCTGGTCCAAGGGATCGTTCAACTCCGTAAAGGCATTGCAGATCTCCATCCCGGCGATAAAACCTTCGAAGCGTTCCACAGTCTGGGGATCGCCTGGTTTGCTCTTGGTCAACGGCGAAATATCGCGCGGGTAATCGTATAGAAAGGTCGGCTGTATCAAGTTGGGTTCCAGGAAATCGCCGAGCAGACCTTCGATTAATTTACCGCGGGTGGCGTTCGGGTCCGATTCCATGCCGCGGGCGCGCATCTCCGCGACCAGGCTTTCCGCCGCCGCGTGCTCGTTGATGTCAATGCCCGCCATCTCCGCCAGGCCTTCGCTCAGCTCCATGCGCGTCCAGGGCGGTTCCAGGTTGATTTCATGTCCCTGGTAGGTCAGCGTACGCCTGCCCAGGACGCGATCGGCGACATGGACTACCATTTCCTCGGTGAGGTCCATCACTTCCCGGTAGTCGGCATAAGCCATATAAAACTCAAGCATGGTAAATTCGGGATTGTGCGTCCGGTCGACGCCCTCATTGCGGAAGTCGCGCCCAATCTCATATACCCGCTCGAAGCCCCCCACCAGCAGGCGTTTGAGATAAAGCTCGAAGGAAATTCGCAAATAGAGATCTTGCTTGAGCTGGTTGTGGTGCGTGATGAAGGGCCGCGCGGCGGCACCGCCGTAGATGGGCTGCAAAATTGGAGTTTCCACCTCGATAAACCCGCGTGCATCGAGAAATTCCTGGATGGCGCGGATGATGGCTGTGCGGGTGCGAAAAATCTCCCTTACTTCTGGATTGACTGCCAGGTCGGCATAGCGCTGGCGGAAGCGCAGCTCCGGATCAGCCAGGGTGGCGTGACGGACGAGCTCCCCATCTACCACCTCATCTTTCGCGGCTGGTAAGGGGGTAATCGCTTTTGCCAGCATGCGAAAATCTTTTACCCGTAGGGTAATCTCTCCCGACCGGGTACGAAACATCTCGCCAGAAGCCTGGACAAAATCGCCCAGATCGAACTCGCGGTTAAATAGATCCAGCTGCTCTTCACCCAGCTCATTGGCCCTTAGAAAGAGCTGCACCCGGCCAGCGCCGTCCTCGATGTGGGCGAAGGAAACCTTACCCATCGGGCGCATCGAGCGAATCCGGCCGACCAAAGTTGCCTCTACCGGCTGCCCCTCTCCCAACTTTTCTGCCTCCTCAAAGGCGCTGATTGCTTCCTGGCTGGTATGGGTGCGCTCAGCTCTGGGAGGATAAGGATCGATCCCCTGCTCTCGCAGGCGCTGCACCTTCTCCAGCCGCCTTCTTTCCAACTCCGTGTACTCTGCCATTATGCCTTCCCATCCTTCTTAAGCAAAAGCCCCGCGCCGAGAAAGCTCGCGCGGGGCAGTTTTTCCGTAAGCCCCAGCCCTATTCCACCTTCAGAACGTGCACGATAAAGGAACCACCAGGGGCATCCACTTTGACTACATCACCGGCTCGGTGATCCATTAATGCCCTTCCCAGCGGAGATTCGTTGGAGATGCGACCTTCCCGCGGGTTTGCCTCCGCCCGGCCCACCACGATATATTCTTCCGGATCGCCACCGTCTTCTTGAATGGTAACTTTGGCGCCAACCTCCACTTTTTCACGCGTGCCGGTATCCTGAATCACACGCGCGTTGGCGAGCAAGACTTCCAACTCCTGGATGCGCCCTTCAACAAAGGCCTGCTCGTTTTTGGCGGCCTCGTATTCTGCATCCGAATCTACGCCCATATCACCCCCATCTTCCATCGCTTCACGCAACCTATGCGCCACCTCCTGGCGTTTTACCGTCCTGAGATGTTCTAACTCCTCTTGTAATCTTTCATAGCCCTGCGGGGTCAAGAATGTAGGAGGCATTTCTAAATCCTATCTATATAAAGAAAACCACTCCAACTCCGGAGCAGTGATTTTCGCAAGATTCGTCCCTATTGAAACGTTTTGCGGCGTCAGGAAGCTCAGAAGCCCTTCCACCGCCGCAGCCGAATTTTAGCATAGGTTTTTTTTAAATGCAAGTAGAATTAGCGGTTGGTTCGGCTATTACATCTGAAAGGTCTTTGGAATCAAATCCTCCTCCACAAACAAATCCCCTCCATCTGCCGGTAGTAATCACGGATTGCACTGGCCATGGCTTCAGCATCCACCCAGAATGAAGCGATTTGGGAGGCATGCTGTGCCGCTGCTCCTATCCAGGCACCCAATTCAACCTGAGAGAGATGAAAACATTCCACCAGCATATCCTTCGTTTTTCCCTCTACACTTGCCCCCTTCATTTGCACATAAGGATAATCGGCGTAGTACCAGAGCCTGCGTCCGAGGCCTTCCGCGGCTGCCCGGACCAGCCGGTGATCGGCATGACCGCCGATCGTCAACGGACATACGATGTTCGCCTCGGACGGCAGGTTTTGCGCCAGCTGTGCCCTGAGGTCATCGATCAAGGCTGTTTCATGAGGATGGACCGGTCCGAACAGCTCTCCCTCGCCAGTATACAGTGGGGAACCGTCTTGGGGAGACCTGCGGTAGATACAATCTGGCATGGCCAAATGCTGCCAGGCAGCACCGAGCTGGCGACAAGCCGCAGCGTCTTCCCTCCGGCGCCTGGCAACAGGATTGCCGGAGATGCCCCAACGATCATGCAGGTATTGCGCAAACGGCGTGGGAGGGCCAGGAGGTGGATCACCCGCACAAATCGTCCAAACTGCGACCTGCTGACCAGAGTGCGACTGCTTCCAGATCAGTCCTCCGCATGAAAATGCGGCATCATCGAAGTGCGGCGAAAGATATACCCAGTCCACCGCTCCATTTTACCGGATTTCCTGGTGAAATCGCGCACTTGTCACTCGTCTTCCCTGATGTTATCATCTATCCATCCGGGCCACTTTTATGTTCTCAGACCTGTCTCCAAGAAAACGTCTTCGGCTTATCCTGGTTGCCATTACCCTGGCAACCCTGCCGTGTTATTGCGCAGGCTTGATCGCGGTGGGCGCCGCCCCCCAGCGCTCGGGCACGCCTACGACAACGCCTACTCCTTCAACCACGCCTACACCTACGCTCACTGCATCTCCCACGCCGACGAGATTGTTTACCTCCACGCCAACGATTACACCTTCCCCTACGCCAACCACGCCAACCTCTACGCCGACCAATACCGCAACATCTAGCGAGACCCCTTCGCCGACACCAACAGAAACGCCAACGCCAACATTCACCGATACACCCCGGCCAACAAATACAAATACACCCTCCCCAGTACCGACCGATACGATCGTGCCAACAGACACACCTACTGAGACGAGTCCTCCCACCGAAACTCCCACCGAGACATTGACCGAAGAGCCTCCACCGACAGAGGAAACCTAAACCCAAAGATTTAACCCATGACAGAATTGGTCCCGTTTTTGAAGTCCTTGATTTCAGCTCCCGGTCTTTCGGGCCATGAAGGACCTATCCGTTCCTTGATTGAAGAAGCCTGGCGGCCATCAACCGATGAATTAAGCGCCAGCCGCCTGGGCAGTCTGCATGGATTGAAACGTGGCAGCGGGCCGGAACCGCGCCCGCGCATCTTGCTGGCTGCTCATATGGATGCCATTGGCCTGATGGTCTCGAACGTCCTCGGCGATTTTTTACGCGTTGCCGAAATTGGAGGGCTGGATGCGCGTGTCCTTCCCGGACAGCTGGTCACCGTACATGGAAGGGAAGACCTGCCCGCTGTGATCGTCCAACCATCCTCTCATCTTCTTCCCGAAGACGCTCGCGAGGGCCCGGTCGACCTCAAATACCTGTTGGTGGATACTGGTCTGCACGGCCGGGAGCTCAGCCGCCTGGTCCGCGTCGGCGATCTGGTATCCTTCGCCCAACCGCCCATGGAATTAGCGGGGGAAACCCTGGCAGGTCACTCGCTGGATAACCGCGCTTCGGTGGCAGCCCTGACGCATTGCCTGCAAGAGCTTCAGGATCGCCGCCATCTCTGGGACGTTTGGGCGGTTGCTACCGTCCAGGAAGAAGAAACCCTGGGAGGGGCGCGCACTTCGGCGTTCGAACTGCGTCCTGAATTGGCCGTCGCCATCGATGTTACCCATGGGAGAGGGCCGGGCAGCCCGGATCATAAAGCCTACCCCTTGGGAAAGGGGCCAGCCCTCGGCTGGGGGCCCAACATTCATCCCGGCCTGCACAGGGCCTTCAAGGATCTGGCCGATCGCCTCGAAATTCCGTACAATGTGGAAGTTATGCCGCTCCACTCCGGCACGGACGCCATCGCCCTGCAGGTGACCGCCGCCGGTATTCCGAGCATGGTGCTCAGCATCCCACTGCGCTACATGCACACGCCGGTAGAGGTAGTCGCCATAAAAGATATCACCCGCACCGGCTACCTCCTGGCGGAGTTCGTTGCGCAGCTGCCGGTTGATTTCATGGATAGTCTGACCTGGGATGAAGAACAATGAGCCCAAGAAAAAATAATTCAGCCCAGCACCCTCGCATTGGCGCCGCTCAGATCCGCCTGCTGGAGCGGCTCTGCCAGGCCTGCGCCGTATCCGGCGACGAGGGCGAGGTGCGCAAGATCGTGTTAGAGCAGGTCGGGCCGCACGCTGACGATGTGAAGATTGACGCGCTGGGCAATGTGCTGGTCACCAAACGAGGCCGGGGTGACGGCCAAGAGCGCTTGGGCGTGCTGATCGCTGCCCACATGGATGAGGTTGGATTTATGCTCACCCACAGCGAAGGGGAGGGCATTTTCCGCTTCGAAACTGTGGGTGGTCTGGATGAGCGCCAGCTGGCCGGTAAAGCCGTATGGGTGGGCAGCCAGCATGTCCCCGGCGTGATCGGCGCCAAGCCCATCCACCTGACCACTTCGGACGAACGCAAACGTAGCATATCGATCGACAATTTACGTATCGATATGGGCCCAGGCAATAACGCCAAGGTCAAAGTGGGCGATAGGGCGACCTTCGCCACTCCCTTCGCTCGACTGGGACCCAGCCTACGCGCCAAGGCGCTAGACGATCGCCTGGGCGTGGCAACTTTGATCGAGGTGGTAAAAAATGCTCCCGAAAACGTCGACCTTTTGGTCGCTTTCACCGTTCAGGAAGAGGTCGGTTTGCGGGGGGCCCGCGTAGCCGCCTATTCTTTCAGCCCAGATCTCGCTTTCGCCATCGACTCGACCCCGGCCCTGGATCTCCCCGCCTGGGAGACCGCAGATGACCCACTTCAAACCAATGCCCGCTACAATACCCGCCTGGATGGTGGTCCAGCTATCTATATCGCCGACGGTTCCACCCTCTCGGATCCCCGCCTGATCCGCCATCTGGTGGAGACCGCCGAAGAGTTGGGGATACCTTACCAGTTTCGCCAGCCGGGCGGCGGTGGCACGGATGCTGGAGCGATTCACCTCTCCCGGGCAGGTATTCCCAGCGTA
>Ga0326597_10015382_pt1 | contig 10004 bp, 9 predicted proteins | sample RVTome_12_FD_203789 | JGI IMG/M metagenome (GOLD analysis project Ga0326597, IMG submission 203789) | Soil microbial communities from uranium-contaminated site in the Upper Colorado River Basin, Wyoming, United States - RVT100D185 | ecosystem: Environmental > Terrestrial > Soil > Contaminated >...
CATCGAGGCTGACGGCCAGGCGAGACGCGTCGAGACGGGCGGCGCTCGCCTTGTCCAACAAGGAATCGGTGAGGGTGGCGGCTGCGTTCAATTCGTTGGGCCCGATCGACGAGATCCCCCATCCACCCAGCAATGATATGACTCCGCCCAGCAGGTAGCCGAGGGCCGCCCGGGGTTGCAGCCCCCCGGGAACCTCCACCAAGGGCCATCCCTCCGAGCGCGCTGCCTCGAGCAGCCGACCTCCGCTTGTCACGGCAGCCAGCCGAAGACCCCCAGCTCTGGCTGCTTCCACTGCGGACAAGGTCTCTTCAGTGTTGCCCGAATAAGAGACCGCCAGCACTGCGGTTCCGCTATTCGCGGCCCAGGCCGGGAGCCCGTATCCCTTGTGGACTCGAACCGGCGCCGAGCACAAGGCCGCGGCAAAGTCACCGGATATGCCAGAACCACCCATGCCGCAAATTAGGACCTGATCCAGCGACGGGCCTTGGGGTTGAGCGAGTAGGGCCGCCCAGCGGAGTTGGGCGCCCCACGTGGCGACCATCCGCTGCATGTCGGAGTGGCCCACGCCGTCAATCCGTCCCGTCGGAGAAGGCTTCCTCCTCGACCACCATGTCCGGAATGCCCTGTTCGTCGACGGGGTACCTCCGGGCGCATCGCGAGCAGATCAACACCCTGTTGGGCTCGTCCTCGGTCAGATCCGACAGGTCAATGGTGCATACAAGGATCGAGGCGAGCACAGGGTCAAGAAGAGCGATGTCACACCCCCACGACTTGACGGACCTCATGGACAAGGGCATCGACCGCGTTTCGATCTGGTCCTTCGACGTTGAGTCGCAACACGGGTTCGGTGTTGGATGCGCGGATGTTGAACCAGCGATCGGGCCAGGAGACTGTGAGCCCGTCCTGGCGGTCGAGCTCGGCGTCGGCGAAGCTGGCTGCCACTCGTTCAATAGCGGCGACCTGATCAGCCACCCGCAAGTTCACCTCACCAGAGGACGAATACGGCTCTACCTCGGTGCGGAGGTCGGACAGGGGGCGTCCTGATTCGGAGATCACCTGCAGCAGCACCAGCATCGCCAGCATTCCCGAGTCGGCCCGAAAGTTGTCGGCGAAGTAGTAGTGGCCGGAGTGCTCACCTCCGAAGACGGCCCCGGTCTCGGCCATCACCTGCTTGATGAACGAATGGCCCACCCTCGTGCGAATCGGGATCCCGCCGTGAGCCTTGATCGTTTCCGGCACCGCTCGCGAAGTGATCAGGTTGTGGACGATGGTGGCACCGGGCCGTCTTGCCAGAAACCAGCGGGCAATCAGCGCCGTCGTGGTGCTACCCGAGAGCGGCTTTCCCCGATCATCGATAAAGAAGGCGCGATCGGCGTCGCCATCAAACGCCACCCCGAGATCGGTGGCCTCATCCTCCACCAGGGCAATCAGGTCGACCAGATTCTCGGGCTGAAGGGGGTCGGCGGGGTGGTTGGGAAAGGTCCCGTCAGGTTCGAGATACAGACCCAACAGGTCGGGGGGGATCCGGGCGAAGACATCCTCGACCACCACCCCGGCCATCCCGTTGCCACCGTCGACCGCCACCCGGAGGGCTGCCATCTTCTCTGGCTCCACCACCGAGAGCAGGTGATTGATATACCCCTCGCGGAGATCGAGCCGTTCGATGGTGCCGCCCCCCGGCCCGGGACTGACACCGGCTGTAACCATTCGTTCGATCTCGGCCAGACCACTGTCCTCTCCCACCGGCGCCGCCCCTTCCCTGCACAGCTTGATCCCGTTGTACTCAGATGGGTTGTGCGAGGCGGTGACGACCGCCCCCGGCACCCGGCGGGTCCCTGACACGTAATAGATCATGTCGGTGGCAACCTCACCAAGGTCGAGAACGGATGTCCCCTGCGCCGTGATGCCGGCCATGAGAGCCGACGCCAGCCCGGGTGACGAGGCTCGACAATCTCGGCCAACCGCGATGTGGGGCGCCCCCGCCAGGCGTGCGAAAGCAGCGCCGACCGCCTGGGCGAGTTCGGGGGTCAATTCCCCCGTGTCGGTTCGGCCCCTGATGTCGTAAGCCTTGAAGACGCCGCTCATTGGCCGGGTGATTGTACGAGAGGGGCGTACACTCCCGCCGGTTCATGACAGCACCCTCCCGACCAGCCGTGTCGGTCGTGCTTCCCGCCTATCGGCTTGGTGAGGTCATTGCCGCCAACCTGGTCCGGGTAGCGGCCGCGCTCCCATCCGATGGCTCGGTGGAAGTCATCTTGGTCGACGACGGGAGCCCGGACCAGACCTACGCCGAGGCACGGCGAGCAGCCGACTCGCTCCCGCGGGCTTTGGTCGTCCGCCACGAGACCAACCAGGGCAAAGGAGAGGCCCTGTTCACGGGGACACGAGCTTCCAGCGGCGACCTGGTTGTCTTTCTCGACGCCGACCTGGATCTGCCTCCGGAGCAGGTACCTGCCCTGATCGGGCAGATGGAAGGCGTCGACGTCTTGGTCGGAGCGAAGAGGCAGTCGATGGGTGAGGGCCGTTATCCGCTAGCCCGCCGGGTTCTCAGCCGGCTGTTTTCGTTCTTCACCGTCGGCATCTTCGGACTCCCAATCCGGGAGACCCAGACCGGGCTCAAGATCCTCAGACGATCCGTGCTCGATCACGTTCTGCCGCAGATGAGGATCCGTGGCTACGCCTACGACCTGGAGATGCTGGTGAGGGCACACCGGGCCGGCTTCATTCTCAAGGAGGCGACGGTCGAACTGGGGTCAAGCGCCTCGACCGCACCCTTGCGTGCTTCGATGCTGTGGCAGATGGGCCGGGACACTATCCGGCTGCTTTGGTGGATCGTCAGGGGGAAGCTGGGGCGGTCTTCCGGTTGATCCGGTTCCGAACCAACAGATAGCCCGACGTGGTCAGACCGAGACCGGTCAACAGCCAGCCGAGGTTCTCCACCCAGGTGTTGGCGAATTCGAGAACCACGTCTTCGTCGGTGGGGATCACCATCATGAACGAAGGAGTGGCGTGATAGGGGCCCTCGGCTCCGGTCGCCCGCCAGTTCGGGAAGTAGGAAACCTTGACAAGATGGGGGACACCGATGGCCGTGGTGGAAAACGAGATCCGATGGTCGTCGATGACGATGTCGGTGATCTCGGCTGTGGTGTTCAGGGGGGTGGAGGGGATCTCGGCAAGGGTGCTGACCCGCTTCCAGGTCTCGGGTCCCTCGGCCGCGACCCAGCGGTCGATGAGCGAAAGGTCGTCGTACCACTCCAGCGCGAACTCCGCGAAGCTCAGCTCACCTTGATCCTGTCCGATCCCGACCACTCCGAGGATCTTGCCGAGGACGCTCGATTCGGCGCCTTCGTACACCACCGGCTGGTAGCTGGCAGCTTCGACCATTTCGACATCATCGAAGCGATAGAAGGTGAACGGACCCGTGGCAGCCACCGGAGTGAGTTCGACTTGCTTCTCCGCCTCCGCTTTGGCCTCGGGGGTATAGGTCACGTAATACGTGATGCCGAACAGCTCCATGTGCCTCACCCCCCGGCTCAGATCAAATCGGTGGTATGTCAGGCCGGGGATGGGACTTGACGGATTGGCGCTGGTCTCCGCCTGGTTGAGGAAGTGAAACGGGGTGGTAAGCGATGACTCAAAGAACAGCCCCTCCATGGAAGCATGGTCTTCACCAGTCCAATAGGGAAAGAGCATAAGGGCCATCGGGGAGCCGTAGTCGTTCATGGTCCGGTCGTATTCCCATTGGATTCGGCCCGGCGCCAGGGTGGAGGCTGTGTCCATGAGGGCTTCGTACTCGGGCCATTTCGCCTTTCCCTCGTACCCGGTGAAGTTCCAGCGAGCCCACCCGTTGATAAACGAGATGCCAGCGGCCGCCCCCAGGACGAGGAGTCCGGCGCCAGTCATTGCAAAGAGGCTCCTGGTGTCAACCCGTTGGGACCACAGGAACGAGACCGCTAGCCCCGCCGCCCCCACGATCGCCGCGATCCAGAGAACCACCCTGGGAATGTTGGGCTCTCGGGAGGCCACGAGAATTGCGGCCACCAGGGCCAGCGCCACCATCAGCCGTGGCCAATGACGGGACATCCTCGACGGTAGACGCCGCGCCGCCCACACACTCAGGCCGCCCAAGGCAATGGCGGCGAAGAAGGTGACCCCGAAGTACCAGTAGGGAAGCAACCGACCATTCCATAGCTTCCAGCGTCCGGTGAAGATGTCGGGAAGGAGCTCTGGAAGCACCAGCGGCAACGGGTAATAGATGATGGGCAGGAGGGTGAGGACCACGATCGGCAAAGCTCGGGGGGTCCTGCGTACCGTCCAGATCCCACCAATGATGGCGGCCGGGAGCAACAGCCAGATCTCCAGGGGGAATAGCTCCTCCCAGGTCCGCAACGGCACCCACGCCAGGTCCGAGCTGAAACCGATCCGGGTCAATAGCGGGACCGACCAGAACGCGGTGATGGCAAAGGCGCCTACCCAAATTGGAATCACCCTGCGCCAGGCGCCCTTCCAGACGAGGACGCTGAGGCTGGCGACCACCACGACGATGGTGGTGATGATGTGCGACAGCGCACAAAGAGCCAGGGCCCCGGCTGCAGCCAGGGCATATCGGCGATCGTCCCGCACCGCCTTGATCAGCAGCCCGAGGTATAGGAGCGAGAACGCAAAGGACCACGAGAACGAGAACTCACCCGCCAGGGTCGAGGCGACGTTGGCCCCGTAGATGGTGTAGCTCTCCATAAAGATGAAGGTCGCTCCCGCCCCGGCGGCCACCGTCGAGACCGGCCGGCCGAACCGAAGTGTGCGGGCGAGGTAATACACAGCAGGTGGGGTGGCGAGCAGCCCGGCCACGGCCACGAGCTTGAAAGCCACCCCGTAGGGCAGAAGAAGATCGAGCAGGACTATGACGATGGACGGAAGCGGGAAGTAGAAATAGAACACCGGGAATCCGGCGAACCAATCCTGGGACCACCCGAGGATGCGCCCTTCGGGGAGCAGCACATCGCGCAGATAAGCGGGGGGGACGACATGTGCCGCCATGTCGCCGCCGGAAGGGGTGTTGGCGCTCAGGATGAGGAGTGGGTTGAGGATGGCGAGGACCACCAAAGAGACCCCTGCCACCACCACCACGGGCACCCAACGCCGAAACCGCGGCAGCGAGCCGGCAGATTGCATCAGGCTTTAGTCGTGGGCTTTGCGGACCAACTCCAACACCTGGCGAAGGTCGATCGGCTGCCCGCCTCGATCCCACCACTTCTCCTCGCAACGGTGACACGAAAAGAAATGGACCTCGGTGCCGTCGGGCAGGAGATGTTTGATTTCGATTACGTCGTTAACCCCGCATTGAGGACAGTCCATGAGCCCGGTCATCCTAACGGCACACCGTATTAGGTACTAGATAGAACTAGTCATACGCGGAGGGAGGCTTTGGCGGATTGAATCGAGCGATTTGCCCCCTACCGCTGGCCTCGTTCCTCGGTCAGGGGTACCTTCGCCCCACTTCGTAGGAGGACTAAACCTCCTCGAGGAGGCGCCCGACGTAGCGGCTGCGGCGGCGACCATCCTCCCACCAGTACGCGTACCAGTAGGGACCGTGGGGGCAGGCCGAGCAGCTCGCCTTCCCGCACCGAACCGACTGCTGGCGCAACTTGACCTTGGTCTGATCAGAAGGTGAGACCACGCCATCGCGCTCAAGCTGAGCGCGGGTGAGAATCAAAAGGCGGCGCAGATCGTGGTGATCTAGCTCCCGGACCGCGTCAAGCAACTCGCGGTCGAGGGGCAAGTCACGCCACTTCCAGCGGCGCAAACAGCGGCGTAACGGTTCGACGATCGGTAAGGGTCCAGCCCAAAGGGGGACTCAACCGCCCGGCGTGATGAGCGCACATGGAGTAGCCGGGTATGGCCAGGGAGGTCAGATCTTCTAGCCAAACGAGACGATCAGGGTAAGAGAACATCATGCGGCTCGAGGCCGGCTTGCCACAGCGAACACAGTGCGAAAGCATCTGGCCACGGTAGGGATCGACTGCCCTCCATTCAAGGACCCCGAACCTCATGGCAGGCGTCGGAGCTGTCGGCGGGTGGGAACTCCTTCGAAGAGCAAAGCCTCGCCACCTTCTCGAACTATCAACAGCGTCGGGACCATGGTTATCTGATGGGCTCCGAATCCCCCCGGATGATCTTCGAAGCGTATTTCGTGCACGCGATCACCGAGGACTGCCTTCACAACCTTCCGGGCCGGGATGCAGGTTCCACACGTTTCCGAGGCAAAGAAATAGGCTCCGGGCGCAAGATCCGGCCTATGGGTCGCGACCGGCTTGGCACGATCGGGCCGGGCCATCCACCAAGACACCGCCACCACCAATGCGACGCCCGCCAGCACGATCAGGCGGAGAACCGGTTCGCTCATCCGAGAGCGGTAGCGACGCTCAGACCAATCGCATCGCCACTTACGACTCCGAATACGACGACCATCAACCCATCCGATTCCACCAATACACCGCCCCCGCCCACGTCGCCAGGAGACACGTCGACGGTGGCGCCGGGTGCCACCTCCACGCTCGAGACCGCGGATCCGCCATCGAGTCGGGCGAAAGCCGCCATGAGGGGGGCGTCGCCCGGATTGAAGATCCAAATGTGGTTTTGACCTTCGAGACCCGTAGCGGAAACCGGCACCACCCACCGCGAGGCGAGCACTCCGCCCGGGGTCACCGCCCGACGGTTGCCGTCTTCGACCACGAGCGCAATGACCAGGGGCTCGGTGCCCACCACGGTCAAGCCACCCTGGGTTGCTCCCAGGTCGGCAAGCGGCAGCACCACCTGTTCACCGGGGTTAAGGGATGCTTCGGCGACTCCCTCGACGGTTCCGGTGGTGTCGATCCGGTCCACCCGGTAGTCGCCGATCACGTCACTCAACGACCGGATGTGGAGCTTTCCCGTCAAGGCCTCTGGAAACAACGGGATGTGCCACTCGAGGGCGCCGCCGACAGCTTCGGAGGCAGCCACGTCGGTGCTACTGGCCCGAACCACCGACATCGCCGCTAGCCCCGAAACGGCCTCAACCTCAATGCTGACTGCCTCGCGGCCGGTGAGAAGTTGGCCTAGACCGATTTCCAGATGGGTGGCGGCAGGCAATCGGATCGACTCCAGGTCGCGAGGGGTATCGATTCCTAGTTCGCTGACCAACTCGAGTCGAACATTGGCGTCCTGCGAGAAGGGGTTGACGAGTTGTATCGATGCCGACTCGTTGCCGGTGGTGGCCACGCCCAGGGCAGCAATAGGACCCGCACTCCCTCGAACACAACCAACCAGGGAAGCTGCGTCGGCAGCGCTGGCAAACGTGGCACCGGCCATCTGTCCGGAAGCTTCCACATATAAAGGAGTGGCGCCTAGTTCGGCCAGGTCACCAATGGCCGTGGTGGCTCCTCCCAAACCCACGGGCTGGATCGTCTCTGAAGCGCCTTCAGGACTAACCACTGTTACCCGACCCGGGGTGGGGTCTTCAGCGAAGAGTCCCAGGCGACCCGAGAATCCCCCACCGGCCACCGCGCCAGGACAGATCAAGTAGGGACCGTCACCCGCCACGGGAAGTTCAGGTCCAACCTCTTGGGCCTGCGGTCCGAGCACAACCCCGGCAGCGACCATGCCCACCACCACCACGATAAGAAACAGCCGCGGCCACATTACCGGTGGGACCTCGCGGGCAGCCGGCTTCGACCCCACCAGGATCCGAAGGCCATCACGACCAGCGCGGCCGCCGACGCCACGGCAGCGGTCCGCACGGCCGGGTTGGTTTGGAAGGTTGCTCGTCCCTGGCTGGCCGACACGGAGTTAGCCCAGTCGGCTGGCAGCCAGTCGGGGCCCCATCCCGGGTCGGCGTTGTCGGCAAGCCGAACCCTCCCCGACGAAGCAAGACCTTGGTAAGCCCCGTTGCCCCACAGCCAAGGCAGCCCATCGTCGGCAACAGCCCGGCCAACCGCCGCGGCGTTCTCAAAGACCTGGCTATCGGGATCGACCAACCGTGGAAACAGGTCGACTTGTCTCGCCAGCGCATCGTCGAGGACGGTGGTTCCGCCGAGGACCAAAACCCACGAGATGCCAAACCGGGCCAGGTCGGCACCGGGACGGATGGACACCGCTCCCGCCAGGTTCGCCACGGCCGCATCGAGGGCGACATCGCCCACGCGGGGGCCGGGGAGATATGCCTGCTCAAGGGTTGCCTCCTCGCCGTCTATCACGCGATACGCGACATCGCCGCTCAGGCGGCTTCCACCGGGCAACTCCCCGGGATTGCCGAAGATCAACACGCGCCCGGGGTCGTCGCTCTCGCTGATGGCTCCGGCAAAGGCCAGTCGCTGACTCCAGGTATCCGCCGGCAGCCCTCCGCGTCCCTGCCCAACGGTGAGTGCTACCGGAGCCACCAGGACCAGAAGGGCCACAGTGGAGATCGGCCGACGGACCCGACCGTCCTTAACCTCCATCAACATCGAGGCGAGCACTCCTGCTCCCAGCGATGCCAGCAACAAGGCGGCCAGACCCACCCCTGCCGGGACCATCGGGGTCATGCCGAGCAGCCAGCCACCGGCAGTCAGGACTGATCCCCAGGCCACCGAGACCAACCTGACTCGATCAATGGAAAGGGCAGCCGCGCTTACGGCCAGGGAAAGCGAAACCGGCCACAACCAAGCCGGACGCACCTCGGGGACGGGGGCGGCTTCCAAAAGCGCCATCAATTCGCCTCCAACCAGCCAGGGCGCGATTCCAATCGCTCCGAGGATGATCACCGAGGTGGTGGTCGCCAGGGACCGAAAGCGACGGGTCACCAAAGCCCACAGGGCTCCAGCGACACCAATCACCGCCAGTAGCGGTGGATACGCCGCCGCCGCTAAAGCAGCCGCGAGCCCTCCCCGCGTCCAGGTGCCGATCGTCCGCTGGCCACCCGAGGGTTGGGGGGCGATGATCGGGTCGAGGGCCCAAGGCAAAGCTCCTGCTGCGAGCAGGAGGGGCCAATGCCCCGCCCCGAATAGAGCCAGCGCCGACGCCCCCCCGAGATAGACGGCCCCGCCGGCGTAACCAGAAGCCAGGCTCGCTCCTGCCCGGCGGGTAAGTCGAACCATTCCAGCCAACCCGGCAACCAGAGCGCCCATTGTCAAAAGGGCGGCAGCAAGACCCGCCCTCCCACCCAGCAACAGAGTTGCCAACGCACCGAGGGCAACAACAGGTGGAGGCGGGTTCGGCGAACCGAGTCCACTGGCATTCCAGCCCCCGGAGTAGCTGTTGAGGGCTGTGGAGGGATCATCGCTGGGTAAAAGACTGAAGCCCGCCTGAGGCACCCCCCCGAGCCATATTGCCCGAGTGGCGATCAGCAACACGGCAAGGGCTGCCAGACCCATGAATACGCTGGGTCGGCGCCAGACCACCCGAGCTCGCTCCGACAATGTGGTGTTCTCGCTGTCGACCAGGGCCCGCGAGAGTCTCTCACCCAGTTCGGCGCCGGTCTCCCGGAGCCGCACCGATCCGCCAACCTGAAAGCGGAACAACTCTTCGTCACCGGTCCGGCGAATCCGGTTGAGGCCCCGACGAGCCACCACCGTTCCGGGCAGCATCGCCAGGTTCCAAAGCCAGGACCGGAGGTAATCAAGGAAGGGGCGCAACCGGCCGAGAAGGATCTGACCTATGGCATCGGCGATACCGCCCAGCAGACCCACCGGAAGCACCCAGGCCAGCGTGACCGGCCGATAGGCGATCAACATCGCTCTCTGACGACCGGCCATCTGACGCCATCCCCTGCGATCGGCCGGACATTGATCGGCATGGAAGACCTCGGAGGAGGGCACCACGATGACCTTCCCACCCGCCAGACGGGCTCGCTGCGAGAGATCGAGGCCTGCTGCCTGTGGTGGGACGGTGGGATCCAGCCCCCGCAACCCTCTGAGCAGATCCTTCCGCACCAACATCGAGACGGGTGACACGAAGGCCACCTCGCGCACGACGTCGTATTGCTCGAGGTC
>Ga0326597_10015384_pt1 | contig 10004 bp, 7 predicted proteins | sample RVTome_12_FD_203789 | JGI IMG/M metagenome (GOLD analysis project Ga0326597, IMG submission 203789) | Soil microbial communities from uranium-contaminated site in the Upper Colorado River Basin, Wyoming, United States - RVT100D185 | ecosystem: Environmental > Terrestrial > Soil > Contaminated >...
GATCATGTCCGCGGCATGGGTGGCGTCGATGAAGCTTGCGCAGAAGAGCCCGCCGACAATGAAAAGAATACGATGATTCATAATCCCCTTCCGATCATCATGTTGGACTTTATAGCCATCTCGTTGCCGTGCGGCGCTCATCGACCGCCAGCGTGAACCGAATCGGCGAGAGCAATAAGGCGTGCGTGACCCTCGATTCCGCTGAAAAACCCCCTATTCACGAAAATTCGGGATGAAGAAAATCATTAACCAAGCTCCGATCGTGCGTTACAGAGCTTCTGTGCGCGAAATATTTTTCCCTGATTCTTGGAATGGGGGTTTTTCAGCAGAATCACCCTCAACCCCTGACCCTCAACCCACGTCGCAAAGACGACTAAAAAAATCGATTTGGGCAACAGCCCGGAAAGACTAGGCCCTAGCAGCTGGCACTCAAAGTTTCGACCTCATTAACTACGGATTGGCAACTGCCAAAGAGATCTTTCCAATCTCGTTAGGGTCCCAGGAGATAAACTGGTTGGTGGCGTCTATACCGAGAGCGCCCTCTTGGCTAGCGACAAGCCTCAACTCCGTAGCCGATTCTGCCCCCAGCTTAACGAGCGAGGCTCGGAAAGCATCCTTGTTCTCGAAGCTGATTTTTGAGAGAGCGCTTGGGAGTCGCGAGATAATTGACGGTGACTTGCAGGTTGCGTCGATGGCCGTCACAGTCCTCAGGGATACCGGCAAAAACTCATTTTGCTTCTTACCCACCGACAAGAGCAGACGAATCTTGCCGGAGTTCAGGCCAACCCAAAGTTCGTCGGTCTTCTGTTCCTTCACAAAACTCGAAAGGGTGTAGGCACTCAGGATTTCCGATTTGTCAGGCAGATCTGGGTTGACAAAATAGGCTGTCGCTAATCTGATTTTCCGGAGCGGAGTAAACACCCGAAACACACGGCCAGAGATGTCATCACACTCCAACGCCGAGCTTTCACTAGTCTTGATTCCTGTTTTACTATCGTCAGCGATGAGCCGCGGAGATATGCCAGCAACAATTACTAAAATTAACGCCATTCGAATACTGAGCATTATTATCTCCTTGAGCTAATTTTTCGTTCATTTGATGGCTTGAACGAGAAAAAAGATTAGGAACGTGTTAGCCGGATACACCGAACCTAGAACTGCGTAATCGCTGAGATCCTTAAGTTCAGCCCTAACGGTCTTAATGATCCCGATAATCCAGGCAGCGAGGGCTACAACGCACACCACGACAAAAACAAGCCCGACCTTTTGAACACCGTCGTCCAGGTTCTTGAGGATACCGTTTCCAATCAACGCACAGCCAATCGGTAGGGTGGACCCTAATGTCGCGAGAAAGATGCGAAGCCCTATCGAATAACAATTATGTGGATGCACACTCCAATCAGGTTTCTCTTTATTGCTCATCAGTATCCTCCTGCGACTGTACTTCAGGATATACCGGACCCGGACGTTGTTCTAGTTCCGCCGAATTATTAATTCTACTGTTCCGATTTCGACAGTCTATTACGGCCAATTTCGCCATCTGGCGAGAGCAATACAGCACTATCGGGGTGCAATCTTTGAGGAAATCGGGGTCAAAGAACAATTTCGAGCCTTGCTGATCGGCCACCGATGAAAATGTAGTCTGACCCAAGCGAAAATGTACTCTGACCCCAAGCGTGCTCTTTGTCCGCTTCAGCAAGCAACTTTTTCACGTCCGCCACCGTTTCAAAGATGCGACCGAATGGGGAGATCGGGCAAGCTAGTTTTGCGTAATAGAGCAAACGGAAAGCGGCATCAAGGAGAAAAAAGCCCAAGTCAAAAGCGCAGTACCCTTTCGATTTTAGAATCGTCCCCGGTTGCAGTTCAGGACAGTTTGGCAAAATTGAAGGGACGGACCCGGCACCTGTTTCCAACTCAATACGCCAATAATTAAAGCGCGACATGAAAATCGAGCTTGTCTAAAACCGGCTTACGACGACGGGAACGAGCCTCCTTTGATTAGATATCTGACAAATCCCCCGTTGATTTTCCCTGGGGTGGTCTTGTCCGGAACGCCAGCTACTCCGTCCGCAAACGCCCATAGACGAGCAATTTCACTAGTCAAATCCCATGTCATCTGCATAGTGAGCTGATTGATCGCATCTAGTGGGTTAACGTTTTCGTCGAAAAGTTTAATAAACGGCTCCGGTAGCGTAGCAAGTTTGAGGTAGCCGATGGTATCCTCGACTGCTTTGACCGTTTGATATCCTTTTCCTCCAAAATCCACCTGACTGAAATGTAATTTTAAGATACCGAGTCCGATGTCAATAGTTTGATCCCATGCTTCTTGGTAATGTACATCTTGCCGACTCAAGATGGCATCGGACAACAAATTGGATTGGTTAAGATCAGAAACGACCGATCCAACTGCGATTCCCCTCCTATCCAGTGTAAGGGCATCTTGACTCGCAAAAAAATGAATTCCCACAACGTTAGCTTCACTGACGAGAACTTTAGAGCGGAGATCATTTACGTAGTCGACAATCTCTTGCATAGGAAAGTTACTAGGAAGTTTCGCAGGTATTTCCTTTATGAGAGCATTAAATTTACGATTAATGTCGTCTATGACTGCGGTTGCCCCGGTAACCCAAACAAATGTTTCATGTCGATTTCCTCCCGCGCGCGGACCGCTCCGCTCTGGAATGCTTAGAGGACTTGGGAATGTCTTATCTTTTCCCAGAAGTACTCTTTTCACAAAGCTCTGGGCCTTTAGAAGCCCTGACCGCTTGTATAACCGTTCTGTTTCGACACTTACTTTATCGGTTACGGTTCTGAATAGATTGAAATCATCTATGCTCTGGAAGAATCCTATAAGGCTGGCGACGAATGATGCATTTCCTAGCACGCTTTTTGCGTCCTTGAGTCCGTTCCACACCTGATTAAGTTTGGTTGCGTCCGAGGCTACTGTGCTACTTCCAGTTAGGGTAAAAAAGAGGTTAGAGGAAATGTCAATGAGTTGTCCGAGCACATCAAACACAAAATCGACTGACACCCAAAATGCCCGAAGCAGCTCTAAGAGCCAGCCATTATTTGCGCGAGCTTGCGCAGCCACCGCGTACACAAGGGCGGTTCTATCCATATGGCGATCAATGGCTCTAGTCAGGGCCCTTTGGAGTTGTGTTAATGCGTCCTTTACAGGCTTCGAACTGATGTTGGACAAGTACGTGAAGTCTTTTGTATTGCTCGTGCCGGTCGATGTAGTTACGCCTACTGGGATTTTACCAGGAAGTCCGGAAGGAGCGACGACTATAATCTCGGCATTGCTCCAGGACCTGACGGACGCCTGCAACGCTCCGAAATTTACGAATCCAGAACCTTGTGCGGCACCGAAGTTCTTACCTTTGATCGTCACAACAATCCCTGCCGTGCCGGATTTTGGGTTTATGGTTTTTACGATTGGAAGAGGACCGGGCACCGCAGCATTCACAGTCACCGACACGATCGCTGAGTTCCCAGATCCGGCCGAATTTGACACGTGCACCACATACTTCACCGTTCTGGGGCTCGTGATCGGTGTCCCGTCGGCGTTCTTTATGGGTGCCGCCAGGGTAACAGGACTACTGGTCGGACTCACGGTCGAGCTGTCCGTCGTATCTGCCGGTCCCAAACAGCAGCCTGCTGCTAATGGATCCGTTGGGTTCCAATGAATATTGAGATGAGTGGGACTTCCTGTAGTCGTCCAAGCTACAGTAAAGTTCTGCCCCGCCGTTACACTCGGCGGCGGCGGTGTCGTCCAGGTAGCGGTCGGAAGCGTTACGATAGCAACGCCGGTTCCAGTTAAGGTTACGGAGCCAGGTCCGCCATTGCTTAAAATGTTGACATTCCCGTTAAACGTAGTGGCCGATGTCGGGCTGAAGCGAACTGTGATTAACTTAGTTTCATTCGCAGCAAGGTTGAACGAGTTATCGCCAAGAATGCTAAACGGCGCATTTGTGCTTGCGGTTCCTGTTAGCGTTCCGCCGCCGGTATTCTGGACGGTGAAAGCCAGGTCGTTTGAAGTGCCGACAGATACTGATCCGAAATTCAAGGATAAAGGTGTGACGCTGAGAACAGGTGGCGTAACGGGCACGGGTAGAGCATCACTGAGTCTCCAAAGGTCGCCTACTGGGAAACCCCCAAAGATAATCATACGGTCGCTGCTTCGGTCATAGACGGCGGTATGCCAAATACGAGCACCAGGAAGTGTTCCTGCGGGAGTAAGTTGTGTCCAGGAAGGACTGTCTCCAACCGCGTTTGCGTTGGCCAATTGCCATACGTCGTTATAAAAGGGAGTACTATAACAGCACAACGAACCTCCGAAAATCAGCATCGCATTCGTGTTAGAATCATAAATCGCAGTATGGCTCCACTTGGCCAGTGGTGTCCCAACAAACGGCGGCGCGACCCAAGAGGGTGTGCCGCCCTCCCCATTGGCATTAGCCAGTATCCACAAATCATTGAGATCGGTGCCGTTACCATTGACGGCTCCGCCGAAAACGATCATCCGGTTCGTAGTTGGATCATACACTGCGCTGTGACCAGACCGAGTCACGGGTGGACCTCCAGCGGGAGCAAGCTGAGCCCATGTTGGTGTTCCTCCAAGCCCATTAGCGTTTGATAATACCCAAATATCATTGAAGGTACCGATGTTTCCGGCGCCCCCAAAGATGACCATTTTGTTGGCTGTAGGATCGTAGATTGCACTATGTAAAAGGCGTTCGGGAGGAAGGCTACCCACGGGCGCCAATTGTTCCCAGGTTGGGGTTCCACCAGAGCCGTTGGCGTTAGTAAGTACCCACACCTCGTTTGTTCTTCCCAATCCCGCAACTGAACCTCCAAACACAATCATTCGATTCGTAATCGGGTCATAAACAGCCGTGTGATTAGCTCGAGCGGCAGGGAGAGTCCCAACGGGGCTCAAAGCGATCCAAGTTGGTGAGCCTCCTTCTCCGCTTGCGTTCGACAAGATCCATGTATCGCTGAAGATTCCGTTTCCGTCGAAACAACAACCCCCGAATATAATCATACTGTCGCTAGCCGAATCATACACCGCGCTGTGCCCTGAGCGGGGATTAGGTTGAGTGCCGGAAGGGTTGAGTTGGTTCCATGTCGATGCCCACGCTTGAACCGAAATCAATTGAATGGTTAGAAAAATAGTCAAAAGCATTACAACTAGCCAATGTGTTTTGAGGCTCACGCTGCAATTAGTTCCGAGTTGTAATCTTCTCATTGGTGCCCCCAAACTATAATGCCCAACCAGGTTTCGACCCGATCAGGCTCCAGTCATCATTAGAAATAGCTCTATAGCTATGTGGACGAGCCAATCACCGCGCATCATAGCCGTGTCCGCCTCGCACACACCACGTAAAGTTGCTAGCGGTCTTTCCGACCTCGGCGCCAATGGCTCCGGCTGCGAAACCGACGTGCCATGCGTTGCTATTAAGCTCAGCGCTGGTTGTCGCGGACCAGTAAGCGAGCGTCGTCTGAACACTACTGAACGGATGACCGCTGGGAAGAGCCGGGTTCGCCTGATCGGGATCTACAAGGCTCGCCAACTCTTCAACTGTTGGCAGCCGCCATCCTTTGCGTCCGCCGACCTCTCTGATGTAGCAGTGCGTTTGGGAATTAATCCAGGTTCGAGTGCCTGTATCCGGTGATTGCTCCCAGACAAGCCCGGTTTCTTTGTCCAAGACTGCCTCGCCGCCAAATTGGCTTAGGACCTGAAACCGACCGGCGCCATTAATTTGTTTATCCCAGGATGAAGGTTCTGCGAATGCGGAAGAGAAAAACAGAGGTGCAGCAAACATCACGATAAAAAGTTGAAACAGGACTTTCATGGAACCCTCCCTAGCATGCCGGCACCGAGTCAACAAAAAAAGCCCGACCCGGGATAGACCCCGATCGGGCTTTACGAATTACCACCAACGCTGCACGCCGCTCTGATTACCAGCGTCCAACACTTTTTAATGCTCGTTATTACCCCACTTGTTTTGCGCCTCGTCGTTTAACTTCCGGAAACTGTTTGCCATTCCGAAGCAAAGCCAAGAGAACGATCATGGATGAAAGGCAACAATTGTGCCTGTATAAGCTATCGGCGCAAACAATGCGTAAGTTATTGGAATGATACGACGTGCCTCACGGGTATCCACCAAGAAAATTCGTAAAGTTGAGAAAAAGGTCTTCATGCCGTCGCGACTTCTGGAGCAACCTCTCTGAATTTCCTCTGGCTCTATTGCACAAACAACAGCCCGAACGGGGATAGACCCGAACGGGCTCAAAGAAGAACGAATCAAAGTTGCTGCCCTTTCCCTGCTACGTTCAAATTTAATGTCTGCACGGCCGGGGATGTTCCGCTGCTAAAAAAACCAATAAGGACCCACCTGGCTTGCCATCAACGGGGATACCGATCCTAGCCAGGACTGGACGACATATATAACTAATGCCTGTATTAAGTCAACAGATATAGAATCATTGGTTTGTTCTTGTCGCTACCCTTTCCAGTCCATACTCCAAAACGACCAGGGGAGCGATATGGATAAGAAGGGACTTTTAGGAAAACGGATCAGGGAGATCCGAAAGAGGCAGGGATTATCTCAGGAAAGACTAGCGGAACGGGCGAGCATTAGCGCGCAGTACGTGAGCAATATTGAACGCGGAAAGGAAAATCCTACTCTCGACCTCCTATTACGAGTTGCGGATGCGTTGAAGGTTTCTCTCGGACAAATGTGTGACTTGGAGACTGTGGAGGAGATGGATCAGAGACGAATGCGGACTGCCGCCAGCGAGATCTTGAGAAACGCAGATCCCGAACGTCTAAAAGTCGCGCTCAAGGTGTTAAAGTCTCTTTTCTAAGCTCAACAGACAGGGTTTCGTTTGATCAGACGGCAGAGGGTTGTTCAGGCCGGCGTAGATACGAAATCGGGGTCAGAGAACTATTTCGAGCCGTGCTGATCGCCACCGATGAAAATGTACTCTGACCCCAAGCTTGCCGCGTCACTGAAAGCGTTGAGTCTGGGGGCAACTCCTTAATCTTTTTTTACCAGCCCAGTTAGTCCGGCTACCAGAAGGCTGGTCAAGATCCATCCAAAAACCTGGTGGGTACCCGTGTAGAGCTGATAGAACCGGCCAGAAACATAAATCTCCCACGTTGCACCATAGATTGGAAACGAACAGTATTCTTTGGCGTGGGTGGCCAGCCAGTTACTCTTCTGGTTTAGGCTGATGATTGGGATCAACAGATCGACCGAATAAAGTAATGAGTCGAATATCGGATAGTTCTCTTGAGGCGGGCCCGATTTCACATATTTCTGATCAGCTAAAACCTCCCTCTTAGCCGGTTTTATTGCGCTAACCCTGTCTGCACAATTGAAAACACCCGTGCCTATAGTAATGAAGAACGGAAACCAAAAAAGGGGGATCAGCCACAGTCTATAGCCGTAGCCGATTGTTGACCAAAGCAGCAATTTCCAAAACCATGCCGCCCATCGTTTTTGCTTTCTTAATTCCTTCATCCAGGCGTCTTGCTTGACGATGGCAATTTTCCGTGCATCACCTTCATGTCCCATTCGGCGAAGGACTTGGACTAATTGTTCGTATGGCTGGGGTCGGTATGCTGGTTGGAGGCCCATCCACTTTTTCCGCGTCTTCGCGTTTGTTTCGGCATTTTCGTGAAAAGTTTGATAAACAAAGCCGTCTAAGACTAGCTTGCCCTCCTTAGGCCAACTCCCAGGATCATCGTCGAGTTGACCGACGTTGGCATATGCGAAGCTGACTTCGTCTTTGGGCTGCTCACACAGATTCCGCCATCTGAATGTTCCAGTTACTTTCATGTTTTCGGCAGTGAAAGCCTTTTTTCCTGGGTTCTTGAAGATTGCCTTTTCGCAACGCAAATCGCCAGCCACTCTCATATTTAAAAGGCGCACCTCGCCGTCGGCGACGAAGCCATTGTATAGAAAAACGCCGGCCTTGGTGGTGAGGTGATCAGCGCTGAGGACCTCACGTCGCCGATTAACTCCTTCTTCAGGGGCTTGAAATCTTCCCGCGCAGTAAAGATCGCCTCCGAGGTTCGCGCCAACGAGTCGGACCCAGCCGTTGGCGAAGAAACTATTATTTAGATACACACAGCCTTTGGTTTTGACGCGGTCCGCATTCAGGGCCTTACCGCTAGGGTTGTTCAGGTTAGCGCCCTTACAGGAAAGGTTACCCCCAATGTCCGCTCCGATCAGCCGGAGCTCGCCTTCTACCTTAATGCCGTCTAGAATGACGTGACTGTGAGCTGTGATACCATCAGCCCAGATGTCTTTGGTGTGGCTCCCGGAGAGATCCAGCATTCGTGTCTCGGCATCTGTAAATGTCATTTGATTTTCGAAGTAGCAGTCGATTAGGAGGAGTGGGTGGGAGATTGCGGCAGCTTCCAAATCCAGTTTACCGGTGATCTTTGCTCCTTTTATTTGAAGCCCTTTGGTGTGGACGGTCCACCGCGGATTTGTACCGAGACACAGGTCGCGAATGATTTGGGCACGGATGGTGCGGTCCTCTCCCCAGCTTGCACCGTTCTCAGGGTTGTCAGCTTGGTGGTTTCCGCTCTTAAAATTTGCGCTGGCACCCTGTCCAGCCGCAATTACCACCTTTTTTTCCATTTCTCTGAGCTTGGAATAATTCATATGCCTACATGATTTCCACGACCTGTTTTCAAAGCGGAGTTGCTCTAATCCTGAGCGGTGTTCGTGCCGGTGTACGTGCCGGACTTGCCTAACTTGCGTAACGTTTCAATCGTGAGGCAATCGGGGTCAAAGAACTATTTCGAGCCTTGCTGATCGCCACCGATGAAAATTTACTCTGACCCCAAGCATGCACATGAGCAGCGTGATCCCGTCCGCGGCGTGGGCGGCGTCGATGAAACTCGCGCAGAAAAGCGCGCCGACAATGAAAAGAATACGTTGATTCATGGCCCCCCCCGGTCGCCATATTGGCTTATGCAGTTCCGCGACCAGGTGCCGATCCGGACTAACTCGCCGACCCTTATATCGCGATCTACTCCGTCCGTCGAGGGCTAAGCTCTGAGTAATCGGTCAAGCCGTCTGGAATTAACCACCACGAAGCACCCAGCGCGGCAGAGCCGCAACCGAAATTCGGAATATCTCGCGCAAATACGCAAAGGTGACCGGCCGAGGCCCGTCATCCCGAGCGAATGCGAGGGATCTAAGAAAGATTTCTCCCTTCGGTCGAAATGACAACGAGTCTTTCTTGGCGTCTTGGCGCGATTGATTCTCCGTCTTGTCGGGCTATGTGTTCGATAACACTCCCTAGAATTGTTCCAGGGTGAGGTGTCAGCCCCCTCCCCACGCAAAAAGAGGGGCGACTGTTTTGCAGCCACCCCTCTTTCAACTAGCAAACTAGTTTGCTTCCTAGCCTTCGATGACCTTCCGCCATTTGGCGCGGATCTTTTCGCGCAGCTCCGGCGACGACTCGGCCACGGGCGGGAAGTCCTTCATCCATTCGAACGGGCGGCAGGCGTCGATCACCGCGCGGGAGTTGAAGCCCTTCTTGCCGGGTTGAATTCGTGGATCCAGCGGGCCACTCCAGCAGCGGCGCAGAATTTCGATGGACTCCACCGGATCAGAGCGGCTGGACAGGGCCCAGAGCACGTCGAAGGTGTTGGTCGGGTCGATGTCTTCGTCAACCACGATCACGTAGCGGCCTAGGTAAGCGCCGGCGTGGACTTGCGACGCCGCGAGCATCGCCTGGCGCGCGTGGCCCGGATAGCGCTGCTTGATCGAAATAATGTTGAACAAACGGCCGCCGCCGGCCTCGTGGCACCACACACCTTTGACATCCGGCACGCCGCATTTCTCAACCTGTTCCCAGATCAGCGCCGCTTTCACCATGCATTTGGCGATGGAATAGTCCGACGGCGGGCGGCCCGGCCGGGCGCAGCAAAGAATCGGATCGTTTCGATAGTAAATGTTTTCGACGCGGACCACCGG
>Ga0326597_10015385_pt1 | contig 10003 bp, 6 predicted proteins | sample RVTome_12_FD_203789 | JGI IMG/M metagenome (GOLD analysis project Ga0326597, IMG submission 203789) | Soil microbial communities from uranium-contaminated site in the Upper Colorado River Basin, Wyoming, United States - RVT100D185 | ecosystem: Environmental > Terrestrial > Soil > Contaminated >...
GGCTTCTCGGCGGCCGGTCCGGTCTTCTGGTTCGTGATCTCGATGACCCACAGGTCGACGCCCTTGAAGTCCTTTCCCATCGAGTACACGCGCGCGAGGGCCGGGTACGCCGAGGCGAGCGCGTCGAGCAGCGCCTTCGTCTCCTGCACGCCGTGGTAGCGGTCGAAGGAGATCGCGGCGCCGGTTGGCGCCTGGCCCGCCGGGCCCTGAGGGGTAAGGACGATCAGTGCCGCTGTCATGAGCGCCAGACCGTCGCGAAGGGAATCGCGAGCTGTCGTCATCGGTGTGCCTCCTTCCGGGCGGGTCTGAGGATACCGGGGCGGCACGCGGGGAGCAACCCCCGCCGTGACGCCGGATCGAAGTGTTTGACAGGGGCCACGGCTCCGGTGAGAATGCGTCGTCATCACAGTCGGTCGTCCGGCCAGGCAGGGGGTCGAACCATGCATATCCCGGTTCACTTCCCCGGGTTCCCGGGTTCGTACGCGTTGGTGGCCGATCGGGACGCCCCTGACGGCGCCGTGATGTTCGTCCACGGCTTCGGGGGTGATTCGGTCGACACGTGGCAGCAGTTACAGACTCTGATTGAGGATCCGCGCCACGCTGCCGCGTTCCAGGGCCTCGACCTGTTCTTCTACGACTATCCGAGCACCAGGTACAGCATCAAGGACGCCGCCGAGCGCTTCGGCCGCTTCGTCCGCCAGATGCTGGAGGAAGGACCGCTTGCGTCGGCGCTCGCGGGTCGCACGCTGCCCGGCCTGTCGGTCCCGAAGGCGTCGAACCGTGGCTATCCGGCCGTGCTCCTCGTCGGGCATTCGCTCGGAGGGGTGATCGTCAGAAAGCTCGTGGTCGGACTCGCCAAGGCATCCCCACGCGGGCCCGACGGCCCCGTCTGGCCGATCGCCTTGGGACGACGTCCCCGCCTGTTCGCGCCGGCGCACGCCGGGTTCCTGCACGGCGACGTCGCCTCGCTGCTGGCGAGTCTCACGCGCCCGTCGGCGGCGCTCTTCGCGCTCTGGCGGATCAAGCGGGCCCGCGCCTACGCGGACCTCCAGGCCGGCAATCCCGTCCTCACGTCGCTCCGCGATCAGACGATCGACCTGGCGACTCGTCATGCCGACTGCCCGGCCTTTCGTGCCGTGGTGCTGTGGGGACGGGACGAGAACGTCGTCTTCAACGACGACTACCCTGCCGACGACACGAAGGAGAGCGTGGCCGGCAGGGACCATCGCTCCGTCTGCAAACCGGCCCACGACTATCCTCTTCCTCTGGAGTTCATCCGCGATGGCATGGCCTAGCCGGCAGTGGCGACAGGTGAGCTTCACCGCGGCCGTCCTCGAACCACGCCTGCGCGCGTGGTCGTCGGTCACCGCGCCCGACCTGCCCGAGTCGGTGCACGCGCGGGCGCTCGTGTCGGACGTGCTGTTGTGGCAGTCGCTGGGTCTCCAGCTCGATTACTTCGACGAGGCCGACGCGAAGGCTGGAGCGGAGGTCCTCTACCCGACGGTGTTCGACGGCATCTATGACTGGCTGGGGCCGCGGAAGCGGGTGCTCGCGACGGCGGCGGTCGACTGGCTGCTTCGCATCCGGGAGGAAGGGCTGCGCCGGCCCGACTCGGGCCGCTACGCCCGCGCCTCGTCCGGTGCGTCGGCGGCCTTCCAGGTCTACTTCCAGGCAGGCCTGCTGCTCGCAGGCCGGGCGGCGGCCGTCGGCGACGGTCTGGCGTCGGCGTGGACAGCGCACGTGATGTACTCGGACGACCAACACTGGCAGTCGGTCGTCGGGCGGTTTGGGAACCAGGCCCCGTCCAGCGACGCCGACCGAGCGCTCGGCGACGGCGCCACCAGCGTGCTGGCCTTCATGAGCAGCGCGCTGGATCTGCTGAACGCGGCCGCCCAGGACGCGCGGTTCGACGAGCTCGAGCGGCAGCAGTTCTCGGCCGACTTCGGTCTGTTGCTGGGTTGGCCGCTCAACCTGGAGGCCGAGGTGGTCCGCCGGCGGTTCGACGCGTTCTTCGCCGCGTGCATCGACGCGACGCAGCGGGAACACCGGTTGAACGACCGGCAGACCCTTCGGATGCGCGAGGATGTGGCCCGCCTCGCGGACGCCTGGCGGGAGACCATCGGCGCCGCCGCGGCCGTCGCCGACTTCGCCTGAAACCCGCCCGCACTCCCGGAATCTCGGGACTGCCGTGAGGTGCACGCGCTCGTGGCGCTCCTCAACGAGCTGACCGGGGAGTTCCCGCGCGAGAAGCCGCTGACGGTGTTTCCGAAATAGCCCTGCCGGCCCGCCGTTGAACGTGAGCTCAAGCGCGGGAGCGCCGAGCTGCTCATCCTGGCCCTGCTCGAGGAACGGCAGCGCCACGGCTACGAGATCGGCCGCCTGATCGCCGACCGGTCGCAGGGCGCCATCAGCTTCCACGTCGCGTCGCTCTACCCCACTCTCTACCGTCTCGAGGACAAGGATCTCATCGAGGGGCGGTGGATCGAAAAGGCCGGACAGCGGCGCCGTCGCTACTACAAGCTCACACCGGCCGGCCGGAAGGTGCTGGCCAGCCAGCGCAGCGTGTGGGAGTCGTTCTTCGTTGCGCTCGATCGCGTCGCGCACGTGCGCGGCACATAGTGAACGCCTGACGTGACAAGCAGGCGGGTCCTGTCGCCGTCCGCGACCAGCCCACCGGTGCTCAGGCCCACGAACGCGACCACGGCTGAGGGCCTTGCGCCTTTCGACAAGCTCAAGGCGCCCTGAGCCTGCCGAAGGGCGCGCCGGCGGGCTCCCGTCCGGCGCCACCCGCGACCTTGTCACTCGGTTCCGTGGCCGCAGACAAGGACACACCACAAGCCGACAGGATCTTCATGAGCTGGAACGCTGAGATCCGCGCCGCACTCGAGAGACAGGGCCACGCGCCCGATCCGGAGATCGTCGAGGAGTTGGCGCAGCACGCCGCAGCGAGCTACGAGAAGGCCCGCGCAGAAGGGGCGAGCCGCGACGAGGCCGATGGCGAAATCGGACGCCAGATTGACGCTTGGTGCCGCGACGCCGGTCTCCTCCGCCGGCGCCCCCGCCGCCCTCCCGCCGTCGAGCCGCCGCCCGCCGGCCGCGGGCACTTCGCGGGTCTCGCGCAGGACCTGCGCTACGCGGTGCGGGCCCTCGGGCGCCAGCCGGGCTACGCCCTCGTCGCCGTCCTGACGATGGCCCTCGGCATCGGCGCGACGACGACGCTCTTCGGCGTGGCAAGCGGCGTGCTGCTCACACCGCTGCCATGGCCCCACGCCGACCGGCTCGTCAGGCTGTCGGAGACGCACGAGGGGGGCACGAACCGGTTCCCGAACATCCTGACCAACGCCACCTACCTCGCGTGGCGGGTCGAGCCGCAGACGCTCGAGGCGATCGCCGGCTACCGCGGCGACACCGTCACGCTCACCAGCGCCGGCGAGCCCGAGCGGTTGCGCGTCGCCGCGGTCACGCCCAGCCTGTTCCCGCTCGTCGGCGCCACCCCACTCATGGGGACGCTCTTCGGCTCCGACGACGAGCAGCGCCAGGTCGTCGTGCTCTCGTACGGCCTCTGGCAACAGCGCTTCGGCGGAGATCCGGGCGCCATCGGCCGCCTGATCGAGCTCGACGGCGAGACCCACCAGGTCGCGGCCGTGATGCCGCGCACGTTCACGTTTCCCGATCGCGAGACACGAGCGTGGGTCCCGTACCACATCCGGCCGGTCATCGGCGACAACCCCAACGCGCGATCGCTCTCGATGTTCTTCGGCCTCGGGCGGCTGCGTCCCGGCGCAACGCCCGCCCAGGCCGCCGCTGAAGGCACGGCGCGCGGGCGCACGGCGCCGGACCTGGGGATGGTCGGCATCGCCGTGTTCGGCAGCAACGGCCCGGTGATCGTCGCGGCCGTGCCCCTGCTCGACGCCATAACGGCCGACGTACGGCCGGCCATCCTCGTGTTCCTCGTCGCCGTCGGCCTGCTGCTCGCCACGGCCACGGCCAACGTGGCCAGCCTGCAGCTCGCCCGCGCGACGACCCGGCAGCGCGAGACAGCAATTCGCTCGGCGCTCGGCGCGGGCCGCGGCCGCCTCGCGCGGCAGCTCCTGGTCGAGAGCTCGCTCGTGGGCCTCGCCGGCGGCCTCGCCGGTCTGTTGCTGGCCGCCGCGCTCAACCGGGCCCTGCCGTCGCTGCTGCCGGCAGACTTCCCGCGGCTCGACGCCATCGTCATCGACCTGCGGGTCGTGGCGTTCGCGGTGGTGCTCTCGCTCACCACCGGCCTCGTGTTCGGGCTGCTGCCGATGTGGCAGGCGCAGCGACTCGACCTCGTGACGTCGCTCGCCGAGGACGGGCTCGCGCCAGTCGGCGGCGGCGGCCGCTCCCGCACCGCGCGCGCCCGCGCGATCATCATGGCCGGCCAGGTGGCGACCGCGTGCGTGCTCCTGGTCGGGGCCGCGCTGCTCGGGCGCACGTTCGTCGCGCTGCTGAACGCCGACCGTGGCTACCACCCGTCGAACCTGCTGACAGCCAGCCTGTCGATGCCGGACGCCGCGTTCACGCCGGCGCGCCGCGGCGACCTGCTCGAGGCGCTCAGCGCGCGGCTGCGCGCGCAGGCCGGCGTGCGCGAGGCCGCCTACGCCGGCGTGCTGCCGCTGACGGGCGGCGAGGGCATGATGGGGTTCACGATGCCCGCGCGCGACGGATCCTCGGCGAGCATCCAGGCGCAGGCCATGGTGCGCATGGTCAGCCCGGGGTACTTCGCCGCCCTCGGCCTCCGGTTGCTGGAGGGCCGCGGGTTCACCGACGCGGACACCCTCACGGCGCAGCCGGTCATCGTCGTCAATCGCACGTTCGGCGAACGGTACCTCGGCCCCGCGCCGGTCGGCCAGCAGCTGCCGGTGCACGCAAGCGGCGGCGACGACCGGCCCGAGTCACTGGTCGTTGGCGTTGTGGACGACGTTCACCAACGCGGCGCCGGCGACCCGCCGCAGGCGGAGCTGTACTTCTGCCGCCTCCAGCGAAAGGGCGGGTGGGGCTCGTCGCAGGCGTTCGTGATCGTGCGCACCGCCACCGATCCCGGGGCCTTCGTGCCGACGCTTCGGACGCTGGTGCGAGAACAAAGCGACACGCTGGCGATCGACTCGGTGATGACGATGAGCGACCGCGTGTGGTCGAGCCTGGAGGAACCGCGCCTGTACGCGCTCCTGCTGGGCGGCTTCGCGCTCTTCGCGCTGGCGATCGCGGGCGTGGGGCTCTTTGGAGTCCTCTCCTACAGCGTGGCGCAACGGACGCGCGAGATCGGCGTGCGCACGGCCCTCGGCGCCCGTCCGTCCGACATCGTCCTCCTGGTCCTGCGCCACGGCCTCGCCATCACCGCGGTCGGCCTCGTCGTCGGTCTTGCGGCTGCGTTCTGGCTGGTCCAGCTGATCGGGAGCTTCCTGTTCGGCGTGTCGGCCCGGGACGCGGTGACCTTCGTGGCGGTGCCCGTCGCGCTCCTGGCCGTCGCGCTCCTGGCCTGCGCCGTGCCGGCGCGCCGAGCCGCGCGGATCGATCCCCAGCAAGTGTTACGGGCCGGCTGAGAGCCGTTCCGGCCTTTCCCGTCCTCTCCTCGCCCTCCGCGCCGTCCGTGGTAAGACCCCGTGATCTCCTGGGCGTCAGGTACCGCAAGAAGCGGGTTGTCCCTCCCCACCCTTCTCCCTGACAATGGCCCATCGTCCACGAGAGGTGCCATGCAGGACTACGAACGGATCGAGCGGGCCATCCACTATCTGTCGGCCAATTATCGGCGGCAGCCGTCGCTGGCGGACGTGGCGAGGCACGCCGGCCTCAGCGAGTTCCATTTCCAGCGGATGTTCACCCGATGGGCGGGCATCAGCCCCAAGCGGTTCGTCCAGTTCCTGACGGCCGATCACGCGCGGCGGCTGCTCCGCGCGTCGGCGAGCCTGCTCGACGCCGCCTACGAGGTGGGTCTGTCGGGCACGAGCCGGCTGCACGACCTGTTCGTCGCCGTCGACGCGGTGACGCCGGGCGAGTTCAAGGCGGCGGGCGCGGGACTCGTCATCAGCTACGGGTACCACGACAGCCCGTTCGGCGAGTGCCTCGCGGGCGCGACCGATCGCGGGCTCTGCTGGCTGTCGTTCGTGAACGCCGGCGGCCGGCGCGCGGCGCTGGCGGCGCTGCGCGCGCACTGGCACGGCGCGGTGATCGTCGACGAGGGACGGGCCGTGGCGCCGGCGATGAAGCAGGTGTTCGGACGCACGCGCCGGACCGAGCCGCTACCGCTCTTCCTCAAGGGCACCAACTTCCAGGTCAAAGTCTGGGAAGGCCTGCTGCGCGTGCCGGCCGGCACGCTGACGACGTACCAGGACCTGGCGCGGCGGATCGACGAGCCGCGCGCCGTGCGCGCCGTGGGGACGGCCGTCGCCCACAACCCCATCTCGTACGTCATCCCCTGCCACCGCGTCATCCGCGCCAGCGGCCAGTTCGGCGAGTATCGCTGGGGCGCGGATCGCAAGCAGGCCATCCTCGGGTGGGAGGCCGCGCGGACGGCGGACGGAGAGCAGCGCTTCGTCTCCTGAGCCCTTGCACCGAGCGAACGCGGTGGGTGTTATCTGGACGCCCCGTCTGGCGTCGCTCGAGACGACGGCACGGGGTGTGACGTCGCGGCGCCCTTCGGTCTGGACGGGCCGCGAGTCCATTGCTGGACCGAGTCGCGCACCTGTTCCGCCAGCCGGATCTTCTCTGGCCAGGAAAGGTTCCTGCGCTCGCGCTGCCAGCGCGACTGCCTGTCGAACAGGGACTGGAGATCAGTCATCGAGAAACCTGGTCAGGAACTTGTCCCAGTGGCTGGCAAGACCGTGCCTGCCCGCGAGAACGGCGATCGCTTCCCGTCCCACGCTGCCAGATTCAAGAACCGCCAGGATTCGGGTGAAATCCTTGGCCCGCCCGGTGCCCAACGCAATCACGGCCAGGTAATCGGCGCGCACGACACGAAGGGGAATGCCGTCGAAGTCAGCGACCTCGGCCTGCTCGATCGCCTCGCGCGTAAGAGGACTGAAGACCGGCCCGAACTGCGTGGGCCATGCCCCGACGCGGACGGCCTCGCCTTCGGGCGTGTATCCCCTGGCGGCACAGTACTGGTAGACGCCGCTCAACACATCCAGTGGCTCCGGCGCTGGCGCCGCCACGAGCACGTGTGCATCGAGTGTGGCTACCGGCTCAGTGTAGCGCATCTGCGCCGTGGCGCCGAACAGGGCGTACTCCTCTATCACCCCCGCCGACCGCATGCCGTTGAGCAGCTCTGCCAGTTCGCGCACGCCGCGACGTTAGCACGACTGGCGCCGTTTTCTTGAAGCCGTCCGGAGGCGAGACAGCGCCGTCCCGGAGCCGGGCACTCCGCGGGGCCGAACGCTGCACGCTGCGGGTGATCGAGCCCGTTTCGGGGTCCCCTCGGCCATGGGCTCCTGGCACGATTCTGGCTGCTGGGGGTTAGATCTCATGCTCACCGACCTCCGCTACGCGCTCCGGATGCTCCGCCGCCAGCCCGGCTTCACCGCCGTCGCGCTCGTCGCGCTGGCGCTGGGCATCGGCGCCAACACGGCCATCTTCTCGATCGTCAACGGCGTGTTGCTGCGCCCGCTCCCCTATCCGGATCCGGATCGGCTCGTCCAGATCTGGCGCGACCTGCGGCTCCAGGATGGTCCGGCGCAGGAGTGGGCGTCGGCGCCGGTCTTCTTCGAGTGGCAGGCGCAGACGGACGTCTTCGAGCGGGTGGCCGCCGTCACCGGCTGGGGACCGAGCCTCACCGGCGCGGGCGATCCCGAGCGGGTCGTCGGCGCGCAAGTCAGCCGGGACTACTTCGAGGCGCTCGGCGCGCGGCCCGTCCTCGGCCGCGGCTTCACCGTCGAGGAAGACCGGCCAGACGGACCGCCCGTGGTCGCGCTGAGCGGCGCGCTGTGGCGACGGCTCGGCGCGGATCCGGATCTGTTGGGCGCCACGCTCGTGCTCGACGGCGTCAGCCACGCGGTCGTGGGCGTACTGCCGGACGACTTCCGGCCGGCGGTGGTGCCGGACGCGGGGATCTTCAGGCCGCTCAGGCTCGATCCCGCGGCGCGCGGCCGCAACAACGCCGTGCTGCTGGTCATCGGCCGCCTGCGGCTGGACATGTCGCTCGACGATGCACGCGCACGGCTGGACGTGCTCGCGCGGCGGCTCGAGGCGGAGTACCCCGCCACAGACGCGGGCGCGCGGATCGCGCTCGTGCCGCTCCACGAACAGGTGGCCGGACCGTTCCGGCCGGCGCTGCTGGCGCTACTCGGCGCCGTCGTCTTCGTGCTGCTCATCGCGTGCGCGAACGTCGCCAACCTGCTGCTCGCGCGGGCGTCGGCCCGCGGTCGCGAGGTCGCCCTGCGCGCGGCGCTCGGCGCGGGGCGCTGGCGGCTCGCACGGCAGCTGCTGACCGAGGCGCTGGTGCTGGCCGCCGGCGGCAGCCTGCTCGGCGTCCTAATGGCCGCCTGGGGCGTGGACGCGCTGGTCGCCGCGAGCCCGGTGAGCACGGCCGGGTTTGGCGACGTCGGCCTCGACCTCCGCGTCCTGGGCTACACGGCGCTCGTCACGGTCCTGACCGGCCTGGCGTTCGGTCTGGCACCCTTCGTCACCCTCACGCGGTTGCGCGTGACGTCGGCGCTGAAGGACGCCGCGCGTGGCAGCTCGACCGCCGGTGGCCGCCGCGTCAGGGGCGCGCTCGTCGTCGCGGAGGTCGCCGTGTCGCTCGTGCTGCTCGTGGGCGCCGGTTTGCTCGTCCGATCCTTCGTGCGACTGCTCGCGGTCGATCCCGGCTACCGCACCGACCACGTGCTGACCGCGCCGCTCAACGCGCCGGCGTCGCGCTACGCGGAGCGCCCGCAGATCGCCGCCTTCTACGATCGCGTGCTCGACCGTGCACACGCGCTGCCCGGCGTGCGCCGCGCGGCACTGGTGTCGATCCTGCCGCTCGTCCCGGGGGACAACGACGCCAGCTTCTCCATCGAAGGCCGGCCGGCGCCCGCCAACGATTTCGACCAGCCCGTCGCGTGGTATCGCATGGCGAGCCCGGGTTACTTCGACACGATGGGCATCCGCCTCGTGCGGGGACGCGGCTTCACCGACGCCGACGGCGCCGACGCGCCGCGCATCGTGATCATCAACGAGGCGCTGGCGAGCCGGTACTGGCCCGGCGAGGACCCCGTCGGGCGCCGGGTCCGTCTCGGCGGCGGTCCAGACGCCCCGCCGGCCACCATCGTGGGCGTCGTGGGCGACGTGCTCCAGCGCGGCCTCGACGCGGCGCCGGTCGTCGAGATGTACATCCCCTACCGGCAGATCCCGTCGCGCTTCATGACGCTGGTGCTGTGGACCGACGGCGAGCCTGGCGCGCTGGCCGGCGCGCTCCGGAGCGCGATGCGCGAGATCGATCCGAACCTGCCGCTGACCGGGCTGGCGACCATGGACGACCTGCGCGCGCGCGCGGTGGCGCAGCCGCGCTTCCTGATGGCGCTGATCGGCGCCTTCGCGCTGACCGCCTTGATGCTCGCCGCCATCGGCATCTACGGCGTCGTCTCGTACGGCGTGACGCAACGGACGAGCGAGATCGGCATCCGGATGGCGCTCGGCGCCGATCGCCGGCAGATCCTGGCGCTGGTCGTCGGCGGCGGCTTCCGGCTGGTGCTCGTGGGCGTGGCGCTCGGCGTCGCCGGCGCCGCGGCGGTGACGCGCGGCATGACGATGCTGCTGTTCGAGGTGACGGCGACCGACCCGTGGACGTTCGCCGCGACGACGGCAGGGTTGGCCGGCGTCGCGGCCCTGGCGAGCCTGGTGCCGGCGCTGCACGCGACGAAGATCGACCCGATGGTGGCGTTGAGAGAGGAATGAACAGCGCCTGCCGTTCGGCCACATCGCTTGCCGTTCGGCGAGTCCCTGTCGTTCGGAGGATCCCTGCCGTTCGGGAAACGTCTGCGGTTCGGGAAATGTCTGCCGTTCGGGG
>Ga0326597_10015386_pt1 | contig 10003 bp, 10 predicted proteins | sample RVTome_12_FD_203789 | JGI IMG/M metagenome (GOLD analysis project Ga0326597, IMG submission 203789) | Soil microbial communities from uranium-contaminated site in the Upper Colorado River Basin, Wyoming, United States - RVT100D185 | ecosystem: Environmental > Terrestrial > Soil > Contaminated >...
TCCCTTCCCGTCCGCAAGACCTCAGAAGAAGCAAACGCGTCGTCCTGGTCGTCCCCCTGGAGGCGACCTGGGTCTCAATTGAGGGCAAGCGTTTGAGAGAAAAAGCGCGTACCGAGGTGGTCAGTGCGCATGGGGCGCTGCTTCGCATGCAATCGAAACAGTTTGTGCCCATCACAATCGAACTGCACAATTTCCAAGCCCAAGAGCCCGCCTGGGCACGGGTGTTGTGCTTCCGCGCCGTGGAGAGTCGTTCCGTACAGTTTGCGGTTGAACTGGCCAAACCGAGTGGAACCCTGTGGGGTTTGGATTATTCTTTCGACCAGGCCAGCTAGCCCCCGGGCAAGCGCCGGCAAGGGAATCCTTGCCGCCCCGCGCCTCCCAAACAGCCAAAGGATTTGAACTCTCAGCAGCGTCCTTCGTCACGTCGAATATTCGAGTTGCCCTTGCGCTTCCGCGGCGTTAGCATGGCGGGAATCGCCGTACGAGGCTTGCCCGGTGAGAACTGTGGTTCTGGCTCGAGACCTCAAGGTCACGGTCTGGCAGTGGCCGAAGCTTCGCAGCCTCTGGGCCAAACACCTGCCCAAAGGCTCGACAGCAGAAGTCGTGGCCGTGGAACCCGATGGGACGATGGTCTGCCGGCTGGAAAACGACAACTATTTTGTCCTCTGGCCGCAGAGCAGTTCCGATGACCGGGAAATCAACCGGCAGGAAATCTCCAGCTCGCTGCTGGATGTCTGACCCCCGGCCGGGAAGGGACTCCTGGACCTGAGACGAGAAAGCCACCTTGCGCGCGGAGAACCTAGTCCTCCTGGGCTGCTTCAGGCCCCAGCCAGTGCCCTTCTAGCCTCTGCGGCTGGGAAGCCCGAGAGCTTCCCGGAAGCGGCTCGAAATCAGATTGCTTGACAAGCTGCTCCCATAGGGCTATGAAACCGGGGAGAGTTTTTCTCCACTGGACTCACGATATTGCCGTTGGTTCGAGTTCACTGCTGCACGGGTAGTCGGCCTTTCTCAATGAGAAACGACCGAGCCACAGTTCGAGTTTCTTGATGGCTACGACAACCGAGCCGCCCGCGAAGGTTCGCCGCAGCGAACGCCTCTACCTCAACATCCCCGTCCGCCTCTCCAGCACCGGCCCCGACGGAAAGGAAGTCAGGGAAGAGGCGTGCACGGTCGCGGTCTCCCGCCACGGAGCCCGCATCCGGGTCTGCACCCCGCTGCAGGTGGACCAGGAAATCCACCTCACCAACCTGCGCAATGACCGCCAGGCCCCCTTCCGCGTCGTGGGGCAGCTCAGCCCGCTGGAGCCCCCCGCCAGCGCCGCCGATTGGGCGGTGGAGTGTCTGGAGGCGGAGAAGAGAATCTGGGGCCTGGAATTCAAAGACCGCCCGGAAGAAATGGTCATTCCCGCCGGCCTGCTGGAATGCGTCCTCTGCCACGGCGGAGCTTCGGTTGAGCTCTCCGACGAGGAGGTGGAGAGCCTGCAAGCCTCTCGGACCATCCACCGAGAGTGCAGCGGTTGCGGCACGCGGACCCCCTGGCGATACGCCACCATCGACCGCAGGCGGCAAGAAGAGTTGGCAGTGAGGCAAGCTGTGCCGGCCGCGGAACGCCGCGAGGGCGAAGCGCGCCGCGACCAGCCGCGCGCCGCCCTGCGGTTGCCCATACGGATCCGCACCGAAATAGGCAGCATGGAAGTCAGTAAAACCCAGGAATGTTCCACCGGCGGCCTGCGCTTTATCAGCGAAAGGGAGTATCCCTCCGGCACTTCCCTCTTTGTCGGCCTGCCCTATGTCCCGGGCGAAGAGCCCGCCGAGACGGTGGCGGTTGTGGAACAGGTGGAAATCGTGCCCGGGTCACTGGCCCGGCTCTACGGCGTCCGCTTCGAATCCGACAGGAGCCACCAATTCAGACGCCGCTACACTCGCGCTCCCTTGCAGGCCGAAGTGGAAGCGGAGGCGGGAGCGAAACGCTTCCGGGGAGAAGCCAATGACCTTAGCGTAGGCGGCCTGCTGGTGCTCACTTCGGTTGTGCTCCCCGAGGGAGCCAGTGTCGCCGTGCGCTTTCCCATCCTGCCGGGGCGGCAACCCATCGAAGCGCGCGGGCGCGTCGTGCGCGCCGAGCCCGGAAAGCTCCTCGCCATCGCCTTCCAGGGGCTCACCGAACCCTGCCGGGAAGAAATCATCGAATACATCATCTCCCGAATCCAGGAACGGAGCCCAACCTAGGAGTAAGTTCGCAACCTCCCCAGGACCGGTCAGAGCCCTCGCTGTGAGTGCAAATGAACCACGGCGTCAGACTCCTCCCTGACGGATTCCTCCTAATTCCGATGACTCTCCAGGGGTCGTGAGATTTCTGTTTCAAGCGCAACGAAAGAGAAAACGCCAGCTATTTCTACATGAAGCGGGAGAGGAGCTTCTATATTGCTTTGCCCCGCACCAAGTTGTAATGCGCGGCATAGCTCTTAATACTCTCTGCCACTCGGGTGATTTGTCGGCCCCCCATCCATAAGCGCAAACCTTCATACGTCGCCCAAGGGAGGACGGGGAGGAGTAGAGCTGCAGCGGTTACGACCTGACGGGCGCCGAACATAACCGCAACGAGACGAGCTCCGGCACTTGCTATTGGAACTAGTATGCTCAGTGCCGGATGGAGTGGAGGCATTACTGGATGCACCTTCGCAACAACACTGCCTGCGGCTCGGCAGAACTCGTCCAACGCTTCCCCCGAGGGCGCTTCGTGATAGCGTGCGAGTGCCTCCCCGCAGCCCCGGTCTTCGCGTACAGACCGCAACGCGGACCAAGTCAGACTCGATGGACTCCATTCATACTGATAGATTCCGCTTAGGACTTGAGGCTCAGCCTCGTGCGCTGAAACGAGCGCATGGTACTGATCCACATGGCCGAAGAGCGTGTCGAGTGGAATGCCATCTCGGAAAGGGACAACCGAGTTGACCTGCGCCCCCAAGCTATTTGTCACAGCCACATTCCACGCTTCAACAATTGCCAGGTACATCGCCCTCTCGGGATGGTTCGGTTCTGCAGCGTTTACTAGTTGCTCAACGGCTTTAGACCTGTTGCCGTGGAAATTGGCGGGAACCCGCTTTCTAATGAAAGCGAGGGTCTCTTGAATCGTCCGCTTCCATGCGTCCTGCTCCTCCCATTCCTGGGAAGCTCGTGATTCAGCTTCCTCCAAGACCTCATCGTACGTGCGACGGTCGCCATGGGGTGGTCCGACAGGCGCCCGTGGAACTTCCAAGTAGTGTTTCAACGCAAACCGCAAACCAGAAAGCAATGGTGCTCTCGCACTGTGTTGATTCACGAACTCCGTCAGCTTCCCTCTACCGGTGAACAAAGATCCCAAGGCCTCTTCCTCATGCCTTATCCCCCTAAACTTCTCGCGAATTTGGACCAAAAGCTCCTTAGGATGCGTAGAGGATATCCAGTCGGGATCCTCCGTACGGGCAAGCCCACTCACTATCCTGGCCAACCGATCGGTTTGTCGCCCTAGCCTTTCCGTTGCTGGCGACCTTAACTCGAGGAAGTCCGGGCAAGCCTCACAAAACCGCCGGAACTCCTCCTGCATAAAAAGATGGAACAACAGCCCTGAATCAGTGAGCTGTGCGTTGCTTAGGATGATTCGATCGCCAAAGAGTGCGCGCAGCTTGGCAACCCTTTCAAGCTCATGGGCCCAGTTTTTCCAACTGATCCCGGTCCCTCCGATAGCCCGCGGGTTAAGAAACTCAGGGTCAAGCCAAAAGGCGTAGACACTCTGCCCAGGCATCGAACCAATTCCCTCCTGGTGGCTTCGAGATTACCGAGTAAAAGTAGGTACCGCGTTTCCTCCCGTGAGTCCATCAAAATTCTTTGCTCAGTCACAATCGGGATTCGCGCGCTCAATCGTCTCACGCCGAATCAGGGCATACGGATGTGCTTTCGGCCCAATACAATTGGCTGGCTGACGCCTTAGCCTCACAACAACCTGGACAGTTGACACAGGGAACCTTTTTGGCGCCCTTGCTGCCCGGCAGGAGTTGGGTTAGTAGAGTGAACCCGATCTACTCAAAGCCATCTCAACGAACTCACCGGCAAAACGAAGATGCTCGCGCGCCTTCTTGTCGCACCAGCTCCCAATGCGATCGGCCTCATTCCGTCGATTGACTCCCTCCTCCATATTCCACACCTTCCTACAGACCACTGTGTCGAGCAAGTCGTCAACAAACTCGAACCGATTGGATTGGACCGTTCCTCCAGCGGTCAATGTTGCCGTGCTCGCGTTTGTCCTGGCAACGCGGTTCTTAATACCCCAGCGCAGGTAAGAAACGTCACAGTGGAACGCTACTCGATGACGGATCTGTCCAATATAGCGATTGAAGTCAGATGCGTCGGCACCTCCGGGGAGGCAGCGACAGAGGGCCTTGAATGCCTCTTGCGCATCAGAACTACACCCGCTAACAATTCGTCGCAGTGTCCTGTTGTCCCGTATCTTTTGAACAGCTTTGAGACCCTCGGCAAGGTGGCCATTATGAATCCGCGAAAAATATATGCGCATTCCCTTGTGCATGTGATTCGGCAGCGAAGCCTTGGCCTCATTGAAACGGCCCAAGGCCCAATTAACTGTGAGTAGGTCGTTGTAGACCATTGCGAGAGCAATAACCGCAGCGCCACCGTTCACCCTCGCCAGCTTCCCGAAGTCAAGGAACTTAGTGATTGTGCGGGCCATGCTCTTGCACCCTCCCTACCATCGGGTAGTGAGCCCACTTCTTTCAAAGTCTATGGCTTTTCTGAGGCGGACGGAACCCCTGTGACCTCGACACCGCTACAAGGGACCATTTCAAAAGGGGAGTTGTTCATGGGCCACCGGGGCTGCTGAATGATCGTGAAGTGAGCTAGCCGATTTCCCTGGGCCGAAAGTAGATGCTTCAGGATGCGATCCTAGTCCGCCTCGACGATCCAGGGCTTGAACCCTTCTTCCTTCCGAAGCCGCTCCGCCAGCGCGTCCGCTTGCGCGCGAGTCTCCACCCGGAGCCGAACTCGAAAAAGCTTTCTCCCCTCTTTCTCAATCGGGTCGACAACAGTCGTATAGCGATAGGTGACCGCAAGCCGCTTGGCCAGCGCCATCGCCGCCGCTCGATCGGCTACCGCGGCGACCTGAACGTGGAAGCGGTAGAGAGGGCCCGGAGCGGCCTGTTCCTGGTCTGCCGCTTCCCTCGGTGATTCCTCCCGGACTCCATCAGGGACCCCGCCTTCCCTCGAGGCCACTCCCTCCACCGAGGTGGCGGTTCTTTCTTCCTCGACTTCCTTCAGACCCCCTCGCTCTAATTCGATCGGGAAACTTTCGAAGGCGGCGTTGGCTGCCGTAGCAAGGAAAGGAAGAGCGGGAGCGAAGGCGAGGAGGCCAAGTACAACGCATGCCAGCCAAACCCATCGCCGGTTCACTCCCCGACCCTCCCCTTCTGGATTCCAAGCTGCCTGCGTTCGCTTTCTCTCAGGAGCGGGTGAACTTCCACGGAAATAAGCCTTTGGGCCCCTACCCGAACGGCAGGAGTGAATTCCTCTTCGATTGCTTGCGGGGCTTTCACCACCTGGTCGGAGCCTACCACAACGCCCTCCTTTTTGCGCGCTTCCCCTACGTCGAGCCGCGATCGGGAGCCAGCGCACATCCGCGATGCAAACGCACAAGCCGCGCCCTGGGGAATCCCACTGCCAGCCTTCTCCGTCGGCATGAAGTCCCTCTCGGATTGGCCCTTTCGCGGACCGAAGCTCCTGATCGGAGACGCTGTCGTCCGGCACCTCATCGCCGGCGTAGTCCGGGCATACCGGTTAGCCCGCGGGGTGGACACGCAGCCCGAACGAGAGTAGGCTTCCCCAAAAACCAGTTATGGCAAAGCGTTTCAAGCCCAGAATCCTGGTCGTGGACGACGAGCAGCAGATGTTGCGGCTGCTCTGCGAGGTGTTGACGCAGGCGGGAGCCGACCCACAGGGGTTTTCCTCCAGCCGCGCCGCGGCGGAGATAGTGAACCTCCAGAAGTTCGATGGGGTCTTCTTGGACTGGATGATGCCGGAAATGGACGGGCTGGAGTTGGTGGAGCGCATCCGCTCCTCCAAGAGCAATTCCCTGTGCCCGATTGTGATGCTAACCGCCCACTCGGAGCCGGACGGCATGCGGCGGTGCTTCCAGGCCGGAATCAACTTTTTTGCGCATAAGCCGCTAACTATGGGACAGATCCAGCTTCTCTTCGACGCAAGCTACGACCTGATTTTGCAAGAGCGCCTTCGTTACCAGCGCCTCCCCCTGCAGATCGCAGTGAATTGCCAGTGGACGATGCAGGAGTACGAGCAAGAAGCCAGAGGAGTGAGCGTGAACCTGAGTACGACCGGAATGCTGGCCAAACTGGAAGCCGCCCCCGTCCCCGGCACACTCATCCGGGTGGGATTTCAACTTCCGCGCGATCCACGGCCACTTGCCCTGACCGCCTATGTGGTTCGCCTGGCAGGGAGCCAGCAGGTCGGGCTGCGCTTTGTCAACCTCACCCGCGAAGAGCGCTGGCGCCTGATAGATTTCTCCAAGGCGAGTCTGGTCCTCGACTCCGCCTCCTAGAGGGCGCGCCGCGTCAGTTGGGGGACGAGATGAGTTCGACCATTGGTTGCGATTGAATCGGGCGGAACTCTGTGGCCAAGATTCTGATCATTGACGACGATCCCGAGTTCGCCCGTCTGGAGGAAATGGCTCTCCGAAGCCTCGGGCATGAAGTTCTCATGACTTCGGACGGTAGGACAGGCCTCGAGATGGCACGGTCCGAACGGCCGGACGTGGTGCTTCTGGACCTGCTGATGCCCGGTCTGCATGGCTTCGCCGTCTGTTACGAGATTCGAAACGACCCCAGCCTGCAAGCTGTTCGCGTGCTAATAACCTCGTCCAAGTCCTATGCGGCCGACATCAGGAAGGCTAAGCAGCTCGGGGCAGCCGATTATTTGGTCAAACCCTTCGAGATGACAGAACTTTTGCGAATAGTGGACGAGTTATTGAATCCCAACGAACCTCTAGGGTGAAAGCACGGCGTTGTAGTGCGCTTCAAATCCAATGGGCTTTTATCTCCGCAAGGCGTTCACTCTGGGCCCGCTGCGCCTGAACCTTTCACGCTCGGGGTTGGGACTGTCCCTGGGGGTGAAAGGCGCCCGCCTGGGCCTCGGCCCCCGGGGCACCTACGTCCACATGGGCCGCCAAGGGGTCTACTACCGCCAATTCGTCTCCCCCTCTGCTGTTGCTCCCCCTTGGTCAGAAAACTCGGCACCTCCCTTCCAACTAACCACCGAGGAGGGTATGCAGGAGTTCGAAAGCGCCGACGTCTCTCAAATGGTGGACATTCAGGCGGGCAGTCTTCTGGCCAAGCTCAACCGCGTAGCCCAGCGCCCGGACCTGTTGCCTTGGGTGTTAGCGAGTTCGGCAGCGGCTTCGCTGACCCTGTGGGGCCTCGGGGCATCCTTGTGGGCGATGGGATCCATACTGCTTCTCGGCTTTGGCGCCGCCCTCTATGCCCGCCACCAGGACGTGACCCAGGGCACGGTGGTGCTCGACTTTGATCTGGAGGCCGACGCCGCCGAGCAGTTCACCCGGCTCAAGAGCAGCTTCGAGCAGCTGGCGGGCTGCGGCGCGATCTGGCATGTCGAGGCCGCAGGTGAAACCCGCGACTGGAAGCACCACGCTGGGGCAAGCAGCATTGTGCGCCGGAACTCCATCCGTCCCCGCTTCGATCTGCCTCCCCGAGTCGCTTCAAACCTAAAGGTTCCGGTCCTAGCCGCCGGGCAGCAGACTCTGTATTTTTTCCCCGATCGCCTGCTCGTCTATGCAGGCACACGCGTGGGAGCCATCCGGTATCATGATCTGATCGTGAAGGTAGGCTCGAGACAGTTCATCGAGGAGGAAACCGTGCCCCGAGACGCCGAAATCGTTGGCCAGACCTGGCGTTACGTCAACAAAAGCGGCGGGCCCGACCGGCGTTTCCGCGACAATCCACAGCTCCCGATTGCCCGCTACGGAACGATCCATTTGAGCAGTCCCTCGGGCCTGAACGAGTTGTTCCACTGCTCCGAAGTCAATGCGTGTGTCGAGTTCGCCCGGGCCCTCGCTGCGTTGGAACTCCCCTTGAGCCGCTCGCTTCCGATGACGGAGTTGCCCAGCTAAACAACGGCGGAAGTCGGCAAAGCCTGAACTGTCTCAGACAGGCGATGACTTGCTCGACCGCTGTTGCCCTCCGTCTTTCACCCGAACCGACCGGGCAGGGTTGCTTGATTCTCTTCTGACTGCGCGAGGACCTTGTCTCTCACTTCCCTGATCGTCCGGTCGTCCGCTGTGTTTCGGCGAAAGTCGTCTGGCTTGCCCGGCCGAGGTAGGCATAGTCAATCTGCCGGGCTTCAGTGGGGTGCGCCTTGGTAGGAGGTCATGAATTCTTGGACGCCTCTGGGGCTATTCGAGGTTTTGGTTCCTGGCCCCGGCGCTACTGCCAAAATCTGTTCCCTTTCTCCTGGCCTCGCCATCGAAGTGCGCTAGCTCAATCCGTCCCCCTCGGCATTACTCGTCCTTCGCAGATGTCTGCTTTCGTGACAAGTTACACAGAGCGTGATCAGATTCAGCTCAGCATCATTGCCCATTCGTGCTCGTGATTGAATGTGATGAACTTGGAGATTTGTGCAGTGGCCGCACTCCTGGCAGCGCCAGGCGTCGCGTTGGAGGACGCGGAGTCGGAGCTGGCGGTAGTGATCGGGGGCGAGGCGGAGGCGGGGCCGCTTGATCAGAGTTTGCTCCCCTGGGCTCAGTCGCGGGCGGTAACCCGTTCGAGGAACTCTTGCCGCAAATCCGGCGGCAGGAACGGGAAGAGGCGGGTCAGTGCCAAGAGCAGGGCTTGGGGGTTGCCGTTTTCCAGGTTCGCTCCTCCCAGGAAGTCGGCGCAAATCATCTCCAGGCAATAGCCGCGGGACTTGTCGGTGCCCAGCATGAGGGCGGCGGTTTCCAGGGCCTGCTCGACGACCGGGAGCTGGCTTTTATAGAGCTTGAAGTAGATGATTTCGTAGGGTTCGGTCTCTTTGCCGGTGAGGTGGCGCTCGACCTCGCGCTTGAACTCCTCCTTAGGCATAGCCTGGGCCTTGTGCAGCCAGGTTGCACAGTCGAAGTGGGGTCCCTCGGAGCGGGCCACCTTGACCAGTTCGGCGGCCTTGGTCCAGCCGACCTGCTGGAGCTGGCTGTGAGCTCGCTTGGGCAACTGTTCGTGGATGGCCATGAGGTAGTAGGCCTTGCGGCGGGACTGGGGGAAGCGCGTTTCGAGGAAGGCGTCAAAGGAGGGGAGGTTGTCGAGGCGCCAGTACTGGCCGGCGCGGACTTCGCAGAGGTAGCGGCCCAGCTCGACGAAGCGGGTGTCGCGCTCCTGCTCCACTCGAGCCTCCCAGGCCAGGATGTCGTCGATCTTCTCCAGCACCAACAGGGCCCGGCGCCGGTTGAGCTTGGGGGGGATCGGCGGCTGCCCGTTAGTCTTCAAGCTGGTCAAGCCAATCAAGGTTGCTGGCTCCGGGGAGGCGGACGAGTTTGGAGTCGATGAGTTCCTGGCTATGAAGGCAGAGGCCCAGGTGAGGGCAGCTCACACAGCCGTTCTGCGGGAAACGAATGCCGGGGTGGGGGAGGAAGTGGCCGGCCTCGATGCGGGCGAGGGTATCTTCGACCAACTGGGCGTAGTCCTGGCGCTGCTGGGCGGAGATCCGGGTGTGGAGGTATTGAATCTCAGGCACGCGCTTGCGGACGAAGACCACCAGGGCAACGTTCTCCAGGCCACTGATCCAGGAGTAGCAAGTCAGCTGGGGGTCGAGCGCCAGCAGGCCCTGAGGCTCTTCAGGGTAGCGGCTGCTGGTAGTCTTCCACTCGATCAAGCCATGCTGGCCATCGAGCGCGCCCCGGGCGTCCAGATAGGCGACGAACTCCTGGCCGGGCCCGAGCGCCCTCGTGAGCTTCACCTGCA
>Ga0326597_10015387_pt1 | contig 10003 bp, 9 predicted proteins | sample RVTome_12_FD_203789 | JGI IMG/M metagenome (GOLD analysis project Ga0326597, IMG submission 203789) | Soil microbial communities from uranium-contaminated site in the Upper Colorado River Basin, Wyoming, United States - RVT100D185 | ecosystem: Environmental > Terrestrial > Soil > Contaminated >...
GTTTCAAGGGAAGAGAAACGAAGGATGCGTTTGTTGCGCTGGGAACTCTGGGCGGACGGTTGTTGACCCGGTATGGCGTTCAGCTTCTCGGCATCGAGTCGGGCCTCCTGCTCGACCTTGATCTCGAGGGCACGCGTTCCCAACCGCTGGTGGTCACCCACCTTCACGGCGTAGCGTCCGGCGTGAAGCTCGGTGGTTTGGCCGCGGCTCCCGACGGGCGCTGGTGGACGGTGCGCGAGCGCACCGATCTCGCCCTTATCACCGCGCGGGGAGAGGTCAGCACTGTCGAAACCTTACCGTTTGCGGCCTTTGCGCTCTATAGCTGGCAAGAAATGCTCCTTGCCCAGGTCGCACGCGCCGGCCCCGGCGAGTCACCGTTCATGGGCAAGGCCGGCGCGGGAGAATGGCAGAGCGTGGGGCCTTTGAAGACGCGCGAACACGCCTCGAAATTGGAGTCCCTTCTCTGGAACACGGCTCACTGTGGCGCCAGCAGAGCCGACCACCTGCCGTGCTGGTTCCTGCTGGGTGAACCCGACGTCGTCCTCGTGGACAACCATGGCACATGGAACCGCTGTCCTCTGGTGCTGCCTGCCGGGACCGGCGGGCAGGTCTCCGGCGCAGGCAGCACCTATCCGACCTCCTTTCGTGATCTGTTCGTGAGCGGGCAAGACGAGATCATCACCCTGGCGGATACCGGCACCGGCGATGAGAACCGCGGCCGCTTTCTGGGCCGGTACTCCCTGCAGGGGGAACTGCTGGCTGGTGTCCATCTGAACCGGGGCGCGCGACAGGTCCTCGACGTACGCCGGGGCAAGGTGTTCCTGCTGCTGGTGGGAGACAGTATCGGCGAGGTCACCCTGCCATGAAACAGGGACGTCTCTCGCCACTGCGCTTTTGCTGGCACATCGTGGCTATTTCGCCGGTTTTCCTGACGTTGTATGCCATGGCTGTCATCTACGGCGGCGTTAGCGAGTGGCTGAATGCAGGCGGTTCCGATGGGGCCCTCGCCATGATTCTTGTGGGACAGATGCTGTCCTCCTCCACCGGATTCGTGGCCCAGGCGAGCCGTGGGTATCTCGATCCTCTGCTCGTCTCCGGCCACTCGCGCCTGTCGGTGGGCTTGAGCCTCTTCGTGGTTTCGGCCCTGCCGGGGTGGGTGACATGGGGATGCGTGGGGCTGGTAGAGGTTGTTGTGCAGCGCTCGCTGACTGTTGCCGCCTTTCGCCCTGCCGGGCTTGTGGCGCTCTTGCTGGTGTCGTGTGTGCCCTGGAGCCTGACGCTGCGCGCCCCGAGGTTGACCGGTGGGCTTGCCTGGCTGGGACTCGGCATTCTCGGAGTTTTGACAGGTAAGATTCGTGGACTTCTGGTCATGGCCCAGATGAGCCCGGCGGAGATCCGTGGTGACCTGTGGGGCGCGTTTCTCAACGGACTCGTTCTGCCGACCGTGATGCCGTTTGTGAAGTGGCCGGTGGAGATCCTGATCCTGTTCACCCTGGTCGCCCTTCTGGCGCTGGCGGCGGGACTCGTTTATATCCGCTTCCGGCAGATTCCCCTGAGCCAGGAGGCCTGATGGGACCCGCGGGGTCTGGGCAAGAGTCCCTGCTGCGCCTCGAGCACGTGGCACGGTCGTTCGGGCGCCACGTCGTCTTCAGTGACCTGAACCTGGTTCTCGCGCCCGGCAAGACTCTCGGTCTGATCGGGCCGAACGGCGCCGGAAAGACGACCTTGCTGCGCATGGTGGTCGGACTGCTTCGCCCCGACGGGGGGCAGATCCGGCTGAACGGACAACCACCGGTAGACGCCATCTCGACGTGCACCGTGGCCTACTTCGCGGGCGAGGCCTCCCTGCCGCCCGCCCTGCGCGCCGGAACATGGGCGCGCCTGCTTGGCTGCCCGGATCTTGAGGATATGGCCAACAAGCCGATCCGCAAGCTCTCCCGCGGCACGCGCCAGCGTCTGGGGCTTACGGTGACACTGGCGCGCCCCGGCGCGCAACTGGTCATACTCGACGAACCCTGGGAAGGGCTCGACCCGGATGCCTCCCGCTGGCTGCGCGGTCGCATTCAGGCTCTCAGGAGCGCGGGGACCGCGACCATCCTCTCCTCCCATCGCATGCACGATCTCGCCGGCCTCTGCGACCATTACGCCTTCGTGGTGGGCAAGAGGCTGACCCGCGTGGCCGCCGCGGAGATCGCGCCGTATCGGGATGTCACCGGCGAGGATCTCTTCGCGTGGTACGACCGCCTGCGGCAGGCCGAATGACCACCCGCCGCGTTGGGTCCGGGTGGACGCTCGCCGTCATCTCCTGGCTTCTCGCCTGGCCGGCCTTGGCAGGGCCCGCCGACTTTCCCATGGTTGTGCAGCCGGCCGACGCGTCACGTTTCTTGGACAGGCAGCCACCGTCCCATGCCAGCCATCCCGCCCTGACCGTAAGAATGGAAGCGCAGGAAGATCCCTTACCGGACGATCTGATCGTTGACCTCTTGCTGGAGCTCAGAGATCGGGGCCGCTCATGGCAATGGCTGGACGGGCGGATGCTGACAGATGGCGGAACCACCGTGCTCGTCGCCGGACCGACGCCGGAGTATGCCCGCTGCATCCTGGTGGCGGCATCCCGGCAGAAGACTGTCTATGCGCTCTCGGAGCCCTTTGCGTGCCCGGCCAGGGATGCGCAACGCGCACTTGCTTTTCGCCCGCGACGCACACTCCACGGTCATCTTCCTGATGCTCCCCTGGACCAGGGCGATACGCCGACCTGGCTCCATGCCGGTGCGAGCGGTGACGAATTTTGGCCCTATTGCGAACGTGGTGCCTCTGGAGACTGGTCTTGCGTGGGCGTTCCCTCGCAATCTGCTGGCGTGGTGATCCTGAGAAACACCGAGCCGGTCATCGTCTCTTCTTTTCCCGCGGCAGAAGCGACGGACTCGCCACACAGCATCAGCATCTGGGGCGTGCCTGTTTGCTTCGATGCCTCTGCCCTGGCGGCGGCCGTGGAAACCACCACCGTGGACATCCTCTATCGCAAAGGGCGACAACGCTCCCGTTCCTTCTCCGTCGATACCGCCGCCCAGGTTCTGGACCTGGATCACGACTGCTTCTGGCTCGCGGGCTCGCTGGCCCCTGGGGAGGAGACGGTCCGTGTCCAGGGAGATGGAATTGCAACCCTGCACCTGCCGGTGGCAACGCTGCTCACCACCGCACCCTCCATTTTTCGCACGATCTATCTGCAGCCACCCGCCAGCCTGGCGGGCACGGTCAGCTCATCCGAGCCGGATGCGCTTGGTGGCGCGCTGGTTGAACTCTTCATGCCGCCATCGACCACCGAAGATGGCGGCTCGCAGGTGCCTGGCCATCACCTGAACGAGGCTGAGGTTGACGACGACGGAAGGTTCGCGTTCGAAGGCCTGGCGCCTGGAACCTACATGGTCAGGGCCTGCCACCCGGCCCTCGGCTGCGCCGAGGGGGTGTTCTCCACTGATGACGCACCCCTTCATCTGCGGCTCCGGGCCCAACGCCGGGTCGTGGGGCGCGTCACCTTCGGCGGCAACCCGCTGGCCAACGTCCCGGTGCGGGTGCTGCCGACGATTCCCACTTATCAGGAAGCGGTGGATCCAACGCGTCTCTTCATGTCCCCGGGTACCGTCACCGATGAGGACGGGCAGTTCGCCGCCGCCCTGCCGGCAACGGGTTCGTTTCGTCTGGCCATCGGGTCGGACCGCCATGGCAGTGCCTTCCGAATCCTGGGCCCCATGGAGACACTCCCGCAGCGGATCGACCTCGGGGAGATCGCCCTTTCCCTGCCGGTACGCGTGGCGATCGACTTCCCTGCCTGCCCGGGTGGCCGCCTGACACTGTTCGGCCCCCAAGGCGACCCGGCCAATATCATGACCACAAACAGCGTCGTGCTCGATGGGGAGGCAAGAGGACAGATCGAGCTTCCAGGAAGCGGCATCTATTTCGCTCTGGCAGACTGTGACTTCGGGGTGTTGGACGACACACTTTACCCCAGCTCCATTGATGTGCCACCCGACGTCACCGACCTGAGTGTGTCCTTCGAGGTTCGCCCCGACTGAAGATGAAGCAGCCCGGTGAGCCGGACGAGACCAAGCAGAGCACCCAGGGGCAACCGCCTGGGAGCCACCAGATAGGCCGGATATTCCGTCCCTCGATACTTGCGCTTGTACAGGGCCAGTCCCTTGAAGCCGTAAACCCCCCCCCCATGTTAAGAGACGAGATGCATGAGGTCTGGTATCCCGTGATCTCTCCAACAGGATCCACTATCGGTCGCTGTCCGCGCAGACCGGATTGAGCAGACCCATGGCGCGAGGACCAAGCGCGGCGTAAGCCTGGTAGCCCACACCGGGGAGAAAAACCTGCTCAGGTTGGGATCGAGAGTGGAATGGGCCGAGGAAAAATCGCCGTGGGCCCGGAGGTACGGCAATCGCGGATCCCCCTTCATCAGGAGTTCACTCCGTCCAGAGGAGAAGGAGGGCACCATCGGGGCTGGTGATGTCGAGAATCAGACCCGGCCCCCGCCGCTCCAGGTCCTCCTCGGCTACCTTGAGATCCAGGCTTTGCCAATCATGAGCCAGGGCCGAGGTGAAAGTCCCCAGGTTAAGAACTCTGGACATCTTGAGACGCACGAACCAGAAGGGAAAATCGATTCGCAAGAGGCGCTCATGACCTGGATCCCAGGCGACAAGGTGAAGGGTGCGCAAGGGTACAGGCGACGGCGACTCCAGCTCGCGATGCACCTGCACCTCATGGGACGGGGAGACCGTCAGGTAAGGAGTCCCCCCACCGGCCAGGATCCGTGCTTGGGCAAATGCGAGTGCCGCCCCACTGGGGTCCGCCGGCGTAAGCCGGCTCCACCGGGCCATGAAGTAGGCGGAAGCCCCCATGACGATGACCACGAACGCGAGAAAGGCCGCCACCACAGGCACTACCCAGCGCTTTCTCCTCTTTATGCCCATGACCCTGCCCTTCCCCCGGTTGAGAATAGCGGATGCCCGGTCCGGAAAACCTGTTGCGCCGGCCGGGGTGAAATCCTTAGAATGCTCCCAGGAGGTTGCCATGGCCCAGATTGCGGAGGTCCTTGCCGGCAAGAACAAGAAAGTCTTCACCATGGATGGTCATGCAAGTGTGTTCGAGGCCATCGAGACCATGGTCGCCAACAATGTCGGGTCTATTCTAGTGACAAATGACGGCGCGTTGTGCGGCATCTTCACCGAGCGGGACTACCTGCGCCGCATCGCCCTGGAGGGACGGACTTCCAGGCAGACCCGCCTGCAGGAAGTCATGGTCTCCCGCCTCATCTGCGTGGATCCTTCCCGCAGCGTGGAGGATTGCCTGTCCATCATGACCCAGGAGCGCATCCGGCACCTACCCGTCATGGAGGAGGGAAAACTGGCCGGCATCGTCTCCATCGGCGACCTGGTAAAATTCATATGCGCTGCGCGGGAAATGGAAATCCGCTACCTCAACGATTACATCACCGGCAAGTACCCTGCCTAGGCTATGACGCCGTATCCGCCAACCATGCCTGCAGCATGCCATCGTTGATGGCCGCGGGATGGCCGCTCCAGATGACCATACCGTCCTTGATGACCGCGGCGGACGGGATGCCGTTGACCCCGAAGTAGGAACTAAGAGCACCGGATTCTTTGGCCATGGCGAAACGAATCTTGTTCTCGCTGACGAAGTCCTTGACGGATTGATCGGTGGTACCCCGGCTCAGCCTGGTGAAGCCGACGACGCCCAGGCCCTTTCCCCGGTATCTGTCGTAGACAGTCTGCAACACAGGGAGAGCCTTCCGGCAATGGGGACACCAGGTCTCCCAGAAGACAACCACCGTCGCCCCTGGTGAGGCCAGATCAGCAGGGCTCCCCTGGTACCAGTTCTCCACCTGCCAGGCGGAAGGCGCCGGCTTGCCCACCGCAATCAGGCTCTCAGCCAGCGCCTGGGCCATGGCGCCTGCCTTGGTCTTGGCATATTCAGCCATGAATTTGTCCAGAGCTGGTTTGGCCTGGACGGCCTGACCGCCGGCCACCATGGCATTGATGGCGGCCAGCGACTGGGCAGCGGCCGTTTCGGTGCGCTGATCAGGGTGATTGCGTGTCAGTTCTGTCTTCAGGACTGCCACGTCCCGCTCCAGAGAAACAACCCGGTCCTCCAGGGAGTGATCCAGGGTGGCTCCGGTTAGCAGAACAACGCCGGACAGAACGGCAAGGGACGCTACGAGACCGAGGGTGGAACGGCTCTTGAACATCAGAACTCCTTGAGAGACAGGCTCACTAATATTCCGGTGAAACGGAGGCGACCTCCTCCGCGGGATCTTGGCTCGTGAGAGAAGACTCTTGGGGAACGGTCAAGCACGCCGCCAGGTCGGCCAGCCACGTATCTCGTTTTCGGGCGGACGTATTTTGCCCCGCCATGAGAAGAGTTGATCCCACCAGGGCGACCGTCAACACCAGAGCGGTCAAGCGGCCGACCCGGGCGTCGGCGCGGGAGCCATGGCGGCGCAAGCGCGGATCAAGCAGGGCGCGAATACGGCCTGCCAGATCCGGTTCAGCCGCCATTGTGGCAGCCACTGGATGCGGGCGCCGGCGCGCGTCGCGAACAATGGACAGCAGGTGGCGCGCATAATGAGCCGCCGGCATCCCCTGCTCGACAACGAGAGCATCACAAGCCCGCTCAGCGTCCCGCCGGACCCGGCGCCACATGAGCCAGGCCAGAGGGTGGAACCAATAGGCAAGCACGGTCAGTTGGGTTATCAGGTTGCAGAGGACGTCACCGCGGCGGATATGCCCCAGCTCATGGAGAAGAACGGCATCAACCTGCTCCGCCGCCCATGTTTGCGCGGCCGGCGGCAGAATGATGACCGGATGCAGCACGCCCCATGTGTGGGGGATCTCCCCGGCCCGGCCCAACCGCACGCGTACGTTTTGACCAACCCCCATCCTGCTTGCCAGAGCGGCGGCCCGGAGATTGAGTTCCGGACCGGCTTCTCTGGCGGCAAACATCCCGCGCCAAAAAAGATGGAGGAGGTCGGCCAGGAAGCGCAGCAAGAGAACGCCCGTCACAATTCCCCAGAGGGTCAGGGCACCCTGCGGCAGGAGGCCGGCCCCGGCATTCCCCAGCGACAACAGGCCCAGGAGCAGCAGGCACACCAGACCCACCGACGTGATCAGGTGGCGGAGGGCAGGCCGGGTCCGCCCCACAACCACTCCGGCGAAGAGAACGATGCCGGCCAGAGCCGTCACCTTGAAGAGAAACTCCGGCCCCCAGCGCAGAACGGCGGAGACGCAGGAAACCACCTCGTTCTCAAAAGGAATCAGTGTCACCGCCGCTCCGTATCCACGCCGGCCTGCGGCGCCTGCTCTGCGGCGGCTTCTTCCGTCTCGAATTTCACGATGGTCTCTTCAAGGCGATTCAGAGCTTTTTCGTCCATCTGGAGATCAGAATTCTTCAACAGGGCCAGAGCCGCCCGCGCGGCCGAGCCTTGGTAGAAAGTCCTCACCAGCCGGGTCAGAGCGTGCTCCCTGGCCGTCTCGAAATCGATGGCAGGAGCATAAACATACTGAGGGCGGTCGGTCTTCCTGACCACATACCCTTTTTCAGCCAGAATCCGCAGGGTAGTGCGCACTGCGTCATAACTTGGTGGATCGGGGATTTCATCCCGCACCATGGAGGCCGTGGCCTGCCGGCGCCGCAGCAGAACGTCCATGATCTGGCGCTCGCGACGACTCAGATCCTCTTCAGGTGCGGCGTTGCGATGGGACACGGTAGCCTCGAAGCCCCTTGGAGCCGGGGCGGTAGTTTTTTACCATATTGCTGGTAAATAATTGCCGCTCACCCGAGGACTTGTCAACTTTAGTTTGATTTTTTCTTGTAAAGCCCGTCAAAGGAGGTCTGCCAGGTCTTGCCCTTGTCCCGGGACTGCTGCCAATGCTGGCGAACGGTGCCATCCTCGTTGTTGTACCAGGTGATGCGATTCCTGAGCTTCTTGCCGTCCCGGTCCTCGCCTTCACCCTCGAGAACCATCTTGCCGTCCTTGAACCCTCCGCTCAGGTCGAGCGTGGTGCCGGCTCTCCACACCCAGAATTGCTGCCATTTGCCCGTCTTGGGATTGTGGAAATTCAGACTGGAGCCGGAACTTCCCTGGGACCCGTGCCACGTTTCCTGCAGTACGCAGCCGTCCAAAATCGGCTGGATGCTGTTGGTTCCGGCCAGGGCTCCATTTGCGAACACATCCCACTCGCCGATCCAGAAATCGAACTCATGAGCCTTATCATCGGAGCATGCGCCGCTAGATTCCGCCCCAGGCACCGGTGATGCCAGGATCGCAACCAGCATTGCCAGCAACAACAGCGGCTTCCTTGAAGATGTCGGCATGGGCCTCCTCCCTGAGAGATCGAGTCAAAGACAATGAGAATACAACCGGCGGACGTGGCAACCTGGCCTGCCTGCGAATTGCCGCGGCGCGGATTCAGCGGCCGCTTGCCAGCGGCAGGCGCCAGGCGGCCGCTTCCTGGCTGTTGCGCACCAGGAGGAGGTCGTCATAAAGCGCCAGGTTGTTCCAGGTCTGGCCTTCCACGGCCTGGAACTCCCCCAGGACCTTGTTGGCTTCATCAGGAGTCGGCTCCACGAGAACCACCCTGCCGGATTCGGTCAACACCAGGAGGAGGCTCCCCACGCCGAGGATCTGCCCGTGTTGATAGCGGCCCTCCTTCCACACGCGCCTGCCCGCTTCAAGATCGACGCATTCGAGGATCCCATCGGACAGGCCGTAGATGAACCCGTCCTTGATGACCACCTGGGTGAATTTGGTGCGCAGCACCCTCTTGCTCGCCCAGACCTCGTTCACGTCCCATGGACCATTCTCTCCCTTAATGAGATGGAGAAGCGCCGCTCCCTGGCCATACCCTTTGGAGACGAACACCCGATCCGGAGCAACGGGAACAGCCTGTGAAGAGCTGGCATTGCTGGCGGTATTCCCTGGCCATGGATATTCCCAGAGACCGGCTCCTGTGCCGGGATCATGCCCGCTCACGGTGTCTTCGTTGACGATCAGGATCTGCTCCACGCCCGCCACCGTGGCCAGACGAGGGGAAGAAAAACTGATCTGGCGATTGCCGGCCTCCCAGACCGTGTCGCCGCTGATTTTGTCGTACGCCGCCAGGGAGGCGATGCGGCCGCCGTTGTTGCCGCCGGCGGGGATGATCACGAGATCACCCATGACCAGGGGCGAGTTGGAGCGCCCGAATTGAATATTTTCAAATTCCTGCTCAGGAGTGACGTTGTATTCCTTGAGCAGATCTTTTTCCCAGATGACCTCGCCCGTCGCCCCATCCAGGCAGACAAAACGACCGCGGGCCCCCAGCGCATAGACTCTGCCATCCGCGATGGTCGGGGTACTCCGCGGCCCGATACCCCCCAGCATATGGCTGAAGCGGCCCGGCGCGCCGTTGGCCCAGATGAGATCGCCCGTTTCCGCATTGTAGGCGGTGATTGCCTCCTCGTCACCTCTTTGCTCCATGGTCACGGCAATACCGTTGACCACGGCAAAGGCAGACATTCCCCCACCCATGGCGTGCCGCCACACCTCCTGCGGCGGGGTTGCCCGCCAATCCCTCGCGAGGTGAATGTGGAGAACCATTGCGTCACGCCGGGGTCCCAGAAAACCCGGGAAGTCGTCTGGCGTTGTCGTTTGCAGGTCAACCTGCCTCTCCGCGTCACCCTTCGCCCTTGCAAGCGCCGGGTTCTCCCGGGAGGCACGCAGAGAGAACCTGGGAACCATGTTGCCGCTGACACCCCGGTACTCAAACAGATTGAAGAAACCGACCAGGCCGGCAATAACAAGCAGAGGCAGGCCGAACCGCGCCTTGCGGGAATAGCCGCTGAAAAAGACGAACCAGGGCGTCAAGAACAGAATCACCACCATGCCCAGCATGAAGGTGTTGACGTTGGTGATGCCCCGGTCGCCGGCAGAGTCGGAGACCCG
>Ga0326597_10015388_pt1 | contig 10002 bp, 6 predicted proteins | sample RVTome_12_FD_203789 | JGI IMG/M metagenome (GOLD analysis project Ga0326597, IMG submission 203789) | Soil microbial communities from uranium-contaminated site in the Upper Colorado River Basin, Wyoming, United States - RVT100D185 | ecosystem: Environmental > Terrestrial > Soil > Contaminated >...
GCAGCGACTCCGCGGCCGTCGACTGGAGGGCGGGATCACCGAGGGCGCGCAGCAGGGGCCGGGCCGCGCGCGGATCGCGCAGGTCCCCGAGGGCGGCCACCGCGGCCCGGCGCACCGTGTGGTCGCCGTCTTCGAGGCGAGCCAGCAGGGCGGGGAGCGCCTTGGCGCTGCCGATCCGACCGAGGGCGGCGGCGGCGCTGCAGCGCACGCTCCAATGCTCGTCCTCCAGGGCCAGGAGCAGGGGGGGGGCCGACTGGGGGTCGCCGATCTGGCCGAGGGCCTCCGCGGCGGCTCGGCGCAGGTTGCGATCGGGGTCGCGAAGTACCGCCGAGAGGGCGGCCACCGCCGCCGGGGCTCGCAGCGCGCCCAGTGCGTCCACGGCCGCGAAGCGCAGCTCCTTGGTCGCGCTCTCGAGCAGAGGCAGCAGGCGGGGCAGCGCTTCCACGCTGCCGATTTGTCCGAGCGCGCGCACGGCCACGAACCGCATCTTCGGGTCGGGGTCCTCGAGGAAGGGCAGGAGGTCCCCCGCCGCCTCCGCCTGCCCTATCTTTCCGAGCGAAGTCGCGGCCTGCTGGCGCACGAGGCTGCTCTCGTCACGCAGCCCCGCGCGGAGCACCTCGATGGCTTCCGGGGCCTCGATCTCGCCGAGCGCCCGCAGGGCCGCGCGCCGCACGCTCTCGCGGGGGTCCCTGGCCGTGCTCACGAGGTCGGGGGCGGTCGAGCTTTCGCGCAGGCGCCCGAGGGCCTCGGCGGCCTGGACCCGCGCCGCGGTCTCCCGGCTGTGCAGGGCCTGCACGAGCATGGGCAGCACGCGCTCCGGGGGGAGGCGGCTCAGGGCGCTCAGGGCGCTCTCCTGGATGAGCTCGCTGTCGTCGGCGAGGAGCTCGAAGAGGAGCATGGGCGCATCCTCGTCGCCCAGCCGCCCGATGGCCGCCACCGTCTCCGCGCGGACCTCGGTGGAGGGATCGTGGATGAGGGGGGCCACGAGGGCGATGGCCCGCGGGGGCGCGATCCAGGACAGGCAGCGCACCGTCCCCGCCCGCACCGCGTCGTCGGGATGGGCCAGCCCCGCCGCGAACGCGCCCGGGTCCTCGAAGCCGATGGAGACGAGGGCGTGGCTCGCGTGCTCCTGGAGGCCCGCCCGGCCGAGCAGGGCCACGAGCGGCCCCACGGAGCGGGGCTCGCGCAGCCAGCCCAGGGTCACGATGGCCGTGCGCTGGTTGGCGGTCTCGTCGTCGGACAGCATGTCGAGCAGGTGGGCGACGAGGTCTTCGCGGCGAAGCGCCGCCTGGACCTGGGGGTCGAGGCTCTCCCCGGCCGCGGTCGCCCTCTGCTCGATGGCGACCACCGCCCGAATGGCCGCGTTCCGCAGGGCGGCCTCGGGATCGTGCAGGTGGGGGACGAGGTCGGGCAGGGCGCTGCGGTCGGCCAGCGCCCCCAGGGCCTCGAGGGCGGGCCCGCGAAAGAACTCGTCTTCCAGGAGCCCCACGAGGGCGGGGGCGGCGCGCGGGTCGGCGATCTCGCCCAGAGCGTGGATTGCCGGATAGGTGAGCCAGGGCTCACTGCGGAGGGCCGCCACCAGGGGCATCACCGCGATGGGATCGCCGATCTGGCCGAGGGACCACGCGGCGGCGTGACGGACGTTCACGTCCGGGTCGGCGAGGCCAGCGATGAGGGGAGCGACCGCGCGCCGGTCCTTGAGGGGGCCCAGCATTACCGCCGCGAAGTTGCGGACCTCCTCGTCCCTGTCCGTCAAGAGGGCGATGAGCGCGGGCACGGCGACCTCGCCCCGTCGCACGTAGATCTCCATGGCCGCGTTGCGAGTGCCCGCGTTCTCACCGTCGCGCAGCGCCGTCTCCAGGACGGGCAGCAGGGTGGCCGGGTCCACTCTCTCGAGCTGCGCGGCCGCCGCCTGCCGCACCGGCCAGCTCTCGTCGCCCACCGCCAGGAGCAGCGCCTCCATGGCCTCGGGCCGACCCGAGCGCCCGAGCTCGTCCACCACCCGGCGGCGCACGGATTCCTCGCCGGTGCGGAGCGACTCGAGTGCTTCGGCTATGTCCATCATCGACCCCCCACCCTACCCCTCCCCATATCACTCCGCGATGCGGGGGGCTTCGCCTGCGCGCCCCGCATCGTGGAGTCACGCTCGCGCGAGTGAATCGCGCTTCGCGTGGCGAAGGAAACGCTTCGGCTTCGCCCCCCGAACACGGGGGAGGGGAATGCGGTGGTTGGGGCAGCGATCACCCTTCGCTCCCGCCTGGCCGCGGGCATCGAAGGGTGATGCGGCAGGTGCACCGCGTGATGGCGCGTGGGTTGCACTCGCTTGTCTCTGTGATCTCCGTGGCTGAGGCCCGTCGCTCGTCCTTTGTCCTCGTGTCCTGGCGCTACTGCAGCTTGAAGACCGAGATGAGCTTGGCCAGGTTCTCCGCCTGCTGGGCCAGGTTCTGGGTGGCCTTCGACATCTCCTCGACCGTGCCCAGGTTGTCGCGGGCGATCTCCGAGATGTTCTCCATGGCCCGCACCACCAGCTCCCCGCCCTTCTTCTGCTCGGCGGTGGCGTGGGAGACGGCCTGGGTCATGTCGTTCATCCGCTCCACCGCGTGCACGATCTGTCGGCTGCCCTCCGCCTGCTCCTTGGTGGCGATGCCCACCTGGGTGGCGATGCGGTTCATGTCCTCGACCGAGACCCGCACCTGGCGACCCCCCGCGGCCTGCTCCTTCGTGGAGTAGGCGGCCTGGGTCATGATCCGCTTGATGTTCTCCATGGCCTGACGGATCTGCTTCGAGCCCTCGGCCTGCTCGCGCACGGCGGTCGTGACCTGGTTGGTGGCGGTGTTCATGTTCGCCACCGTCTGCAGGACGTCGGCGGAAGCGGTCGACTGCTTGGAGGTGGCCTGGGCGATCTGGGCCATGAGCTGGGTCGAGCGGGACACGGACTCGATGATGTTCCGCAGCGCGGCCCCCGCCTTGTCGGCGAGGGCTATGCCCTCTTTCGTCTCCACCGCCCCCGCCTTGGCCGTCTCCACGGCCTCCCCCGTCTCCTGCTGGACCTGACGGATGACCTCGCCGATCTCCTTGGTCGCCTCCACGGAGCGCTCGGCGAGCTTTCGGACCTCGTCGGCCACCACCGCGAAACCGCGCCCCGCCTCTCCCGCCCGCGCCGCCTCGATGGCCGCGTTCAGGGCGAGCAGGTTCGTCTGGTCGGCGATCTCCTCGATCACCTCGAGGATCTTGCCGATCTCCTGCGAGCGCTTGCCGAGGCCGGTGATGACGCGGGCGGTGTTCTCCATGTTCTCGGAGATGGTCTTCATGCCCTGGACGGTGCGGGTCACCGCCTCGCCCCCGGTGCGTGCGTCTTCGCTGGCGCGCGCGCTGATGCGGTCGGCCTCCTCCGCGATCTTGGCCACGTCGTTGACCGCGGAGGCCATGTCGTTCACGGTCACGCTCGTCCGCTGCGCGGCCGCTCCCAGCTTGTCGGCGTTGGTGGCCACGGAGGCGATGAAGGACGTCATCTCCTCCACCGTGCCCGAGGTCTCGGTCACGGTCTCGGCCAGGCTCTCGAGGTTCTTCGCCATCTGGTCGATGGAGACCGTCATCTCCTCGATGGTGGCGGAGGCCTCGGTCACGGTCTGGGCCAGGCTCCCCGAGGACTTGGCCACCTGCTCGATGGAGGCCCCCATCTCGGTGATCGAGGACGAGGTCTCCTCCACGTAGGTGGCGAGGCTCTGGGAGTTGCCGGCCACGGTCTGGATGGAGGCGGCCATCTCCTCCATGGAGGTGGAGGTCTCCTCCGCGGCCTGGGCCTGGCTCTGCGCTCCCTGGGTGATGAGGCGGGCGTTGGCGGAGATCTGGCCCGCGGAGCTCGCCACCTGGACGGAGGCCTCCTGGATGTTGTCCACGATGCGGCGCAGGTTCTGGACCATCTCGTTGAGGCTCTTCGCGAGCACCCCGATCTCGTCGTCGGTGTCGATGCGGAGCGCCTCCGTGAGGTCGCCCTTGGCCACCGCGGAGCTGACCTCGACCATGTGCTGCATGGGCTGGAACCAGCGGCCCACCAGATACCACCCCACGAGCGCACCCAGGGCCACCAGGGCGAAGCTCAGGAGGGTGGTCTGCAGGAAACGCGATCGCTGTTGCTGGTTCATGAGCGTTTTCGAGATCGCGACCTCGACCCCGCCCTTCTGGTCCTCCTTTCTCGCCTCCCCCCCCGCGGGGGCGAGGCCCAGCTCCGCGGCCATGTCGGCCCCGCTGGAGGCCGTGGTCACGGGCGCCCGGAACAGGATGATCGGCTCCCCCCCCGTGGTTTCGGCGTTCAGGATCTCGGTGACCTCGCTCGCGGGGGTGTCGGGCAGATTCTTGATGGAGGCGCCCTTCTGGGCGAGGGTGGCGCCCTTCGCATCGCGGATCATCGCCCCCACCACGTCGGAATCCTCCGTCGTTCCCGAGCCCATGGCTCCTTCGAGGAACTGGGTGAGCAGCGGCTTGTCCTCGGTGAGCACGCCGTACTTGCTGTTGTAGGCGAGGTTCGAAACGATGTAGCGACCCCGCTTGACCATCTGCTCGCGCAGGATGACCCCGCTCCCGAGGAGGTTGTAGATCGCGCTGAGCCCGCTCACGATGAGGGCCACCGCGGCCACCAGCAGGACCAGCCGACTGCGAATGCTGCGCATGCCAAACATCAGAGCACCTTGCTTGCGGCCTTGAGCGCGTCGGCCGAGATATCGATCTTCATCTTGTCCGCGATCTTCTTGTTGATGACGAGCTCCGCCTTGGGCACGAGGAGCGCCCCCCGCGCCGTGCGGTCGCCCGCGAGCAGCCGGTTCACGAGCTCGCCTGCCTGCTCGCCCACGCTCGCGAGGTCCGGGCCGTTGCTCACGAGCGCGCCCTCGCTCACGAGAGCGGAGTTGAAGCTGTAGACCGGTCGCGAGGCCTTGATCGTCTCCCCGAACAGGAAGCGGCGGGTCTCGTCGCCCAGGAGCATGGGGTCGGGGGGGATCCAGAGGGCGTCCACGGCCTCGGCGCCCTTGAGCAGGGCGCGCAGGGTCGCGGGCACGTCCTTCTCGGAGGTCACGGGACGGGCCACGATGACGACGCGCACGACGTTGGCTGCCTTCTGGGCCTCCTCCACGAGCTTTGCCACTGCCTCGCTGTAGATCACCCCCACCCGCACACCCCGCGGGTAGACGAGGCGGAAGGCGGCGAGCTGGTTCTTGACGGGGGTCTGGAAGGCAACCCCCGCGGCGGTGGCGGGAATCCCCAGCCGCACCGGATCCTGGACCAGGCAGAAGACGAGGGGCACGTCCGGCAGGATGTCTTTCGCCACCTGGGCGGCCAGGGGCCCCAGGGCCACCACCGCGGCGGTGCGACCCTTGAGGGCCGCGGCCACGCGCTCGGCCTCCACCCGGTCGCTCCGGAGGTCGAACTCGTTCAGGGCGTGGCTGGGCACCGAGCGTCGCAGCGCGTCGAGCACGGGCCGCCAGGCTGGAACCTCGGAGCTCTTGAGGACGGCAATGTCGGCGGCGAGCAGCCCCTGAGGCGACAGGGCCAAGAGGGCGGCGAGCACCACTCCGCGATGCGCCGGTCTTGGCCTTCGCATCGCGGAGAAGCCTTCGTCCGAGGAAGCCTGGCCTCCAAGTGCCGTGGTTCGTTGGTGCACCCCTCTTTCCCTTCTGCTCATTGCGCTCCCGTTGCGGCTCCACCCTCGCGAGCCTCCAGCACCAGGATCTTGTGGAGGTCCACCAGGATCAGCAGCCTCTTCTCGAGCTTGGCCACGCCGCGGATGTAGTCTCCGCCCCGCTCCACGACCTCGCTCGGGGGCGGCTCCACGCTCGACACCGGCACCTTCAGCACCTGGGAGGCCCCGTCCACGAGCATGCCGATGAGGCGCTCCTGGATCTTCACCACCACGATGCGTCCGGCCTTGGTCGTCTGCACCTCGCCCAGGGAGAGCTTCTTCTTGAGGTCCACCACGGGGATGATGCGGCCGCGCAGGTTGATGACGCCCCGGATGTAGTCGGGAGCGCGGGGCACCGGGGTGATCTCGGTGATGCGCCTGATCTCCTGCACCAGCCGGACGTCGACCCCGTACTCCTCGCGATCGAGGAAGAAGGTGGCCAGGTGCTCCGTGGCCTCGGCCACCGCACGCTCCTCGCGAGCGGGCGAGGAGAAAAAGGAGATGCTGGCGGCGCGCTGAGGCTCGGCCAGGGTGACCGCGGAGGCCACGGCCTCCGCGACGCCGTCCTCGGGTCGCGGCCCCGCATCGATGCCGGCCCCGGCCCGGGCCAGGATCTCCTCGGCCGTGCCGGAGGCGGGCAGGACGAGCCTTCCCTTGGGCGCCGGCGCCGCGTCGGCCGGGAACTGGAGATCGCTCTCGGGAGCGACCTCGCGCGAGGCGCTTCCCGAGGCGGTCGGGGCCTCGGGCCCAAAGGCGGGCTCCGAGGGTGGCGCGCCGGCCGCGCCCCCCGCCGCCTTCTTCTTCGCGCGCTTTCGCGCCTCGGCCATGCGTCCCATCAGTGGCTCGCCCGGGCCCGACCCCGCTCGTCGGGGAAACCGGGCAGGAACTGGCCCTCGGCCCCGGCGGTGGCGATCTCCTCGTCGATCACAAAGGCCCCGCGGCCCAGGCCCTCGAGAAGGGCCTGGGTGGCGAGGTGGTTCAGCACGCGGGGGAGACCGCCCGAGGCGCGATGCAGAACGCGGATGGCGCCCTCGGTGAAGACTTCGCGCTCTGCCCCCGCCACCTTCAGCCGGTGGCGCAGGTAGGCAGCGCTGTCCTCTTCGCCGAGGGGAACTAGGTGGAACTGGGCGCCGATTCTCTGGGTGAGGGCGCGGTGGCTGCGGTGCTGCAGCCGCTCGCGCAGCTCGGGCTGTCCGATGAGCACCACCGCGATGAGGTTGCGGTCGTCGAGCTGGAAGTTGGTGAGAAGCCGGATCTCCTCGAAGGTCCCCTTGCCGGGGATGAGGTGGGCCTCGTCCACGATGAGCAGGGCGGGCCGGCCCGTCTCGTCCAGCTCGAGCAGGTGCCTGTGGATCTGCTCCAGGAGGTCCGCCACGTGGAAGCGCGGCTCCGCGACCCCGATCTCCGAGGCCACCGTGCGCAGGAACTGGCGTGGGGACAGGCGGGGGTTCAGGATCATCCCCACCTCGTAGGTGTCGCCCAGCCGGTCCACGAGGGCGCGGGAGAGCAGGGTCTTGCCCGAGCCCACCTCTCCGGTCAGGAGGGCCAGCTCGCGCTCCTCGACCGCGTAGAGAAGCTGCTCGAGCGCCTCCTCGTAGGAGTCGTTCAGAAACAGGTAGCGCGGGTCGGGCGTCTTGCGGAACGGCTTCTCGCGGAGGCCGAAGTGGGCTTCGAACATGGCTATCCCGCGGCGGGGGCGACCGCGCGTACGCCGTGGTGAGCGCGACGCTCCTCGAAGAGGGCCAGGGTGTCGAGGATCAGGACCACGGCGCCGTCGCCCATGATCGTCGCCCCCGCGATGCCGAAGGCCGCGCCCGACACCGCGGAGTCGAGGGCCTTGATCACGATCTCCTGCTGGCCGCGGAGGCGGTCCACGGAGAGGCCGAGGCGCCGGTCCCCGCGCCCGAGGATCACGGCGTAGGAGTCGCCGGCCGGTCCGGAAGGTGCAAGGTCGAAGGCGGTGGCGAGGTGGAGCAGCGGGATGATGCGGTCCCGGATGCGCAGGGTATCCCGGCCGTTCATGCGCACGATGTCACTCTGACGGTACTTCAGGCTCTCCACGACCGCACCCAGGGGCAGGGCGAAGGTGCGGCCCGCGACCTCCACGAGCAGGGCGGAGATGATGGCGAGGGTGAGGGGGAGCTGGATGATGAACTTGGTGCCCACGCCCGGGATGCTCTCCGCCTCCACGAGGCCGTTCAGCCGCTCGATGGACTTGAGCACGACGTCGAGCCCCACCCCACGGCCCGAGACGTCCGTCACCTGGGCGGCGGTGGAGAACCCCTCCGAGAAGATGAGCTGGATGGCCTCCCGGTCGCTCACCTCGTCGTGGGAGCTGAGGATCCCCCGCTGCACCGCCACCCGTCGCACCTGCGCGGGGTCGATGCCCCGCCCGTCGTCCATGATCGTGATGACCACCTGGTTCGATTCCTGGGCCGCGGAGAGCAGGATGGTGCCGGTGGCGGTCTTGCCGCCTTTGACCCGCTCCGCCGGGGTCTCGAGCCCGTGGTCCACCGCGTTGCGGATCATGTGGACGAGGGGCTCCGCGATCTCGTCGATGATGGCCTTGTCCACGCGCGTGGCCTCACCCTCGATGATGAGCTCCACCTCCTTGCCCTGGCTCTTCGCGAGGTCGCGCACGAGCCGCGGGAAGCGGTCGAAGACCGTCTTGATGGGCAGCATCCGGATGTCCATGATGGTTTCCTGGAGCTGGGTGGCGACGCCGGCTACCGCCGCGACCGCGGCCTGCAGCTCGCGGCTGCTCTCCTGCCCGGCCAGGAGCTGGGCCGTCTGCCGCCCGAGCTCGTGGAGCTTGGTGCGATAGATGATGAGCTCGCCCACCAGGTTCAAGAGGTGGTCGAGCTGGGCGAAGTCCACCCGCACCAGGCTGCTGCGCGTGGCCACGTGCTGGGAGTCCACCTTGCGCCCGGGTCCAGGGCCCCCCCCGGGGGCGGTTTCCACGGAGACGGCTTCCGGCTCTGGGGCCGCCGCCTTTCCCGAGAGCGTGGCTTGCGGCCGAAGGTCCTTCGCCTCGAGGAGCGCGTCCAAGGCCGGGATCTCGGTCCGCAGGTCGCGGACCTCGCGCCGCTCGCGAGCGGCCGCCTCCGCGGCGTCGCGCAGGGCGGAAGCCCCCGCGAAGAGGGTTTCGAACAGCGCGGGGGAGAGGGGGAGGACGCCATCCCTGACCCGGGCGAAGACGTCCTCGAGGCGGTGGACGTAGTCCTTCACCGTCCCGAAGCCCATCATGCCGCTGTTGCCCTTCAAGGTGTGCAGGGGGCCGAGCACCGCGGTCACGATCTCCGGGTTCTCGCCGTCCCGCTCGAGGGTCAGGAGCGCATGATCGAGGGCCTCCAGGTGGCCGCGGGCGTCTTCGATGAAGATGCGGAAGAGCTCGGGGGAGACCTCGAAGTCCATCGGCCCTGAGGGCTCCTATCCAGCCGTGATCTTTTCGATGAGGCCGTGCAGCTCCGAGGCCTGGAAGGGCTTCTTCACGTAGCCCTTGGCGCCCATCTTGAGGCCGCGGATCGTGTCCTCTTCCTTGCCCTCGGTGGAGATGATGATGACGGGGATGCCCTGGTAGGCGGGCTCCTTCTGGACCCGCTGCAGGAACTCCAGGCCGTTCATGACCGGCATGTTGATGTCGAGGAGGATGAGGTCGATGCCCTCCTCCTGGCCCAGCTTGTCGAGCGCCTCCAGCCCGTTCATGGCGCTGATGAGCTTGCAGTTTTTGTAGCGGGAGAGGAAGAGCTTGTACATCTGGTGGATCAGCGCGGAATCGTCGACCGCGAGGATCTTCCTTAGCATCCCTTTCCCCTCCCGCGCCCCGGCGGCCGGGCCTTCCTCGAAGGTCCGATGCCGGCCACTAGCCGCGTCACCACCGAGTGCCGCGGCGCACCCGCCGCTTCGAGGCCCGGAGCCGAAACCGCGCAGTGTAATTCCCGAAGTTTGTACCACCTCGGACGGTACCGTTCAACCGTGCATCCTTTGGCACCACCCCCGGGCAGGCTATAGTCGACTCGCGTGTTCGAGTCGAAAGAAAGCCTGGAGAACGACATCCGGGGCCTGCTCGCGGCTTGCGTCCACGCGGTGGGCGGACACTACGCGTGCGTGGTCGACGTCCGGGCCGTGCTCTACGAGCACGCGGAGAGCGGCGACGGGCACTGGGTCCTGCGCCAGTACCTCGAGCGGCGCCTTCTCCGGCTCTTCGAGATACCGGCTTCCCTGGCCGCGGGCACCGAGATGGAGGACGCGTTTGCGGACTGGGAGTCGCCCGCGGGCGAGGTCCCCGACGAGTTCCTTCTCGCCTTCATCAACGGAAAGGTGGCGCT
>Ga0326597_10015389_pt1 | contig 10002 bp, 5 predicted proteins | sample RVTome_12_FD_203789 | JGI IMG/M metagenome (GOLD analysis project Ga0326597, IMG submission 203789) | Soil microbial communities from uranium-contaminated site in the Upper Colorado River Basin, Wyoming, United States - RVT100D185 | ecosystem: Environmental > Terrestrial > Soil > Contaminated >...
GAGCGGGGGGATTCTGTTCCTGTTCGACGAACCGACCACCGGGCTGCACTTCGACGACGTCGCCAAGCTGCTGCGCGCCTTTCGTCAATTGCTCGCCGCCGGCCACTCGCTGGTCGTGATCGAGCACAACCTCGACGTCATCCGCGCCGCCGACTGGATCATCGACCTCGGCCCCGAGGGCGGAGACGCCGGCGGCGAAATCGTCGCCACAGGCACGCCGCAACAAATTGCGGCGTGCCTTACGTCGCATACAGGGAAAGCTCTGCGCGATTACGAAGCCGCGCTCACCCCCGCCGCGGCAGCGGAGCCGCCTGTGCCCGCGCGCGAGTCGAATCACGAGTCACGAATCACGAATCACGCCATCCAGGTACACGGCGCCCGCGAGCACAACCTGAAGAACATCGACGTCGCCATCCCGCGCAACCGCTTCACGGTGGTCACCGGCGTCTCGGGCTCGGGCAAGTCCACGCTCGCCTTCGACATCGTGTTCGCGGAGGGGCAGCGCCGCTACCTCGAATCGCTCAACGCCTACGCGCGCCAGTTCGTCGAGCCTGCGGCACGGCCCGACGTCGACGCCATTTTCGGCATCCCGCCGACGGTCGCCATCGAGCAGCGCACGAGCCGCGGCGGGCGCAAGAGCACGGTGGCGACGCTGACCGAGATCCATCACTTCCTGCGGCTCCTCTACGTGAAGCTCGGGACCCAGCACTGCCCGCGCTGCGCGGTGCCGATCGAGCCGCAAAGCGTGGACGCGATCGCGGCGAGGATCCTGCGGGATCACCGCGGCGCGCGCGTGGGATTACTCGCGCCGCTGGTCGTGAACCGCAAGGGCTACTACACCGATCTCGCGCGCTGGGCGCGCGGCAAGGGACACACGCATCTGCGTGTGGACCGGGAGTTCCTGCCGACCGACCCCTGGCCGCGGCTGTCGCGCTTCCAGGAACACTCGATCGAGCTGCCGGTCGCCGACGTGCGCGCCGCGCCGGGCAATGAAGCCGCGCTGCGTGCGGGGCTCGACCGCGCGCTCGGCTTCGGCAAGGGCGTCGTGCACGTGCTCGCCCCCCTGGAAGCGCTGGAACGGGCGATGGCGAAGCGCGATCCCGCCCTCGCGGTGATGACCGAGACCGTCTTCTCGGTGAAGCGCGCCTGCCCGTCCTGCGGCGCGAGCTTTCCGGAGCTCGACCCGCGGCTCTTCTCCTACAACTCCCGGCACGGCTGGTGCGCGGCCTGCTACGGCACCGGCCTCGAGCTGCGGGGATTCGATGCGCAACAGACCGGCGAGGAGATCTGGTGGAACGATTGGTACGAGGGCGACGCCGTCGCCTGCGGCGCCTGCGCGGGAAATCGCCTCAATCCGACGGCGCTGGCGGTGCGATTTCGCGATCGCTCGATTGCCGATCTCAGCCGGCTGTCCGTGGCGGATTTCGAGACACTCCTTAATGGTCTCCGATTCGAGGGGCGAGAAGCGGAGATCGCGCGCGACATCGTGGCGGAGCTCAAGAGCCGCCTCGCGTTTCTGCGCGAAGTGGGTCTCCCCTACCTCGCGCTCGACCGCGCCGCGCCCACGCTCTCCGGCGGCGAGGCCCAGCGCATCCGCCTCGCGGCGCAGCTCGGCTCCAACCTGCGCGGCGTCGCCTACATCCTCGACGAGCCGACCATCGGCCTGCACCCGCGCGACAACCGCGTTCTGCTCGACACGCTGGCGAAGCTCGAGGCCCGGGGCAATACGCTGGTGGTGGTCGAGCACGACGAGGACACCATCCGGCGCGCCGGGCACGTGGTCGACCTCGGCCCCGGCGCGGGCCATCGCGGGGGCGAGGTGGTGGCGGCCGGCACCGCGGACGATCTCATGCGCGTCCCCGCGTCGGTCACCGGACGATTCCTCGCGCAGCCGCTGCGGCATCCCCTTCACGCGCGACGCCCCGTGGGCGACTCGGGCCGTCACCCCCGCGGAGGCGGGGGTCCAAGGACTTCCCCCCCATCCTACCTTCCCCCGCAAGGGGGGAAGGGGATACCCGCCTCCGCGGGAATGACGATCAATATCGCGGGTGCTGTGCTGCACAACCTGAAGAGCATCGACGTTACGATCCCGCTCGGGCGGCTGATCGCGGTGACCGGCGTGTCCGGCTCGGGCAAGTCCACGCTTGCGCGCGACGTGCTCTACGAGAACCTCCGCCGCCTGCTGGCGGCGCGCCGCCCAAAGTCCGAAGGCAGAAGCCTGCCCCGGCAGGTTGTAGGCCGGGGGCAGAAGGCGGACCGAAAAACAGCCAAACGCGAAGCGGGGTCATCCTTCATCCTTCTGCCTTCATCCTTCGCGCCCGTCGGCTGCCGCGCCATCCGCGGCGCCGAGCACGTGGGGCGCGTCCTGGAGGTGGACCAGACGCCGATCGGCAAGACGCCGCGCTCCTGCCCCGCCACCTACGTCGGATTCTGGGACACGGTACGCCGGCTCTACGCCGAGCTGCCCGAAGCGCGCATGCGCGGCTACACCGCCTCGCGCTTCTCGTTCAATACGCCGGGCGGGCGCTGCGACGCGTGCGAGGGGCAGGGGCTGAAGCGGATCGAGATGTCCTTCCTCCCCGACGTGAAGGTCACCTGCGAGGCGTGCCGCGGCGCGCGCTTCAGTCCCGAAACGCTCGCCGTGCGCTTCAAGGACCGGAGCATCGGCGAGGTGCTCCAGATGAGCGTGGACGAGGCGGTGGAATTCTTCTCCGCGCACCGCGCCATCCATCACCCCCTCACGCTCCTGCAGGAGGTCGGGCTCGGCTACCTCACCCTCGGCCAGCAGAGCCCGACGCTCTCCGGCGGCGAAGCGCAGCGCATCAAATTGGTGACCGAGCTCGCCAAATCCCCCCAACCCCCCTTTGCTAAAGGGGGGCGCGACGCCCCCCAACCCCCCTTTGCTAAAGGGGGGCGCGACGTCCCCCAACCCCCCTTTGCTAAAGGGGGGCGCGACGTCCCCCAACCCCCCTCTGCTAAAGGGGGCCTGAATCCCCCCTACCCCCCTTTGACAAAGGGGGGTGGCGAAGCGGGGGGATTTAGGGGTCACGCAGCACGCGGGGGGATTTCCACGCTGTATGTGCTCGACGAGCCCACCGTCGGGTTGCACATGGCGGACGTCGAGAAGCTCGCGCGCGTGCTGCACCGGCTGGTGGACGCCGGCAATACCGTCGTCGTGATCGAGCACAACCTCGACGTGATCGCCGAGGCCGACTGGATCCTCGATCTCGGACCGGAAGGAGGCGACGCCGGCGGCCGCATCGTCGCGCAGGGCTCCCCGGAAGACATCATCAAGAGATTCCCCTCCTTACCGAGGGTGAGCCGGGGTTTCGAGGAGCATGCCTCCGAGCCGGCGAACGCCCGACGCGATGCAGCGCGGCGGGACGGACGGGGTGGCGGCGAAGCCGACGGGGTGGTGCGCTCCCACACCGCCCGCATCCTCGCGGGCTTTCTCGGGGAACGGGGCCGGCGGGCCTGAACCGCCCGCCAGCCCTTGCCGAAGCGGTCAGTTCACGATCGGCGCCAGCGCCTTGCCGATGCGACCGGCCTGCTCCGGCGTGATCATGTCGCCGAGGATCGCCTGGAAACGCGCGTCCTCGACGCCCGAGACGATGTACTGCCAGCGGTAGGCCTTGAGCACGCCCGCGCGCACCCGTTCCTGCTGCTCGGGCGCGAGCTGCCGCCCGCAGATCTTCAAAAAATGGTCCGCGTCGGCGCCCGCCTGCAATTGCAGCAGGCCGTCCACCGCGCCCACGAGCGCGATCAGGTCGTCCACGGCGATGTCGCGCTGCGCGGCGGAAAGGTTCGCGTTCTCGCGCCGCCACTCCAGCTCGTCGAGGATCGCGTGCTGCGACTCCTCCTTCCAGTGAAAGAAAAACACGTCCTTGTACAGGTCGGAGAGGTTCGCGTCGGGCTCGATACTCGAGCGGTAGTGCGCCTGGGTGAAGAGCTCGATGAAACAGGTGAGGCCCAGCACCGCCCACGTGGACTTGCCGAGCACGACCGATGCGACGTCATTGGGCTGCGGCAGAAAGCCGTAGCCGTCCGGCATGTCCTCCGCCGCCATGCGCTCGATGCGGCGGAACAGCTCCTGGTGCTTCAGCTCCTCGTCGGTGAAGCGCACCAGCGCCTCGAGCTTCACCTGGTCGCCGAGCCAGTGCTCGCGGCTCACTTCCAGGATCTTGGCGCCGATGAAGCGCTCGACCAGCCCGAACATGTTGGCGTAGGTGCGCCCCTGGATCTGGGACAGCTGCCGCCGCTCGTCCGCGGTGAGGAAATCGAGCTCGTTGACCTTGGAGATGCCGTCGGGCAGGAACTTCCTCGAGAAATCGAACCGGCGGCCGCGGATGACGTCGCGGTCGATGTCCCAGCGGATGCGCTTCGACACCTCGATGCACTTGGCGTAGCGCCCGGCATCGCCCTGCTGCTGCTGTTGCACGACTTGCATGGTGCGTCTCCTTTTGGGTGGTTGGTGTGTTGAGCGCAACCGGTCTTGGTCGGCCGCGCCATGGGGTGCTAGTATCGGTTCCCGCCCGGCGCCCGCCCATGACCGATCCGCCGGATCTCTTGCGCGGGACGCCGGAATCGCCGGAGAAGACCCTGGACGCCCTTTCCGACGTGTTGAGAATCGTGCGGCTCACCGGCGCCGTGTTCCTGGACGCCGAGTTCACCGCGCCGTGGTGCGTCGGCGAGCCCTCCGGCGTCGAGGTGTGCGTCGAGCACATGCCGGAAGCGCAGCACGTCGTGATCTATCACCTGGTGACCGAGGGCCGGTGCGAAGTGTCCGTGCCCGGCCACGCCGCGTCGTGCGCTCTGGCAGGTGATCTCATCGTCATTCCGGGCGGCGAGGCGCATTCCCTGGGCAGCGATCTGTCGCAACGCCCGGTGCCGGGAGGCCCGCTGGTCGTGCAGCGCGGACCGGACGAGGTGCCGCAGGTGCGCTACGGCGGCGGGGGCGAAACGACGCGGATGGTGTGCGGATATCTCGCCTGCGATTCCTCGCTGTTCGACACGGTCCTCGCCGCGCTGCCGCGCGTCATGATCGTCAACATGCGCGAAGGCCCCGGCGCCCAGTGGCTGACGTCCTCGATCCGCTTCAGCCTTGCCGAGGCCGCCGGCCAGCGCGCCGGGGCGGGCACCGTGCTGGCGAAGCTCTCGGAGCTGATGTTCGTGGAAGCGATCCGCCGCCACATCGAAAGCCTGCCCCCGGAGCAGACCGGCTGGCTCGCCGGGCTGCGCGACCGGTTCGTGGGCAAGACGCTCGCGCTGATCCACTCGAAGCCGGCCCATCCCTGGACGGTGGAGGAGCTGGCGGGCGCGGTCGGGCTGTCGCGCTCCGCGCTCGCCGACCGTTTCACTGCTCTCGTCGGGCAGCCGCCGATGCAGTACTTCACCCGCTGGCGCCTGCAGCTCGCCGCGAATCTCCTGCGCTCGGGCAGCCGCAACGTCGCTTCCGTCGCGGCCGACGTCGGGTACGAATCCGAGGCTGCGTTCAACCGCGCGTTCAAGCGCGAGCTGGGCGTGACGCCCGCCGCGTGGCGCCGCAGTCGGCCGCATCAACCGTCGGCGCATGGCTAGATCCATGGGCCCGGACGCCGCGGCTGCGCCGCACCGGGGTGCACCACTTCGCATTCGTCCAGTTTCATTTGCCGTTGCCTCCGCGACCGGGACCGTCAATCGAATGTCCGCGACACCGGCGTATTGGACGACAGGCGGGCCGGGCCGCGCACGGGGCGCTTGTCCCGGGACAGGAGGAAAACGCTGCGGGACGCCGGGACTCGCGTCCCGGGCGGCGTCTCAGGGGGCGTCTTTGCCGAGGCCGGCGTCGCGCGCGCGCACGATCGCCTGGGAGCGCGTCTCGACCTCCAGCTTGTCGAGGATCGCGACGAGGTAGTTGCGGACGGTCTTTTCGGACAGGTCGAGCCGCGCCGCGATCTGCGCGTTGTCGAGCCCCTGGGCAACGTGCTCGAGGATCGCGCGCTCGCGCTGGGTGAGCCGGTCGAAGATCGCGGCCCCACCCTTCGCCGGCGGGAGGAATTCGTCGATCGCGTCGAGGAGCCTGGGCAGAGCCGGCTCGTCCTCGAGGAGCAGGTGGTTCTCGGACTCGAGCGGCACGAAACGCGCGCCGGGAATGAGGCCGGCCAGGAGCCGTCCCTCCTCGAACGGCACCCGGAGGTCGCCGGTCGTGTGCAGGACCAGCGTCGGGCAGCGCACGCGCGGGGCCTCCGCGCGCACGTCGATCGCGCCGAACGCGCGGTAGATGCGCAGCGCGGTCTCGGTGGCCGCGCTGATGCGCATCAGCTCGTTGAATGCCCGCACCTGCTCCCTGCCGGCCCCGGGAATGAACTGCATCGTGAATACCTGCCGCAGCGAGGGGTCTTTCCCGTTCCAGCCGAGCTCGATCAGCTTGCCGAGCGTGTCGAGCTTTTCCCGCTCGTGCGCCGACAGGTCCCGATTGGCCCAGCCCTGCGCGTATCCGCCGTACAGGATCAGGTGACTTACGCGCTCGGGATGGCGGGCCGCGTAGGCGATCGCGATCGCCGCCCCCTGCGAGACGCCGAGGACGGCGAAACGCTCGAGCCGCGCCGCGTCCGCGACCGATTCGAGGTCCCGCACCCAGGCTTCGAACGAGATATCGACCACGCCGCGGTCGGAGAGCCCGCAGCCGCGCTGGTCGAAGCGCACCAGCGTGAAGCGCCGTCCGAGCGCGTCGAGCAGGTGGCCCCAGACGGCGGCGTCGTGCTCGAGATGGGTGATCCAGTGCGGGGCTCTGAGCAATGGCGGCCCGGAGCCGCTCACGGCGTAGGCGAGCCGCGCCCCGTCGCTGCCCGTGCAGAAGCGGATCTGCTGCTGCATCCGGGCGATTATACCGATACGATTCTCCCAGGAGCCCGGTCATTGCGGGCACTCATGGCAGACGGTCCCTTTCGTATCGTTCCCGCCGTGCCGGCGTTCGATGCTTCCGGCACGCCCTGCTCGCCCGAGTACGGCGACGTCTATCACAGCGCGGATTCCGGGCCGGGGCAGGCGCGGCACGTGTTCCTCGGCGGAAACGACCTGCCCGCGCGCTGGGCCGGTGCCCGCTTTTTCACCGTCCTCGAGACCGGGTTCGGATTCGGGCTGAATTTCCTCGCGACGTGGGCAGCGTGGCGCGACGACCCCGCACGGCCGGGGCGGCTGCACTTCGTCTCCGTCGAGAAGCACCCCTTCGCGCGCGCGGGGCTCGCGACATTGCATGAGCGCTACGCCGAATTCGCGCGGCTTGCCGCGCAGCTGCAGGCCGCATGGCCGCTGCCCCTGCCCGGCCTGCATCGCCTGCACCTGGAAGACGGCCGCGTGACGCTCACCCTCGCCTTTGCGGACGTCGCGGCCGTCCTGCCGAAGCTCCGGCTCGCCGCCGACGCGATCTATCTCGACGGCTTCGCGCCGGACCGCAACCCGGACATGTGGACGCCCGCGGTCATGAAGGCGCTCGCGCGGCTCGCGCGCCCGGGCGCGACGGTGGCGACCTACACGGCGGCGCGCGGGGTACGCGAGGCGCTCGCCGCGGCCGGCTTCGTGCCCGAGCCGCGCCCCGGCTTCGGCCGCAAGCGGCGGATGCTCGCGGCGCGTTACACTCCGCTCCGGCCGCCGCGCCATGCGCCGCCCCCTGCCCCGCGCTGGAGCGGGCGCCGCGCCATCGTGATCGGCGCGGGGCTCGCGGGCGCCGCGGTCGTCGAGCGCCTCGCCGCGCGTGGCTGGGCGATCGAGCTGATCGAGCGCCACACCGGAGCGGCGGCGGAAGCGTCGGGCATGCCGGCCGGCATCTTCCATCCGCAGGTGGCGCGCGACGACAGCATCCTCTCCCGCCTCACGCGTGCCGGGTTTCTGTACGCGCTCGACAACTGGCGCGCGCTGGAAGCCGCCGGCCACGCGCTCTCATGGCAGCGCTGCGGCGTGCTGCAGGTCGCGAAGGACGCGCGCGACGAGGCGCGCATGGCGGCGACGGTGCGCGCGCTCGGCTTTCCGGCGGGCTACGTCGATTTTCTGCCGCGGGGGCCGGCGGGCGACCGCGCCGGCGTCGAGGTAGCCGCCGGCGGCTGGTGGTTCCCCGGGAGCGGGTGGCTGCAGCCTCCCTCGCTCGTCAACGCCCAGCTCGCGGCGGCGGAGGGCGGCACGCGGCTCGTGCGTCACTTCGGCAGGGCGGTTCACGCGCTCACTCGCAGCGGCGATTCCTGGGAAGCCCGCGCGCAGGATGGCGCGACGATCGCGTCGGCGCCGGTGGTCGTGCTGGCGAATTCGCACGATGCGGCCCGCCTCGCCGCGCTCGGCACGGAGCTGAAGCGCGTGCGCGGGCAGCTCACCGTCCTGCCCGCGGGCAGCCTCTTGCCGCTGCGCGTTGCGCTGGCGGGAGCGGGACACCTGGTGCCGGCCGAAAACGGCGCCGCCGTGGCGGGCGCAACCTACGACTACGAGGGCGAGGACGACGCGCCGAGCGCGGAAGGGCATGCCGGCAACCTGGCCCGGCTCGAGCGGCTGCTGACGGCAGGCGCTCCCGGCCTGGACCCGGCGCAGCTCGCGGGCGCGGTCGGATTTCGCTGCGTCGCGCCCGATCGGCTGCCGCTCATCGGCGCGCTTCCGGACATCCAGGCCTCACGCCCCGACGCGCGCGCGCTGCCGGGATTGCAGGGTCTCTATGGCGCGCTGGCTTACGCCTCGCGCGGGCTGACGTGGGCGGCGCTCGGCGGCGAGCTGGTTGCGAGCATGATCGAAGGAGAACCTTTGCCGCTCGAGGGCGATCTTTGCGATGCGGTCGATCCGGGGCGATTCGCGTTGCGTCGGGCACGGCGCGGCAGGGCCTGATCGGCGGCGCGCCGCCTGACCGACTATCATGTGGAGATGTCTCCGCAATTTTCCGAGAATCCGATCCCCCACCTCAATCCTCCCCCGCAAGGGGGGAGGAGAGATCTTGCGCGCCGCCTTCACTTTCGCTGGTACGCCGTGCTGCTCGGCGCGCTCATCCAGGGCTGCGTGACGCTCCCGGAGCCGGGGCCGCCTCCGCGGGAGCCGATCGTGTCGGCCGTGCCCGATGGCAATTGGGAGCTCGTCACCTCCACGTTCATCGGGGCCGGGCGCATTCCCGGCGTGCCGCGGGCGACGCTCGCGTTCAGGAGCGGCACGATGTCCGCGTTCAGCGGCTGCAACCGCGCCAGCGCGGCGGCGCGTCTGGTGGACGACTGGCTCGAAGTCGGGGCAATCGCCACGACGCGCCGCGGTTGCCCGGAGCCGCTCGGGTCGTTCGATAGCCGCTTTTTCAAGCTGCTGGGCGCGCGGCCGGTTTTTCTGGTCGACGGCGACACGCTCACGCTCGTCTCCGGCGGCGACAACGCGCGGCTGCGCCGCGCCGGCGCCACTGGCGGGCAGCAAGGGCGCTGACGGCGCGGACGGTACTGTGTATAATGCGTCGCAAGGTTTCTGTCTCGCGTCGTCCGGTTAGCGTTTCAGCCTGTTTTTCCAACGTAATGCATCTGCCTGAACCGGTTTGGAAGGCTCGCGCCTTCCCGGGCCGATATTTCAGGAGATTGCTATTAGCACCTCATTTGCAAACCTCGGCCTGTCGGCCGAACTGCTCCGCGCTGTCGCCGAGCAAGGTTACACCGTACCCACCCCCATCCAGGCGCAAGCCATCCCGATCGTGCTCTCCGGGCGCGATCTGCTCGGCGCGGCGCAGACCGGCACCGGCAAGACCGCCGGTTTCGCGCTGCCGATACTGCAGAAGCTCGCCGCGAGCGCCAGCACGAGCGCTTCGCCCGCCCGCCATCCCATCCGTGCGCTCATCCTCGTGCCAACCCGCGAGCTCGCGGCGCAGGTGCAGGAAAGCGTCCGCGCCTACGGCAGGCACCTCAAGCTGCGCTCGACCGTGATCTTCGGCGGCGTCGGCTTCAACCCGCAGGCCACGGAACTGCGCCGCGGCGTGGACATCGTCGTCGCGACGCCGGGGCGGCTCCTCGATCACGTCGAGCA
>Ga0326597_10015390_pt1 | contig 10001 bp, 5 predicted proteins | sample RVTome_12_FD_203789 | JGI IMG/M metagenome (GOLD analysis project Ga0326597, IMG submission 203789) | Soil microbial communities from uranium-contaminated site in the Upper Colorado River Basin, Wyoming, United States - RVT100D185 | ecosystem: Environmental > Terrestrial > Soil > Contaminated >...
CGCTCCACGTGAACGTGCCGTCATTGACCAGCGACCGGGAAAGTGTCTTGCCGAACCCCGTGCTAATCGATCCGCTGGCTCCCGTCGCGATCGTAGTCGTTCCTGTCCCACCATGAGTACCGCTGGTGAGAGAGAAACTGCTGCTAACAGTAATATTGCCAATTCCGTTGAGTGTCCCCCCGTTTTGTTCAAGGCTCGCAATCATCACGGTCAGATCATTGGTTACGCTTCCGCTGTTAATGACAGCCGTATCTGCTGCACCGGGGATTCCATTCGGAGTCCAGTTGGCTGCGGAATCCCATGGACTGCTGCCGCCATTCCAGGTGTACTTAACCTGAGCAAGTGTGCCTGATGATGTGAGGATAATGAGACTGAGTATGGCGAGCCTTTTCATATCTTTTTCTTTATTGATTGAATGGTTATTTCACGACGATCATTTTTGGTTACTTTGCCACGATCATCTTCTTCGTCTGGACGAACTCTGCCGATGCAAGTCGGTAGAAGTACACACCGCTTGCAAGGCCTGAGCCATTGAATTGCTTCTCGTACCTTCCGGGATTCAAGTCCTTATCAATGAGTGTCGCAACTTCGCGTCCTGTCATATCGAATACTTTGAGCGAAACGTGGCCACTCACCGGTAGTGTGAACTCTATGTTCGTTGCCGGATTGAACGGATTGGGATAATTCTGGTGCAACGCGTATTCCAACGGGACGGACCTGTCGTCATCAACAGGAAGCGGCAGCGGCACCTGTCCGCTGAACACGCCAGCGCCATGAGTGCCAACCGCCACAACTCCCTCGCTCTGCCTGCTATCAATCATGTCCACAACCACGTTGCCGATTGTCGTTGAGCCTTCCTGAACCCAGACGGTGGAAGTGCCGTTCAACGTCTCTGTGCTGTAAAGCCCCGTGCTTGTTCCGGCAAAGTAGTAACGGAGGTTGTTTCGTCCCATCACAATTTCCACCCAACGAACAGAAGGACCATTCCCCTGACCGTTACCGAATTGCTCGAGGTTGCCTGCTACCGCGGACCATGTGCTTCCGCCATTGGTGGTGTAGTACAAACTGATGATTTCGTAATTCGAGAATGCAAGAAGCGCCTTGTTGCCGTCAGTAAAATCCGTTGCGATTGAGCTCACATACCCGTCCGATGGAAAGCCTTTTCCCGTCCACACATCCACCAACGTCGGCGATGCGCCGAGCGATCCATCGAGACGATAGACTTGCCCGTTCGTGGTTCCGAAGTACAAGCGATCGGATGGAGCGTTGGACGAATGTTCGAGCGCGCAGATGGTTCTGCCGGAAAGGACAGTGCTTGCGATCTGAGTCCAATTGACACTTGTCGGAATCAAACCGCCAAGCGGGATTGCCGTCAGGTCGCTGTTGCGCCAAATGCGATCGCCGCCGGCATAGAACATTCGATTCGTCAGAGTTGGATGAAGAACGAATGGATTGATGAACAACTGGTTGGCAGCCCCCGCCGGATCCACCCTCGTGAAACTTGGATTGCCAATAGGGTCTCCGTTGTCCGTTAGCAATCTGCGCTCGACCCGTCCGTTTTGAGATGAAAAGTAGTATGAGGTGCGGCTTATGGCAATCGCACAATGCCCGCCATCGCCGACGCCCCACTTCAGCCAACTGGCTGTACCGCTCGACGAGTTTACCCACCAGCTTCCATTATCTTGAGTACCTCCGATGATGACGTTCGCTCCGGTAGCAAGGCCAGTGTGGTCGAGGGCAACTGCATAGAATTGCGTTGTGAGGTATCCGTTAGAGAGCGATGTCCACGAAACCGTAGCCGCACTAATGTCTGTCGTGCGCGAAAGCCCGCCATCATGTGCCGAGATCCCTGCCGAGGAACTGCCAGGCCTGAACACAAATGCATGTTGGTCTGCATGATGTTGAGGATCGAACAGCGGGCCTCCAATCGGCGCTCCATTGTGTGCTGTCGCAAACCCATCGGTTGACCGATAGAGTGCCACTCCACCAATCAAAACGAAGTTCTCGCCGCCAGCGACCGGTCGAACTTCTATCACCAAATCATAGCCCTCCTGTGAGTCGAAACCGGGCGGCAAGTTCGCACTGCGATTGACCCATGTTCCTGATGTGCTGTTATACATCCACAACTGGTGTCCGCTGCCGACAACAACAAGGAAATACACGATGTTCTCATTCGTCGGAGCAACCGCAACCACCATACGTCCATAAGTTGCCGGAAACAATGAGGGTGTGATGTTGGTGAATGTGACGCCGTCGCTCGAACGTCGGATGCCGCTGCCGGGAGAGCCACTGGAGAAGGCAGTGTACACCACTCCAGTGCTCGTTACCGCAACATCAGTAAACTCTGCATCGGGTGACTGACCGTGAACAGATGTCCACGACGTTCCGCCATTGGTACTTCTGTAGATTCTGCCGTAGGTCGCGGCATAGACTTCCGCCTGAGAAGTATTTGAAGGATCGATCGCGATGTTCCATACGAAGTCAAAGGGACTATCGAAACGATGCGGTGTGCCCGACGCAGTGGATGTGAGGTGAGTCCATGAAGCACCGCTATTCGTAGATTTGGAAATACCATCCCCTCGGTATACAGCTCCAGATCCAGGGTAGCCGCCGGCTGTGTTGCCTCGATACTCACCCGTTCCATAGTACCACGTGCTCGTAGATCCGGAACGTGTATCCTGCGCGATGCAAGTGACGCTGTGCAGCTGCGACTCATCTGTCGTCTTCGTCCATGTTGAACCTTCGTTCGTCGTTCTCCACATTCCGCCCGAGACCCCGCCGGCATTGACAACGTTCGCGTTTGTAACATCGTACGCGACAGCCCGTGTTCGCCCTCCTAAGTTGTAGGGACCGCGATGGTTCCATGTGGTAATTGCGGATTCAGAGCCGGTGGACTTTGCGAGTGCTGCGATTTCTTCCCGCGTTGGAAGTCCATTCGCGAATTCCAATTCTCTCGCGCGGATGTTTGCCGGAACCTGTCCCGTTTGAGGATTGCGTACTTTGAGCCACTCGTATCGTGGGCGGGCACGCGGATCTTGGGGAGTTCCTTCCGACGACGGTACCGCGTCTATGTGTGTCTCCTTCAGAACCGTCTCCGGAAGCGTCTGTTGCTTCTGGAAATGCGAGAAAAAGAAAATTGCAGTAAGCAGAACTGCGGAACACAACAACACAAGTCGTTTCATGACAAACTCCTCATTGTGTGATATAACGGATCGAACTCATGGCTCTCAGTTGGTTTGCTTGGTCTCCGATCAATCGTTCAAAAGCTTGGCGAGGCTTGGTAAGTCGTCCTTAAGAACAAATGCATGCGCGCCAGCTTCTTGCGCAGCCCGCCGGTATGCGGACTCCGTGTACTGCGTTATGACAATGACCTTCGCCGTGGGATCATGATCGAGAATCGCGCGTGTGGCCGTCAGGCCATTCGTTGTTCCAAGTTCGATATCCATGACTACCCATTTCGGTCGTTCACGCGTGTATGCGATGAGCGCTTCGTCGCCATCTGTACATTCATGGACGACAATGTCTGTGTTGATTCTCTCGGCAATCAGTCTCTTCACCATCATGCGGAATTGTGGATTGTCATCTACGAGCAGGATATCCAGGGTACACCTCGGAATAGTGTGGGATGAAGATAGCAGGCGAAGAGAGGGAATGAAATGGAGAGAGGTGCTGGTTCTTATAGGCAGGAGTGCCTAGAGACCGGTTGAGGACCGGGCGAGAAAAGGAAAATGACCGCCACGACGACCTTTGCGGTTAGAGCTTTGGACTTAATGCGAAGAGCGCAACGAGAGGATTGGGATTGTGTCAATCAAGATTACAGGCGGCTCTTATTCTCGATGGCAAACTGCAGCAGCCTATTGTATCCTTCCAGGTTCAGTTTTGCGCAGATATTGCTGCGGTGGTGATGGACGGTTCTTACGCTGATGTACAGATCATCGGCAATTTCCCGGCTCGTTTTGTTCTGACTGAGAAGCTTGAGCACGCGCCGTTCCTGGGCGGTAAGGTCGTCGACGGACGGACGCAGATTTGCGGGGCGAAGTTTTGCAGTCCGCCTTACGAGATAATGAGAAACGAGCGGACTAACGTAGGGCATTCCGTCGGCAACAGCTTTGATGCAGGCAAGGATATCGGATGGCGCGTTATCCTTGAGCAGGTAGCCCTTTACCCCGAGGTCCATCGCTTCAGTGAAGTACGCCTCCTCTTTGAACATCGTTAGAATAACGAACTCGGTGAGACACGAATCCTCTTTAAGTGCCTCCTTGACTACATCAAGCCCTTCCAGCGATGGCATGGAGATGTCCAGCACGGCGACATCGGGTCGCTTTTCAATAATACACCTGAGCGCTTCCCTGCCATCTGCGGCCTCGGCAACAACTGAGAACGACGACTCTCGATCAAGAACCCGCACTAGCCCCTGCCGGAAAACAGGGTGGTCGTCTGCAAGGACGATTGTCGTTCTGCGATCAGACATGTGCATCGGTATGAAGGGGAACCTGAACGGTGAGCGACGTACCACTCCCGGGGGTCGACGAAATAGTATATGTCCCTTGCAGAAGGCGAACACGCTCAGCGATGTTCAGCAAACCAAGACTCCATTGGTCGGGAGGGCGGCTGAGGAATGATTGAACGTCAAACCCTTTGCCGTTGTCACTCATCTGCAGCTGAAGCGCTCCATCAGCAGACGCAAGACGGATTCTTGCCGCCGTTGCAGCGGAGTGTTTCACAATATTGGACAGGGCTTCCTGTGCGACACGATAAATATTGATCTCGAGTTGAGAGGGAATTCTGTCCGGCATCCGATGGAATTCCGCCGTAATGACGACCGATGAAGTCTGCCTGATCTTGTCAACGATCGTCTCTATCGCTTTCCTCAATCCCAAACGGTCCAGCACATGCGGATGCAGATCGAATGAAATCTCACGTACCTCATTAAGCGACTGCTGGGCCAGGTCTGCAAGGGAAGTCAGCTCCTTTTGAAATTCCGGATCGATGTTTTGTCCCGCGAATGAGTGTTGGAGCGCGTTTTTGAGAACAAGCAAGTTCTGACCCAGGCTGTCATGCAGGCCAGCCGCAATGCGCTTGCGTTCACTTTCTTGCAACTCGATGAGCCGGTTCGACATTTGTTCCTGGATGCGTTTCTCTTTATTCAATGTCTGAAGCCTCTTCCTATACAGCAGCACTCCGAGGACTACAACAAAACATACAGAAAATGTTCGAAACCACCACGTTGACCAGAATGGAGAAAGAATCGTGAAACGAATCTCGGCAGGCTTCGTACTCCAGACGCCGCTATTGTTGCGCGCCTGCACTTTAAACGTGTACTCACCGGCAGGAACCGTCGTATACAGCACGGAGCGCTGCGTTGTTGTGAGCCATGTTTTCTCAATTCCTTCGAGCATGTACCTGTACACCACTTGCTGTGGCGCCGTGAGGCATATTCCCGTGAACGCGAATTCCAACCGGTTCTGGTCATGTTCGAGCTGCAACCCCGCGTACACATTCGTGTCGCGGTCGAGAACCCTGAAGCGCGCAACATATATCGGCGGCGGAACGCTGTTCTCTTCGTAGACATGAGGACTCCAGCGCACGACGCCGTTTACCGTCCCAAACCAGAGCATGCCTCTGCTGTCCTTGAACGCTGCGTTGGAGTTTGTTTCATTTGAAGGCAGACCGTCATGAACGGTGTAGACGCGAAACTGCTGACCGTCGTAGCGATTGATTCCTTTATTGGTGCCAATCCAGAGATTGCTCTCGTCATCGTGAAGGGCGAAATAGCAGACGTCGTTTGAAAGCCCGTCGCGCTTCGTAAGAAACGTGAATGTGCGATCATGAAACTTGCCGACGCCGCCGCCATCGGTAGCAAACAACACGGAGCCGTCGTGAAGAGAGGCCATCGCCCGAACAGAATTTGGAACGAAACCGTTCTTCTGTGTGAAGTTGGTGAAGGTCGTTCCGTCGAACGTGCTCACGCCGTCATCCGTTCCAAACCAAAGGGCGCCGCTGCTGTCTTCCGTAATAGCGCGCACTCTGTTTCCGACAAGACCATCATCGGTTGTGAAACTGTGAACCGCGCCGTTCGCAAAACGGTTGACACCGCCGTCGAACGTGCCGATCCACAGATTGCCAGAGCGATCTTCCAACAACGAGAGTATGATGCTGCTCGAAAGCCCTTCGCGACGACGCATCACCGTGAATTGTCCGTCGCTGAAGCGAACGAGTCCATCATGCGTGCCAAGCCACATCGCGTCCTGACTGTCGCGAAGCAGCGCACGCACGGAGTTGCTTGGCAAGCCGTTCGTGTCGGAGAACGTTCTGAAGACGCCGTTGTGAAGCACGCTCGCGCCGCCGCCGTATGTTCCAAACCACATCGCGCCCTGTGCGTCTTCGGCAATCGCCATCACAACATTATGTGCAAGCCCGTGCATCGTTGTGTAGGTGAGGATATCTCTGTTGTCCATTCGGACAATACCGCCGTACGTTCCGAACCACATGTTCCCTTCGCGATCTTCGATGATTGAGCGGACAACGCGTTCAGGAAATCCGTTCTCGGTTGAGTATCGGGCGATACCTTCATCGGAAATCCTCACGACGCCATCGCCGAACGTTCCAATCCAAATTCTTCCTTTCGAATCTCGACACAGGGCATAGATTTGAAGGGAATCTGTTCCAGCGAGTTGTGTGAAGCGATTCTCTACAAGGATGAATGCCCCGGCTCCTTCAGATCCGAGAATGATCGTTCCATCGACGTTCTCGATGATGGACTTGATGGATTTCAAAGGAAGTCCTTCAGGGGCTGAGTATCCTTTCAGCGTTCCATTCTGCAAAACAGCGACGCCGGAATCGAGTCCGCACCATAGCGCACCAGCGCGGTCCGTGTACAGACTGTAAACTTTCTTCAAGTCTCTTGTTGATGGCGGAGAGGTAAGAGAATCATTGCTGTAGAGCTTTAATCCGACTGCAGTGCCAATCCACAACAGTGAATCGTCCGCGAGAAGAGAGAATACCGGATCGGTCGTAACGGCAACGAGTTCTCCACCATGCAAGCGAGAAGCTCCGCCAGCCGTTCCAAACCAGATCCTGCCCTTATGGTCTTCAGCGATGCTCAACACGCGATTGTTCACCAATCCGTTGTCGGTCGTGTAATGCGTGAACTCCACGCCATCAAACTTGCTCACACCATCTTGAGTGCCGACCCAGAGGAATCCTTTTGAATCCTGATAGACACAATAGATGGTAGATTGAAGCAGCCCATCGTTGACTGTGTAGGTAGTGAGAGGGAAAGTTTGGGAAAGCGCAAAAGTTGCGCCTACAATGAAAAGCAGAGTCGTTAAGAAAAAAAGACGCATGGGGGGCGGTTTCAAATCACTCTCAACATAAGACTCTGGCCAGAATGAAACAAGGGGGAGAAGGGGGTAAGCGTCCAATCAACGGTTACTGATTTGGTCAGATTTGAGAGCCGCTTTGAGCCAGTTTCCATCTGTGAGCCTGACTCCCGCAGCGTGCAGCCGTGGGTGTCCGTTGAGTTTTCTCCTGCTACCCCGACAGTCTGTGTAGGGTTTCTGTCGGCGAGAGTTACTGGGTGATTGCTTGTGTCGACGCACCACCTCTTCGGCAAAGTGGTAGCTGTAGCGGCACCGTGCTCGACGTCGTAATGAAAAGCTCGCTCCACACGGGCAGCAGAGAAATCGTTGAATAACAATTCGACGTCCTCGCTCACCATCAAGCTCGCGGATGACCCGAGTGCCATTCCGTTTGACCCGACTGGTGTGACACGAGGGGCAGCAACGCTCATAGTTTTTTTATGCATTGAAGTCTCATTTTGCTCTGCTGTCAAAACAAAATCTCTGAACCTTCAACACCTAAAACAACTTACACCAAAAACAACAACTGTTAACTGATACGCTTGTGAATGTATCACATGGTTTCTTTGTATGGACTTCATCTGATGAGGAAGGCTCAAAAGAAAACAAGAAATCCCGTCCAGCACTAGCAAGACAGGATTGTAGAATGATCAGATCATCTCAACAACAGTAGCCTTCTCGTTTGTGTACGTTCTCCCGCCTGTAGCCGATACAAATACACTCCGCTCACCAGCCCGCTCGCATCAAACGTAACCTCAAAACTCCCGGCTTGCAGATTCCCATCCACCAGAGTTCGCACTTCCCTTCCCAACATATCGTACACCTTCAGCGTTACTGTGTTTGAGCCTGGAATTTGGAGTTTGATTTTTGTGCTTGGATTGAACGGGTTCGGGTAGTTTTGCATCAACTCAAAAGTTAACGGGAGTTGATCTCTTTCATGAACGCTCGTTGGTCGCTGATTGACGTAGTAACTGAAGTTGCCATTATATTCGCCAACAATAACATCGCTCAACCCATCGCCATCCATGTCTGCAAACGCTGGGCCGGCATTCTGCCTGGCACCAACGCCTGCAAGCATGGGGTCATTTCTTGTCCAGACAGGAGACGAGGTGGTGCCTGTGTTTTCATAGAACAACATCTGTCCAAACGAACCTCCCAACACCAAGTCGTTGTCCCCGTCTTGTTCGAGGTCGAAGAATGCCGGCGAGGCATTCCGCACCGATGAGATTCCCGTCATTAACGATGGATCAAGCGCAAACACATTTGCGCCCTGGTTTTTGTAGGCAACCATCGCAGGTGCTTCTTCAGTTCCGACGAGCAAATCCAGATCGCCGTCTCCATCGAGATCGGCAAGACCTGGTGCACTCAAGAAACCTACATCGATACCGGCAAAGATTATTGTGTTTTGAGTAAATCCCGATCCGTTATTAATGAAGCAGTACACCATCCCGTCAAGTGCGCCTGAGACTATGTCCTGGTCGTTATCTCCGTCGATATCCACAAACACCGGCGTGCTGTACGATCCGACATCAATCGATGTAAACGTCGAAGTTGCTTTTGTAAATCGCGGACTGAACTGTGTGCCGTCATTTCGAAAGTACTGAATTCGCCCAAGCCAATCCCCGCTCATCATGTCGAAGTCGCCATCGTTATCGAAGTCTGCGAGCGAGGCTCGCGCACCGTTGCCGCTAATGCGAAGAATCTCGAAGTACGACGACTGAAACTGGAACGATGGTGTGGTTGAAGAGCCAAGATTTTCGTAGTGGAACAGCGTACCATCGGAAGTCCCGTATGTCAAATCTAGATCACCGTCATGATCGAGGTCGCATAATGTTGGTTGCTTCCAATACGTTGTTGCTTCGACGACGTTAAAAGTGGTTGCGTTGCTCGTCCAGATGGGCGCAGCCGTGCTTCCTGTATTTCTGAAGTAGACAAGCGTTTGCAGGTCACGGCCGAGAAGGAGATCGAAATCGCCATCACCATCGATGTCCGCAAGGGTCGGATAGGAATTCAAGCCGATATCGGGAATGCCCAAGACAAGAGTGCTATCGCGAATGAAGCTGGGGGCAGAGGGCGAACCAACATTCCGATATCCGAACGTGACACCTGCTGGAGGACCGCCGAACAGCGACTCGCCAATTCCAACAAGCAGGTCGGGATCGCCGTCTCCGTCCAGATCGGCCAACGCTGGTTTCGCATCGGTCCCTATTTCAACATTAATCGCAGCAAACAGGCTATCAATACGCTGCCATTGCGGGGCAAGCGTATCTCCAACATTGTTGTAATAGAGCAGACCATTGAACCCTCCAATCACCAAATCCAGATCCCCATCGCCGTCCATATCGACCATGACCGGGTAGTCAGAGTTTGTTCCTGCTGTTCCTCCCGCATAGATTGATGCGAGAATTGAGGTGTCTCTTTGGAAGTGTGGCGGTACACCAGCGCCAAGATTCCTGAAGTAATCAACCCGAGTTGACGATCCGTTCCCGAGGAGCAAGTCCCATTCGCCATCAGCATCGAGGTCTCCAAAGAAAGGGGACGAGAAATTCTGAACGCTCACTCCTGATGGATTGAACAGTGAATCGACTTTAAGCCATGGCTGGGCGCTCACGATCGAAGCATTTACAACATATATGAAAA
>Ga0326597_10015391_pt1 | contig 10001 bp, 4 predicted proteins | sample RVTome_12_FD_203789 | JGI IMG/M metagenome (GOLD analysis project Ga0326597, IMG submission 203789) | Soil microbial communities from uranium-contaminated site in the Upper Colorado River Basin, Wyoming, United States - RVT100D185 | ecosystem: Environmental > Terrestrial > Soil > Contaminated >...
CCTGGACCAAGCCACTATTCGCAGCGAGTTCTTCCTGCTGGAGTCGCGGAAGGAGGTAGTGCCGAAAGTACTCGTCACTTGAGAAGGAGAAGCTCACCCTGGCAATGGCCTTCGGCACCAACAATAGCCGCGCATGATCAACTACGGGCAACTCAATGAGTTGCTCTTCCCAGGCCGCCGACTGCGGATTCCAAATTGGCCCTGACGCAACCTGTGCTTGCAAGGGAATGCCGTAGTAGCGGCACATGTCTTGCGTGTATCTGATAAGTGGGCCGCGTATAACGTTGCAGACGGCATCGGAGACCATGTCAGGTCCGATGCCCTCTATGAGCAGGCACGTGTCTTCAAGGTCCTGTAGGAGACCTGTTCGCGCGGCTTTGCTCTTCGTCAGCGCTTTCCACACGTCGCTGGCATGGCCCGCCCCGAAACCTCTACCCTGCGATACGGCTACCGAGAACCCAAGGTGGAATTCATTCCGCTCTCTCAGTGATGCCAACAGTGCAACCGCCTCATTGTCACGGCCCTGTTGGATCAACGAAAGTACATGCTGGAAAAAGTGTTGAAGGAGCGAGCGACACTCGGCACCCCACACAGTCTCCAAACCTCGAAGCGCATTTGGATCGACAAAGATCGCGGTATCGGTGTCGACATGGATGTCGACGAAGTCTAGAGACGGTTGCACTCTTCCCAGCGCAAAAAGCTGCGAAACGCGCATCAAGCGCCTCCGCCAAAGCACGTTGCGAGTGCTGTGTGCCGAAGCGATTGGGCGCGACCAAGGTTGACATCTATTGCGGCTTCGATCTCGCGGGCAATCGAGAACCGCCGTTCGATCTCAGTGAAGATGCGCCCTTGTTCGAAGAGAGGTGGCAGGGGGATACAAATGGTCGCGAATCGCCCAAGACTGATTTTCAACTGAGCTACGCCCTTAGTGATTCCGAGAATTTGTCTCTGAACCACATCCGATTTGATCGCGTAAAGTAGATATCCACCTTCTAGCTCGGGCGACGGCCTCAGCTTGATGCAATCAGCAGTAATGACTGCCGGCGGCCTGTGGGGTGGATACACGCAAGCATCGCCCGGTGGATCCCCCATCTTGGTAATTAGTAGGTCTCCGCCGCGAACCTCGTGAGCACGAAGCTCTTCAGCTTTCTTGGTTGAGATGAACGCGCTTGATCCATCTTCGAATGACGCGGCGCGAATGTTTCGAACAAAGACTAACGGGACGCCTGAAGCGGTGTAGTCGCTAACCTTTAGGCTGCTCCCAAACGGTCCGATGGCCAGGGCGTTAGCGTCTCCCGATGAAAGCTGCTCGGGCGTTGCCCACGTCCATCCATCAGGCAATCTTGGGAGTTCGGAGAGATTTGGCTCTGAAGGCTCACGATAGGTACCTCGGCCGGTGAATCGGTTGCGACGAACATTGAGGACTCGCCTTAACAAATCGTCCGCAGACTCAAGGGTGCGTCCTTCGTGACGCGCGAGTTCCGCATCGGTGGGGACGAGCCGCCCTTCGACAGCGGCCTTAAGTACGGCGGCCTTGTAGCGCTTGAGGTTGGCCTTGACGCGCTTGAGGTTGGCGACGGCCTCGTCGAGGCGGGAGAACTGCTTCCCGATTTCGGCGACGATGCGGCGCTGCTCGTCCAGATCAGGCAGTGGAATCTCATAATGCTCAATAAACGAAGCCGGCACGCGCTTCTGCCCGACAGCACCGGTCATGTGATGCGCAGCCTCGGCGCGGAAGCGCGCGCTCGACACGAAATGATAGACATAATGTGGGTCAACGCCCGACCGAGGGCGAAGGACATGGAACTCGGTCGATCCGCAGCCCACGCCGTTGCGGAGGCCGAGTGCGACGGCCATCTTCCCGTTTTCCATGCAAGGCGTGATCTTGGCGAAAAGCACATCGCCTTCCCGGAAGACCGTGTAGCCCTTCTTCACTTCGCCAAAGGGGCGGACCGCAGATGCGTCCATTCGTCCCGTGGCTGCTTCGACGGCCGCCATCGGCACGAAGGACACTTCCTGATCGTCGGATAGCGCGTCTCGCTCGGGACGCGGGTTCAGCTCGACCGCTTCGGTCAGCGGCACGACGCGCGTAGCCATCGCAATGTGGATGGTCGCAACGCTCACGCCGCCAACTCCCGATTCATCGCCTCAATTACCTTCGGCAACTCCGCGCCGAAGAGTCGATGCACCTTGCCCAGTCCGCCACGCTGGTTGAACGGCGACAACTCGAAGTCCTCGGCCTCCAGGCCGAGGTTGGAGGCGATGTGCTCGGCCATCTTCGCCAGCCACCAGCGCTGCTCATCGGTGAACGCCTTGCCTGCATCCTGTTGCTGCGCCATCCACGCCTTGAAGTTGGCGGCCACGCGCTCGGGGTAAGGCACCAACTCGTTCTCCTGGTGCATCGCGTAGCGCACCAGCGAGACGAGGTCGGTCAGGATGCGGCGGGTACTCGCGCCCTTAACCTTGCTTTTGTCCAGCGCGGCGTAGGCCTGCCAGAGCGCGGATTCGCTGATCAGGTGCGGCGGAGCGTGCAGCGCGTCGGCCAACGACTTCAGGTCCTCAAACGTCAGCGGCGCCTTGGTCGGGCGGTTGTAGAGGATCTGCAGCGCGGTGATCTCGTCCTTGTGCTGCAGGATGAACTGTTCAAAGGTGGTGACGATCTTCCGCGCGCGCTCGCGGGCGGCCTCCGAAAATCCGGCCTCGAGCACCTGGTCTTGCGTGACGGTGTCGATGACCTGTTCGTTCTGCTTCTTGAGCGTGACGATCAGCTCGCGAAGCTTGGGACTCGAGAAGGGCTTGGTCGCAGTCTGCACTGCGGCAGCCGCCTTCTCGGGCGATTGATCCGGCGCGAGTGCATCAACAAGGTCGCGCGCCAGATTCTTCAGCGTGAGGCCGCCGGCGGCCTGGGTGATGCGCGCCTGGTCGGCAGCGGGGAGGTCTATCTCCAGACGGGAAAGGCGGGCGGCCACCGAGGAGAGCACGTCAGGCTCGGTGTTGCCCAGCGCCACTGCCTGCAGCAGCTTCTCCAGCGGCACGGACTTCTGCTGGTCCATGGGACGGGAGTCGGTCATGTCCCGCTCGCACACGCCAACGCAGTCGACGATGACGAAGTGATCCTTGGCCTTGGCGTCGGGCGTGACGCTTTGAAGGTCGGCCGGGTTGATCACGCGTACACCACGACCCTTCATCTGCTCGAAGAAGGTGCGGCTCTTCACCGCGCGCATAAACATCACGATCTCCAGCGGCTTGATGTCGGTGCCGGTGGCGATCATGTCGACGGTGACCGCAATGCGCGGGTGGTAGCTGTTGCGGAAGGCGGCGATCAGGCGCTCGGGCGTTTCGCCCGTGGTGCGATAGGTGATCTTCTGCGCGAACTCATTGCCCTTGCCGAACTCCTCGCGCACGATCCTCACAATGTCTTCAGCGTGACTATCGTCTTTGGCGAAGATCAACGTCTTGGGCACCTCGGTGCGACCGGGGAAGATCTCGGTGGGTAGCTTGTCGCGGAAGGTGCGCACCAGCGTGCGGATCTGGTCCACGGCCACCACAGCGTGGTCGAGCTGGTTGGGATCGTAGGCGAACTCTTCGTCCAGCCGCTCCCACCGCACCTGCCGTGTGAGCTTGTCGCGCAGGTCCACGAAATAACCGGATTCGACCTTGCCGCCCGACTCGCTCACCGCGGTGCGGATGCGGTAGACGTCGTAATTGACATTGACGCCGTCGGCCACCGCCTGTTCATGACCGTACTCCATCACCAGGTTCTGATTGAAGAAGCCGAAGGTCTGCTTGCTGGGTGTGGCAGTAAGGCCAATCAGGCTCGCGTCGAAGTACTCCAGCACCTGCCGCCACAGGTTGTAGATGGAGCGGTGCGCTTCGTCGGTGACGATGATGTCGAAAGTCTCGATCGGGATAGCGGGGTTGTAGGCGATGGGGTCTTGCCCTTGCACCAGACTGTCGAGCGCCGAGCCAGAGGCTTCGTCCAGGTCTTCAGGCAGTTCGCGGCCCTTGAGCATGCTGAACATGCGCTGGATGGTGCTGATGACCACGCGCGCGGTCTTGTCCAGATTGTTGCTGCTCAGGTGCTGGACGATGTACTCCTCGCCGAACTTGAAGTTGTTGACCGGCGAGACGTACTGGTCGAACTCCTTCTTGGTCTGCCGGCCGAGGTTGCCGCGGTCCACCAGGAACAGCACGCGCCGCGCGCCGGCGTACTTGATCAGCCGGTAGATAAAGCTGATGGCGGTGAAGGTCTTCCCGGAGCCGGTGGCCATCTGGATGAGGGCACGCGGGCGGCCCTGGGCGAGGCTCTTCTCGAGGTTCTTGATTGCGGTGATCTGTGCGGACCAGAGCTTGTGCTCGCCCCATGCAGTGACCAGCTCCGGCATCCGGGGCATGCGGTAGGCGAAAGTCCCCACTTCGACGCCTGTTGGCGCGTATTGCGCTGTGTTCGGTGCCACGCCAGCCGGATCGGGCTGGGGCGTGGAAAGCCACGCGAGGAGCGACTCCGGGCGATGAAAGGCAAATACGTTGCGCGCCCGCGGGTCGGGATCGAGCCTGTTAGTGAAGTGGGTCTCGTGACCGGTGGACTCGTAAACAAAGGGCAGCGGGCGACGCCAAGCCGGAAGCGCATCCGGAAGCCCCTGCGAGTACCGCCCGGACTGCAGCTCGACCCCGGTGAGCGTCGCGCCGGCCTTCTTCGCTTCGATGACGCCGGCTGCCTTCCCGCCGATGTACAGCAGGTAGTCGGCGGACCCATAACCGTCTTTCAGCTTGAACTCACGCAGCGCGACGCCCGGCGCCGCATGAATGTTGGCTGCCTTAAGGTCTTGCACCGCCCAACCCGCCGCCCCAAGCAGCTGATCGATCTCCGCCCTGGCTTTCTCCTCCGGCGTCGTCACTCCCCTTACCCCCTCTGCGGGAACATAACCGACAGCTTCAGACGCCCGCAAGAACACCAGACAGAATCAGGGACTGTCAGGCCAGTACCTCGACGTTTACCGAACCGTCCGGCCCAACCCAGTAAACTCGGTAGCCAAGAAACCGTCTTACGGCCTCGTCCCGCTTTATCAGCCCCTCATAGGTCCTGAACCCACGAGGAAGTCCCATCGCAAGTAGGGCGTCCTTGTCTTCATTGCGATAGCGCGCCAGGTCATGAAGCGCGCCGGCAAACCAATGCCTCGCTTGAGTGTTCTTGCTCTTTTCCGGGAATCCTTTGACGGTAATCCACAGGAGTTGCCCCTCCAGGCTGCGGGCCACAATGTCCTTGCCCTGTTCTCGGCGCGCTGTGTCTGCCTCGGACTGCACAGTGCATCCGCTGGCCCGCAGGAATTCGACGATCTTGCTTTGGACGTTCCCTTCCCAGTACCACGGGCGTTCCTTCTTCGCTCCGTCCACCTGGCGAACATGATTCGCACGGGGCGCGGAATAGCCCGCACCGGCCGCTCCCCCACGGTTCACTAACTTCGTGCGCCCGCACCGCGTGCAATCCTCGATCGTGCGTTGTACCAGCTTCCTCGAGCTCAGCACCCGACATTCAGCGTTAATGCGTTGACGTGGTGTGACGCCTGTGACTTCAGAAAGACAGTCGTCGCAAATCCCATTCGTCGCACGCAAAGCTGCGAGGACCTTGTCCTGAACTGTCATCGCTCCCCCTCGCGCCGAGGCGAGATGTCCATTTTGCACAGTCAACGCCGTGTGAGCTGCCGGATGAGGCGACTTATCGCTTGGAGAGACGGCACACCGCCCCAGGTTGCCGTTGCGCATGTACTCCAGGTCGCACTTGAGCGTCGCCCGAATCAGGCCGAGCGCGCCAGGCGTCCAAGGAAATAGACAGCCGCCTGCAGTTCCAACTCCGTCAGTCGCTCCGGCTCATTGGCGATGAAGGCCGGCAGCGCCTCCGCATTGAGCACCCACACGTCCGAGCCGCCGTGCTCACGCACGGGATTGACAAACCACCCCGGGAACACGAGCACGGGCTTGACACGATAGGTCTTGGCTGTTCCCTCGCGCAGCGTCTTGGCCACCCAGTCGGAGATGGCGCGAACCTGCTGCACAGGATCGCGCTGCGGCGTCCACCCATCCGCAAGCAGGGTGGTACCGTCAAAAGCTATCTTTGAATCGCGCCGCTTCGAATAGGTCTTGGTCTCTACGGCGTAGATCCCCTGCTTGCACGCGATCACGTGATCGACATTGAAATCCGGCGCTTTGACGTCGTGGAAGATCACCGCCCCATTTGCGCGCAGCCGATCCAACACCTCCGCGACAACACGCTCTCCATCCCGTCCTTGCTTGAGTCGTTTGACTTCCTTCCGCACTGCCAGAATCTTTGGAATGGCCCACGCGGCGATCACGGCAGCGACCACCGTGTTAATCCACGGGTTCAATGGGAGTTTGAAGAAGAATCGAACCCAGTCGTACCAGGCAAGCCAGACAAACGCCCCCGTCATCCATGCGTAGAAGTCGTACCTGTCGGTCAGCAGCCCATCGATACGTTCTTGAATCGACTGCCCGGGCATGCGCATCGGCCGATCACGAAGGGGCGACTTGCGATCTGACATGGAGATGCCTCCACGATCTGTTAGTCAGGACAGTGTAGCGAAGCCTGCCCTACCCAAGCACCACCCTCACCCTATGCACCGCCCCATCATCCACCAACTGCACCCTGGTCAACCCCTCCGCCAGCGCCTTCCCATCCAGCGCAGCGGAAGCAACGCCGCGGCTCACCCCCCGAGGATTCTCGACCGCGATCTCATATCGCGCGGAGCGATATCTGAAAACGACCTCGAACCCGGGCCACGCCCTGGGGATGCAGGGATCGAGAACCAGGAACTCCCCCTGCACCCGAAACCCGAGGATCCCTTCGATCCCCGCGCGGTACAGCCATCCAGCCGAGCCCGTGTACCAGGTCCAGCCGCCGCGCCCCACGTGCGGGAACACCGAATAGACATCGGCGGCGACGGCGTAGGGCTCGACCTTGTAGCGCTGCACGTCGGCCCGCGTGCTGGTGTGGTTGATCGGATTGACGAGCGAGAACAGCGCAGCCGCCTTGTCCCCCTCCCCTAACGCCGCGAAGGCCATCACCGACCACGCCGCGGCATGGGTGTACTGGCCGCCGTTTTCCCGCACACCGGGCGGATAGCCCTTGATGTATCCGGGATCGAGCGACGTGCGCTCGAAAGGCGGCGTGAACAGCAGCGCGAGCCCTTCGTCCCGGCGAATGAGCAGCTGGTCCACGGCGGCCATGGCGCGCCGGGCGCGCGCCGGCTCCGCCGCCCCGGAGAGCACGCTCCAGGACTGCGCGATCGAGTCGATGCGGCATTCCTCGCTCGTGGACGAGCCGAACGGCGTGCTGTCGTCGAAATAGCCGCGCCGGTACCAGCCGCCGTCCCAGCCGTCCCGCTCGAGCGCGGTTCGCAATCGGGCAGCGTGCGCCAGCCAGCTCGCGGCGCGCGCCTTCTCGCCCCGCGCTTTCGCCAACGGCGCGAACGCGGAGAGCGCCGCGTGCAGGAACCAGCCCAGCCAGACGCTCTCGCCGCGGCCTTTCTCGCCCACCCGGTTCATGCCGTCGTTCCAGTCGCCCGTGCCGATCAACGGCAGGCCGTGCGCGCCGAGGGCGAGGCCCTGGTCGAGCGCGCGCGCGCAGTGCTCGAAGAGCGACGCGCGCTCACCCGACAACACCGGCTGGAAGTAGGCGTCGAGCTCGCCCGCCGCGAGCGGCCGGCCCTCGAGGAAGGGAACGCTCTCCTCCAGCACCGCTGCGTCGCCGGTCGTCTCCACGTAGTGCGCGGCGGCGTGGGCGAGCCAACCCCGGTCGTCGGAGATGCGCGTGCGCACGCCCTGGCCGGAGGACGGCAGCCACCAATGCTGGACGTCGCCTTCCACGAACTGCCGCGCGGCGGCGCGCAGCAGGTGCTCGCGCGTCAGCGCCGGGCGCTGCACGGCGAGCGCCATGTAGTCCTGCAGCTGGTCGCGGAAGCCGTAGGCGCCGCTCGCCTGGTAGAAGGCCGAGCGCGCCCATACGCGGCAGGCGAGCGTCTGGTAGAGCATCCAGCGATTGAGCATCACGTCCATCGACCGGTCGGGCGTCTTCACCTGGATCGTGCCGAGGACGTCGTCCCAATACGCATTGACCTGGCGCAGCACCGCATCCAGGTCCGCCGCCCGGTAGCGCGCGACAAGGGATCGCGCCTCCAGCTCGCTCGCCGCCTGGCCGAGGAAGAAAACGATCTCCGCGGTGCCGCCCGGCTCGAGCTCTACAGGGGCCTGCAGCGCGGCGCAGGGGTCGAGCCCAGCGCCCACCCGCTTGGAGAGGAGCGCCTCCCCCGCGAGCGCGGCCGGGTTGTCGAGCGTGCCATTGCGCCCCAGGAACTCCCGCCGGTCGCAGGTCCACGCGGTCTGCCGTCCGCCGAGGTCCGCGAAGGCGACGCGCGAGCCGAAGCTCGTGCTCCAGGGGTTGCGCGCGAGCAGCGCGCCAGTCTGCGCATCGAGCTCGGTCGCCACCGAAAACGCGGACGCGCTGCGCTGCGGGCCGAGCACCCATTCCACGTAGGCCGTGACCGAAAGCCGCCGGGCGCGGCCCGAAGTGTTGTGGATGGTCAGCCGCGAGATCTTGACCGGATCCTCGAGCGGCACGTACTGCAATAGCTCCAGCGCGATGCCGTGCGCGCTGTGCTCGAAGCGGCTGTAGCCCTGGCCGTGCCGCGCGACATAAGGCGCGGACTCGTCGCGCATCGGCAGCGCCGTGGGCCCCCACAGCTCGCCGCTGTCCTCGTCGCGCACGTAGAGCACCTCGCCCGGCCGGTCGGTGACCGGGTCGTTCGACCAGGGCGTGAGCTGGTTCTCGCGGCTGCCGCCGGACCAGGTGTAGCCGCTGCCCTCGACCGCCACCTGGAAGCCGAACGAGGGATTGGCGACGACGTTGATCCACGGGGCCGGCAGCCAGCGCTTGGCGCCGAGGACGGTCACGTATTCCCGCCCCTGCGCGGCGAAGCCGCCGAAGCCGTTGAAGAACTCGAGCTCCGCCGGCGCCGGAACGCCCTGCGGCGGCTCCGCGGACGGCAGGCGTCGCGGCGGCGGCGCGCCCGTGCCCGCTTCCGCTTCCGGGAGGTTGTTCAACTGTTCCTGCAGCGTGCCGCGGCGCCCCGCGAGCACGGCGCGGGACATGGCGAGCAGCAGGGCCCGCGTCTCCTGCGGGATGAGATCGGCGCGCAGCATGAACACGGCGCCGCGCGCGTCCTGCACGTCGCCCGCCGGGCGGCGCGAGCGGCTGGTGCGCACCTGCGCCTCCAGGGCGATCTGCAGGTCCTGGATGTACGAGCTCCCCCTTTCGTTCAGGATCACGAGATCCACCGCGAGCTGCTTCATGCGCCAGTACTCGTGCGCGCGCAGCAGCTGGCGCACGAGGGCGAGGTCCTCGAGGCTGTCGGCGCGCACGAGCACGATCGGCAGGTCGCCCGAGATGCCCTGCGCCCAGAGCGCCGGCGGCGCGCCGCCGCCGCGGCGCAGGACGTCCGCCGGCGGGCGCATCTGCGGATCGGCATAGAGCACGTGGCCCGCGAGACGCTGGAACAGGCTCGCCTCGTCCGGCGAGATGCCGAGATAGCTCTGCAGCACCTGCGCGTGGGTCCACGCCAGGGTGGCCGCGCGCTCGAAGGCCGTGGGGTCGGAATGCTTGTCGGCGAGATCCAGCACCTCGCCGCGCGAGGAGCCGACGAGCGTCCAGAAAGCGACGTGCACCGCCCTGCCCGGCGCGACCCGCACGCGGCGGCGCAGCGCGAACACCGGATCGAGCACGGCGCCTACCGTATTGGAAAGCGGCAGGCCGTCCACGACCGACATCGGCGTGCGCACCTCGCGCCCGCGGCCGAGGAAACGGGCGCGGTCGGTTTCGATCTCCGGCTCGCCCACCGCCTCGCCTTCGACCACGGCGAGGTGCGCCGCCCAGATCTCGGGCTCGCCGGGCGAGCGGCGGCGCCGCGTCGCCAGGATGACGCCGGCCTTGG
>Ga0326597_10015392_pt1 | contig 10001 bp, 6 predicted proteins | sample RVTome_12_FD_203789 | JGI IMG/M metagenome (GOLD analysis project Ga0326597, IMG submission 203789) | Soil microbial communities from uranium-contaminated site in the Upper Colorado River Basin, Wyoming, United States - RVT100D185 | ecosystem: Environmental > Terrestrial > Soil > Contaminated >...
ATCTGCCCCGGCTGGACCGAAACCCCGATCCTCGAGCCCCAGATCACCGCGCGCGCCGCGGCATTGGCGACCGACCGCAAGGGCGCGATTGCAAGCTTGCTGAGCGAAAAGCAGCCCTCGCAGCGGCTGTCCGACCCGCGCGAGATCGGCGAGCTGGCCGTGTTTCTGTGCGGGCGCATCGCGCACAACATCACCGGCACGGCAATCACGGTGGACGGCGGCTGGACGGCGCAATAGCAGGGCACGCATGCGCCTGGCCCGCGCGGTTGCCGCTGCGAAATGGGCGCAAATGGTTGCGCGTCAAAATTGGCGTCGCTGGCCGGGACGGTGACACGCCGGTCGGGCGTCGGGCGCAAAGCATTCAGCCGAGAACAGGCCGGCCGAACGGCATCGCGACCGTCCGGGCCGCGCAGCCGCACGCGGCGGCGGCGCGGTGAAGGCGATGACCGGATCTGGTGTCTGCTTGCGCGCGCCTGCAAAGCTTGCAGCGATCACCATCGCCAACAAGATGGCCGGGACGATCTGGGCCTTGCTAAAAACGGGTCAAAGTTACCGGGCCGCAGGACGATTTGAAAGGAAAGCTGCCGGTCCCCGGCAAGCCGAGACAGCAAGTTGCAGCGTGAGGTGATGGCAATCGGCAGAAATGAGGGACACGGCAACTCGCGTGGCACCATGCGACCTGATCGCGATCCACCCACCCTACCTCTACCCGGCGGACTTCATCAAGGCGCGCGGAGAATCTCTGCATCAACGACGCCGAATACATCGCCGCGAAATGCCAGACGCCCGAACCAGATCGGCATTTGCCTCGCAGGGGCCACTCAAGCATGCGGCTACGGCCCCTCTTGATCAGCGTATCCGCTTGTCTTCATGCAGAATCTTCTCATGCAAAGCGCCAAGAAAATTCTACATGCATAGCGGACAGCTTTCGGGGGGATTACCGCGCAGATGCGCGGTGCACGACATGGACTTGATGGCCTGCATGCCAGTGTCGGGTGCGACTGCAGTCCCCGGGGATCGCCGCGTTTGCGGCGCGGGTGTTGCCAATGGGAATTGGGCGGTGACAGCACCGGGGGCGCTGGCTATGGTGCGGCGCACGAACTCCGGGGGCATCGGGGCGCAGGCGGCGGGCGGAATGGCGGGCACAGGCAGGCAAAGCGGCACAGGGGCGGCACCGGCAAGGCTGTCGCGCGCAGCGACCGGGCTTGCCAACCGGCTGCAGGCCTGGCGTGCCACCCGGGCCCGCCCGGCCACCGGTTTTGTCAGCCAGCCCGAACCGCGCACCATCGGCAGCCACGCCCGCGGCAGGCAGTTGCTGGCCGGAAACTTCATGTTTGCGGGCTTTCTGATCGAGGGGCCGGGGGTGATGCTGTGGGATCTGCCGATGCCCGACCCCGGGTTCGAACAGGCACTGCATGGCTGCGCCTGGCTTGACGATCTGGCGGCGGTAGGCGACGGCGCGGCGCGCGGGCGCGCGCAAAGCTGGGTGTTCGACTGGATCGCGCGCTACGGGCGCGGCGCCGGGCCGGGCTGGACGCCCGATCTGACCGGGCGGCGGCTGATCCGCTGGATCAACCACGCGATCTTGCTGCTGAATGCGCGCGACCGTGGCGCCGCGGATGCTTTCTTTCGCAGCCTGGCGCAGCAGACGCTGTTCCTTTCACGCCGCTGGCGCAGTGCCAGCCCCGGCCTGGCGCGGTTCGAGGCGTTGACCGGGCTGATCTACGCGGGTCTGGCGCTCAGCGGAATGGAGCGCCTTGTGATTCCGGCCAGCGCTGCGCTGGCGCGCGAATGCGACGCGCAGATAGATGTGCAGGGCGGCATCTCGACCCGCAACCCCGAGGAACTTCTTGAGGTGCTCACGTTGCTGACCTGGGCCGCGGCGGCGCTGGGCGAGGCCGGGCGCAGCCCGCATTCAGAGCATCTTGCCGCCATCGCCCGCATCGCGCCGGCGCTGCGTGCGCTGCGCCATGCCGATGGCGGACTGGCGCGGTTTCACGGCGGCGGGCGCGGGCTGGAAGGGCGGCTCGATCAGGCGCTGGCCAGTGCCGGGGTGCGGGCGCAGCCGCTTGACGGGCTGGCGATGGGATTCGCCCGGCTGCACGGCGGGCGGAGCACGGTCATCGTCGACGCCGCGCCGCCGCCGCAGGGGCGCGCATCGGTCAGCGCGCATGCCTCGACCCTGGCGTTTGAACTGACTTCGGGGCGCCGTCCATTGGTGGTCAACTGCGGCTCAGGCGCCGCTTTCGGCCCCGAATGGCGCCGCGCCGGCCGCGCCACGCCAAGCCATTCGACGTTGTGTATCGCCGGCTTTTCCTCGTCACGGCTTGGCCCGGCGGGAATGCTTGGCCGCGGCGCGTCGGAACTGCTTGCCGAAACGCCCGGCGAGGTCTGGGCGCAAAGCGAGGACAGCGAGACCGGCACGCGGCTGCTGTTCGGCCACAACGGCTGGCTTGCCACGCACGGCCTGACGCATGTGCGCGAACTGGAGCTGAGCCTTGACGGGCGCGAATTGCGCGGCGCCGACACGCTTGGGGCGATGGGCAGTGCCGACCGGCGCCGGTTTGAGACGGTGCTGGAACGCGGCGGCATGAACGGGGTTGCCTTCGACATCCGCTTTCATCTGCACCCCGAGGTGGATGCCGCGCTTGATCTGGGCGGCACCGCGGTTTCCATGGCGCTGAAAAGCGGCGAAATCTGGATTTTCCGCCATGACGGCATCGCCGAGCTGGCGCTGGAACCCTCGGTCTATCTGGAAAAGGGCCGCCTGCGACCACGCGCCAGCCGCCAGATCGTGCTTTCGGCGCGGGTGTTCGATTTTGCCTGCCAGGTTGGCTGGACCTTGGCGAAAGCACAGGATACCCCCTCGATCATGCGCGATCTGGAGCGCGAAGAGACACCGCCCGATGACTGAACCAAAGGACCGCCGAACCGTGACCAACCTCGTTCCCATCCGCCGCGCGCTGATTTCCGTTTCCGACAAGACCGGGTTGCAGGAATTTGCCCGCGCCCTTGCCGCCCGCGGGGTGGAACCGCTGTCCACCGGCGGCACCGCCGCGGCGCTGCGCGCCGCCGGGCTTGCGGTGCGCGACGTGGCCGATCTGACCGGCTTTCCCGAAATGATGGATGGCCGCGTGAAAACGCTGCATCCGGCGGTGCATGGCGGGCTTCTGGCACTGCGCGACGATGTCGAGCACCTGGCCGCGATGGCGGCGCATGGGATTGAGCCGATCGACCTGCTGGTGGTCAACCTCTACCCGTTCGAGGCGACCGTGGCGCAGGGTGCGGCCTGGGCCGACTGTATCGAAAACATCGATATCGGCGGCCCGGCGATGATCCGCGCCGGCGCCAAGAACCACGCCTTCGTGACCGTGGTGGTCGATGTCGCGGATTATGCCGCGGTGCTGGCCGAGATGGATGCGCATGGCGCGCAGACCGGTCTGGCGCTGCGCCGGCGGCTGGCGCAGATCGCCTATGCCCGCACCGCCGCCTATGACGCGGCGGTTTCGAGCTGGATGGCGGGCGCGATCGGCGAGCCCACGCCGCGGCGCCGCGCCTTTGCCGGCACGCTGGCACAGGGGCTGCGCTACGGCGAAAACCCGCACCAGGCCGCCGCCTTCTACACCGATGGTTCGAACCGCCCCGGCGTTGCCACCGCGCGACAGTGGCAGGGCAAGGAGCTGAGCTACAACAACATCAACGATACCGACGCCGCCTATGAGCTGGTGGCGGAATTCGAACCCGCGGCTGGCCCGGCCTGCGCCATCATCAAGCATGCCAACCCCTGCGGCGTGGCGCGCGGTGCGACGCTGCTTGAGGCCTACCGGCGCGCCTATGACTGCGACCGCACCTCGGCCTTCGGCGGCATCATTGCGCTGAACCGGTCGCTGGATGCTGCGACGGCCGAGGAAATCTGCAAGATCTTTACCGAAGTCGTCATCGCGCCGGGGGCCGATGACGGCGCCATGGGTATTTTTGCAATGAAGAAGAACCTGCGGCTGCTGACCACCGACCGTTTGCCCGACCCCAAGGTGCCGGTGCTGAGCTACCGGCAGGTGGCGGGCGGCTTTCTGGTGCAGGACAAGGATATCGGCCATGTCGCGCGCGGCGATCTGCAGGTGGTGACCAGACGCGCGCCCAGTGCGGCGGAACTGGACGATCTGATGTTCGCCTGGCTGGTGGCCAAGCACGTGAAATCGAACGCCATCATCTATGTGAAGGATGGCGCCACGGTGGGCGTCGGCGCCGGGCAGATGAGCCGCGTTGACAGCACCCGCATTGCCGCGCGCAAGGCGATCGACATGGCCGGGGCGATGGGCCTGCCGGCGCCGCTGACGCAGGGTTCGGTGGTGGCGTCCGACGCCTTCTTTCCGTTTGCCGACGGGCTGATCGCTGCGGCCGAGGCCGGCGCCACTGCGATCATCCAGCCCGGTGGCTCGATGCGCGACGCCGAGGTGATCGCGGCGGCGGATGAATTGGGGCTGGCGATGGTCTTTACCGGCCAGCGGCATTTCCGGCACTAGCAGATGCGGCTGGCGGGCAAGGTTGCGGCGCTGGTGCTGCTGACGGATCAGCTGAGCAAGCTGGCGGTGCTGCGCGGGCTGGATCTGGCGGCGCGGCAAAGCATCGAGGTGCTGCCGCCCTGGATAAACTTTCGCATGGCCTGGAACCGCGGCGTGAACTTTGGCCTGCTGGCCAACGACGCAGGGCTGACGCGTTGGCTGCTGGTGGCGCTGGCGCTGGCAATTGCGGCCTGGGTCTGGTGGTGGGTCTCGCGCGAGCCGCATGGCCGGCGGGTGCAGGTTTCGGCCGGCTTGCTGGTGGGCGGCGCGCTGGGCAACGTGCTCGACCGGCTGATCTATGGCGCGGTGGCCGATTTTCTGAACATGTCGGTGCCCGGCATCACCAACCCCTGGTCGTTCAACGTCGCCGATGTGGCAATTTTTGCCGGGGCGCTGGGGCTTGTGCTGTTTACCGGCGGCCGCGACAACCCCCGTGACGCGCGCAAGGACATGCGCTAAGACGAGGGCATGATGACGCGGGGGCGCTGGATGCGGGCAGGATTTGGCAAGTTGGGCATGGCTTTGGCGCTGTCGGCGCAGCTTGCCCTGGCGGCCTGCGCCAGCAGCGACAAGCCGCCGGTGCTGATGAACCTGCGCGCTTCTGCCGGCGGGCCTGACGAATTTGCCATTCTGCCGACCAAACCCTTGCAGATGCCGCCCAGCATGGCATCGCTGCCGGAACCGACGCCGGGTGGCGCCAACCTGACCGATCCGACCCCCGCTGCGGATGCGATCGCGGCGCTTGGCGGCAATCCCGCGGTGCTGGCGCGGGGCAGCGCCGCGGCGGAGGCGGGGCTTTTGTCTTACGCATCGCGCTTTGGCACCAGTGCCGATATCCGCAGCGCGCTGGCCGCGGAAGATCTGCAGTTTCGCCGCGACAACGACGGCCGGCTGCTGGAACGGCTGTTCAACGTCAACGTCTATTTCCGCGCCTATCTGCCGATGTCGCTGGATCAGGCTGCCGAACTTGAACGTTGGCGCCGGGCCGGGGTGCGCACCGTGGGCGCCCCGCCCGAACCGGCGCTGCTTAACAACTGATCAACTTGGCGTCATTCGCGGCTGCGGGGCTTGTCGGGCGGCGGGCTTCACGTAGCTTGAACGGGGCGGGTAGGAGATTGCGCATGAATCGTGCATGGGTTTGGCCGGGTCTGGTCGCGGCGCTGGCGCTGGCTGCGCCGGCGGTGGCGCAAGGCGTCAGCCATTTCACGCTGGACAATGGCTTTGAGGCGGTGGTGATCGAGGATCACCGCGCCCCGGTGGTGGTGCAGATGGTCTGGTATCGCGCCGGATCCGCCGACGAGACCCGCGGCACCTCGGGGGTGGCGCATTTTCTGGAACATCTGATGTTCAAGGGCACCGACGATCTGGCGCCCGGCGAATTTTCCGCCACGGTCGAGGCCAACGGCGGGTCCGACAATGCCTTCACCTCGTTCGACTACACCGGCTATTTTCAACGCATCGCCGCCGACCGGCTGGAACTGGTGATGCGGATGGAGGCCGACCGGATGCGCGATCTGGTGCTTTCGGAGGACGACTGGCGGACCGAGCGCGAAGTGATCATCGAAGAGCGCAACCAGCGCGTTGACAGCGACCCCGGCGCACTGCTGCGCGAACAGATGAGCGCGGCGCAATATCTCAACCATCCCTACGGCACGCCGGTAATCGGCTGGCGCCACGAGATGGAGGCGCTGACGCGTGACGACGCGCTGGCCTGGTATCGCCGCTTCTACGCGCCCAACAACGCGATTCTGGTGGTGGCGGGCGATGTGGACCCGGCCGAGGTTGAACGGCTGGCGCGCGAATATTACGGCCCCCTGGCGCCGACCCAAGGGCTGACCGCGCGCCAGCGCCCGGCCGAGCCGCCGCAATTGGCCGAACGGCGCCTGCGTCTTGCCGATGCCCGCGTGCAGCGCCCCTATGTGGTGCGCAGCTATCTGGCGCCCGAGCGCGACGCCGGCGCGCAAGGCGAGGCCGCGGCACTGACCATTCTGGCCGAGCTTCTGGGCGGCAATGCCGCGACATCGGTGCTGGGTCGGGCGCTGGTTTTCGACAGCGGCAAGGCGCTGGCCGCAAGCGCGTCGTATGACAGCACGGCCTTTGACGACAGCATGTTTTCGGTTTTCGTGGCGCCCGTCGAGGGCGTTTCGCTGGCCGAGGCCGAGGCGGCGCTGGACGATGCGCTGGCGGCGTTTCTGCGCGACGGCCCCGATCCGGCGCAATTCGCGCGCATCCGCACCCGGATCGGCGCGCGCGAGATCTATGCGCTCGACAACGTGCAGGGGCTGGCGCGGCGCTATGGGCAGGCGCTGACCAGCGGGCTGACGATCGCTGACGTGCAAGCCTGGCCCGATGCGCTGACGGCGGTCACCGAGGACGAGGTGATGGCGGCGGCGCGGGCAGTATTCGACCGCCGGCGCGCGGTCACCGGCTGGCTGACGCGACCCGGAAACGACGAGGTGATGCCATGATGCGGTTGCTTGCAGCGCTATTTGTTGCCCTGTCGCTGGCGGTGCCGGCGCGTGCCGAGGTTGAGATCGCCGAGGTCACCTCGCCGGGCGGGCTGACCGCCTGGCTGGTTGAGAACCACGAAATCCCCTTCGTGGCACTGGAAATCCAGTTTGTCGGCGGCGCCAGCCTTGATGCGCCCGGCAAGCGCGGCGCGATCAACCTGATGACCGGGCTTTTGGAGGAAGGCGCCGCCGATCTGGATGCGCAGGGCTTTGCCGAGGCTGCCGAATCGCTTGCCGCCGAATTCGGCTTTGACGTCGGCAACGACGTGCTTTCGGTTTCAGCGCGGATGCTGAGCGAAAATCGCGAAGTATCGGTGGCGCTGCTGCGCGATGCGCTGTTGGCGCCGCGCTTCGATGCCGATGCGCTGGAGCGGGTGCGCGGCCAGGTGCTTTCCATCATCGACGCCGATTCACGCGACCCCGACGCGATTGCAGGCGATGCTTTCCGCTGGCTGGCGTTTGGCGACCATCCTTACGGCAGTTCGCTGAACGGCACCGCCGAAAGCGTCGCCGCGCTCAGCCGCGATGACATGATCGCCGCGAAGGCGCGGGTGATGGCGCGCGACCGGGTTCTGGTGGCCGCGGTGGGCGACATCACCGCCGCGGCGCTTGGCGCGCTGCTCGATGATCTGTTGGGCGATCTGCCTGCAACCGGGGCGCCATTGCCGCCGCGCGCAGATCTGTTGCTGACCGGCGGGGTGACCGTGGTCGATTACCAAAGCCCGCAGTCGGTGGTGCTGTTCGGGCACGACGGTCTGGCGATGGATGACCCCGACTTTTTCGCGGCCTATATCATCGACCATATCCTGGGCGATGGTTTCGGCTCGCGGCTGATGACCGAGGTGCGCGAAAAGCGCGGGCTGACCTATGGCATTTCGTCCTTCCTGGCGCCGCGCGATCTTGCCGAAACCTGGCAGGGCTATTTTGCCTCGGCCAACGAGAAGGTTGCCGAGGCGTTGGCGGTGACGCGCGCCGAATGGGCGCGGCTGGCGCGCGACGGCGTCAGCGAAGAGGAACTGGCCGCGGCCAAGACCTTCCTGACCGGCGCCTATCCGCTGCGGTTCGACGGCAACAGCCGCATCGCCGACATTCTGGTCGGCATGCAGCATCAGGGCCTGCCAATCGACTATATCGCGACCCGCAACGCCAAGGTCGAGGCGGTGACGCGCGATGACATCGCCCGTGTGGCGGCGCAGCTGCTGAACGCCGAAGCGCTGCGCTTTGTGGTGGTGGGGCAGCCAGTGGATCTGGCCGAATAGCGCCCGAATCAATGGCCCTTGCGGGTGCTTCGTGCTAACTCTTGTAGGATGAACGCCGAAAGCCCCAATATAGGCGCCACATCACGCCCGATCATCCGTCAGCTGGATGAGGCCGCCGCCAACCGTATCGCCGCGGGCGAGGTGGTCGAACGCCCGGCCTCGGCGGTGAAGGAACTGGTGGAAAATGCGCTTGATGCCGGCGCGCGGCGGGTTGATGTGACCTACGCCGACGGCGGCAAGACGCTGATCCGGGTGGCCGATGATGGCTGCGGCATGACTGCCGATGATCTGCCGCTGGCGCTGGCACGGCACGCGACATCGAAGATCGACGGCTCGGACCTGTTGAACATCCGCAGCTTCGGCTTTCGCGGCGAGGCGCTGCCGTCGCTTGGCGCGGTGGGGCGGCTTGCAATCACCAGCCGCGCCGAGGGTTTCGCGGCGGCGCAGATCAGCGTTGCCGGCGGCATCCTTTCCCCGGTGCGGCCCGCCGCGCACAGCCGCGGCACCGTGGTTGAATTGCGCGATCTGTTTCAGGCCACCCCGGCACGGCTGAAGTTCATGCGCTCCGACCGTGCCGAGGCGCAGGCGATCGCCGATGTGATGCGCCGGCTGGCGATGGCGGCGCCCTATGTCAGCTTCACGCTGACCGATGCTTCGGGCGGCGCGCTGCGCGAGATCCTGCGTGCCGATGCCGAACAGGGCGAATTGTTCGGCGCGCTTGCCGGGCGGCTGACGCGGGTTCTGGGCCGCGGCTTTGCTGATAACGCGCTGCCGATTGATGCCGAACGCGACGGGCTGCACCTTACCGGCTTTGCCGCGCTGCCGACCTATTCGCGCGGTGCCGCGGTGGAACAGTTCGTGTTCGTCAACGCCCGCCCGGTGCGCGACAAGCTGCTGATCGGGGCACTGCGCGCCGCCTATATGGATGTGCTCAGCCGCGACCGGCACCCGGCTGCGGTGCTTTACCTGGCCTGCGACCCCGAACTGGTCGATGTGAACGTGCATCCGGCGAAGGCCGAGGTGCGGTTTCGCGACCCCGCCCTGGCGCGCGGCCTGATCGTTTCGGCGCTGCGCCATGCACTGGCGGGTGCCGGGCATCGCGCCAGCACCACGGTGGCGGGCGAAACCTTGTCGGCGATGCGCCCCGAGGCCCCGCGCGTCTATCAGATGGACCGCCCGGCGCCCGGCGCCATTCGCAACGCCTATGGCTGGCAGGCACCGATCTTCGCCGAGGCACCCGCGCCATTTGCGGCGGCCCCGCCGGCGCCCGAGGCGGTGGATTTTCCCTTGGGGGCCGCCCGCGCGCAACTGCACGAAAACTGGATCGTGGCGCAGACCGCCGATGGCATGGTGATCGTCGATCAGCACGCGGCGCACGAACGCCTGGTCTATGAACGGCTGAAGCGGCAGATGGCGGAAACGGGTGTGGCGGCGCAGGCGCTGCTGATCCCCGAAATCGTCGAGCTTGCGCCCGCCGAGGCGGCGCGGCTGCTGGACCTCGCCCCCGAACTCGCCCGGCTTGGCCTTGGCATCGAAGCCTTCGGTGGCGGCGCGGTGGCGGTGCGCGAAACCCCCGCGCTGCTGGGGCAGATCGCCGCCGCACCGCTGTTGCGCGACATTCTCGATGAACTGGCCGATCTCGGCGACAGCCAGCGGCTGGGTGCCGGCAT
>Ga0326597_10015393_pt1 | contig 10001 bp, 10 predicted proteins | sample RVTome_12_FD_203789 | JGI IMG/M metagenome (GOLD analysis project Ga0326597, IMG submission 203789) | Soil microbial communities from uranium-contaminated site in the Upper Colorado River Basin, Wyoming, United States - RVT100D185 | ecosystem: Environmental > Terrestrial > Soil > Contaminated >...
CTCTCGGCCGACGCCCGGGGTCTGCTACTCGGCGCTCCGGCGCTTACCGAGGCGGGACTTGCACCCGCTGGAGACGAACCGCGTGAATCCGGCGCTCGTCTGTCGGACTCGTCACGACGCACCATGGAGTGATATTACCGCCCCGCTACGCGGGCTTCTCGAGTTGAAACGCACGGTGAAGGGCGCGGACGGCGCCGGCGGCTTCGCGCTCGGTCACCACAAGTGAGATGTTGCGTTCGGACGAGCCCTGCGAGATCGCAATGACGTTGATCCCTTCGCTACCGAGTGCACCGAACACGGTCGCGGCGACACCAGGCATTCCCCGCATCCGGTCTCCGACCGCCGCCACGATTGCGACTTGCTGTTCGGCGGCAATTTCCTCGATGTGACCACGAGAGAGTTCAAACTCCAAGGCAACGCGCAGCGCGTTCACCACCCGCGGCGCCTCGGCGGCGCTCAGCACGAAACAGATGTTGTTCTCAGACGAGGCCTGCGAAATCATCAGCACGTTGGCCTGCTGCTCAGCCACCACGTCGAACGTCTTGGCGACGATTCCGGGGATACCTTGCATACCGGTCCCACTGATCGCGATCAGGATCACGCCCCGAATCGACGTGACTGCCTTGACGCCCCTCGCCGAGGGATTCCCCTCCACGCTGACGCGGGTTCCGGGGTGACTCGGGTTGAAGCTGTTGAGAATCCGGACCGGAATCCGCTGGCGAAACGCCGGTAGGATCGTCTTGTAGTGCAGTACCTTGGCGCCGTAGTACGCCAGTTCGGACGCCTCGCTGTACGAGATATCTGCAAGCGTTCGCGCCTCCGGAACTTCCGACGGGTTGGCCGTCATGACCCCATCGACATCGGTCCAGATCCAGACCTCATGCGCATCGAGCACCGCGCCAAGGATCGCTGCAGAGTAGTCGGATCCCCCCCGACCGAGTGTCGTCATGACCCCGTCCGCCGTCGCGGAGATGAAGCCCGTGACCACGGGTATTTCGCCCCGTTCGATGACCGGCTTCAGGCGAGCGCCGGCCTTCACGCGAGTCTCGTCCATCAATGGCTCGGCACCGCCGAACTGGTCGTTCGTCACGATCAGTTCTGTGGCATCGATGGCCTGAGAGGGGCGGCCCTTGGTGGCAATCGCCGCAGACAGAAGCGGTGCCGAGAGCGTCTCCCCGGTACCAGAAATGGCGTCCATCAGACGCGGAGTGAGCTCGTGCACCATCGAGAGGCCAAAACAGAGCTTCTCGAATCGATCGAGACGTTGGCCGAGCACCTCGACGACAGCGCCTCGACGCGCCGCATCACCACCGAGCAGGGCATCGGCCACGGCCTGGTGTCGGTCGAAGAGTTCCTCACGACGTGCCGGATCCCACTCGCCGCTCGACGCCAAGCGGGCAGCGGTGATGAGGGTGTCGGTCACCTTGCTCATGGCGGAGGTGACCACGATGACTTGGTGTCCTTGGGCAGCGGTGTCAACCGCCAGTTGAGCGGCGTGGGCGATACGTTCGGCGGATCCGACAGAGGTTCCACCGAATTTCATGACGATGAGCATAGGATGTTCCTGAATCATAGCCATGAAAGTGGTCACGTGGAACGTCAACGGCATCCGGGCCCGCCAAACTCAGGTCCAGGAACTCATCGACAGGGAGCAGCCGGACATCGTCTGCCTGCAGGAACTCAAGGCATCGCCGGACCAACTGCCTCTCTGGCTGTCCGCACTCGAGGGCTACTGGTGCCACTGGCACGGCGAAAGGGGCTATTCGGGGGTCGGCATGCTCGTACGAACGGACTCGGCGCCCGAACGCCCGATCTTCGAACACCCCTCCTTCGACTTCGAGCATCGGGTCGTCACCGCGCGTCTCCGACTGGCGACCGTCGCCTCGATCTATGTGCCCAACGGCGGCAAGGACTTCCACGCGAAGATCCAGTTCCTCGAGGCGCTCGATACCTACGCGGCCGAATGCGAAGGGACGGGCGTACCGCTCATCCTCTGTGGCGACATGAACGTCACACGTACAGACATGGACGTCCACCCGAAAGAGCGAAAGCCTCGGGCAACAGGACAACTCCCGGAGGAACGGGCTCTCATGGCGCGGCTGCTAGGCCGGGGCCTGGTCGACGTGCACCGGCAACTCGACCCCGACAATGCCAACCTGTTCACCTGGTGGGCGCCGTGGCGCAACATGAGGGAGCGCAACATCGGATGGCGGTTGGACTATGTGTTTGCGTCCAATGCCCTGGCGGCTCGCGCCGCGTCCTGCACAGTGCAGCGTGAGACCGGCACCAGCGATCATGCGCCGGTGGTGGCGGTGTTCGAGGCCTGACGTCTGAACTCGACGCTCAATCTTCGGCACCTGACCAGGCCTCGGCCAGAGACTCGCCCACGGCGATGTGGTTGAGCACGAAGTCAGTTCCCCTGAAGGCCTGCTTCAGCAGGTCGGCATCGAGTGCCCGGCCGGCATTGCGGCACTCACGCGCTGCCTCGACCCGGACGAACGCCAGCGCGGCCTCGAGTCCGCGTACGACCGTCAACAACCCTCGACCCTGGTAGGCGGTCCAGTTCGCGAAGGCCTTCGCCGCTAGATAGCGCCGGAGCGGCAGGTGCCATGCCGCCCACTCGGGTACCACCCCCCGGGCGAACGCCGTTTCCAGTCCATCCGTGTCAGCTTCGGGTCTCACGTCATCCGGGACCGCCAGCAGAACCTCGGCGTGCAGGCGCAGACTCGCCTCCAGCGTGACATGCGCTGGGGCATCGACGACAGCCAGAGGGAGGCGCCCGACCGCGGCCGTCAGTGGCCCGTCGTCAGGCCTGAACGTCCGGAGGGCGCGAGCATCGCGCCACAGTGTGCCCAGGACTTGCTCGGGCGACAGCCCGGTCTGGTTGCACCTGTCCACCATGTGCCGTTCCCAGGCGGAGTACCCCTCCAGGTCCATGAGCATGTGCGGGTGCAGTAGCGGCGGCCACGCTTCCTCGTCAACGCTGAGGCCTTCGTAGTCAGCGGGAGGAAACGCCTGGGGCGACTCGACGATCTCGATCGGGCCGTCCGGCCCAAAGAGCATCGCGGCGGCTGTCGGGCAGTAGTGCGTGAGCGAAATGAACGTGCCTCGCCGATCGCTCACGGCGACGCGCGGAAAGTGCTTGCAGGTGGTCGGCAGGTGCTCCTCTCCTGCATCGCGCTGAATCACACACAGTCCTGAACCGCCGTGATAGAAGACGCAGCGTCCAGTCTCGGTGCGCGCCAGCATGGCCGCCGTCCCGTCCGGCAGATCTGGTTCGGCGATCAACGGCGGGTCACCGTCGCAGGCCTCCGCCGCGGGGAGCAAGCGCCCCGCCTCGAGTGCACGGGAAAGACTTCGGTAGAGCGGCACGTCCACGGGAACGTCCCAGTCGGAGGAACAGCACACGCCCGAACGCTGACACTTGTAGGTCGCGTGGATACTCAGCGCGTAGACGACACCCATGGGATGAGGATATCTCGAACCGTAACTCTCTCCTAGTCAGTCACTTAACTACCTATTACAGAACTATTACGCTCGATCTTCGCCAGAGCTGCTATCGTCAATCGCGCGGGACCCTCACTTGGAGAGACGACGATATCAATGACCACGCCCAAACCGATGTACGGACGTAAGCACCAACACGGGGTGAATTGGATCACCACGGTTGCCATGGCCGCCTTTCACGTCGGCGCGGTCGCCGCGTTGTTCTATGTCGACGTTGGCGCCATCCTGATGGCTGTCTTTCTCTGGGTCGTGGCCGGCATGCTCGGCATCGGTATGGGATACCACCGCCTGCTCACGCACCGCGGCTACAAGACCTATCCCGTCATCGAGTACTTCCTGACATGGTGCGCAACGCTCGCGCTCGAAGGCGGACCGATTTTCTGGGTGGCCACTCACCGGATTCACCATCAGAAATCCGACCATGACGGCGATCCTCACACGCCTCGAGAAGGCACCTACTGGGCCCACATGGGCTGGATCGTCATGGGTCAGGGATTGCACCAGGACTCATCCGTGCTCCAGCGTTACGTCCCCGACCTGTCACGGGTCGCCTTTCACCGCTGGATCTCGAAATGGCACTGGACGAGCAACGTGATCGTCGGGCTTCTTCTGCTGGCGTTCGGTGGCATTCCTTACGTGCTCTGGGGCATCTTCTTCCGCACGACGTGGGGGCTGCATTCCACATGGCTCGTGAACTCGGCCACGCATCTCTGGGGCTCGCGCCGGTTCAAGACGCGCGATGACTCAACCAACAACTGGTGGGTGGCGCTGCTGACTTTCGGCGAGGGATGGCACAACAACCATCACGCCCACCCGACATCGGCGCGTCACGGGCTGGCCTGGTACGAGGTGGACCTCAACTGGATGGGCATCAGCATACTCCGGATGCTCGGCCTCGCCTGGGGCATCAAGGTCGCGACGCTTGCCGAATCCGTCCCGCACGAAGAGAACGCGCGCCTGGTCGTCGGCGGCGAATTCATCGCCTAATAGACGCCACGTCAAGGGGCGCACCTTTGACCTACAATTTGCGATGTGAGTCGGCGACAGCGTGCCATCGCCTTCTTCGTCACCCTCTGCGTGTTGCTGGTGGCGGCGGCTCTGGCGCTCATCGTGGGCTGGGTCATTGCCAACGCCGAGCGCGCCACGCCGCTCGTCCTCGGCATCGTCTCGTTCACCCTCATCATTGCCGGCCTCATCGTCTACACCGTATTTCTGGTCCTCGAGATCAAACGCAACGAGGACCACGACACCTTCATCAACGCGGTCACGCACGAGCTCAAGACACCGATCGCGTCCATGCGACTGTATCTGCAAACCCTGCAATCCCGCGAGGTGGACGAAGCGCGGCGGCGTGAGTTCTACGAGATCATGCTTTCCGACGCCGACCGTCTGCACCGCACCGTCGAGCAGGTGCTTAAGGCGGGTGCGTCAGGCCAGAAGGCCAAGATCGTCGAACGGGTGCCCGTTGACCTCGCGCCGCTGGTCGCCGAGTGCGTGCAACTGGCGCGCCTCCGGCATCATCTCACTGCGGACGCAATCGCGCTCGAGGCTCACGACGACCACTCGCCCATCGTGACGGGCGACGCCGAGGAATTGCGGACCGTCGTCACCAACCTGCTCGACAACGCGGTCAAGTACTCCGGCGATCGGATCAGGATCACCGTCTCGGTGGCAGCGCCGGCGCCGAACACGGTGTGGGTACGGGTGCAGGACCGAGGAGTCGGAATCCCGAAGAAGCAGCTCAAGCGAATCTTCAACCGGTTCTACCGCGTGCAAGCCAGAGGCTTGACGCAGGTCAAAGGCACCGGCCTCGGCCTCTACATCGTCCGCTCGATCGCCAAGTCGCATGGCGGTCGTGTATTCGCACAGAGCGAAGGGGAAGGACGAGGAGCCACCTTCACCCTCGAGCTGCCCAGGCTCGCCTCATGAGCCGCATCCTTATCGTCGAAGACGAGCAGCACATCGCCGACGGACTCCGCTTCAACCTCGAGGCGGAGGGCCATAGCGCGACCGTCGCCGCCGACGGCGAGACAGCACTGACCCTGCTGCTCGATGAACGCCAGCCGTTCGACGCCATCGTGCTCGACGTCATGCTTCCGGGAAAAGACGGCTTCACCATCGCGTCGGAACTCCGCGCGGCGGGCCAGTACGTGCCCATCCTCATGCTCACGGCCCGTGGCAGCCCCGAAGACGTCCTGAGGGGATTCGAAGCCGGCGCCGACGACTATCTGCCGAAACCGTTTGAACTGTCGATTCTGATCGCGCGGGTCAACGGTCTCCTGAGACGACTCCGATGGAGCGGCCAGGATCCGGCGGCGGGCGGAACGACGACCGGTGACGTCTACACGTTCGCCGGCCGCACGCTCGACTTCGGCGCCATGGAAGTACGCGCGCGACACTCGTCGCACCGCCTCACGGTGATGGAATGTGACCTCTTGCGCTACCTGGTCAAGAACGCCGGCCAACCGGTGTCGCGCCGCGCCATTTTGCAGGAGGTGTGGGGGCTCCACGAAGGCGTCGACACCCGTGCCATCGACAACTTCATCGTTCGGCTACGCCGGTACATCGAAGACCGACCCGCCGCGCCGAAGTTCCTGCAGACCGTTCGCGGCGTCGGGTACCGATTCAAGCCTCAGCCCTAGCGACGCCTCACGTTCCGCATTCCCGGCATTCCACTTGTAGAATGCCTGCATGCCTGCCAGCGACACGATTGAAGCCCAGGGACATCTGATCGACTCGGGACTTCTGTCAGCGATTTTCGACAAGATCATCGAATACAGGGCCTCCTACGAAATCCTGGCGTTCGATATCGGCCGCACCAACGACGACGTGTCGCGAATCGAGATGCGGATCACGGCCGCCGAACCCCAGGTCATGGCCGAACTGCTGCAGCAGCTGACGACATACGGCTGCCATCCGATTCAGCAGCGCGACGCAAGCGTCAAGCCGGCCGAGAAGGATCGGTGCGTCCCGGACGACTTCTATTCCACCACCAACCATCGCACTCACGTGCGGCTCGCCGGGCACTGGGTCGAGGTCGAGCAACAACGCATGGACGCGGTCATCGTCGCCTCAAAGGGACGCGCGGCGTGTCGCAAGTTGCGCGACGTCCGTGCCGGCGAACCGATCGTCTGCGGCCACGCAGGCATTCGAGTGACCCCGGAGTTCCGCGAACGCGATCGCATGGGCTTTGCCTTCATGAGCAATGACGTCTCCTCGGAACGCCGCGTGGAGGGCGCTGTGGGACGCATTGCCGACATGATCCGGCAGGTCAAGCAGAGTGGTGGACGCATCGCAGTCGTCGCTGGACCAGTCGTGGTCCACACTGGGGGCGTGGAACACTTCAGCGAGATCATCCGTCTCGGCTACGTGGACACAGTGCTCGCCGGCAACGCACTGGCGGTACACGACGTCGAATTCGCGCTGTCTGGCACCTCGCTCGGCATCGATCTCATCGCGGGCGCCGCAGTCGAACAAGGCCACCGAAACCATATGGCGGCGATCAACACCGTCAACCGTGCCGGTGGCATCCGACAGGCGGTCGAGTCGGGCGTGCTCACGTCTGGAGTGATGTACGAATGCGTCAAACAGGGGGTGGAATTCGTCCTCGCGGGCAGCATCCGAGACGACGGACCGCTGCCTGATACGTTGATGGATCTGGTGGAAGCGCAGGAGCGCTACGCGGCGGCTCTGTCGAACAACGTCCAGCTCGTCCTCATGCTCTCGACCATGCTCCACAGCATAGGGGTCGGCAACATGCTGCCGTCCTGGGTCCGCGTGGTCTGCGTCGACATCAATCCCGCCGTGGTGACCAAACTCTCCGACCGCGGATCCTCGCAAACAGTAGGTGTCGTCACAGACGTCGGCCTGTTTCTCCATCGGCTCGCTGAACGTCTCCGACCATGACACGCCGCGCGACCCGGAACCGAGCCTGGCGTCTAGTGCGCCTCTGCAGGGTCGTGCAGCAGCACGCGGTACCGGACCGGTTCGCCATCTCGAAGCGCCGGCGTGAACCTCCACGCTTTGATCTGGCTCAAGATCGCAGCGTCGGAGAAACGTCGGGCGCTGAGCATTCGAACCTTCTCGGCGGTGCCATCATGAGCGACGGTCTCTCGCACGGGCAGGCGAGCCCTTTCCCCACGCGCGACCGTCGCCGTCGACCGCACGGCGTGGACGGCGCCGCCACGTCCGCCGAGCCCGCCGCCCGCTTGAACGACTCGAGCCGGGGGACATGACACAAGCACGATGTACCGGACACTGATTTCCACGGCGCTCCTGGCATCTGATCGGGACGAAACGTGGGTCATTGTCGACTGCCGGTACAACCTGCACGAGCCGACGTGGGGAATCGACCAGTACCGGACCGGGCACATCCCTGGCGCGGTCTACGCCAGTCTCGCGGGCGATCTTGCGGGCCCGCCGATCGGCACCAACGGCCGGCACCCGCTGCCGTGCGTCGAGGCGCTGGAGGCCACACTCGGGCGGCTCGGAATCTCAAACGACACCCAGGTGATCGCCTATGACCAGGACGCCGGAGCGTACGCCAGTCGCCTCTGGTGGATGCTCCGCTACATGGGGCACCAGGCAGCGGCGGTGCTCGATGGGGGATGGGCGAAGTGGGTGCGCGAAGGACGAACGCAGCAACCCGGGGATGAGAACAGGCCGGCGGCACTCTTCCGCGGCCGCCGCCACAAAGCGCTGCGGGTGATGGCCGACAGATTGGCTGCGTCGCTCGGCGACCCGTCAATCCTGCTGGTGGACGCGCGCGCGCCCGAGCGGTTCGAGGGTGTGAGTGAGCCGATCGATCGCCGTCCAGGCCACATCCCGGGCGCCGTGAATCACCACTACCGATGCAACCTGACCGACGATGGTGTGATGCTGCCCGTCGAGCTGCTGCGCGAACGATTCGAGAGTCTTCTCGACGGTCGCCCGCCTGAGCAGGTCGTCATGTACTGCGGTTCTGGCGTGACTGCCTGCCAGAACCTGCTGGCAATGGAGCACGCCGGGTTGAGCGGCGCCGCGCTGTACCCCGGATCCTGGTCGGAGTGGTCAGCGGATCAGGGCCGGCCGGTTGAAACAGGACCGAGCCGCCGCGGCAACAGGTGATCCAGGCGCACGATCGAAAGGCTGGTTCTGAAGCCGTTCACACCTTTCTCCAGGCATCCAGCCAACTGATTCTGCGGTGAGCGTTCAGGCCGATATCGGCGCGAGCGTAACCGCGAAACCCTCCTGGTTGGGCGCCGCGTGCTGGCGATGCCGCCGGATGCGTGAGTAAGGAACCTGCACGAGCATGCTGGCATCCGGCCTCGGCATGCACGTGAATACCGACATCATCGGCCGCAGACGAGATCTTGGCCGCCGTTTCCACATCGGCGTAGGCGATCACGACAATCTCACCGCTGGCGATCTTGTGGGTTTCGTAACTGCGGTAGCGCCTGACCGCGAAGAGCGGTGCATTGGGAAGTCCGGGCGAATACGTGTATCCGTAGACGCCGACAGGGAGCGCATTGACGCCCGTGCCCTCCTCGTCTCCAGTCACGAGGCGAACCCCATGGTCCACCCGAAGCTGTTCCTGGTCCACGCGGTCGGCGGTGTTCGTGTAGGTGACTCGGCTCATACCGGCAAATTATAGCGTCCGGGCACTGGGATCGCCGTAGCGTTCAGGCGAGACGACCGACCGGGCAGCTCACCCCCGTGCCGCCGATACCGCAATACCCTGCTGGATTCTTTGCGAGGTACTGCTGATGGTAGCCTTCGGCATAGTAGAAGATCGGCGCTTCGGAGATTTCGGTTGTGATGCGGCCGAAGCCGGCGGCCGTGAGGCGATCCTGGTAGGCGTCGCGCGACGTTTCAGCCACCTGCCGGTGTTCCACGCTCTGGATGTAGATGGCGGAACGGTACTGTGTACCGGTGTCGTTGCCTTGCCGCATCCCCTGCGTCGGGTCGTGATTCTCCCAGAAGATTCTCAGCATGTCGTCAATCGTGGCCGTGGCGGCGTCGAACACCACCAGGACGACCTCGGTGTGCCCGGTCATTCCCGAACATACTTCCCGATATGTTGGATTCGGCGTGTGTCCCCCGGCGTAGCCAACCGCCGTGGTGAACACGCCAGGGGCCTCCCAGTACGTCCGTTCGGCGCCCCAGAAGCACCCCATGCCAACGACGACTTGCTCGAGCCCTGCTGGAAAGGGTGGCGCCAGGGGATGTCCGTTGACGAAGTGCTCCGTGGGCACAGGCAGGGGGTCAGGGCGGCCGGGCAGGGCATCTTCTGGACGAGGTAGACGAAGCATAGCCATACAGTATCAAGATGCCTGACACACCGACTGGGTTTCCACGTGCGCCAGAACGGCGACGACCAGAGGCCGAGGAGATTGCCATCGAGGTGATTTACGAGGACCAGTCGGTCCTCGTCGTCAACAAGCCACCTGGCATGGTGGTGCATCCCACCTACAAGAACTGGTCAGGCACGCTCCTGAGCGCCCTGCTCTGGCGCG
>Ga0326597_10015395_pt1 | contig 10000 bp, 7 predicted proteins | sample RVTome_12_FD_203789 | JGI IMG/M metagenome (GOLD analysis project Ga0326597, IMG submission 203789) | Soil microbial communities from uranium-contaminated site in the Upper Colorado River Basin, Wyoming, United States - RVT100D185 | ecosystem: Environmental > Terrestrial > Soil > Contaminated >...
CTCACGGGCGGCGAATCCCTGGTCCTGGCCCTCCATGCTGGCCCGATTGACGTCGGCGCGCTCCCGTTTGTCAGCGTCGCGCGGCTCTTCCAGCAGCTCCCGGTGGCCGTACCGGCCATTCTCGGCTACTCGGAACGCGGAGGCGTCCTGGCGCTCGAGGACCTCGGCGACATCACCTTTCAGGCCTGGCTCTCGCGGGCCACAGAACCCGAGCGTCTGACCCGGTACCGGGAAGCCGCGTCCATCATCGACGTGATTCAGCGACGCGGCGCCGCAGTCGACCCGGCAGAATACCCGCCCTACCAACTCGCCTTCGACATCGAGCAACTGACCGCGGAGCTCGACTTCTTCGTACGGCATTTCCTCGAGGGGCACCGGCGCGTTGTCCTGTCGCCGAGCGAACGGCAGGCCCTTGCGGAGGAATGGGCGAGCCTCGCGGCCGAACTCGCCGCGGAGCCGCGCGTGCTGTGCCACCGCGACTTCCACAGCCGGAACCTGATGGTGCATCGCGATCGTCTGTACGTCATCGACTTCCAGGATGCACGCCTCGGACCGGACACCTATGATCTCGTCTCTCTCCTTCGCGACTCCTACGCGGACCCGGGTGACCGGGCGCGGGACAACATCATCACCCACTTCCTGGCGCTCAAGGGACAGGCGGACGAACCCGGGTTCAGAAGACGGTTCGCCCTCATGTCGGTCCAGCGCAACCTGAAGGCGCTCGGCACCTTCGGTTATCAGGCCACAACGCGGGCCAACGCCTCGTACCTGCGAGATGTCCCGCGTACGCTGGGCTACGTACGCGCCAACCTGCACGCCTACTCCCGCTTCTCCCGGCTGCAGCAGGTCCTCGCGAGCCACCTCGAAGAGCTGGACTAGAATGGAACGGTCGCGTTGTGAGCATGCGCCAGTTCGGCATCTCAACCCACCTCTATCACAGCGCCCGCCTCGGTCGGGATCACCTGATCGAAATCGGCGGGTACGGCTTCGAGTCCATTGAGCTCTTTGCCACGCGCACGCACTTCGACTACCACAACACGAGTGCGGCAGCCGACCTGCAGCAGTGGCTCGCCGAGGCCGGCCTGCACCTGCACAGCATCCACGCCCCCATCACCTTGAGTCTGGTCGGCGATCGCTGGGGGCCCGCGCTCACGCTGGCAAGCCCCGATCCCGACGCGCGCGCGTTGGCCCTGTCGGAGTCCATCGCGGCGCTCCACGTCGCGAGACGCATTCCGTTCGACGTACTCGTGGTCCACCTTGGGCTGCCGCGATCGCAGCAGCCGCAGCCCTCGGACAACAACCGTGACGCGGCGCGCAGGAGCATCGACGAGCTCCAGCGCGCCGCCGGGCCTCTGGGCGTGCGCATCGCGGTCGAAGTCATCCCCAATGACCTCTCCAGGGCCGAATCCCTCGTGTACCTCGTCGAGGAGGTCCTCGAAGAAACCGGCGTGGGGATCTGCCTCGACTTCGGCCACGCTCACATGGACGGCGACGTGGTCGACGCGGTCGAGACGGTGTCCGAGCATCTCATCGCCACCCACGTGAACGACAACCGCGGCCGCACCGACGACCATCTGGTGCCGTTTGACGGCACGATCGACTGGGCGTCGGTCCTGACAGCCGTACAGAAAGTCGGCTTCGAGGGCACCTTGCTGTTCGAGCTCGCCGCGCACGGATCGCCGAAAGAGACCCTGCGAAAGGCACGGGCCGCCCGCGAGCGCTTCGACGCCTTGCTGGCCGACTGACCATGTGGGTCCGAATCGAGGACATCGGACGCCACGAGGGCCAGGACGTCACGATCAAGGGCTGGCTCCACAACCGACGGTCGAGCGGCAAGATCCACTTCCTCATCCTGCGCGACGGGACCGGGTTCATCCAGGCCGTGATGTCGAAGGCGGCTGTCGGCAACGAGTTGTTTGCCGTCGCCGACCACCTCTCCCAGGAGACCTCGGTCATCGTCGACGGGACGGCGCGCGCGGACGCCAGAGCGCCCGGAGGCTACGAGATTGACGTCCGCGCTCTCGAGGTCGTCGGCGCCTCCCACGACTACCCGATCACGCCGAAGGAGCACGGGATCGACTACCTGCTCGATCGGCGGCACCTCTGGATCCGCTCGGAACGCCAGCAGGCCATCCTCCGGATCCGCCACGAGATCATCAACGGGGTCCGCGACCATCTCAACGCCCAGGGATTCATCCTGGCCGACACGCCGATCTTCACGCCCGCCGCCTGCGAAGGCACGACGACCCTCTTTCCGGCGCAGTACTTCGAGGACCAGACCGCTTATCTGACGCAGAGCGGCCAGCTTTACAACGAGGCCACCGCCATGGCGCTCGGGCGCGTCTACTGCTTCGGGCCGACGTTCCGCGCCGAGAAGTCGAAGACGCGGCGCCACCTGACCGAGTTCTGGATGGTCGAGCCGGAGATGGCCTGGGCCACGCTCGACGATGTGATGGCGCTCGCGGAAGGGCTCGTCGTGTCGGTGGTCGCGCGGGTGCTCGAGCGTCGGCGACGGGAGCTCACGGTGCTCGAGCGTGACGTGTCGAAGCTCGAACAGGTACGGGCACCGTTTCCCCGGATCACGTACGACGATGCCGTCGGCAGGCTGCAGGAGCTGGGCCTCCCGATCCAGTGGGGCGGCGACTTCGGCGGCCCGGACGAGACGGCGCTCGCCCAGCAGTACGACCGGCCCGTGATGGTGCATCGCTACCCGTCAGGCATCAAGGCCTTCTACATGAAGCCCGACCCGGTCAGACCGGAGCTCTCGCTCGGCGTCGACGTCCTGGCACCGGAGGGGTACGGCGAGATCATCGGCGGCGGCGAGCGCCTGGCGGATCTCGAACGGCTCCTCCGGCGCATCGAGGAGCACCAGCTGCCGCGCGAGGCGTTCGAGTGGTATCTCGACCTGCGCCGGTACGGATCCGTGCCCCACGGCGGCTTCGGCATGGGCATCGAGCGGGTCGTGGCCTGGATCTGCGGCCTCGAGCACGTGCGCGAGACGATTCCGTTCCCCCGCATGCTCTACCGGCTGTACCCTTGAGCCGGTAGCCCGTAGCCCAATGAAAATCGGCCTCATCTCTCTCGGTTGCCCGAAGAACCTCGTCGATTCCGAAGTCATGCTGGGCCTGGCGAGGGACGCCGGCCACGAACTGACGCATGACGCCGCCGACGCCGAGGTGCTCGTCGTCAACACATGTGCCTTCATCGACTCGGCGAAGAAGGAGTCAATCGACACCATCCTCGAGATGGCCGGCCACAAGGCCACTGGTCACTGCCGCCGCCTGGTGGTCACGGGGTGCCTGGCAGAACGGTATCGCGACGAACTCCTCGCGGAGATCCCCGAGATCGACGCGGTCCTTGGCACCGGCGAAGTGCCCGACATCGTTCGTGCAATCGGGGGATCTGCCGGCGTCGCGGGTGCGGCGCCGCTGACCTTCTTCCGATCACCGTCGGTCGGCGCCGCGCCGGCCGCGCTCCGCCCTGAGCCGCGCAGCCGACCGACCTATATCTATGACGCGGATACGCCGCGCGTCCTTGCGACACCGACGCACTACGCGTACGTGAAGATCGCCGAAGGGTGCGACTACACGTGCGCATTCTGCATCATCCCGACCCTGCGCGGCGCCTATCGCAGCCGCCCGGCCGAGACGATCGTTCAGGAGGCTCGGGCGCTCGCCGCGCGCGGCACCCGGGAGCTGCTCCTCATCTCCCAGGACACCACGTACTACGGCATCGATCGGCGCGAACGGGGTGCCCTGGCCCGCCTGCTCGGCGACTTGAATGCCATCGAGGGCCTCGAGTGGATCCGCCTGCTCTACCTCTACCCCACCACGATCGACGACCGAACGCTCGCCGCCATCGCCGAGTGCGAGAAGGTCTGCAAGTACATTGACCTGCCGCTGCAGCACGCCTCGAACCCTGTGCTACGGCGGATGAAACGTCCGGGCACTCGGGCGGGCTACGACCGGCTCCTCGAGCGCATCCGGACCCGTGTCCCCGGCGTGACGCTGCGAACGACGTTCATCGTCGGCTTCCCGGGAGAGACGGAGCGGGACGTGGACGCCCTCTGCGACTTCGTGACGGACCACCGGTTCGATCACCTGGGCGCATTCACCTACTCCCATGAGGAGGGCACCTCGGCCCACGCCTTGCCCGACGATGTGCCCGGCGCCGTGAAGCGGGCCAGGCGAAGGAGGGTCATGAGCCTCCAGCGGCGGATCGTGCGCACGCGCCAGCGCGCCCGCATCGGAGAACGAGTCCGCGTGCTGGTCGACGGACCATCGGGGGATCACGCCCTGGTACTGAAGGGCCGCCTGGCGTCCCAGGCCCCGGATATCGACGGGGCCGTCTACCTGACCGACTGCGATCCCGCACAGCATCCACCCGGCAGCTTCGCGTGTGTCGAGATCGTCGGCGCGCAGGACTACGACCTCATCGCCCGGCCGGCGGGATGATCGAGTGTGCTATACTTCTCCTGCTGGAGCCTGGTTGCAGGACCAAAAAGTGGGCGCGTGCCCACTTTTTTCGTTTATGGACGCTGCCGCCTGGCCTGGGATATGCGGACAGACGTCGTCGAACGCGTGCAGGAGGCCGCCCGCCGGGTGGCCGCGAGTGCGGGCCTCGAAATCTTCGACGTCCAGTTCAGGCGGGAGGCCACCGGGATGGTGCTGAGGGTCCGGATCGATCGGCCCGGCGCCGCCGCGACGGCCGAGGAGAGCGTCAGCGTCGATGACTGCGCGCGGATCAGCCGGGATCTGAGCGCGATCCTCGATGTCGAGGATATCGTGCCGGTGGCGTATACCTTGGAGGTGTCCTCGCCCGGTCTCGACCGTCCGCTGCTCCGTCTCGACGACTACCGCCGGTTCACCGGGCGGCGCGCCAAGGTCGTCATGCGCGAGCGCGTCGACGGCCAGGGGTTCTTCAAAGGCCGCCTCGGCGGCGTGGAGCGCGGGGGCCGCCCGGAGACAGCCGTGATCGTCATCGACACCGACGATGGCATCCGTCGCCAGGTTCCGTTCGGGGTGATTACGCGGGCGAATCTCGAGGTGGAGTTCTAGAGGAGTTCTAGAGAAGTCGTGGAATGCTTGTTATGTCGAATCCTCTGCAGCAGACGATTGAGGCGCTGGCCAAAGAGAAGGGCATCGAGCCCGAGGTCGTGATCAGCGCGATCGAAGAAGCCGTCGCGACCGCGTCGCGCAAGTACTACAAGACCGGCGAAAACCTGAAGACGCGCTTCAACATGGAGACCGGCCAGGTCGATCTGTTTGCGTTGAAGCAGGTCGTGCAGGACGTGACCGACGAGGCCACCGAGATCGGCATCGACGAAGCCCGCCGCATGTACCAGCAGCTGTACGGCGAAGAAGTGGCCGCCGGCATCGAACTCGGAGACGAGATGGAGTTTCCGAAGGCAACCGAGGTGCTCGGGCGCATCGCGGCCCAGACCGCCAAACAGGTCATCTTCCAGAAGGTGCGGGAAGCCGAGCGAGAGAACATCTTCGCCGAGTACAACGAGCGCGTCGGCGAGGTCGTGAACGGCACCGTGAAGCGCTTCGAGAACGGCGACCTCATCCTCGAGATCGGCCGGATCGAGGCGGTGCTGCCACGCAAGGAGCAGTCGCGGGCCGAAAGCTACTCGCCTGCCGATCGCGTGCGCGCGATCATCAAGGGCGTCAACCGCAGCGCCAAGGGACCGCAGATCGTGCTCTCGCGCACCGATCCAGCGCTCCTCATCAAGCTGTTCGAGCAGGAGGTACCCGAGATCTATGACGGCACCGTCGTGATCCGGGGCGCGGTGCGGGAGGCGGGTGATCGCGCGAAGGTCGCCGTGTTCTCGCGCGAGCGCGACGTGGATCCGGTCGGCGCCTGCGTCGGCATGAAGGGCACGCGCGTCCAGGCCATCATCCGCGAGCTGCGCGGCGAGAAGATCGACATCGTCGAATGGTCGGAGGACCCGGTCGCGTTCGTGACCAACGCGCTCAGCCCCGCCAAGGTCCAGCGGGTGTCCATCGTCGACGACCGGGAGAAGGTCATGGAGGTCGTCGTCGAGGACCAGCAGTTGTCGCTCGCGATCGGCAAGAAGGGGCAGAACGTGCGCCTGGCCGCCAAGCTCACGGGCTGGCGGATCGACATCAAGAGCGAGGAAGAGAAGCGGCGCGAGGTAGAGGCGCAATTCGAGGGTCTCGAGGTGCAGGCCGGAGAGGCCGAGCCGGACGGGCCGACCGAACAGACCGAGCAGGCCGAGGCCCTGCCCTACACGCTCGCGGGCATCGGCGAGAAGACGGTGCGGAAGCTCGTCGAGGCCGGGTACCAGTCGCCCGATCTCGTTGCCGCGGCAAGCCTCGACGACCTCCAGCAGATTCCGGGGATCGGGGGCAAGACGGCGGAGAAGATCCTGGCCGCCGCACGCGGTGAGAGCACGCCACCCGACGGGGGCACGGCCGCCGAAGGCGACGCGCCCAGCGCCGGGCCCGGCGACGGCCCCGACGACACGCCTGACGGTCAGGCATAGCGCAAGCGAGCGAGAACAGAGGTAGGCGTTGGCAACTGTCCGGATCTACAAGGTGGCGGAACTGCTGGGCACGACGAGCCAGGAAGTGACGGCTCTGCTCAAGCGCGATCACGGGATTGAGGCGAAGAGCGCCTCGAGCACGATCGAGGAGGTCGTGGCGCGGCAGTTCGTCGACCGCCTCGCCCGCCAGCGCGGCATCGTTCTGCCGACCGGCGACGTCTTCGCCGAGACTTCTGCAGCGAAGGGCCGGAAGGGCCCCGCGCCGAAAAAAGCGCTCGAACCGCCCAAGCCGGTGGCCCCGGTGCTGCCGCCGCCGCGCCTGGTCAAGACGGTCAAACCGGTCGCCCCTCCGCCATCTGAGCCTGCCGAGAGTCCGTTTGCAGCGCCGGAAATGGCCGAGGCCGCCGGCGCCAACGCAGAAGCGCCCGTTGATCTGGCGTCACCTTCCGCCGCTGAGGCCGCAGGATCGGCCGAGCCGCAGGACCAGCGTCCGGCGATCGACCTGGGGGCGGAACCGGACGCGGCCGCCGCTCCCTCGTCGGGAGACATCGCTGGCCGGCCCTCGTCGGCCGGCCGGGTCGTTCCGCCGACGCTGCGACTGAGGATTGAGGAACAGCGCCCGACGACGCCGACGCCGCCGCTGCCGACCCATCCGGCGCCGCGTCCCGCCCCGAAGCAGGCGCCCCGCGTTCAGCGACCCGCCCCGCCCGCGGCTGGCGCCGCAAGTCTGTCGGCGACCGCTGGAGGAGGAGCGAGACCGGCCGCGCCGGCCGGATCGCCGGGCCAGCCGCGGCCGGCGTATCCGGGACCGTCAGTCCGTCCGACACCGGGCGGACCCCGGCCGCTGCCGTCCCAGCCGATTCGGACGCAACCGCCGGGTCTGCCTCCGCGGCCCGGCCAGTATCCGCAGCGCCCGGGCATGCCCGGCCGGCCGCCGATGCGCCCGAGCTACACGGCCCATCGGCCGGCGAGCGGACAGCGGCGTGCACCTGCGGCCCGGGCGGCGACGCCACCGCCCGCCCCGCCGCCTCCGGTGACCCGCACGATCACGCTCGCCGAAGGCACGACGGTGAAGGATCTGGCCGACAAGCTCGAGGTACGCGTGAAGGACGTGCTCTCCAAGCTCCTGATGAAGCGGCTGATGGTCACGATCAATTCCACGCTCGACACCGATACGGCCGTCATGCTGGCCCGCGAGTTCGGCGCCGACGTCCAGATGCGGAGCTTCGAAGAGGAGCTGGTGCACGTTGACTCGGAGGAGGCGCGGCCCGAGGATGTCGTGACGCGCGCGCCCGTCGTCACCGTGATGGGCCACGTCGACCACGGCAAGACGAGCCTGCTCGACGCGATCCGGCAGGCGCGCGTGGCCGAGCGGGAGGCCGGCGGCATCACGCAGCACATCGGCGCGTACCACGTCACCGTCAACGGCCGGAACATCGTCTTCCTCGACACGCCCGGCCACGAGGCCTTCACGCTGATGCGCGCGCGCGGCGCCAAGATCACCGACATCGTCATCCTGGTGGTCGCGGCTGACGATGGCGTGATGCCTCAGACACGGGAAGCCATCGATCACGCCAAGGCGGCGGGCGTGCCGATCATCGTCGCGATCAACAAGATCGACAAGCCGAACGCGAACGTCGAGCGGGTCAAGCGCGAGCTGACCGAGCTCGATCTGATGCCCGAAGACTGGGGTGGCAAGACGGTGACGGTCGAGGTGTCGGCGAAGAAGCTCCAGAACATCGACGCGCTGCTCGAGATGATCCTGCTCGTCAGCGACATCGGCGAGCTGACCGCGAACCCGAAGCGGAGTGCGTCGGGCACGGTGCTCGAGGCGAAGCTCGACAAGGGACGGGGCCCGGTCGCCACCATCCTGGTGCAGGACGGCACGCTGAGCGTCGGCGATACCTTCATCGCCGGCACGGTGGTGGGCCGCGTGCGCGCGCTCATCGACGACCGCGGCCGCCAGACCAAGAGCGCCGGACCGTCGATGCCGGTCGAGGTGCTCGGCCTGACCGGGCTGCCGCAGCCGGGCGACGCCTTCCAGGCGCTCGCCGACGCCGCGAAGGCGCGGCAGATCGCGACGTTCCGCCAGGAGCAGGCCAAGATCCGGACGCTCGGGGCAAAGGGCGGCCGCCTCACGCTCGAATCGCTCCAGGCGCAGCTCGCCGAGGGCGAGACGAAGGAACTGCCGATCATCATCAAGGCCGACGTGCAGGGCTCGGCGGAAGTGCTCGCCGACACGCTCGCGAAGCTGACCGACGACAAGGTCAAGATCCGGATCATTCATTCCGGCGTCGGCGCGGTGAACGAGGGCGACGTCCTGCTGGCCTCGGCGTCAAACGCGATCATCATCGCGTTCAACGTCCGTCCGGACCGGAACGCCGAGGACGTCGCGGCGCGCGAACAGGTGGACATCCGGCTCCACTCGGTCATCTACAACGTGACCGACGAGATGAAAAAGGCGGTCGCGGGCATGCTCGAGCCGACTTTCAAGGAGATCCGGCTCGGCGTCGCTGAGGTCCGGAACATCTTCAAGGTCCCCAGGTTCGGGAGCATCGGCGGCTGCATGGTGACCGAGGGCCGGATCACGCGCGGGGGCGACACCCAGGCGCGGCTCCTCCGGGACGGGGTCGTCGTCTACGAAGGCAAGATCGGATCGCTGCGCCGCTTCAAGGACGACGTGAGCGAAGTGAAGGCCGGGTTCGAGTGCGGGATCGGCTTCGAGCGGTTCAACGATCTCAAGGTGGGCGACCTCATCGAGACGTTCACCAAACAGCGCGTGGCCGTGACCGCCTGAGCCGCAGGCGTCTCAATGGCTCAGGGATCGAGACCCGATCGGGTGGCTGATCAGCTCCGCAGCGAGCTGGCCGGACTGCTGGCACGCGACGTCCACGACCCCGGCATCGGGTTCGTGACGCTGACGCGCGTGCAGGTGAGCGCGGACCTCGGATCCGCGCGCGTGCTGTACACTGCCCTTGGCGACGACCGGGCGCGTGTCGAGACCGAAAGGGCCCTCCGACGGGCCGCCCCGTTCCTCCGGCGACAGATCGGATCACGCCTCCGCCTGAAGCGAGTCCCTGAACTGCGGTTCGTCTACGACGAATCGGTCGCCGGCCAGGACCGCATCGAGCGGCTGCTGAACGAGCTTCACACGCCAGGCCCCCTGAACGATGACGACGGCACCTGAACTGCAGCAAATAGTCGAGACGGTACGCGCGAACCAGCGGTTCGTTCTTTCCTCCCATTCCCGGCCCGACGGCGACTCCATCGGATCGCAGCTCGCGATGGCGAATGCCCTGCGCGCCCTCGGCAAGGAGGTGCGGGTCGTCAACAAGGATCGGGCACCCGGTCCGCTCCTGGCGTTCCCCGGCGTGTCCGAGATCAAGATCGCGGACCGCGTGGATCCGGCGTTCGAGGTCGCGCTCATCATGGAGTGCGGGAGCCTCGATCGCACCGGCGTCCAGGGCCTCGAACGCGGCATCGTGATCAACA
>Ga0326597_10015396_pt1 | contig 10000 bp, 13 predicted proteins | sample RVTome_12_FD_203789 | JGI IMG/M metagenome (GOLD analysis project Ga0326597, IMG submission 203789) | Soil microbial communities from uranium-contaminated site in the Upper Colorado River Basin, Wyoming, United States - RVT100D185 | ecosystem: Environmental > Terrestrial > Soil > Contaminated >...
TGCACCCACCGGGCGCCTGCCACGCAGACCGGTCAGGTAGGAGACAGGAGGAGCACGAGGCGTGCAGTCCCCAAGTCCTGGTTGAAGCGGGCCCGGAACTGTTCGATGTCGGCGAGGTCCGGGGGTGTTGCGGCCTTCGGTTGCGCGAGCCCCGATCCGGCCGGGACGACTAGCGCGAGGACGACCGCCAAGATGACGTGCGAAACGGCCGGACGACTCATGCATCCCCTCCAGCCGGCGCCGGCATCACAGCATCCAGAAGATGACCCAGCTTCCCCATCGGTCCACCGTCATGAAGGCGACGCTGGCCGCCGCAATGATCCAAAGCAGTGCCCGCTGGCGCCAGCGACTGGTCGAGACGGCGCAGCTCCCGTCCGGCCCGCAGACAAGCCTCTGCGGCCTGTAGGCGTTATAAAAGGCCAGCCCCAGGAAAACCACGGAAAGACCGATGAGGTACGGCCGCACTGGTGTCAGCGCCGTCCCGATCGCAGCCGTCCCAGCCCCAAACCCCCCAGGGCCAGCGGCAGGCAACAGAACCAGGTGGTGGTCACGCCGAACGCGGGAAGCAACGCGCCCAGCCCCAGACCGACGCTCCTTAGCTCGGCCATCTCACCTCCCCTACGTCTTGGCCGCGCAGCACGCGGCGGCCGACGTGGGTGGGTCGAAGCGGCCCTGGTCGATCGGACTGCCGGTCGCGGCCTCGGCGAAAGTCACCTGGTCCCCACCGCGTGGATGACCACGCTCGCCGCGTGGGGAGGCGGGCAAGGCTTGGGGAAGCCGCGCATGAGGATCGTCCGGCGGACTCCCTCCGGTCCCACTCGAACATGGTTGCGGGCTCGAGTCGCCGGGTCAAGCACAGAGCGTTGAACCCGCGCAAAACGTCGTCACGCTGCCGATCCGACCTTGACTCTGGAGGCCGGTCCAGGGCCTAGCCTTGGCACAGGGGCGAGCGGCCCACGGAGAGGCGCTCGGAGGGACAAAGCATGAGTCGGAAGTCTTTGGCCATGGCTGCTTGGTTGTCGGCGGGGCTGCTGGCGGCACCGGACGGGCCTGCCAGCGCTTCGGCGAAGGACGACGGACCCGCGGAGGCGTCCTCCGAGGAAGGAGCAGGGGCGATGCCGCTGGCGCAACTCTTCGACGCAGAGCTTCAGTACCGCGCGGACATGGCGGCGGTGGTGTCCCCCGAAGGCAGGACGGGTCGGCTGCTCGGCAGCGGGGACGGCCACATCAGCGGCCCGAGGATCACGGGCCGGATCCGGTGGTCGATCTTCGAGGAGCAGGGAGCCGGTGAGTGCAAGACGAACATCGCCGGCTTCATCGAGACTGACGATGGGAGCCGGATCGGGATCGAGACGCGAGGCTTCGGCGTGGTACCCGACCCCGCAAGGCCCAACCAGTGGAGGATGAACGCGGCCATCCAGTTCAAAGCCGGGGGGAAGTACGCCTGGCTTCAGTCGGTGCTGGCCGTGTGGCACGGGTCCTTCGACATGGACACGGGCCGCCACTCCTACCACGCGTACACGGGCCAATAGAGCCAGGCGGGTACGCGGATATCCCGCTCGCGAGAAAGTCCTTGACCTTGGACATGGGTCCAGGGTTTATCTTGAACATGCGCATGCTTGATGGTTTGACGATTGGCGATCTGGCCGAGCGTTGCGGGGTGTCGCGGGACACGCTGCGCTTCTACGAGCGGGAGCGGCTGCTCTCGCCGCCTCGCCGCTCCCCCTCGGGGTACCGGCTGTATGGGGAAACGGACGCCGCCCGGATCCGGTTCATCCGGCGGGCGCAGGCGACCGGGTTGACACTGGACGACATCCGCGAGCTTCTGCGCGTCCAGCAGCTCCGGACGCCCGGGACGTGCCGTCGCGTGGCCGCCCGTCTCAGGGAGCGGATCGAGATCCTCGACCGGAAAATCGCGGAACTCAGGGCGTTCCGTGGAGAGCTGGGGGAAGCGCTGGCCCAGTGCGAGGAAGGCGCCGAGTCCTGTCCGGTGGTCCTGAGCTTCGCGCGTGACGGTTCCAAGGAGGAAGAGGTCGGATGAAGGCACAAGGCGTGACCCTCGCGGGGTCGGTGATCGGCGGGATCCTGGCCTCGGTCTGTTGTATCGGCCCGCTCGTCTTCGCACTGCTCGGGATCTCCGGGGCGGCTTTCGCGCAGCGCTTCGAGCCCCTGCGACCCTACTTGCTGGTCGGGACCTACGCCCTGCTGGGCGGGGCTTTCTACTCCGCCTACAGGCCAGCCAAGGCGGAATGCGGCCCGGGCGGTGCCTGCGAGATGCCGCGGGCCAATCGCATGGGCAAGGTCATGCTCTGGATCGCGGCCGCGGTCGTGCTCCTGAGCACGGCCTTCCCCTGGTACTCGGTCTATCTGTTCTGAGGAGGCAAGCAAATGAAGAAGGCGTTGTCAGTCCTGGCCGTCGCCGTACTGGGTCTGGTCCCGGTAGCGCGGGCCGCGGATCCGGCCAAGGCGATCCTGGCGATCAAAGGCATGACCTGCGGTGGATGCGTCGCGGCCGTCAAGGTCCAGCTCAAGAGGACAGAAGGCGTGTCGGCCTACGACGTGAGCCTGGAGAAGGCCGAGGCCGACGTCACCTACGACCCGGCCAAGACGGACCCCAAGAAGATCGCGGAGTCCGTCTCCAAGACCGGATTCGAGGCCTCGGTCAAGGAACCGGCCGAGAGCAAGAAGGCCAAGTAGTGTCCGATTGCTGCCAGGTCGAGACCCCCAGCGGCGGCGGGCCCGCGCGCTGCGCGGACTGCGGCCAGCCCGGAAGGACGGTGGATCCGATCACGGTAAAGGCGATACTGAGGCCCGAGGCCCTCGCCCGGCTGTCCGGGGCGGCTCGCCGGTTCTGTTCCACGCCTTCGTGCCCCGTCGTGTACTTCGGCGAGGGCGAGGCATTCGACCGCGAAGAGATCGCCGTGCCCGTGTTCCAGAAGGAGCCTGCCGGAGACCGCGCCATCTGCTACTGCTTCGCGATAGGCGAAGCCGATCTGCGGCGGGAGATCGCCGAGACCGGCCGATCGACGGCCGCCCAGCGCATCACCGAACACGTCAGAGCGGGCCGCTGCGCCTGCGAGGTCCGCAACCCCCAGGGGAGCTGCTGCCTCGGCAACATCGCGACCGTGGTGAAGGCGCTCGGGGCGCAGGACGCCACGGTTCGCCGTTTCGAGTCCGCTGGCACGGGTGGCTGAGGGTGATGGACTTCGGGTCGGTACTCATCCACCTGGCTGTCTGCTGTGGGCTGCTGTTGCTCATGGTTGGCATCGCGGCCCGCGCGGGCCGCGGTGGAGGGAAGACATGACGATGTCCGAGAAGAAGGAGTGAACCCTGCTCGCCGGCGCCATCGCAGCGAAGGGCTACAAGGTCGTCCGTCACACCTCGCGCCTCCTGGGGGCCCAGGGGTCCGGCGCCGGGGAGATCGCAGGAGGCAGTCAGGGAGGGATGAAGTGATGGCGCGAACCCGAGAAGCCACGGATCGCCAGTTCTTCGGCGACTTCCTGCGCGGGGTTCCTACCGACCTGGCGACGCGGAGGATCGGACTTCTCTTGTGGGGAGTGCCGATCTTGGCTCTGGCCTTCACGGCTCTCGAGCGTGTCGGCCCGAGATGTATCCAAACATCTCGCTGATCAAGGGCCGCGCCCTCCTGACCGGAAGCTCGCGGCCCTGACCTTCGACAAAGAAGTGGCCAAGCTCTCGTGCTGCGCCACATAGACGAGGAGGCACGCAATCATGGCTGAGAAGTTCGACCTCGTGGCGATCGGGACGGGCTCCGGCGCTTCGGCGGTGGCGCACCGCTGTCGTTCGGCGGGATGGAAAGTCGCGATCGTGGACTCTCGGCCGTTCGGCGGCACCTGCGCCCTGCGTGGCTGCGACCCCAAGAAGGTGCTCGTCGGCGCGGCCGACGCGATCGACTGGACCCGCCGGATGGACGGCAAGGGAATCCGCGGTGAGGCCCGGATCGAGTGGCCGGAGCTGATGCGCTTCAAGCGTTCTCTCATCGAAGGAGTCCCCAAGAATCGGGAGGAGGGGCTCGCTCGTGACGGCATCGCGGCCTTCCATGGGCGAGCCCGCTTTGTCGGCCCGACGTCGGTGCGGGTCGGTGAGACTGTGCTAGAGGGCCGCTACGTCGTCGTGGCCGCGGGGATGAAGCCGGCGGATCTGAAGATCCCGGGCAGGGAGCACCTCACCACGAGTGATCAGTTCCTGGAGCTGGATGAGCTGCCCCGCCGCATCGCGTTCGTCGGTGGCGGATACATCTCGTTCGAGTTCGCCCACGTCGCAGCCCGGGCGGGCGCGGAGGTCACGATCCTGCACCGTGGAGAGCGGCCTCTTCCCCGCTTCGATCCCGACCTCGTCGACCTCCTCGTGGAGAGGACACGGAAGCTGGGGGTCCATGTCGAGCTGCGAACCGCGGTGAGAGGGATCGAACGCACTGCCGATGGCCTCGCCGTGCACGTTCAAACCGCCCCTCAGGATGGCCTGTTCCAGGCAGACCTGGTCGTGCACGGAGCCGGGCGGGTGGCCGAGATCGACGATATGGATCTGCCCGCGGCAGGCATCGAATGGGAAGAGCGCGGCGTGAAGGTGAACGAGTACCTGCAGAGCGTGTCGAATCGCGCCGTCTATGCCGCCGGGGACGCCGCCGCCAGCGGGGGGCCACCCTTGACGCCGGTGGCCGGCTACGAAGGACGAATCGTGGCCGCCAATCTCCTGAGCGGGAACACGTCCACGGCAGACTACAAGGGGATTCCCTCCGTGGCCTTCACGGTGCCGGCGCTGGCCGCGGTCGGCCTTCAGGAGGCGACGGCGCGGCAGCAGGGGCTGCATTTCCGGGTTCACAAGGAGAGGACCTCGGGCTGGTATTCCTCCCGGCGGATCGCTGAGGAGTATTCCGCCTTCAAGGTCCTGATCGAGGAAGGAACGGAGCGCATCGTCGGCGCTCACCTCCTGGGCCCTCACGCCGAGGACACGATCAATCTCTTCGCCTTGGCGATCCGGTCGGGGCTCAGCGCGAAGGACCTCAAACAGACGATCTTCGCCTACCCGACGCACGCTTCTGATGTCGCTTACATGCTCTAGCGCGGGGAAGCAGTTCTCCGCGCTGATCGGCGCGGGAGTCGCCGCCGCCTGCTGCCTCGGGATCTCAGTGGTTCTGACGGCCGTGGGCGCCGCGGGGCTGGGGTTCCTGGTACACGACGCGTACCTCTGGCTGATGGTCACCGGTGTTCACCCACTGCCGTGGACGGTCTACGTGGGCCTGGCGGGGCTCGCCTTCGTGAAGGGCTCGAGCTTCGCCTCGGCCTGCGAAGCTCTCGCCGAGCTCGCGAGTCCGGACGACGTGCCCCGGCTCGCGGCCGAATCCCTTCACCGGGCCCTGGCCCGCGGGTGGCTGGGTGCCGCGAGCGTCGCCGCGCACATCGGGGTCTGACCATGGACGACTCGCCCCGTACGGCGCTCGTCCTCTGCGGCGGGGGCGGCCTTGGGGCCGCCGAGATCGGTCCCCGCCAGGCTCTCTGTGAGCTGGGAGTCCGGGTGGATCGCAGCCGGCCGAGCGCGCCGCCTGACCATGCTTCGCACCCTCACAGAAATTCGTCCGGATGAGCGCCGCGTCCGAGCCGACCCGAACCGTGACCGTCTCCGCGCTCCTCCTCTTCGCGGTTGTCGCCGCGCTCGTCGTCCTGAAGTCGGCTCGGGATGCGCTCTTCCTGAGCGTCTTCCCGGCCGCGACCCTTCCCTATCTTCTCGTCCTGAACGCTCTGACGTCCGCCGCCGTGGCGGCGGCGTACGTGCGCTCGACCGCATCGTCCTCCGCAGGTCGAAACATCCGTGCCTCTCTCGCGGTGTTCTTCGGGTGCGTCCTTCTCTTCTGGCTCGGCCTGCACGGCGAGTCGCGCCCCGCGATACTGCTCTTCTACCTTTGGGTCGGCCTTTTCGGGACCCTGGTGCCGGTTCAGGCCTGGTTGGTCGCCAGCGAGCGGTTGTCGCCCCGCCAGGCCCGGCGCACTCTCGGGTTCCTCGGAGCGGGCGCCACCCTGGGCGGAAGCGCCGGGGGGATCCTCGCGCGGGCATGCTCCAAAGCCTGGGGAGCGACCGCCTTGCTTCCGCTCGCCGCTGCGCTCGTCCTCCTCGCCCTGGCCGTGTCCCTCCGCTTCGAGAGACGAGCCCCGCCGGCTTCCGGCCCCGCCGAGCCGGCGGTGCCGCCTTTCAGCCGTCGCTTCGCGGCCCTCATCGTCACGGCGGTCGCGGTGGGGTCTGTCGTGGCGACGTTCGTGGACTTCCAGTTCAAGGTGATCGCCCAGCGTGAGATGAGCACGGCCGCCGAGCTGGCGGCCTTTTTCGGGTCCTTCTACGCCTCCGTCGAGGTGGCCACGCTGGCCGTGCAAGTCCTGGCCACTCCCTTCCTCCTGCGGAGGGTCCCCCTCTGGGCGACCCTTCCGCTCCTGCCCTTGGTGCTCTTCGCCGGCAACGGGATGGTGCTCGCAGTGGCGTCCCTGCCGTCCGCCGTTTTCATGAGGGCCGGCGACCAAGTCCTCAGGCAGTCGCTCGATCGGTCTTCTCGGGAGCTCCTCTACCTGCCCCTGGCGCCGACGGCCAGAGCACGTCTCAAATCGCTGGTGGAGACCCTGGGAGTGCGCCTCCCCGAGGCGGCCGGCGCCGTGGCGCTCGTCCTCCTGGTCTCGTTGGGTCACGCCCCCCTGCGCGTGCTTGCCGCGCTCGCGCTTCTGCTCGTGTCGATCTGGGCGGTGTCGGCGGTGCTGCTGGGCCGGGAATACCCCCAGGTCCTCAAGGCCGCGATCCTCCACCGGGAGATCGATTTCTCGCAGGCCCGCGACGCGATCCTGGGCCGCGACTTCCTCGGCCTGCTCCCGGATCTCCTCCAGACGTCGAGCTCCGACACGCTTCTTCACCTGCTGGAGCTGATGCGGACGACGGGGGACTCCGGCCTCGCCCCGCATCTCCGGCCTCTGCTCGAACACCCCGACCCGCGGGTACGGCACGCCGCTCTCGACCTGCTGATGACGCAGCGGCACGATCTCTCCAAGGACGTCGAACGACGCCTGTCCGACGAGGACCTCGAGGTCAGGACCGAAGCTGTCCACTACCTCTGCATGCGCTGCGCCCCTGGCGTCATGGGCCTGCTCGACCGCTTGCTCCGGCACCCCGACGCGCGCGTGCGAGTTGCGGCCTCTGCTTGCGCTCTGAACGAACCGGACGGCCCCGCGCGAGAGAGCGCTTACGACCGGCTGGACGAGGCGCTCACGCTCGCCCTCCGGCAGGACGAGCTCGACGTCCGCATCGAGATCGCCCATGTCCTCGGCCACCCCGACCCTGGTCCATCTGCCCAGCGGCTTCTCCGGCGGCTGCTGAAGGATCCAGACCCGGCGGTGTGTCGAGCCGCCCTCAGGAGCCTGGCCCGGGCGCGCCCAGCCGGCCTGGTCCCCGACCTGCTCGAAGCGCTGGCAGACCCCGCGCTGCGCTTCGAGGCAAGGGAGGCCCTGCGGAGTTATGGCGCAGCCGCGCTGCCGGAGCTCAGGGCAGCTCTCCACGACGTGCAAGCGCCGCTGGAGCGGCGAAAGGGGCTCTTGCGGGCCTTGGGCGAGACCGGAGACGCCGAGGTCGCAAAGCAGCTACTGGAGCTCACCCGGCATGCCGAGCCGGCCCTGGCCTTCGCTGCGATCAAGGCGCTCAATCGCCTCCGGAACCGTGTTCCTCTGGACGCACTTCGGCCGGAGCTGGAGAGGCTCCTCGACCGGCAGGTCCGCTCCCTGGAGACAGAGAAGCAGCGCGCCCAGTCTTTCGCGCCGCGCCCACAAGGGCTCATGCAACGAGTTCTCACGCAGCGTGCACAGTGGGCCGTCGAGCGCGTCTTTCGCGTCCTCGGCCTACTTTACGACGCCGAGAGCATCTACGATGCGTACCGCGCTCTCCTGGGTCAAGATACGCGGCGGCGGGATCTCGCGCTCGAGTTCCTCGCGACGACGCTGGAGGCCGGGCCGCGGGGCCGGGTGCTTCCCCTCCTCGAACCGTGGAAGCCAAGCGCTGGTATCCGTGATGGGGAGGAGCGCGCGGCGGTGCTCTTCGGCTACCTGAAGGAGCATGACGCCCTGGCCTCCGCGGCCGCCACGGTGGAACTCACCGCTGAGGAAGTCGCGGTCTGGAGGCCGGAGATCGAGCGCCAACTTGGCGCCTCGGGGGGGATGCTCCTCGTTGAAGAGGCCCTGCGCCCCTGGTACGGTGGACTCGATATGGTCGAAGGCGCATCCAACGGAGCGAAGCGTCTCGGTACGATTCAGAAGATCGAGCACCTTGGCCGCGTCGACATCTTCTCCGGACTCGGCGCCCAGGAGCTGCTGGTGCTCGCGGAGCGGAGCGAGGAGGCCGTCTTCCAGCCAGGTGAGACCATCTTCAGGGAAGGAGCGGCGGCGGGCGAGATGTACAGCATCATCGCGGGGCGGGTGGAGCTGTGCCGCGAGGCCGGCCAGATCGAGCTGCTGGGGCCGGGCGAGAGCTTCGGCACCCTGGCGGCCCTCACGCGTGAGCCGCGCTTTTTCACAGCGTGCGCGCTGGACCACAGCCGCTGTCTGAAGCTGCACCGGGACACCTTCTGGGAGATCCTCGAAGCCTATCCCCGCGTCGCGCACGGCGTGATCGAGACGCTCGTTCGGAAGGTGGAGACCCTCACTCGCCAGGCTCAAGGGGCGAAGTAGAGTTCGCGACAGAGGGCCCGTGTGGGAAACAAGGCCCCCCTACCTTCGCGGGGCAGAGGCTCGGCACTCCGCCTCCGACAAGAGCCGGACTCTGGCAATCGCCTGCGCAAGCGGGAAAAGATCGCCTCCTCGGGAACTCTCGCCGACCCTGGCGGGTCTTCTCTAGAGTAGGAGGCTGCCCCGCTTGACCCGGGAGGAGTTCGCGTCGCGGGCGCTCGGCTATCTCGAAGAGCTGACGGCATTTGCCCGCCGGTTGAGCCGGAACGCCGCGGATGCCGACGACCTCGTGCAGGGGACCTTCGAGCGAGCCTTCAGGTCCTGGCGGGACCTGCGCCAGCCCGGAGCCTGCCGCGCCTGGCTGTTCCGGATCGCTCGCAACCTCCACTTGAACCGCCAGAGGTCCACGGCGGCGCGTCCCGAGCTGCGGCTCGTGACCGATGAAGACAGGCTGCCCGCGGCAGCCTTCGTTTCCGCAGAGGCCGTGGCGAGGTTCGAGGCCCACGACCTGGAGGCGGCTCTCGATCGCCTGCACCCGGATCAGCGGGACGCGGTCCTGCTGTGCGATCTCTGGGGCTTCGAATACGAGGAGATCGCGTCGATCACCGGCTGGCCGCTGGGGACCGTGCGATCCCGGATCGCGCGGGGGCGCGCCAGGTTGGCGATCCACCTGGCCGCCTGGAGCCGGGACGCGAAGGGCCGGCGGCAATGAGCGGCGATCGGGAGACGCCCGCAGCCTGTGACGGTTGGTTGGAGCTCTTGTCCGCGGGGCTGGACGAGGCGCTCGTCAATGGTGAGCGCAGCCGCGTCGAGGAGCACGTGGCCGGGTGCCGCGACTGCCAGGCGCGGGCCGACTCGTTCCGCGCGCTGAAGCACGCCGTAGCGCGGCTGCCCAGTCGCGAAGCTCCCCCGGGAGCCGTGAGAGCGCACGTCGAGTCGCTGGCCCTCCGGGCCCGTCGCTCCTTGCGGTTCGGCAGGGCCGCCCGGTGGCTTCTCGCGGCGGGTCTCCTCTCGGCGGCAGCGCTATACGTCGCCTTGCGGCGTGGGCCTGACGGTCCCGGAGCCCAGTTGGCGCAGGAGCTCGTCGCGGATCACCTGCACTCCGTGCCCGAGGCGATGCCGGCCGAGGTGATGACCGAGGACCCTGCGGAGGCCGTCCGCTTCTTCTCGGATCGTGTGCCCTTCAGGCCAATCGCCCCACGGCTCGAGGGCGCCGGCCTGATCGGCGGCCGCCTCTGCAAGATCCACGGGCGGCGGGTGCAGCTCCTCTTTTACCGCGCCCACCGCGACGA
>Ga0326597_10015397_pt1 | contig 10000 bp, 3 predicted proteins | sample RVTome_12_FD_203789 | JGI IMG/M metagenome (GOLD analysis project Ga0326597, IMG submission 203789) | Soil microbial communities from uranium-contaminated site in the Upper Colorado River Basin, Wyoming, United States - RVT100D185 | ecosystem: Environmental > Terrestrial > Soil > Contaminated >...
ACTTGGTGATGGGCAGCGATGCCGACCCCATCATGCCGAAGGTCCGGAACCGGTAAAGGCTGGTGTATCCGAACGGGTTGATCGCATTGTCAAGGAGAACGAAGCGCGCACTGTGGAACCCCGCAATCCCGTAGTCGATGCGCTCCGGAAGATACAGGTACTGGAGAGCGTAATCGCTGTTCTTGAGATCCAGCAACAGGTTGGTCACGAATACGATCTGGTGGTCGCCAAGCAAGTCGCTGAACGCCATCACCGTTGACCCGGTGACGCCGTAAAACGTATTGTAGCCCGCGTTGCCGTAGATGATATCCGGTGAGAAGTTGAGTTTGTACTTGTTGACTTTGTGCTTCCCCTCCTCGTCCACATTGTTTGCTATGCTCGGCATCCGGGCTATGGTCGAGTCTTTCGGCAGGTCGGTTTCAAGGGCATCGTTGAACACATAGCTACTGAAATCAATTTGCACATTCTTGCCATACAGGTCGGCGGTATCCGCCCCGGCGGCAACAGGCGCGGGGGCAACAGTGTCCTCGACTTCCACCGATGCCATTGAGGAGGAAGAGGTCAACGACTTGTAGAACTCCGTCGCCTCCAGCTCCGCCGTCTTCATGTCCCGCTCAAATGGGTTCCGCATAACAAAGATGTTGAAGCCGGAATTATTGAGAGACGAAAAAGCAAGCTTGGTGCCGTCTTTGGAAAGCGACAACTGGTAGACACCGCTGAGCGAGTTGGTCAGAGGGCGGAACTTTCGAGACTCAAGCTCGAGCTCATAGATGTTGTTGATCCCGTTCCGGTCGGAAACAAACAGAACTTTCTTGCCATCGGGGGAACTCACCACAGATGATTCGCTGCTGTTCGGCCAGTCGGTGATGCGATCGATGTCATGTGTGAGCACATCGACGGCGTACAGGTCTTGCTGGCCATAGTCGTACTCGTCAATCAACCCCACCTCTGCTGCCGTTGCATCTCCACGGTCGGATGAGAAATAGACCTTCCTTCCATCTGGGGACCATGCGGGGTCCGAGTCACTGAAAATGTCGTTGGTGAGGTTTGTCAGCTGCTTCGATGTCAGGCTGTATATGTAGATATCGGACTGACGGTCTGTGTTCCCAACAAATGCGAGCCTGTCCCCCTGAGAAGACCAATCAACAGAGAAAATGCCTTTCAAACCGAATGTGAGCTTTTCCGTGTCCCCTTCTTCAACATCGATAATGACCACGGCATCTTCCGGGCCTGACTTGGCAGCAAGTGCGATCTTCTTGCCGTCGGGAGACCACGTGATTCCCGGCGTCAGGAGATGGAGCTCTTCGAGGTCGCTTGTGGTCTGGCCGGAAACAAGTTTCTCCATGATCCTGCCATCGGTGGCATCCATGAGGAATACATCGAAGTAATCGCTCCGGTTGGAAATAAATGCAATCCTGTCACCTTGCGGTGAAATTGCCGGACTTGTGTTATAGAAACCTCCATCCTTCCGATGGTCCGTAAGCCGCCGGGCGTAATCCGCGGGCTCTTCACGTTTGGCAATGTCGGGCCAGTACATGACTTTCTGTTCCTTCTGCCATCGCTCGGAAAGCTCTTCGAGACCCAATCCGATGGACCCGCGGAACCCCGCCTCCACGCTGCGGGTACTCTTGATGCGGTTGAGGATCTCGCCAATCTTTTTCTCGCCATACTTGCGTGAGATATACCACCATACCGATTGGCCGCCACGGTACGCGAAGTACCCGTACAACCGGTTGATCTCCGGCAGGTATTCATGCACAGTCGCATCACGCAGAAACATATCCGAGTCGGTGTCCCACTTCAGCGCTTCATACTCCGCCAGACCCTCATTGAACCAGAGAGGGAGCTGGAGCGTGATGTTGTTGGTGATGATAGATTGGATCGAGCCGCCGTAGAACATATCATTGATCACCGCGTGGACAAGCTCGTGGTGGATTACATGGCGGAACTTCTTGTAATCTCCTTCAAACGGAACGACGACGCGGTTCTTGAAGAGTTCGGTCACACCGCCGATGCCTTCCTCAAGATACTCACCGATAACATTCGTTTGCTGGAAATCGTTGTGCGAGTTGTATACAACGAAAGGCACACGGTTGACCAACTGGTAGCGGAACGACTTGCTGACCGTTGCGTATGCAGACTCCACAGCAGCCGCGGTGAATTCAGCCAGCGGTAGTCCTCCATCTGTAAAGTAGATATCGAAGTGGTCGGACTGGATGAAGTACCAGTTGAATTTCGTGTACTGGACCTTGTTTTTGCCGAATAGACCGTCCTGGGAAAAACACAGGGTGGGTACCAGCAACACCAGCCAGAGAACGAGTAGTGATCCCTTGGAAAACGGGATACGACGGCCACTCTTCATTCCACAAATCGCTTTCATAACGTCCCCTCACAAATAATAGTGTGGCACCGTGCTATGAGGAATACTAACAAACTTGTCAGGGAAAAGCAACGATTTTGACGACATGGCGCCGATCGATGCACACCTTTGATAGAAAGGTGATTCCCTGCAATCTCACAACGAGGGTATGGGTAAAGGGTTCCCGTCTAATCAACTATGGCAAAATCAATGGCGCGCTCATCGGGATCCACGGACACGACCTTCACCCGGACCTTGTCTCCGAGCCTATAGACCTTCCCGCGTGAACGCCCGCGGAGCGCGTAGTGTTTCTCATCGAACATATAGTAATCGTCGGTCAAGTCGCGTACCCGTACCAGGCCTTCGACAAGCAGGTCGTTGATCTCGACAAACAAGCCGAAGTTTGTCACTCCTGCGATGACGCCTCCGAACTCATCCCCGAGGTGGCGTTTCATGTATTCCACCTGCATTACCTTCACAGACGCGCGTTCGGCTTCGGTGGCAACCCGCTCGCGTTCCGATGCCTGACGGCAGACCTCGGGCAACCGTTTTGCAAGCATGGTTCTGCGGTGCGTAGTTACTCCACGCTCGTATTCGCTCAACAGGCGGTGGACCACGAGATCCGGATACCTGCGGATGGGCGACGTGAAATGCGTGTAGTACTTGAACCCAAGCCCGAAGTGCCCGATATTCTTCTCCGAATAAACAGCCTTGGCCATCGAACGGAGGGCAACTTCGTTGATGACGGTTTCCACTTCGGTTCCCTTCACTTTGTCCAGTAACCGCTGGAGGGCAAGTGACGTAACACCCTTCTTTATGTCGAGAGAGTAACCAAACTGTCTCACAAAGTTTGCGAGATCCTCCAGCCGCGATGGATCCGGCACATCATGGACTCTGTAAATGAACGGTTTGGCGTCCGCTTCCTTCCTCGCTCTGCCGATATGTTCCGCCACCGTCTTGTTGGCAAGCAACATGCACTCCTCCACAAGCCGGTGTGCATCAAGCCTCACCTTCTTAATAATCTGGGAAGGAAGACCCTGATCATCAAACCTGAATTTTGCCTCTCCTGTGTCGAAGTCGATGCTTCCGTGCTTGCGTCGAAGCTTGAGCAGGACCTGGGAGAGCTTGTGCAGAGGCATGATGACTTCAGCGAACTCACCCTTCTTCCGCTCGATAATCTCCTGCACTTCTTCATACGTAAACCGTCGAGCACTGTGGATAGCACTCTTCCTGATGGAATAGTCCAGAACCTCACCTTTGTCGTCCACATCTATCCACACACTGTACGTCAGCCGATCCACATCAGGGCGAAGACTGCACAGATTGTTCGAAAGACGCTCAGGAAGCATCGGCACGACTTCGTTTACCAAGTAGACGCTTGTTCCTCGACTGTAGGCTTCCTCGTCCAGCGTACTCCCCTCCCGCACATAATGGCTCACATCGGCGATGTGCACCCCCAGACGCGTAACGCCGTTATCCATCTGCTCGAAGGACAGGGCATCGTCAAAATCCTTTGCGTCCTCCGGATCGATGGTGATACAGGTGTGCTTGCGGAAGTCCACCCGTCCGTGGAGGTCGGAGCTGGAGATTGTTTCCGGCAAATTCTCCGCTCCATGCAGGACATGAGGCGGAAAGCCCATCGGCAGTCCGAAGGTCCTTGCAACACTCAAGACCTCCACGCGGGCATCACCGGACCGGCCGAGCACCTCCAGAATGGTCCCTTCGGGATTCAGTTTCTCGTCCTCCCATGGGAGGAGCTGCACAAGAACCTTGTCTCCATGCCGGGCCTTCCGAGCTTCTTCACCGGAGACGTAGATGTCTCGCGGAATACGTTTATCGTCAGGGACTACAAACGAGAAGTTCCTGCTTTGCTCCAGCCTGCCGACGACGGTAACCAGGTTTCGCTTGAGGATCTCCACCACCTCACCCTCAACGTTGTTCCCGGCCTCGCCCCGTCGCCTCGTAACCGGCCGTGCAAACGGGACCACCGCGACTGTGTCGCCATGGAGGGCCGTCTTCAGATACCTGGGCGCTATGAAGATGTCCTCTCCTCCCTCGATCGGTCGCACAAAACCGAAACCGCGCTTGGTCATCTCAAGCTGACCAATGATACTGGTCTGCCTTGCACCTTTCCTGGTTCCGTCAGATCGCTCAGACACGTAGCCGATCCGTCCATGGCTGTCGATGGAGATCCGACCGTTCCTCTTCAATTCATCCACAACAACTCGCAACTCGTCGTACTCATGTTTCGCTTTCACTTTCAGGCGCTTGGAAAGGTCCTTGAGCGTGAACCTCGAACGAGGCCGCTGCGAGAGGTGGGCGAGGATCTTCTTCTTCACGTTGGGACTGATGTCTCGGGAATGAAACCTGTGAATGCGTGCAGTGAGCTTAGAATGAAAACCGGTAGAACAGGCGCGCTGAATTGACTTCTCTATTCCTTTCGCTCCCCTGGCCGATGGCACCTACCTCGACTTTCCGTTCGACTTCGAACATGAAGTTCCTGAGGGCCGGTCTGTTGAAGATATCACCGAAGGAATACAGAACGCTGACGTTCGCGAATGGATCGGCGTTGATGATACCACCAATGCGCCAGATGCCTCTGGCAACCGCGCTGGTCACTCTGATTTCAGGTCCCTCTGCGCCGCCAGCCTGTGTCCGATAATTGAACTCAACCGCCCTGATAAATGGCGCCTCGCGACTCAGGAATTCCGTCAATGCCCCGGAAAGCAAGGACGTTGCACCCGAGACAAGCGACGACCCGACAGTGGCACCTATGTTGGACGCAACGTCGTTCTTCTGAGACTTGGTCAGCGGGAACGTGCCTGCAATAATGAACGAAATGGCGTCGGATTGCTCATCGCCTGATTTCAATCCGTTGTACGCATAATAACCGGTGCCGTCGATCGTTATGGTCATGTCGAGTTTGGGCTGATATCGAGTCCCGGTGATATTCAGGTTGACGACGACTTTCTCAGTTCTATCGGAGAGGGAATCATCGGCGATGCGCGTACCTTCATATCGAGCTTCGATATTGAGCTCCGGGTTCAACACCTCACCGGTGAACCGTATAGATCCTTCGGCGTCAAACTTCTTGTAGAAGAAATAGTGAGACCTGCTGATCGTCACCGTGCCGACCCAGTGTTGTCCATCCCCAGTAATGGAGAACCGTCCTTCCACATTGGCGACCAATTCCTCCGTCGGGGTCGTGTTGAAGATCATTCGGATCTCCGTGTCTCCTCCGGACGTCTCAATATCAAGGTCGTAGCGAATACCATCGAGAAATGACTTTGAGCGTATCGGCTCCCTTGAAGATGGCTCGGGGCCGTTGCCCGAGACGAAGTATTGTGCTATAGCATGCTGGTCATCTCCATCACTCACCTTGGTAGTGTCATCGACGAGTACGACCGGGAGCAACAGCGACCCCTGCCGCCCGCCCGCGTTCTGGGTCGGTGGGAAAACAAGGCTTGAGTTCCGGATCAGGATTGATCCCCGGAGGAGCGACCGGTCGATCGTTCCGGCGTAGTGAAGTCCCCGCTGCCCGATTTCAACGAACAGGTTGCCGTACACTGAAAGCGTCGACCTCCTCGTGGTCTCCTTCACCACCAGCAGCTGGCCGGCTGCATTGAGATCGAAATTCGTGGGCTTGAAATTATCCAGGACAAAATCTCCTGAGATCCGGACAACGCCTTCACGCCCAAGGGAATTGTCACGCCGGAGGTTGCGGACCGTCGCTTCCTGCACCCTGATTTTGTCTTTGTCGGGTTGGAACCGTCCTTCAAACGTATAAGAAATATTATTTGGCACAAAGAGAAACGAGCAACTGTCGATCGCAATAAAACCCTCATAGGTCGGGTGGTCGGCGGTGCCAAGAAGCCTCAAATCGCCACGTAGAATGCCCGTGAGCTGATTGAAAGTCGGGAGGAGCGGATCAAGAATCTCCATCCTGATTCCATCAGATTTGACGTTGAGGTCAATCTCATTGCTTGTCAGTCGATCAGGGCCCTCTCCAAGATCGAGGTCAACGGGAAGGGTGCCACGTATGCTAAGATCCGGACGGAGATTGGTTGTTTCATCAGCGCGACTGAAAATGGTTCCGTCGATGGACAATGACCGTTCACGGTACACGAAGTCGCCTTCCACACGTCCGAACGGGACCAGGTTAAACAACACATCACGGGCCCTGAGCGTGGCATTATAGGTAGGGTTCCCGAGCGTTCCCCCTGCAGTTATGTGAATGTCCGCTATTCCGGCAAACCCCTGAAGCCGGGGATCAAGTTCCTCCTTCACAAGAACGTACCTCAGAGCGTCCAACCCGATATCCGTCGCGGCAATCGATGCGCTCAGGCTGTCATCAGCAGAAACGCTGGCATTGCAAACGATGCTCTGGACGTCGCGTCGCATCACCAGGTCTTTGACCCGGATCCCCTGCGTGCTGAACGCGACAGACGCCCCCCCGTCGGATTCCCAGGCCAACTCACGGTGAACAATTTGAAGCTGGTTCAACGTGAACAGCACCTCCTCGTCCGTGACATTCGCAAGACCCTGCAGAAGAATACGCGTGTCACGGTTGAATGCGGATCTTGCAGTGTAACTGGCATACTCCTGCTGATACCGCGTTGACACCTGAACACTATCCAGTTCCGTCCTTCCAATGAGGATTTTCGAAGCATTCAGCGCAAGATGCGCCTCCAAATGTCTGAGCGGTGAAACGGGTGTCAGGTTATGAAGCGTCAGATCCGCAACGAGTCTCTGCAGAAGAACGCCCGACTCCACGTTTCCATAGAAGAAATCACTGAGGGACAGACGGCCATCCAGTGAGAGGTCACGATAGTCGCCTTTGATCGATCCCGCGAACGTGCCCGTACCGTTGAATCGGCGGTTGCCGGTGACAATCGAGATTGGTTCAAGGTCTTTGATTCTCAGAGAATACTTTGTATCAAGATGATGTTGAGAAGCGCCGAGCTTGTCTCGCAGCTCACTGAACGCAACTCGGTCGAACCCTGCCACGATTGACGGATCGAGCATCCTGAACTTCTCGCCAAGAGCAATGCGCAGGTTCTGGATCTCATACGTAATCAACGAAGCAAGATACTCGATGTCGAATGAGCCGGTGAGCGAAAGGTCGGCAATGTTCGACTCCAGTCTGAGTTCTTTGTTTGCGGGATCGTCCTGATTCAGGAAACCGCGAACGGAGCCCGACGTTATCTGGTATTCACCAAACCGGGATGGGGCAAACTCCACAGACACATCCCCATTCATGTCGCCCGTGCCAAGACCGTTACCGGACGCACGGATCTGCATGGTGAGATCACTCGTGTACGATGCGTTCCGGAAAAAATGTGCAAGATTGAGTGATGCAACATCACCTTCGATCTTAAAGGAAGGCTTCTGAACGTCACGTTGATCAAGCTCGCACACCAACGCCGCCAGGGTTGGGCCGATAAATGCGGCAATTCTTCCGCTGACCTTTCTCTCCATCGCCTGGATTTCGACCCGTGACTGGCCGACCTGTTGGCCCAGGAACTCCGAAGGGTCCACCTCAACCGTGAGACTTGTTGCCAGATTATCGATCGAGGTGCCCGCCCCGTTGATGGTCGCGGTGCCATTGAGGCGGCTGGCAAAATTTGCGTCGTTCAGGAACTTTGCAAGGTCGATGTCACGTGTCTGTAGCTCCCCTTTGTATGTGAGCCTCTTTGAACCTCCGATTGCCATAGCGATGTCGGATTGGATGCCCCCTGCACCCGTTTTCAGGTCGAATTTCGTGCGGAAGTCCAACGGCCTGCCAATGAATTCCATGTCCAGCCGCGCAGCGCCAACAGGGCTGAAGTCCGGCAAACTGAACGCTGGAAGAAGTCGCAGTGGATCTGCAGGGTTAATTCTGCTGTCCGTAAACCTGACGTTGAGATGGAGATCGCCGGGGTCGTCGAGATTTGATACCGTTCCTGTGGCGAATAACTCCGTTGAGCCAGTCCGCAGCTCCAGCTTCTTGATGGAAAGTTCGCCGAACTTGCCTCCTACCGCAAGGTCGAGCGCAACCGATCCGTTGAGGAAATCGAGCTGGTGAATGAACCTCTTGAGCTCGTTCAGGTCTACTTGCTTCGCGGCAATTGTCACATCCACGGGCGCTTCGCGGAGATGCGACAACTCAACTCCTGCCAGCAGGTCAACATCCTTCATCTCAGCGTTGATTTCCAGAGCAGAGTTGCCTGTCCTGATCACAAGATCCCTCGCACGAACTTCCTGCGGAGTGACCAGGAGATCACCCGATAACTCCCGCAGCAGGATGCTGGAGTCCGGGCTGACGAACGACATCGAAGAGATTGCCGCCCTCTTCTCGTTCCTCCGAATCACAACGGAAGTCTCAAGGTTGAATGACTTCACTGCGAATTCATGGTACTCGACGAAATAGGGATCTGATCGCTCATGGTCAGTCTCGGCAAGTGCGGCGGAGTCCACCAGCATGATATTGCCGTCTTCTATCGCCAGCTTGTTAATGAGGATTGACCACTCGAAAGGTGTCGTTGCAGTGTCATCCGGTGTGGGGCGGATCATGCGCGTGAAATTCCAAATGCCATCCAGACCACGGATCAGGGTTACGGATGGCCTGATGAGCTTCAGATTGTCCACTGTAATGGTCTTTCCGGGTATCTCAAACAGGTCGTACCGAAGATCCAGCCTTTCCGCGACGACGAGGTAGGAACCATGAACCCTGATCGAGATGTGGTCGAGCGTAAAGCCGGTAACGAGATTACCGTCTAAGTTGCCAAGGTGAACTTCAGCGAGGAGGAGGGAATCAAGACTTGAAATCACAGCGGCACGCAGTCGGTCGCGGAAGAACTGGGTTTGTGTGAACAGACCGATGAAGACCAGAAGGAGGAGGAGGATGCCCAGCGAGTAGGCGAGTATTTTCAGCAGCTTCTTCACAACCTGTCTCTCCTGCCGAGGCCCATATCAGTGCCGGCGATATGCGCGTAGCACACGATCAATGACGTTCGTCGTCGACCGTCCGCGCGAAAGGCGGATCGTCTTTACCACGCCGCCATTCTGTTCAACAACATCCTTCCCTACAATCTGGTTCATACGCCAATCGGCCCCTTTGACAAGGACATCGGGCATGACCTGCTCAATGAGGCGACGGGGGGTATCCTCCCCAAACGAGCAGACGTAATCGACGGGCGCAAGAGCCGCAAGGACCGCAGCACGGTCTGCACCAGGATTTATTGGCCGATGTTTTCCCTTGATCCGACGTATCGACGCATCGCTATTGAGACCTACAATCAGTACATCACCCAGACGTTTTGCCGCGGCCAGATAATCAACGTGACCGCGGTGGATGATATCGAATGTTCCATTAGTAAATACAACCCGCCTGCCTCTCCTCCGCAAAGCCCTGCGTATCCGGAGAAGTTCTTTAAGGCTGACGACTCTCCCCATCAGGTGCGACCATTCCTGTGGTTCGTCGAGCGGAGCGCCGCTGTCATAAGCGCGGAGGGTTGGATGGGGACAATACCCACTTCCCCCACGACGACCCCCCCGGCGTAGTTTGCCAGCATCGATGCTTCAATGACACTCGCTCCGGCGGTGAGTGCGAGCGTGAGTGTGGAGATAACGGTGTCGCCTGCCCCGGAAACATCCTGTACG
>Ga0326597_10015398_pt1 | contig 9999 bp, 10 predicted proteins | sample RVTome_12_FD_203789 | JGI IMG/M metagenome (GOLD analysis project Ga0326597, IMG submission 203789) | Soil microbial communities from uranium-contaminated site in the Upper Colorado River Basin, Wyoming, United States - RVT100D185 | ecosystem: Environmental > Terrestrial > Soil > Contaminated >...
TTCGATGCGCTGTTTTCCGCCCTGGATCAACTGGAGGCACGTCTCGACCGCTCGCGCTACCTGGTGGGAGACCGGATCACCGAGGCCGACTGGCGGTTGTTCCCGACGCTCGTGCGGTTCGACGCGGTGTACTACGGGCACTTCAAGTGCAACTTGAGGAGGCTCGGCGATTATCCGAACCTGTCAAACTACTTGCGGGACCTCTACCAGGTGCCCGGCGTCGCGGAGACGGTGAACCTGGCCCACATCAAGCGCCACTACTACTCGAGCCACCGCCACATCAATCCGACCGGCATCGTGCCCAAGGGTCCGGAGGTCGATTTCTCGGCGCCGCACGACCGCTCGCGCAAGTTCGCGCGCCCGCGGAAGGTTGAAACACATTAGCCACAGAGAACACAGAGAAAACCAGAGCTATTCAAGATCCATTTGAAACCACAGATGAACACAGATGAACACGGATAAAATCAATACAGCTCATCGTTGATTTCGGATCTTGTTTTACATCTGTGTGTATCTGTGTGTATCTGTGTGTATCTGTGGTTAAATCTTGTTCTTGATTTTTCATCTCTCTGTGTTCTCTGTGCTCTCTGTGGCTGATTGGGTCTTGAACTGAGATGAACCGCCAGCCCGCGATCTTCGTCTCCCACGGCTCGCCGACGCTGCCGCTCGAGAAAGGCGCGGCAACCGATTTCCTGCGCTCGCTCGGACCATCGCTCGGGCGGCCCGAGGCGATCCTGGTGGTTTCAGCGCACTGGGATACCGCGCGGCCGGCCGTGAGCGCGGCCGAGCATCCGGAAACGATATACGACTTCTACGGCTTTCCTCCCGAGCTCTACCGGCTGCGCTACCCCGCTCCGGGCGCGCCCGGGCTGGCAAAGCGCGCCGCCGGGCTGCTTGCGGATGCCGGCATGCAGCCGCAGGTCGACCCGCAGCGCGGCCTCGACCATGGAGCCTGGACTTCGCTCATGCTGATGTACCCCCAAGCGGATATCCCGGTGACGCAGCTCTCGATCCAGTCGCCGCTCGGCCCGGCGCATCACGTTCGCCTCGGCGAGGCGCTGCGCCCGTTGCGCGAGGAGGGCGTGCTGATATTCGCTTCGGGCGGCGCGACCCACAACCTGCGCGAGCTGCGCCACCAGCGGGGCAACCCGGAGCCGCAGCCGTGGGTCGTCGAGTTCAACGAGTGGTTGGCGGACGCCGTGCTGTCAGGCCGCCGCGACGATCTCGTCGGCTACCGGCAGATAGCGCCGCACGCGGTGCGCAATCATCCCACCGACGAGCACTTGATTCCGCTGTTCGTCGCCCTCGGCGCGGGCGGCAGCGGCGCCCGCCCGCAACGCGTGCATTCCAGCATATCGTCCGGTGTGATCAGCATGGACGCCTATCGCTTTGACTGACGATGAACGATGAACGATGAATGATGAACGGATAATCCTGACCCACGCATTGCTCCTCACTCATCACCCATCAGCCATCACCCGCGAAGCGCCTGACCGATGGAACAAGTGACGGGTCTGCTGGCGCAGTACGGCCTGGCGCTCGTGTTCGCCAACGTGCTGCTCACGCAGCTCGGCGCGCCGGTACCCGCAATACCGACGTTGATCGTCGCGGGCGCGCTGGCCCAGAGCGGCCAATTGTCCGCGGCGGGGGTGCTCGCAGTTGCGGTCGCTGCTTCCCTTGCCGGCGATCTCCCGTGGTTCGTGGCTGGCCGTGCCTACGGCCACCGCGTGCTCGGCGCGCTGTGCCGCATCGCGATCGAGCCGGATTCCTGCGTGAAGCAGACCGAGGACACCTTCGGGCGCTGGGGCGCGCCTTCGCTGCTCGTCGCCAAGTTTATCCCGGGTTTTTCGACGGTGGCGCCGCCGATCGCGGGCGCGCTTCGGCTCGCGCTCGCACCCTTTCTCGCGTATAGCGCCATTGGCGCCGCTTTGTGGGCGGGTGTCGCACTCGCCGCGGGCATGATCTTCCACGCACAGGTGGACCGGGTGCTCGCCCGGCTCGGCGACATGGGGTCGGGGGCCGCGTTGGCGGTCGGCTTGGCGCTCGGCTTCTACGTCGCGATCAAGTGGGTGGAGCGGGTGCTCTTCCTACGGTTCCTGCGTGGCGTGCGCATCTCCGTTGACGAGCTGCACGAAGTCATGCAGCAGGGGAGCCCGCCGGTGATACTCGACGTGCGGTCCGCGGCCGCGCGCAAGCTCGACCCGCGCCGCATTCCCGGCGCGATCGCGGTGGACGTCAACGCGCCGGAGCGCGCTCTTGCGTCGGTGGCGGCCGAGCGGGAGATCGTCGTCTACTGCACGTGACCCAACGAAGCGAGCGCGGCGCGTGTCGCCCGCCTGCTGATGGACAAGGGGTTCCGCAAGGTGCGCCCGCTCGCGGGCGGACTCGAGGCGTGGCTCGACTCCGGCAAGCCGCACGAGCTGTAATGCGGTGAGGGCGGCACGCCGGCCTCGAGCGCGCGGGGCGTGCCAGTGGATTATCTGGTAGAGTCCGCTCCGAAAATTCGATCGAACGTCAACCTGGCGAGGGAGCCCATATGCAAGACCGGAAGGCTATAACGAGTGTCCCCATCCACGATCTGCTCGCGCGCCGCTGGAGCCCGCGCGCATTCGACCCGAAACGGCCAGTATCGCGCGAGCTACTGAAAGTGCTGCTCGAGGCAGGGCGCTGGGCGCCGTCCTGCAACGGCGACGAGCCGTGGCGCTATCTCATCTGGGACCGGGGCCGCGATCCCCAGGGCTGGCAGAAGGCCTACGACTGCCTGAACGAGAACAACAAGAAATGGGTCAAGAACGTGCCCCTGCTGATGCTGTCCTGCGCAGGCAGCACGTTCGAGGCCACGGGGAAGCCCAACCGCTGGACGCAGCACGATACCGGCGCGGCCAGCGTTTCGATGGCGCTGCAGGCAGTCGCACTGGGACTGATTGTGCACCAGATGGGCGGCTGGGATGTCGAGAAGGCGCGCGCCGCGTTCGCGATTCCCCCCGAATACACGCCGATGGCGATGATCGCGGTCGGCTATCAGACCGGCCCGGAGATTCTGGACGAGGAGACGAAGGCCAAGGAGCTGCGGCCGCGCGCGCGCAAGCCGATCGCCGAGCGGTTCTACGAGGGGGGATGGGGCAGGGGCTTCGCCGCCTGACTTGAACGATGAACGCGGAACGATGAACGCGGAACTCGAGTACTGTTAGCTCGGGTTTTGTTCATCATTCATCGTTCATCATTCATCGTTTGAGGCGCCGCCGATGTTCGAGGCTTTCGTCCACGCGATTTTCTGGCCGTTCTTCCTCGGCGGGCTGGTGGGCCTCATGTCCATCAGCAATCCGCTGTCGAAGATCCCGCTGTTCGTTTCCCTGACCGGGGAGATGTCGGAACGCGAGCGCCGGGTTACGGCGCGCAAAGCGTGCCTCTACGGCTTCGCCATATTGACCTTCACGTTGTTCTTCGGGGTGTTCATCCTGGAAGCTTTCGGCATTTCGTTCGGCGCGCTGCGCATCGCGGGCGGCCTCACCATCGCGCTGCTCGGCTACCGCATGCTGTTCGGCTACGGCTACGTCGGACTCACGTCGCACGGAGGCAAGCGCAACATCGCCGTATTCCCTCTGGCGCTGCCGGCGATCAGCGGACCGGGCGCGATCGCGGTGGTGATCGGCATCTCGACCGAGATTGCCGAACTGAAGACGGCGGTGAACCAGGTGGTTGCCTACGCGGGGGCCGTCGCGAGCATCCTCATCACCTGCATCCTGATCTGGCTCACGCTCCGGTCGGCGCGCTTCGTTTCGAAGGTGACCGGCCCCGACGCGATGGAGGCGACGACCCGCCTGATGGGCTTCCTGCTGGTGTGCATCGGCGTGCAGTTCGTCGCCTCCGGCGTGCGCAGCTTCATCGCCGGCCAGTAGCCGGCGAGCACGCGGGCGGCGTTAGCGCAGGTTTGCCCCGGCGGTGGTGCCCAGGGCGACTGCATCCGGGACGGCCTCGTTCAGAAAGTTGAACTCGAGCTTAGTGCCGACCGGGTCGTAGAGGAAGACCTGGTAGCCGGCGTTCTCGATGTTCTGCTCTTCGAACTCGATGCCAAGCTTCTTCAGGCGCTTGCGGAAACCCGCCGCGCCGGAGGCCTTGAACGCGATGTGGTCCACGCTGCCGCTGTGCTTGTCCTTGACGATCGAGCCTTCCGGAAAGCGCGCCCCGACGTGGATGATGGGATCGTCGCCGTCGTAGAGCCAGAGGCCCCCGAACTTGAAATTGGGCCGGAAGCCTGCCTTCAGGCCGAGCACATTGCCGTAGAACTTCTCGATCGCGGGCAGGTCGCTTTTCGAGCAGCGGATGTTCAAATGCAGGAAGCCCTGGAATTTCATGGTTGACTCTCCTTGGCGCGGGACGCCGGAACGCCGGGTGTCCAAAATCGTAGCACAACAGTCGCCCGAAACAACCCGTGAGGGTCCGCAAGCCGGACCGCCGGGTGCGGCCGGGTGCGTTATTGAGCCCGCTTGTTATCGCCCGTCGAACGGACGCAATGCCGCGGCATACAATCGACGGGGCCGCACGGCCCGGCTGATTGTTTTTGCGCCGGCGGTGGCGCAGCATATGCCTCGCATTCCAGCGTGAGGAGGGTCGTATGCAAGCTTTGTGCAACGTGGCCAAGGCCTACGGACCGGTTATCGGGCGGATCCTGATCACGGCAATTTTCTTCGTCGCGGGATATCAAAAGATCATCGCGTTCTCGGAGGTGGCGGGCATGATGGCAAACATGGGTATGCCGTTACCGGAGCTGCTGCTGGTAGGGGCGATCCTGTTCGAGCTCGGCGGCGGTCTCATGGTGCTGCTTGGGTGGCACGCACGCTGGGGCGCGTTGCTGCTCGCCATCTTCACCATCCCGTCCACGCTCATCTTCCACAACTTCTGGGCAGTCGACGCCGCGCAGTACCAGAATCGGTTCAATCATTTCATGAAGAACGTGGCCATCCTTGGCGCGCTCGCCTACATCATGGCTATGGGCTCCGGGCCGTTCAGCCTCAAAAGCGAACAGCATAATTAGCCGCCAAGACGCCAAGGCCGCCAAGTAATGTTAAATCCGGACGCAATGCGCCGATTTAACTCCGCGTGTTCGAACGGACGAACCCTCGCCGTTCAACACGCGGTTTCACGAACAAGTCATTGGTCACGGGGGTTGGGTCGATTCACGATTCACGATTCACGACTCACGGTCCTTTCGAACCGCCAAGAACGCCAAGCGAAGCAGGCACGAGAATTGGGGCCCTTTCGGTGAATGGCAAGGCACCGCGCCTCGCGCGGCGGATGGCGGAGATCGAGCCGTTCCACGTGATGGCGCTGCTGGCGCGGGCGCGCGAGCTGGAGGCACAGGGACGCTCCATCATCCACATGGAGATCGGCGAGCCGGACTTTCCGACGCCGGAGCCGGTCATCCGCGCAGGGGTAAGGGCGCTGGAAAGGGGCGAGCTCTTCTACACCCCCACGCCCGGCCTGCCGCAGCTGCGGGAGGCGATCGCCGGCTACTACCGCTCGCGCTACGGCGTCGCGGTATCCGCTTCGCGCATCCTCGTCACCACCGGCGCCTCGGCAGCGCTGATGCTCGCCTGCGCGGCGCTGATCGACCCGGGCGACGAGGTGCTGCTCGCCGACCCCGGTTATCCCGCCAACCGCCACTTCGTGCGCGTGGTCGAGGGCGCGCCGTGCGCGGTGCCGGTGAACGCGGCGAGCGGCTACCAGCTTGCTCCGGCGCACCTCGAACGGCACTGGGGACCGCGCACCGTGGCGGCGCTGGTCGCGTCACCCTCGAACCCCACCGGCACGCTGATCTCGACGGAACGGCTTGCCGCAATGGCGGGGATCGCGCGCGCCAAAGGCGGCACGCTGATCGTAGACGAGATCTACCACGGCCTCGTTTACGAGGGCGAATACACCACCGCGGCCGCGTTCGCGGACGACGTGTTCGTCATCAACAGCTTCTCCAAGTACTTCAACATGACCGGCTGGCGGATCGGCTGGATGGTGGTGCCGGAGGCTTACGCACCCGAGATCGACAAGCTGGCGCAGAATCTCTACCTCGCTGCGCCGACGCCGGCGCAGCATGCGGCGCTCGCGGCGTTCGAGCCGGAGACGCTCGCGATACTGGAGAGGCGCAGGCAGGAATTCCAGACGCGGCGCGATTACCTGGTGCCGGCGCTGCGCGCCCTCGGCTTCGACATCCCGGTGATGCCGCAGGGGGCGTTCTACATCTACGCCGGCTGCGGCAGGCTGACGAAAGACAGTTTCGGCTTCACGCGCGAGCTGCTGGAACGGGGGGGAGTGGCGATCACGCCGGGGATAGACTTCGGCGCGAACGCGCCGGAGCGGCATGTGCGCTTCTCCTACGCCAACTCGATCGAGCGGCTGCAGGAGGGCGTCTCCCGCATCGCAGAATTCCTGCGAAAATCTTGAACCGCCAAGAAAGACAGGACAAGAATCGAACCGCCAAGGTCGCCAAGAACGCCAAGAAAAACAAGAACAATAATTGAACCGCCAAGACGCCAAGAGAACCAAGAAGAATCGAGCCGCAGATGAACGCAGATGAACGCAGATAAACATGGATAAGATCAAGAACAAGTCGACTTACGACCCACTGTGTTTTTGAGCCATAATGGAAAAGTTACACTGACCCTATTTATTTCCCATTCTTGTTTCTCTTGGCGTCTTGGCGGTTAAATATTGAATTTGGTTTTCTCCGTGTCCTCTGTGTCCTCCGTGGTTGAGCTTTATGCATGAAACCACGCTGATAGTGATTCGTCACGGCGAGACCGCGTGGAACCGCGAGAAGCGCATGCAGGGCACCACCGACACGGTGCTCTCGGACGTGGGCCGCGAGCAGGCGCAGGCGTTGGGCCGGCGGCTGGCGGGGCACGCCTTTGCCGCGCTCTACAGCAGCGATCTTTCCCGCGCGCGGGACACGGCGCGAGCCATCGCCGAGCACACGGGCCGCGAGGTCGTGGCGGACCCGCGGCTGCAGGAGCGCCGGTTCGGCATCTTCGAGGGGCTCACGGTCGAGGAAATCGTTGCGCGCTACCCCGAAGAGCACGCCCGCTTCGCGAGCCGCGACCCGGACTACGCGGTCCCGGGGGGCGAGAGCGCGCGCGGCTTCACGCGGCGTTGCATCGGGTGCCTCGCCGAGATCGCCGGCCGGCACCACGGCGCCGAGGTGGTGGTCGTCACCCATGGGCTGGTGCTCGACTCGCTCTACCGTGCCGCGCACGGCCTCGACCACGGCGCGCGGCGGCCGGTTCCCCTCATCAATGCCAGCATGAATTTCTTCGGCTATGACGGCAGCGCCTGGCGGCTCGAACTGTGGGGCGATATCAGCCATCTCGCCGCGGACCAGGTGACGGTGTATCGCGGCAGTGCCGGATGACGACGGAGGCCGTCATCCTGGTGCACGGCCTGTGGGTCCACGGCATCACGATGGAGCTGATGCGGCGGCGCGTGGCGCGCTGCGGCTACCGCGCGCTCGCCTACTCCTATCCCTCGATGCGGCTCACGCTCGCGGAAAACGCGGAGCGCTTCGGGCGCTTCTGCCGCGACATCCCCGCGCCGCGGCTGCATTTGGTCGGCCACAGCCTGGGAGGGCTGATCATCCTGCGCATGCTGGAGCGCACGCCGGGACTTCAACCGGGGCGCGTCGTGCTGGCCGGCGCGCCCGTGGCCGGCAGCCTGGCGGCGCGGCGGCTGGCGCGGCTGCCTGGCGGACGCGCGGCGCTCGGCCGCAGCGCGCCGGAGTGGCATGAGTCCGCGCACCCTGTGTCCGACACCGGCCGGGAAATCGGCGTCATCGCCGGCCGCCTGCCGCTCGGTATGGGCCGCGTCATCGCGCCGGAGCTGCCCGCGCCAAGCGACGGCGTGGTGAGCGTCGCGGAGACGCGGCTGCCAGCGATGCGCGACCACATCGTGCTCAACGTCAGCCACTCCGGAATGCTGATATCGCGCGCGGTTGCCCGGCAGATCTGCGCGTTTCTGCGCGACGGCGCCTTTGTCCACCAATGAACCGCCAAGACGCCAAGAAGAACAATAATGAAACCACAGATGAACAAAGATGGACACAGCTAAGTCGAAAGTAACAATCACGACTCACGGATTTTCGGGTCGAATCACGACATCCCCTCCTGCCGGAGGGCGAGCCGGGGTTTCGAGGAGCATGTCTCCGAGCCGGCGAGCGACCAACTCGATGCAGCGAGTTGGGACGGGAGGGGTGGCGCGTAGCGCCGGGGTGGTGGGAGACGAATCACGATTCACGCAGTCCCGGCGTGGCCGCTGGCCACATCTCCTCGTGGCAGCACTGCTGCCGCTCATCAGCAGCTGCGCGAATGTCAGCTATTACTTCCAGTCGGTGACCGGGCAGTTCGACGTCTGGCGGCGGGAGCGGCCGATCGAGGACGTGATTGCCGATCCGGCGACGGCGCAGGCGCTCAAGGACAGGCTCGGGCGGGTGCTGGAAATCCGGGCGTTCGCGAGCCGCGAGCTGGGGCTCCCCGACAACGCCAGCTACCGCCGCTACGCCGACCTCGGGCGCCCGTTCGTGGTGTGGAACGTGTTCGCGGCGCCGGAGTTCTCGGTGCAACCCCTTCAATCGTGCTTCCTGTTCGCAGGTTGCGTGAGCTACCGCGGCTACTTCGCCAGGGAAGATGCGGAACGGTTTTCGACGGGACTCGCGGAGCAGGGGCACGACATCTATATCGGCGGCGTGCCTGCTTATTCGACGCTGGGCTGGTTCGCCGATCCCGTGCTCAACACTTTCATCCATTACCCGGAAGCTGAGATCGCGCGCGTGATCTTCCACGAGCTGGCGCACCAGGTCGCCTACGTGCGCGACGACACCGTGTTCAACGAGTCCTTCGCGGTGGCGGTGGAGCAGGAAGGCGTGCGACGCTGGCTGGCGCGCGGCGGGGACGCGAAGCAGCGGGAGCAGTTCGAGCGAGGCCGGCGCGCCCGCGCGGAATTTGCGAGCCTGGTACAGAAGCACCGCGAGCGGCTCGATGCGCTCTACCGCAGCCGGCTCGCGCCGGACGCGATGCGCGGTCGCAAGCGAGAGATCCTCGCCGAGCTCGAAGCCGAGTATGGATCGCTCAAGTCGCAATGGGGCGGATACTCCGGCCATGACCGCTGGTTCGCCAGCAAACCCAACAACGCGCAGCTCGCGTCGGTCGTGGCCTACTCGCAGCTGGTGACGGTGTTCGAGACGCTGCTCGCGCGCGAGGGCGGCGATCTTTCAGGCTTCTACGCCGCCGTGAAATCGCTTGCCGCTTTGCCGAAAGACGAGCGGGATGTCCGGCTCGGTGACCTGTTGCCGGCTGGCGACAATTGGCTGATGAGGCGTGACTGATTCAGCGGCGGCGCGGGTGATATAATTTTCGCGTTTTCTCCGGAGGCAACGATCATGAGATTGACCAGCAGATCCTTCGCCCATGACAAGAAGATCCCGGCCCAATTCGCGTTTTGCGCGCCCGGCCCCAAGTCGCATGCGACGCTCTCGAAGAACCTCAATCCGCACCTGCAATGGCAGGACGTACCGACGAACGCGAAGTCGCTCTCGCTGATCTGCCATGACCCCGATGTGCCGAGCAAGCCCGACGACGTGAACAAGGAGGGCCGCACGATTTCGGCGCAGCTGCCGCGCGTGGATTTCTTCCATTGGGTGCTGGTCGACCTGCCGGCGACGACGCTGCAGATCAGGGAGGGCGAGTTCTCGAGCGGGGTGAAGCCGCGCGGCAAGCCCGGGCCGGAAAGCCTGCATGGCACGCGCCAGGGCCTGAACGACTACACCGCGTGGTTCGCATCGGACAAGGAGATGGCGGGCAACTACTTCGGCTACGACGGGCCGTGCCCGCCGTGGAACGACACCATTCCCCACCATTATGTATTCACCCTCTACGCGCTCGATGTCGCCCGCTGCCCCGTGGCCGGCGCCTTCAAGGGCCCGGAAGTGCTGGCGGCGATCCGCGGCCATGTCATCGC
>Ga0326597_10015399_pt1 | contig 9999 bp, 6 predicted proteins | sample RVTome_12_FD_203789 | JGI IMG/M metagenome (GOLD analysis project Ga0326597, IMG submission 203789) | Soil microbial communities from uranium-contaminated site in the Upper Colorado River Basin, Wyoming, United States - RVT100D185 | ecosystem: Environmental > Terrestrial > Soil > Contaminated >...
CCAGGTACTCGAACAGCCAGAACGAGGGGAGGGCGAACCAGCCGATGCGGCCGTACTTCCTCCGTAACAGCATCGACCGGTGATAGTGGAGAGACTCCCGGAGCCCCCGATACCAGCGCCCTCGCTGTTTCCGGAGCGACTCCAGGGTCTCCGGAACCTCGGTCCAGGCCACCGGGTGGGGGAGGAAGGCGATGCGCCGGTCGTGCAGCTTGTCCCGTACGAAGCGGTGCAGGCGGACCACGATCTCCATGTCCTCGCAAACAGTGCCCATGCGCCGGCCGACGTACTCCTCCATGATGCGATGGCGAACGAACGGTGTCAGATACCCGCCGGCGCGGATCACGGTCTCCTTCTCGAACACGGCAAAGACCCCGCTCAAGATCAGAATGGAATCCATCCGATCGAGTCCGGTCCGGCCGGTGGTGAAGGAGCGAAGGTATTCGACCATCTGGAATCGGGCCAGCGATCGGGCCGGCAGCCCGACGCTCACCACCCGGCTGTGGCGGATGGTGCAGCCGTTCGCGATGGCGACCTGGCCCCCGACGGCGACCACCCGCGAGTCCTCTTGGAGCACCCGCATCAATTCTTTGAGCGCCCGCTGATCCAGGATGGAGTCGGCGTCCAGCGATACGAAGTAGGGCGCGGCCGAGGCGTTGATGCCGGCGTTGAGGGCGTCGGCCTTGCCGCCGTTGTCCTTGTCGATGACGATGATCCGCATCACTCCCGCCGGCATCGGGATGGTGGACTCATACATCCCCCGCACCCGGGCAGTCGCGACCGCCTCCCGGTAGGGAAGGTCGGTGCGACGCAGACGGAACGCTTCCGTCAACCGCTGGAGGGTCTGGTCACTCGAGCCGTCGTTCACGACGACGATCTCGAACCGGGGGTAGTCGCAGTAGACCAGGTTGGTGATGCTGTCGACGATGCTCACCTCTTCATTGAAGGCCGGCACGATCATGGTCAGCGGCTTGGTGAGGTCGCCCTGGTCGATGAGATCGAGATCCTCGACGAAATGCCCCGCCACCCGTCGCCGCACCTGGCTGGCCGAGAGCCCGATGAGCACCAGGGTGTACGAGTTGTAGAGCAGGAAGTAGATGAGAAAGAGTGGCTGCGCCACCAGGGCGATAGTGATCAGCGACTGCACCACCGCGCCCGTCACCCGGCACCTCCCTCCGCCGCCGGCGGCCGGACCAGCTCCAGCGCTCCGGTCACCCGGTGGCGAATGGCGGGGACCGGATCGGTCCGGGCCACCTCGCGGGCCACAGCGTCATCCACCCAGGCGAGGGCAAGGGCGGCGGCGAGCCTGCGCTCCTCCTCGGGCGCCGTCCGGGCCAGCTGCCGGAGACCCGGCAGGTCGGCTGCCTGGCGAATCGCGACGGCCGCTGCCTCCGGCCTCACGTCGGGGGGGAGCGACGCCGGGGTGCCCTGGAGCAATCGCGCGGCATAGGCCGCGGCGCGTACCGCCGGGTCGGCGTCCTCCGCCAGGCGGTCCAGCGCGGCTCGCCCGGCTGGTCCGGACTCGGGCGACCGGCCGCAGGCGACGGCCACCTCCCGGCGAATCTCGGCCTCGGGATCCTCGGCCATGTGTGCCAGGAGATCCCAACGAGCCGCCGCGCGGCCCGCGGCGACGGCCACCCGCCGCACCGCGATCACCGGATCGAGGGTCATGCCTTCGAGGACCGCGCGAGCAACTATCTCGGGTCGATGCTCCCCCAGCAGCGCGACCGCCTCCCGCACCTCGGGCAAGGCGCTTCGGGCGACGATGGGGAGCAGTCGAGGGAGATCGGGGTGGTGGAGATAGCGCGCGACTCGCGCAATGAGGAGCGCCTCTGCTCCGTCCGGTGATGCTTTGAGCGCCAGCTCCATGAACGTGGGGAAAGCGCTCTCGACCAGCTCGGCGGCGGCCGCCAGAACCGCCGGATCGTCGTCCGGCCGGAGGGCTCGCAGCAGAACCGGCAGGCCCTGCTCCGGGTCCACCTTCGCGAACAGAGCCACTGCCGCGCGACGCACCAGGATGGCGGGATCGCCGAGGGCGCGCCGGGCGACCTCAAGCAGCTCCGTGCTCTCGAGCAGCCCCCCGACGCCGGTGAGGGCCGCGGCGCGCACTTCCGGGCTGGGATCGCTCCGGACGACGCGCAGGAGCGCGGCACGGCTCGGCACCCCTTGGAAGGCACGGAGCCCGCTGATGAGACGCATACGCTCACCGGGGTCCAGAAGACCATGCATGCCCTGGGCGAGAACCGTCCCTGCCACCTCAGGCCCTGCGGTGCCCAGGGCGCGGAGCTCGAGCCGGCGAGCGGGCGACAGCTTGCGGGCCAGGAGCCGGTAGGCGGCGTCCGACTTGAGCTGAGCCAGCAAGTGATCCCGGACCGCGGCCCCGTCTCCCATCTCCAGCACTCGGGCTACGATGCTCTCCTGCTGGTACATGCCCAGCGCCAGGGCAGCCGCGGCGCGCACGGCAACCGGGTGCTCCTGGTGGCAGATCGTGAGCAGGGCCGCTTCACCCCCCCCGAGGCGAAGCCAGCCGGAGGCGAGGGCCGCCCGTTCGCGCACCCGAGGCGCGGGATCGCCCTGCAGCATCCGCAGAATGTCCCCACCATGAGCTTCCAGCTGGAGTCTCGCACCGGCGTCCACCGCGGCGGCGCGAACGGTCTCGCTGGGGTCGTGGAGCCCGGCCACGATCGCCTCGGCCGCCTCCGGGCCGCCCTGTCGTCCCAAGGCCTCCACCGTAGCCGACCGAACTGCCGGTTCGGGATTCTCCGCCAGGTGGCAGAGGGCCCGGGCAGCGGCCGGAGCCGATCGCCGGCTCAGGATCCGAATCGCTCCCAGCAAGCCGGCTTCGTCCCGGGAGCGCACCAGGGAGTCCAACAGGCCGGTGACGGCCTTGAGATCGATCTGGGACGTGGCCTCGATGATCGCGTCGCGCAATTCGGGAGTGGCACCGTCGAATCGGCGGGCCAGCGCCCGCACCGCGCTGGGATCGCCCAGCTTGCCGAGCGCGACGGCGGCGGCCCGCTGCACCGGCGGGGCGGCGTCGCCCAGCAGGCCCGCCAGGCCTGTCGCCATGGTCGTGAGGCCGGCCTCCGCGGCCCCCAGAGCTGCGGCGGCCCTGACCGCGATGTCACCATCCTCGATCAGCCGCTGGAAATCGGGCTGCGCGGCAGCGGTCCCCAAGCGGCCGAGCGCTGTCGCCGCCGCCACCCGCACGGCGGGCTCCGGATCGCTGGTGCAATCCCGAAGTCGGCCGATAGTCTCCGGATTGCCGGCCTTCGCCAGGAGATCGATCGCGGAGGCGCGCACCCCGGGATCCGGGTCAGCAAGTCCCTCCAGCGCGGCCGGGGCCGCCGCCTTCGCCTCCAGGTCGCCTAACGCATCGAAGGCCGACGCGCGCACGATGGCATCGGGATCCTGCCGGGCCAGCTCGACCAACCGGGGGGCGATGTCCCGGCGCTGGGCTCGGCGAATGGCACCGACCACGGCGGCACGCACTGCCGCGGCGGGATGGCGGAGGAGGTCGGCGAGCAGCTCGTAGGCGCCGGCGGTGGCGAACTTCGCCAGCGTATCCATGGTTTCGAACACGCCTTCGCCGCGTTGGATCATGCGGACCAGCCTGGCCGGCACCTCGAGCCGCTCCAGGGCCACGGCGGCGCGGGACCGGATCTCCGGATCGGGGTCGTCGAGAGCCACCAGCAAGGGGCCTTCGGCCACGCTGCCGATCTGCCCCAGCGCTTCGACGCTGCGCATCCGCACCCACCACGCCTGGTCACCAAGGGCTCGGACCAGGCGATCGATCACCTCGGGCTCGTGGAACTGGCCCAGGGTTGCCGCGATCCGGGTCCTCACGAACGGAGCCGGATCGGTCAAGAGGTGGTCGAGCAGGTAGCTGATCGCGCGGCGATCCCCCAGGCGGCCGAGCGCGGTGGCGGACTTGGCGCGAACTTCGTCCTCGGGATCGCTCAGCCCGGCGACCAGCACCGCGAACGCGCGTTGGGCCTGGACTTCCCCGAGCACGTTCGCCGCCCAGGCGCGGGCCGGGTGGGGAGCGGATTGGCCGAGAAACGAGATCAGCGGATCCACCACCAGGTCGCCGTGGCGGGAAAGGATGTCGGCGATGCGTGGAGCGAGCCACACCTCGGAGGTTTGGAGGGCACGAATGAGAGGCTCGACCGCACGGGGGTCGGCGATGCGCGCCAGGGCCCGGAGCGCGATCTCGCGGACGTCACCGTCCTCGACGCGGGTGGCTCGCACCGTCTCCAGCAGGGCCGGCACCGCCTTGGCGTTGCCCACGCGCCCGAGCAGCTCCGCGGCAAAGGCCCGCTCCCGCCACTTTCGGGCATTCCGAAGCTTGGTTACGTACTTGTCGACCAGCCCCAGCCGGTCGTAGACGTCGAGGAGCCAGGCCGGGCGGGTGGAGGTGCCGCGGGCCTGTTCCTCGAGGACGGCTTCGAGGGCCTCGAGATCCAGCAGGGTGCCCATGCGGTGAATCTCCGGCTCCAGCAGCCGGCGATCCCGGGTCGCCAAGGTGGCAACCAGTGTCCGATACATGCCCTTTCGCCGGGCCAGTCTCCGCTCGACCCGGGTCAGCCAGCTCGAATAGCCGAACCAGGCGATGATCGCGACGAGGCCGGTGCTCAGCATGGCCGCGGCGAAGATCAGGATGATCGTGAAAGCGGTCATGGCACCGGGTCAACCCTGCGCATCGTCGAGAAAGACGAGCGCTTGCCGGCGGGAAACCACGGAGTCAAGCGCCTGATGAACCACCGGATCAATCGCGGTTCCGACGAGGTCACCCATGCGCTCCACGGCCACCGCCGGCGGCATCCGCTCCTGGTAGGGCCGCGCGGTTGTGAGGGCATCATAGATTTCGACGGCGCCGATGATCCGCGCCCCAAGGGGGATGGCCTCGGCCGCGAGGCGGTCCGGATAGCCGAAACCGTCCCAGCGCTCATGGTGGCTGCGCACCAGAGTGATGACCTGCTGGAGATGAACCAGTGGGGCGAGGATCTGGGTGCCGACCAGCACGTGCTGCTTCACGTGTTCGTACTCTTCGTCGGTGAGCGGCCCCTGCTTGTTGAGGATCTCCTCCCGGATGCCGATCGTGCCGATGTCGTGGAGGCGGCCAGCGGTGCGAATCGCCTCCACCTCATCATCCCCGCACCCGATCTCCGCCGCCACCAGGGCCGAGAGGTCGGCGATGCGGGTGGAGTGCCCGCGCAGGTAGGGGTCTTTGGCCTCCAGCGCGTTCACCAGCGCCTCGAGCGTGGCCACTGAAATCCGCTCCTGGGTGGTTTGGTCCAGCTGTTGCCCGGCCATCCGCAAAGCCGCCTCCTCCTTGAGCCCCGGGTTGATGGGCCGGCTTTCAAGCAGAGTCCTCCGCCGCCGGAGTGCGTGGCCGATTGCGCGGTCGAGGTGGGCGAGGTCGATCGGCTTGATGAGATAGTCATAGGCCCCGCGCTGCATACAGAGCGCCGCGCTGGTCGCGTCGTTGACCGCCGTGAGCATGAGCAAGGCGATCGTGGGCTCGAGCTCCAGGACCTCGGGGACGAGATCGATCCCGTTCTTGCCCGGCAGGTTCACGTCGAGCAGCATGCCCACCGTCTTCTGCCGCCGCAGAACGGCAAGGGCCTCTTCGCCGGTGGACGCGGTGGTCACCTCATATCCCTGCCTGACCAGGAATCTCCGGATAGCGTTGCGGATCGTCTCCTCGTCGTCGACGACCAGCAGGGTCACTGGGCCATCCGTGTGAGGCACGCCGGTGCTCCACCAGGCCGGCGGTGGGGTGGGCAGCCGCGGGCCTGTACGCCTCAGGTGAGGCGGAAGAAGTCTTCTTTCAACCTGTGGGGAGCCTGCTGGCGGGCCAGAGGATGGTCAGTCACCCCACGAACTCGACCGCAACCCTCTCCGGGATCAGCCCTGCCTGGTGGCCCCGGTCGAGCAATTTCTGCACCGCCTCCCGGCCGCGGGCTCCATAGTCCACCGTCCAATGGTTGACATACATGCCCACGAAAGTGTCGGTCAACTCGTCCCCCATCCCCCGATTGTATTGCCTGGCATGCGCCAGGGCCGGGGCTCGGTGGTCGAGAGCATACACGATGCTGGCTCGCAAGTCTTTGTCGATCTTAGCGATAAGCTCAGGCCCGAGATCCCGGCGCACCACATTGCCACCCAAGGGGAGGGGCAGGCCGGTTTCCTCCAGCCACCAGGCGCCGAGGTCGGTCCAGAGCTGGAGGCCGGAATCGGCGAAGGTCAACTGCCCTTCATGGATGAGCAGCCCCAGGTCGACCCGACCCTGATGGACGGCCTCCTCAATCAAGTCAAACGGCACTACAACGGGCACGAAATCGGGCTGGTAGAGCTTGAGGGCCAGGAACGCGGTGGTGAGCAGGCCGGGAACCGCGATTCGGCGGCCCCTGAGCGACTCGCGGGGCTCGACCGGCCGAGGCGAGGTCGACACCAGACGGGGGCCATAACCGTCACCCATGGACGACCCCGACCCCAGCAAGGCGTAGTCCCGCCAGAGGTAGGCGTAGGCGTGAATCGACACCGCGGTCACCTCCAGCTCGGCTCGTCGCGCGCGTTGGTTCAGCGACTCGATGTCGGAAAGCTCGTGGACGTATCGCCGGTCGCCGGTGTCCACCTTCCCCTCCGCGAGGGCATAGAACATGAACGCGTCGTCGGAGTCGGGGCTGTGAGCCACCCGAATGGTTCGCGGCATGCGCGTCAACGGCTTTCCGCCCGTTGTTTGAACTCGTCGACCATCTGCCGATGCTCCTGATACTCCACCCGGTTGGCTGCCATCTCCGCGTCGTAGTGCCCGAGAAAGTCGCGGGCGGCCTGAGCCCGGCCGGCGGCATCGTTCCGGCTCTCGGCAGCCGATCCCCGGATGATGTAGCCGAAGAGGTGGCCGGGCGACTCGGTCAGGATCGTGTCCGCCAGGGCCTGGGCGCCTGGAAAATCTCCGATCTCCAGCCGGAGTACGGCGGCATGGTACCGCGCGTCGATGTCGACGGCGTCGAGCTGCTGGTACGCGCCGATGGCCATGGGGATGAATCGCTCGACTTCCAGGGTATCGCCCCGCTCGGCCGCGGTCATGACCCGGTTGAAGAGACGATCAAAGCGCTCCCGAGGCGTCAACTGACTGATATCCGGGGCCGGCCCGGCGGAACTCCCGATCCCGCCCGCACCCGGGTTGGCCATGTCCGGGGCGACCGGCGCCGAGGCCTCGCCGGTGACCTTATACCCTATGGCGCCGACCAGGACCACGCACATCGCCGCCGCGAATACCCAGGCCGACCGTTCCCGGGCGGGCCCTATCGCTCCCCCGGCGGCAGGGGTGCCGCAACGGTGGCAGAACCGGGCTTGGGGAGACAGATCGGCCTGGCAGCGTCCGCACTTCGCGGGGCCCAGCCGGGCCCCGCACGAGCTGCAGAAGCTCCCGGATGCCTCGGTGCCGCAGGCCGGACAGGTGGGTGAGGCAGTCATGTGGGCTCGAACGTAACCGGTCCGCAGCACGGGGTAAACCGGTCAGGTTCCGCCGGGACCCTTACCCGAACCCGGTCGAGCAATTTTCTTTCTCCTGATCCCGGCCGGGGACGGGTGCGAACCGGCCCCACCGTCCTTGCTACCCTTGATGGGACATCCGCTCCATGGCAGCTCCCAAGCACCGTTTGGCTGGCGCCGATCGGCCGAGCCTCGAGGGTTTCCCGGCCGACCTCGCCGGGGCCCGCAAGGAGGACGTGCTCGAGCTCACGGCTCGCTTCGGCGTCGACTTCATCCGGCTCCAATTCACCGACATCCTCGGCATCAACAAGAACGTCGAAGTGCCGCGTAGTCAGTTCCCCAAGGCGCTCGACGGTGAGATCATGTTTGACGGGTCGTCGATCGAGGGGTTCGTGCGCATCGAAGAATCCGACATGCTGCTCAAGCCCGACCTGACCACTTTCCGGATCCTCCCCTACGATGATGAGGGCGGCCGGATCGCCCGCCTGCTGTGCGACATCTATACGCCCGACGAGCAGCCCTTCGCCGGCTGCCCGCGGCTGACCCTCAAGCGCCAGCTCGATCGCGCCGGGAAGCTGGGGTTTTCGATGATGGCCGGCTGCGAGGCCGAGTTCTTCCTCTTCGAGCAATCGCCGGAAGGGTGGCCGACCACCGTCACTCACGACTCCGCGGCCTATTTCGACCTGGGCCCGGTGGACAAGGGCGAGGAAATCCGGCGGGTCATCATCGAGCAGCTAGTGGAGATGGGATTCGAGGTGGAGGCCGCGCATCACGAGGTGGCGACCGGACAGCATGAGATCGATTTCCGGTATGCCGACGCGCTCGCCACGGCCGACAATCTGGCCACGTTCAAGTTCGTCGTCCGGAACGTGGCCAACCGGCACGGATTCCTGGCGTCGTTCATGCCAAAGCCGATCGAAGGCGTCAATGGCAGCGGGATGCACACCCACCAGTCGCTCTTCCGGGGCAAGCAAAACGCGTTCTTCGACCCCAAGGCGAAGTTCCAGCTTTCCAGCACGGCGCTGGGCTACGTCGAGGGGCTCCTGCAGCACGCCCGCGGGTTCTGCGCCATCACCAATCCGCTCATCAACAGCTACAAGCGCCTGGTGCCCGGGTATGAGGCGCCGGTGAACGTGGCGTGGTCGATGCGGAACCGCTCGCCGCTGATCCGCATTCCCGATCGACGCGGTCTGGGGACCCGGTGCGAGGTGCGGATGCCCGACCCTTCCTGCAACCCCTACCTCGCGCTCACGGTGCAGCTGGCGGCGGGCCTCGACGGCATCGAACGGAAACTCAAGGCCCGGGAGCCGGTGAATCGGAACATCTTTACCATGAGCTACCGGGACCGGCGCAAGTACCGGATCGACGAGCTACCACGCGATCTGCACGAGGCCCTGGAGTTGTTCGAGAAAGACGGCGTGATTAAGGCCGCGCTGGGCGAGCACCTGACCGAGCGGTTTCTGGAGGCCAAGCGCAACGAGATCCTGCAATACAACCGGCACGTGAGCCGGTGGGAGATAGACAATTACCTGGGCAGGTACTAGGCTGCGGCTGCCAGCTCCAGGGTCACCGTTCCGTAGGGGAGCGGAACCGTGAGCGCGACGGGAAGGCGCCGGGCGTCGTCGGTGAGATGTACCCCCATCATCAGGCCCCTCGAGGTGACCTCCAGGACCAGCACCGGCGCCGTCGTGCCGTTGGGTAACGACGCCTGTTGCCGGCCCACAACCCGCACGTCAATGGGGTTGTAGCCGGTCTTGAAGTAGCGAGGGACCTGGTAGAGGCCGCCCACCGCCAGCGGCATGGTGCGGAGGTAGTAGAGAAAGGCCAGCTCGTCCAATGGGTTGCTTGGGGCCGCCCAGTCCCGGGGCACGCCCTCCTGGCGGTAGCGGCTCGAGTCGGGGATGATCTGGTAACGCTCCTCGGTCACGCTCCGTCCCTGCACCAGGCGCCGATGAAAGCGGAGCGAGGCGAAGCGGCTGGACCGGACCCACGAGGTCATCTCGTAGCTCATCTGAAGGCCGGGTGGGCCGCCCTGGCCGGTCATGGCGAATACGAAGGCCGGGGCACCCCGCTCGCGTACCATCCGGCTCACCGTCACGGTGGCGGTCCCGATGGGCAGGTACCCCAGTTTGGCGTCGTACTGGAGCCGCTCTCCGACCGCGAACGGATAGGGCGCGGCGAGGCGAGCGAGGACGGTCGAGTGGATCAGGAGTGCGGCAAAGGACATGACGACCTGGACCAAGAGGGACTCGACGGGCTCGCCTGGAATATACCCTGAAGATGCCCGCCGGCGGGTGACGGTCGCGGGCGAGGTCTCATGACCGACCCCACCCCGTCCGCCTACCTCATCGATCTCGACGGGACGCTCTACGTTGGCGGGGCGGCCATCCCGGGGGCGGTCGAGACCCTGAGGCGACTGCGCCGGGAGGGAATCCCGTTTCGGCTGGTCACCAATACGACCAGCCGCTCCCGGACCATGCTGCTGCACCGACTGCGAGG
>Ga0326597_10015400_pt1 | contig 9999 bp, 9 predicted proteins | sample RVTome_12_FD_203789 | JGI IMG/M metagenome (GOLD analysis project Ga0326597, IMG submission 203789) | Soil microbial communities from uranium-contaminated site in the Upper Colorado River Basin, Wyoming, United States - RVT100D185 | ecosystem: Environmental > Terrestrial > Soil > Contaminated >...
AGCGCTTCCGCGTCCGCTTCGGCGCGGGCGGACCGGGCTTCCGGGTCGTCGGCCCGTTCATGGGCTTCGGTGTCTTCGTCATGCTGCAACGCCAGATGGTGGGCATCCGCGAGCGGGCCCAGCGAACGGCCGTCGTGCCGCCGCTGGCGATCCCGACCGGGAAGCCGGCGCGCGCGAAGACGAACGGCCATGCCGTCACGGCCGCGCCGACCGAGGTGGTCGCCGGCGCGACGACCTGACGCAGACGACGCCGGCCGCGGGTCGGCAGGGTGGCCCACCAGGGGCTCGATGCCGTAGGCTTGCCGGCGATGGCGACCGACCCGAGCCCCCGCGTTCCACTGTCCGAGCGCGTCCTCGCGGAGCGCGTCCGCGTCGTGCCGCCGTCCGGGATCCGGCGCTTCTTCGATATCGCGGCGACGATGGACGACGTCATCAGTCTCGGGGTGGGGGAGCCCGATTTCGATACCCCACGGGTCATCGTCGAGGCTGGCGTCGAGAGCCTGCGCGAGGGTCGGACGCACTACACGAGCAACTTCGGGACGCTGGAGTTGCGGCGCGCCCTGTCCCGCCACCTCGACGGCCGCTACGGCGTCCGGTACGACCCCGCGACCGAGCTGCTCATCACGGTCGGCGCGTCGGAGGCGGTCGATCTCGCGTTGCGCGCGACCTGCGACCCGGGCGACGAGGTGATCCTGCACGAGCCGTCGTATGTCGCGTACGTCCCGGCCATCGTGTTCGCCGGTGGCGTCGTCCGTCATGTCGCGACCCGCTTCGAGGACGACTTCGCGCTCGATCCGGCGGCGGTCGAGGCCGCCATCACGCCGCTGACCAAGGCCCTCTTCCTGGGCTACCCGTGCAACCCGACGGGCGCCGTCCTCCCGGACGCCGTCGCGGAGGCCCTCGCCGAGATCGCGGTCCGCCACGACCTGCTCGTGTACAGCGACGAGATCTACGACCGTCTGGCGTACGGGACATATCGCCACCGGCCGATGAGCGCCCTGCCCGGGATGCGCGAGCGGACGGTCCTCATGGGCGGCTTCTCCAAGGCGTACGCGATGACCGGCTGGCGGGTGGGTTACGTCGCGGCGCCGGCCGCCATCCTCGAGGGGATGCTGAAGGTCCACCAGTACGGGATCATGTCGGCACCGACGACCGCGCAGGACGCCGCGCTGGTGGCCATCGTCGAGGGCGAACCGGAGGTCGAGCGGATGCGCGTCGAATACGACCGGCGGCGGCGGCTCCTCGTCGACGGGCTCAACGCGCTGGGGCTCGAGACGTTCGAGCCGCGCGGGGCGTTCTACGCCTTCCCGCGGATCGGCTCCACGGGTCTCTCCGATGAGGCGTTCACGGAGCGCCTGCTGACCGAGGAGCACGTGGCGGTCGTTCCGGGCAGCGCGTTCGGGCCGTCGGGGACCGGCCACGTCCGGATGTGCTACGCGACATCGTACGAGCGGCTCGAGGAGGCCCTGCGGCGGATCGGGCGGTTCGTCGAGCGCGTTCGAGCGGAGTCGGCCACTGTGGCTTCGACATGACGACGACCGCCGCGCTCGAGCGCTACGAGGCTGTCATCGGGGTCGAGGTCCACTGCCAGCTGCGGACGGCCTCCAAGATGTTCTGCGGCTGCTCCACCGACTACGACGGTGCGCCGCCGAACACCCACGTGTGCCCCGTCTGCCTGGGCCTGCCAGGCGCGCTGCCGACGATCAACCGGCGCGCCGTCGAGCACGTTCTGCTGACCGGCGAGGCGATCGACGCGACCGCCCCGGCCGCGACCCGCTGGGACCGCAAGAACTACTTCTACCCGGACCTGCCGAAGGGCTACCAGATCAGCCAGTACGACCTGCCGCTGGCGTCGCTCGGTCGGCTGACCTTCGACACGTCGGACGGGCCGTTCACGGTGACGATCACGCGCGCCCATCTCGAGGAGGACACGGCCAAGCTCGTCCACGCGACCGATGCGGAGGGCCGGAAGGTGAGCCTCGTCGACTTCAACCGGTCCGGGGCGCCGCTGATGGAGATCGTGACCGAGCCGGATATCCGGACCGCCGAGCAGGCCCGTCGCTACGCCGAGGAACTGCAGTTGCTCCTGCGATCGATCGGCGCCTCCGATGCGGACATGGAGCGCGGCCAGATGCGCGTCGAGGCGAACGTCTCGCTCCGGTTGCGCGGCGCGGAGGCGTTCGGGACGCGCACCGAGGTCAAGAACATGAACTCGTTCCGTGCCGTGGAGCGGGCGATCGCCTTCGAGATCGAGCGCCAGGCAGCCGCCCTTGACGCGGGCGAGACGCTCCTGCAGGAGACGCGGGGCTGGTCGGACGAGCGCGGCTCGACGTACCGGATGCGGGTCAAGGAGACGTCGGACGACTATCGCTACTTCCCGGAGCCGGACCTGCCGCCGCTCCACCTCGATGCGGCCTGGCTGGCGCAGGTCCGTACCGGCCTGCCGGAGTTGCCCGGCGCACGTCGTGTGAGGTATCGCGACGTCCTGGGGCTGACCTCCTACGACGCGGGGGTCCTGGTGGCCGATCCCGACGCGACGGCCCTGTTCGAGGCCACGCTCGCGGCTGCGTCGGCCCTCGAGCCGAAGCCTGTCGCGAATTGGGTCACCGGGGAGTACCTGCGCCTGCGCAATGCCGCGAGCGGGCCGGTGGTCGTCTCGGCCGCGGAGTTCGGGGCGATCGTCGAGGCCGTGGCGGCGGGCTCGATCTCGCGGGCGCAGGGGCGCGAAGTCCTCGAGGCACACGTGGCGACCGGGCACGGGACCGCGGCGATCATCGCGGAACGCGGGTTCCGCCAGATCTCGGATAGCGGCGAGGTCGCGGCCGCCGTGAACGACGTGCTCGCGGCGAACCCGGCGGCCGTCGCGGATTATCGGGCCGGCAAGGCGCAGGCTATCGGCTTCCTCGTCGGGCAGGTCATGAAGGCCACGCGCGGCCACGCGAACGCCGCGCTCGTGCAGGCCGCCGTTCGCGAGCGGCTCGCGGCGGATCGGGAAGGGGAGGGCTGAACGGGTGGGGCCGGTGAATATCGCGCTGTGGCTGGGCGGGATCGCGCTCATCGCGATCGGGTACACGCGGGCCAGACGCCCGTGGGCGCGCTACCAGGAACTCAAGGCCCAGGACGCCAATGTCGCCCGCTACGAGTCGTGGCGTGGCGGCGTCCGCAACGACGGAACGACCGGGGCGTCGGTGGCGATGGCGGTCCTCCGTCGTCAGGCCCAGATCGGCGGCGCGATCGCGATCGTCGGCGTGGCCCTGGTGTTCCTGGGGTTCTTCATCCGCTGATCGGCCGGTCGGGGAGGGGCGCCCGACGCACCGCAAAGACCGGTTCGCCCGACATCCTTGGCGGTGATCCGCGCAGTCCACAGATCGTACGATTTCGTAGTACGAAATCGTAGGGTTCGCGAGGGCGGGCCAGAATGTCCGCGAGTGGCTGCCGAGCTACCGCCAGACGAGCCGTCGCCACTCGATCGCGGTGCAGCGGTCCATCACGACCTCCAGCCCCGCATCGTGGGCGATCCGGGCCGCCTCCCAGTTGACGACGCCCTGCTGCAGCCAGAGACAGCGCGACCCGGCCGCGACGGCCTCGTGCGCATGCGGGACGCACAGCTCGGAGCGCCGGAAGACGTCGACCATCTCGAACGGGCCGCTGGCCGCGACCGCCTCGGCCAGCGTCCGGAACGCCGGCACGCCGAGGACGTCGCGCTCGTTCGGGTTGACCGGGACGCACTCGAACCCCTGCTGGACCAGGTACCGGAAGACCGCGTGCGACGGCCGACCGCGGTCCGACGACGCCCCGACGACCGCGATCCGGCGGGTGGCGCGCAGCACCCGCGCGATGCCGGCGTCGTCCAGGACGGGGACCGGGCCACGTCCCTCCTGGAGATCGAGGAACGCGGCGGCCCGATCGCGCTCCGCCCTCGTCACCGGCCCTGTCTCAGGTCCGGGCTTCGCGCACGTACGGCTTGCCGACGGCCGCCGGTGCGACGCTCCGGCCGACCGCGGCGACCAGAACGACGAGGGTGACGACGTAGGGCAGCGCTGTGTAGAACTCGGGAGGGATGGCCCGCACGACGTCGCCGAGCTCGCCGGTCGGTCGGTTCAGCGAGATCGCCACGCGGAGCGCTTCGGATGCGCTGAACAGGAGCGCCGCCCCGAACGCCCCGAGCGGCGTCCAGCGCCCGAAGATGACCGCGGCGAGGGCGATGAAGCCGCGGCCGCCGGTCATGTTGTTCTGGAAGGACCCGCTCTGCTCGAGGGTCAGGTACGCCCCCGCGAGTCCGGCGAAGATCCCGCCCAGGATGACGTTCCGGTAGCGCAGCTTGATGACGTCGATCCCGACCGTCTCGGCCGCCTTGGGATGCTCGCCGACGGCCCGGGTCCGCAGGCCCCAGCGCGACCGGAAGAGCCAGAGCTGAAGGAAGGTGACCAGGAACAGGACCGAGATCGCGATCGGGCCGTGGGCGAAGAACCCCTTGATCATCCAGCCCACCATCGGCAGGTCGACCAGGAAGTCGGGCAGGACGAGCGGCTGGAAGATGCCGGCTCCGAGGCGCGGGTTCGGCGTGATGAGCAGCCGGTTGAGGTACCCGGTCAGACCGAACGCAAGGATGTTGATGATCGTCCCGCTGATGATCTGGTCGGCCCGGATCGAGATCGACAGCCAGGCGTGGAGGACCGACACGAGCATCCCGACGGCGATCGCCGCGACCAACCCGACCAGGATCGCGACCGTGGTCCCGAAGACCGGCGAAGGGCTCGTCGGACCCATCGCCTGGGCCACCAGCGCCGCCGCCAGGAACGCCGCGAACGCGGAACTCAGCATCATCCCCTCGATGCCGATGTTCACGACCCCGGACCGCTCGTTCATGATCCCGCACAGTGCGCCCAGGGCGATCGGCGCCGCCAGGGCGACATAGATCGGCGCGATGTCGGGCATCGTCGCGACCAGGTAGCCGACCAACTGGAAGACGACCCCGAGGACCGGGATCGAATAGAGGAAGGAGGCAAGCTCGTTCATCAGCGCGCCCGGCCGGCGTACGAGCTGGTCACGGTCTTGAGGTCGGCGAGGCCCCCGGCCGCCCGGATCCGGAACAGGTGCCGAACCACGACGTCGGCGGCGAGGAACAGCAGGATGATCGCCTGGATGACATCGACGATCTCGACCGGGATCTCGGCCAGGACCTGCATCAGTCCGGCTCCCGCGCGGAGGGCGCCGAAGAGGAGGGCCGATGCGGCGATCCCGAACGGATGCGACCGACCGAGCAGGGCGACGGCGATCGCATCGAACCCGATGGAGGTCCCGTAGGACGGGATTATGAAGTGGCTGACGCCCAGGATCTCGGTCGATCCGGCGATCCCGAAGAGGAGGCCCGACAGGCTCATCGTGAGCATGATCAGGAACCTGGGCCGCATCCCCGCATAGCGTGCCGCGCTGGGGTTCGCGCCGACGCTGCGGATCTCGAACCCGAGCGTGCTGCGGTAGAGCAACCACCAGACGGCCGGTACGGCGGCGACGGCGAGCAGGACCCCGAGATGGATGTTGTCGCCGAGGATGATCGGCAGGGCGCTGTTGCCGAGGTCGCCGGTCCGGCCGAACGAGAAGCCCGGCGCCAGGAGCGGTCCGAGGATGAGGAACCCGATCAGGGCGGCGGCGATCGAGTTGAGCATGATCGTGGTGACGACCTCGTGGGCACCCGACCATGCCTTCAGGGCACCGGGGATCCAGCCCCAGGCGGCCCCGGCCAGCATCCCGGCCCCCAGTGCCGCCGTGATCGCGATGGGCGCGGGCGCCGTCGCCAGGGCGGCGCCGACCCCGGCCGCGGCCGTCGCCCCGAGGAGGAACTGGCCATACCCACCGATGTTGAAGAGACCGGCCTTGAAGCCGATCCCGACGGCCAGCCCGCCGAGGACGAGCGGTGTGGCCTGGAGGATCGTGGCAAGGATGGCCGACTCCGAGCCGAACGCACCCTGGAGCAGGGCTCCGTAGGCGACGAACGGCAGCGCCCAGTCGATCGACCCCGTCGTGATGACGCTCGAGGCCAGGATGATCAGGGCGGCCACGACCAGAGCCAGGAAGACGGACGCCACCGGGACCGCGGCGATGGCGAAGACCTGCCCCGACCGCCCGCGGCGCCAGAAACGCTCGGCCGGCCGGCCGTCGCTGTCGGTCACGACGCAGCCTCGCTCGCTTCGGGCTCGCGACGGCCGGTGGCCATGAGCAGGCCGACCTCCTCCTTGCTGGCGGTGCGACCATCGAGCGTCGCAACCAGCTCGCCGCGGTACATGACCGCGATCCGGTCGGACAGCTCGAGGACCTCGTCGAGCTCCGCCGAGATGAGCAGGATCGCGGCACCGGCGTCGCGCATCTCGATCGCCCGGCGATGGATGAACTCGATGCTGCCGACGTCGAGGCCGCGGGTCGGCTGGTCGAGGACGAGCAGCTTGGGCTGGCCGCTGAACTCGCGGGCCACGATCGCCTTCTGCTGGTTGCCGCCGGACAACGTGTCGGCGACGACCGTCGCCGAGGGCGTCCGGATGTCGAAGCGCTCGATCAGCTCCTTCGCCCAGGCGTCGATCGCCGCGTCCTGGCGGACGAGGCCGCGGGCGAACGGCGGCCGGTAGTAGCTGGTCAGGACGAGGTTGTCCTCGAGCGGGAAGCTCATGATCATCGCCCAGCGATGACGGTCGCCGGGGACGTGGGCGAGGCCGGCTTCGTAGAGCTGCCGAGGACCCCAGCCGGTCACGTCCTCGCCGGTCATCGTGACCCTCCCGGCGCTGGGCTTGCGCAGGCCGGTCAGGACCTCGACCAGCTCGTCCTGGCCGTTGCCGGCGACGCCGGCGATGCCGAGCGTCTCGCCGGCCCTCACCTCGAGGTCGACCCCGCGGACGACCTCCCGGCCACGGTCGTCCTTTGCCCGGAGCCCCTTCACGGACAGGACGACGTCGGCCGGATGCGACTCCCCGCGATCGACCGTCAGCTGGACGTTCCGGCCGACCATGAGCTCGGCCAGGTCCTCCTCGTTCGTCTCGGACGGGACCCGCTGCCCGACGACCCGGCCACGCCGGATGACCGTGATCCGATCGGCGATCTCGAGGACCTCGTACAGCTTGTGGCTGATGAAGATGATCGAGTGGCCCTCGGCCGCCAGGCGACGCAGGACAGCGAAGATCTCCTCGGTTTCCTGGGGCGTGAGGACGGCCGTCGGCTCGTCGAGGACGAGGATGCGCGCCTTGCGGTAGAGCGCCTTGAGGATCTCGACCCGCTGCTGCCAGCCGACGGACAGACTCTCGATCTTGGCGTCGGGGTCGATCTCGAAGCCGAACTGCCGGCCGAGGGCGACGATCCGGCGACGAGCCTCGTTCCGGTCGAGGAAGACGGGGTTGGCCATCGTCTCCTCGCCGAGGAGGATGTTCTCGGCGACCGTCAGGACCGGGACGAGCATGAAGTGCTGGTGGACCATGCTGATCCCGCGATCGATGGCGTCGTGCGGGCTGAGGATGTCGACGGTCTGACCGTCGATCAGGATCGACCCTTCGTCGGGCACGGCCAGCCCGTAGAGGATGTTCATCAGGGTCGACTTGCCCGCGCCGTTCTCGCCGAGGAGGGCGTGGATCTCACCCGAGCGCAGGTCGAGATCGATCGCGTCGTTGGCCAGGACGCCCGGGTACCGCTTGGTGATCCCGCGCATCTCGAGGACCGGTCCGGACTCGGCCATCAGGTTGCCCCTGGGTTGCGGTGGATGGGTCGGATGCTCGAACGGGCCGACGTGATGTCGGCCCGTTCGTGTGCTGTCTGGGCGGATGTGTCCGCCAGTCAGTCCTTCTTGTCGCAGGGGGTCGGCTTGCAGGGGTCGATGGTGCCGGCCTTCATCCCGGCCAGGGCCGCGTCGATCTTGGCCTGGATCTCCGCGGTGACGAGGTCCTTGTAGTCGCTGCCGTATGGCGACAGGCCGACGCCGACCGGGTCGGTCGAGGCGTCCCAGACGGTGGTGCCGCCGACATCGGTCTTGGCGCCGACCTTCCCGATCGCGGCCGCGACGGCGTTGGTCAGCTTCTTCTCGGCGCTGCTCAGGATGCACTTGGCCGACTGCGGCAGCGACTTCGACTGGTCGACATCGACGCCGAGGCCGATGACGCCAGGGGTGGCGCACGCCGCTTCGATGGAGCCGGCGCCGGACAGCCCGGCGACCTGGAAGATCACGTCGGCCTTCTGGCCGATCATCTGCTGGGCGATCGACTTGCCGGTGCCCGGGTCGTTGAACGCCTTGTTGATGTCCGTCGAGACATAAGCGACCTTGACGTCGACCTTGTCATTGACCGACGCGGCGCCGTTGCGATAGCCGTTGATGTAGCGAACGACCGGCGGGATCGTGTTGATGCCGCCGACGGTGCCGATGACGCCCGACTTCGAGACACCCGCGGCGAGGACGCCGGCGAGGTAGCCGACCTGCTCCTCCTTGAACACGAGGCCCTGGTAGTTCGGCAGAAGGGTCTTCGGGTCGCCCTTGCAGGCGAACGTCGGGTCGCCCTTGCCCGTCTCGTCGATGCAGACGCCCTGGTCGACGCCGATGAACTTGACCTTCGGGTACTGCTTGGCGGCGATCGTCGTCGCATCGCCCATGGCGAAGCCGACGGTCACGATCGTCCCGTAGCCCTGGTCGACGAACGTCTTGATGTTCGCCGCGTAGTCGGCGATGTTCTTGGTCACGATGTTGCTGGCGGTGCCGCCGATGGCCTTGGCACCCTCCTGGGCGCCGAGCCACGACGCCTCGTTGAACGACTTGTCCTCGAGGGTCCCGACGTCGGTGACGAGACCGACCTTCTTGATGTCGGCCGTTGCCCCTCCGCAGGCCGCGGCGGCAAGCGAGAGAACGAACAGGACCGAGAGCCCGATTGCTCGGTTGCGCATGTTTCCTCCTCCATTGACCGCTCGACGACCGGGAACCCCCGGGCGCCTTCACGGCCGGTCAAACCTTGCCCGGCGATGGGCGTCGGACCGCTGGATCGCATCCTAGTGGTGCCGACTGAGCCACGGCAAGCCTCCCACGCTGCGGCTGTCCTCAAAGGATAGTCCGACCGGCCAGGCGTCTGTGCGGCTGCCTTGCGCGCGGGCGCCGGCTGCGAATCAGACCCGGACCTCGGATCGCCGTTGCTGGCGCTCGTCCGGGCCCCGTGACGTGAGGCGCGACCCCGCCGGAATGAGGCGCAGCGCCGCCCGAGATAGGGCGCGGGGCTCATGACCGCGCACCCGCCTCAGACCGACCGTCGACTCGACCGGCCCACCTGGCCGGACCAGCGACGGAGGTCACCCGATGACGAGCGACTCCCTGATCCAGCTCTCGCAGATGGCCACATCCGTCGAGGGGCAGGACGACCAGCTCGATCTGATCTTTCGAACGCACGCCGCAGCCCTCCGTGGGCGACTCCTGGCGATGACCCGCGATCCGGCGGTCGCCGACGACCTCGTCTCAGAGGCGTTCCTGCGTCTCGCCTCGGAGATGCGGGCCGGGCGCACGCCGCTCGACCCGCCGGCGTGGCTCCGCCGGGTCGGCAGCAACCTGGTCGTGAGCCGCGCTCGGCATGCGACGGTGGCGACGAAGGCGATGCCCGGGCTCCTCGACCGGGAGGTCGCATCGTCGCCCGAGGATGAGGTCCTCGACCGCGAGCGGGATCGAGTCCTGCACGACGCCCTCGCGACACTCGGCGTCGACGACCGCGAGATCGTCGTCATGGCGGCGCGCGGCTATCGCCCGGAGGAGATCGCGGGCGTCATCGGCAAGACCGGTCAGGCGACCCGCACGCGACTGTGCCGAGCGCGTGGTCGACTTCGCGAGCGACTGGTGCTCGCCGGCTTGACGGCGTGAGCCTGAGACTCGAACTGATCGACCGCGGGGCGCGACGGCGGGCTCGCCGGCGCGCCTATCATCGCCGCGTCGTGGACGGTGCACGCGGCCAGTCGTTCATCGGGCGGACGGAGGAGCTGGAACAGCTCGCCGCG
>Ga0326597_10015402_pt1 | contig 9998 bp, 19 predicted proteins | sample RVTome_12_FD_203789 | JGI IMG/M metagenome (GOLD analysis project Ga0326597, IMG submission 203789) | Soil microbial communities from uranium-contaminated site in the Upper Colorado River Basin, Wyoming, United States - RVT100D185 | ecosystem: Environmental > Terrestrial > Soil > Contaminated >...
AACTTGACCCGGAACATGGCGTTCGGCAACGGCTCGACCACCGTTCCCTCGACCTCGATCGCGTCTTTCTTCGGCACGCTCCAGATGTTCCCGTCTGTTCTGGGTCTCGCCTCGGCCCACGAACCAGTACGAACCTGCCTCCGGGCGGGGCGAAGCGTCAGTATACGGGCAGGTCAGCCGGTACGTCCATGAGCTACTGGGTCCTGCTCGTCAGGACCTCGTGCCCCGAGGCCGTTACGGCGATCGTGTGCTCGAAGTGCGCGGCCAGCGAACCGTCCGCCGTGACCACGGTCCACTGGTCGGCCAGAACGCGCGTCTCGTGACTCCCCAGCATCACCATCGGCTCGACGGCGATCACCAATCCCGGCTTCAGCTCGGGACCTCGACCGGGTGAGCCGAAGTTCTGGATGAAAGGGTCCTCGTGCATGGCTCGCCCGATCCCGTGACCCCCGTACTCCCGCACGAGCGTGAAGCCTGCCCCCTCGGCCACCTGCTGGATGGCGGCCCCGATGTCCGACAGCCGGCCACCCGGCCTGATCACCGCGATGGCGGCATCGAGCGCGTCCTCGGTCACGCGCAGGAGCTTCTCCGCCTCAGGCGAAGGGGGTTCGCCGCCGACGATCACGGTGACGGCTGAATCCCCCTGGAACCCATCCCAGATCGCGCCGCAGTCGAGCGACAACACATCTCCCACCTCGAGCACCCGCTTGGGCGAGGGGATCCCGTGGACTATCTCCTCGTTGATGGAGGCGCAGATGGTGCCCGGGAAAGGCGTGACCCCTCGGGACCCCCCGTATCCCAGGAACGACGGGACCGCGTCATAGGATCGGATGTGATGCTCCGCGATCCGGTCGAGGTCGTAGGTGGTCACACCTGGGGTCACTGCATCGAGCATCGCCTGGATGGCACCCGCCGTGATCCGTCCCGCGCGACGCATCTTCGCGATCTCGTCGGGTGACTTGTAGATGATCATGACGCGTTCATCCGTCGATCCCATCGAGCTCATGGATCGTTCGTTCGGTTACATCGGCCACACGCGCTTGCGCGTTGACCTCCCGGAGCAGCCCCCGATCCCGGTAGAAGCGTTCGAGTGGGGCGGTCTGCTCGCGGTACACCTCGATCCGACGACGGACCGTGAGCTCGTCATCGTCCGCGCGCCGTTCCAACTGATGGCCGCATACGTCGCAGATCCCCTCCTGGGTAGGAGGTTTGAACTCGAGGTTGTAGGTTCGCTTGCAGCTCGGGCACGTCCATCTGGCCGTAAGACGTCGAACAGCCATGTCGTCGGCGATCGCGAACTTGAGGACCGCCGACAGCGGCCGGTCGGCCGCGGCCAACGCGGACTCGAGCGCCATGGCCTGTGGCACCGTCCGGGGGAACCCATCCAGGATGAACCCTTTCTCTGCGTCGGGCTCCGCAAGTCGGTCCATCACCATCTCGACCACTACGTCATCGGGGACGTACTCCCCCCTGTCCATGAAGGTCCGCGCCTTGACGCCCAGCATGGTGTTCTCTTGGACGTGTTCGCGCAGGATGTCGCCGGTGGAGATCTGGGGGATGCCGAAGCGCTCGGCAAGCTGCGCCGCCTGGGTTCCCTTCCCAGCGCCCGGAGGGCCGAGGAGCACGAGCCGCATGGCTACTTCAGGAAGCCCTCGTAGTGCCGCATCATCAGCTGCGACTCGATCTGTTTCATGGTCTCCAGGGCCACGCCCACCGTGATCAGCACCGACGTACCGCCGAACGGGAACTGGGTGAACGCCCAGTACGCGAGCACGATCGAGGGCAACAGGGCGATGGCGGCCAGGAACATCGAGCCGGGCAGCGTGATGCGGACCAGAACGTAGTTCAGGTAGTTCGCGGTGGGCGGACCGGGCCGGATGCCGGGGATGAACCCGCCCTGCTTGCGGATCTGGTCGGCGGTGCGTACGGGATCGAACTGGATCGCCGTGTAGAAGTACGCGAAGAAGATGATGAGCAACGTGAGCATGGCCATGTAGACGAGGCTCCGCTGGTTGTTGACGTAGTTGTCCACGAATCGCTGGAACCAGCCGGCGTGGTAAACGCTCGCCAGGAGCGTGGGGAAGTAAAGGACCGAGGTCGCGAAGATGATCGGGATGACTCCAGCCTGGTTGACCTTCAGCGGGAGGTACGTGCTGCCGCCCGATGTCATCCGTCGCCCGACCACGCGCTTGGCGTACTGGATCGGGATCCGTCGCTGACCCTGGTCGATGAACACGACCCCCACGATGATCGCCAGGCCGATCAGCAGGACCACGATGAACTTGCCGGTCCCGCCCTGCAGCAGGATCGCGTGGCCTTCCGACGGCAGCTGCGAGATGATGCTCGTGAAGATCAGGATCGACATGCCGTTGCCCACCCCGCGTTGGGTGATCAGCTCGCCGAGCCACATCACCATGGCGGTCCCCGCCGTGAACGTCAGGATGATGAGCGCGACGTTCGGGGGCGTGAACGTTCCCGAGGGGAAGACGTCCACGCTGCCGGAGCTCGAACCGTTGTGGAACAGGAACACCAATCCGGTCGACTGCAGGAGAGCTAGCACGACCGTCACGTAGCGGGTCCACTGGTTGATCTTCTTGGTGCCCGCCTCGCCCTGATCCTGCCACTGTTGGAGCTTGGGGATCACCACGGTGAGGAGCTGCATGATGATCGAGCTGGTGATGTACGGCATGATGCCCAGCCCGAACACCGCCATCCGGCCGAGCGCCCCACCAGAGAAAAGGTTGATGAAGGCCAGGAAGCCGGTCTCACCCGACGCCGCCAGCTGCCGCTGGAGCTCGCCGATGTCCACGACCGGCACGGGGACGTGCGAGCCGAACCGGTAGATCGCCACGACGAGCAGCGTGAAGAGGATCTTGTTCCGGAGGTCCGGAACCCGGAACGCGTTCAGGAAGGCCTTGAGCACGGTGGTCTATCGTACCCCGGCCTAGCCGAGAACCTCGGCCCGGCCCCCGGCCCGCTCGATCTTGGCTCTGGCGGCATCGGAGAACGCATGCGCCCTCACCACGAGGGCGTGATCGATCTCGCCGCGCGCGAGTACCTTCACGGGCCTCCCCTTGCGGACCAATCCGTGCTGGTAGAGCGCATCTGGCGTGACCTCACCTTCGGCGTAGTGCTTAGCGAGCAGCTCAACGTTCACGACCGCGAACTCGACCCGGTTCGGGTTCGTGAAGCCCTTGAGCTTGGGGACCCGCCGCTGCAGCGGCATCTGCCCGCCCTCGAACCCGGCGGGGACGGTCTTCCGGGCCCCCGTGCCCTTCGTTCCACGACCGGCGGTCTTTCCCCTCACGCCTGCTCGACCCCGTCCGACGCGCTTGCGATCCTTCGTGGCCCCCTGGGCGGGCTTCAGATGGTGGAGCTTCATCCCTCCACCTCCTCGACATCGACCAGATGACGCACCTTGGCGATCATGCCCCGGATGTCCGGTCGGTCGTCCTTCACGACCGAGTCGCGGATCCGATGCAGCCCGAGACGACGAACGGTGTCCTTCTGATCCTGCGGACGATCGATCACGCTGCGGCGCTGGGTGACCTTGAGCTTGGTCATCGGCGGCCTCCGCGCGGACCTGAGGGTGCTCTCGGTTCATCGCTGTAGACCTCTTCGAGCGCGGCCGTCCGAGCCGCTTGCAGCCGGGCCTCGGCGGCAGCCACGGCCTCGAGCATCGGCTTGGGCGCGATCTCAACCACCTCGCGGCCGCGGAGCCGCGCCACGTCAACCGGGCGCCTCAGGGACTGCAAGCCCTGAACGGCAGCTTTCACGATGTTGATCTGGTTGGAGGACCCGAGCGACTTGGACAGCACGTCCTTTATCCCGGCGCACTCGACGAGCGCTCGCACGGCTCCGCCGGCGATCACCCCGGTCCCCGGCGCGGCCGGCTTGAGCAGGACGCGACCGGCTCCCGCCTGGCCGATCACCGTATGGGGGATGGTGGTTCCCATCATGGGGACATCGAACATCTTGCGGCGAGCCTCCTCGACGCCCTTGGCGATCGCCGCGGGCACCTCCTTGGCCTTGCCGTAGCCCACGCCGACGCGGCCCGCGCCGTCACCCACGACCACGAGCGCGGCGAACGAGAACCGCCGGCCGCCCTTCACGACCTTCGCCACGCGGTTGATCGAGATGACCCGCTCTTCGAACGGGCTCTTGTCCTGCGAACTCGCGTCGTATCGCCTCATGTCAGATCTGGAGTCCTCCCTCTCGAGCGCCCTCGGCGAGCGCCGCGACGCGGCCGTGATACAAGCGACCACCGCGGTCGAACACCACGCGCTCGATGCCGGCATGCTTCGCACGTTGAGCGATCAGCTCGCCCACCGCTTTCGCCCGAGCCGTCTTGCCCTCGCCGGAGACCTCGCGATCCGAAGCCTGAGCGATCGTGGTCGCCTTGCGGTCGTCGATCAGCTGAGCGTAGATGTGCCGGTTGGAGCGGTAGACGGCCAACCGCGGCCGCGCGGCGTCTCCCGATACCTTCTTCCGCACGCGTGCATGGCGACGGACCCTGGCCCCACGCTTCGTCTTCGCATCCATCAGGCAGCACCAGTCTTCGCGGCCTTCCCGGCCTTCTTGCGGACGTATTCGCCCTCGTACCGGATGCCCTTGCCCTTGTACGGCTCAGGCTTGCGGATCTTCCGGATGTTTGCGGCGACCTCGCCCACCTGCTGTTTGTCATTGCCGCGCACCACGATCTGGGTCGGCGTGGGCACCTCGAACTCGATGCCCTTGGGTTGGATCACCGCGACCGGATGCGAGAAGCCGGCGGCGATCTCTAGGTCTTGGCCCTTCATGGCCACGCGATACCCCACGCCCACGATCTGGAGCCGCTTCTCGAAGCCTTTGGTCACGCCGTCGACCATGTTGGCCAGGAGCGATCGCGTGAGCCCGTGGAGGCTACGGTGGTACCCCTGGTCGTCGGGACGCTCGACCGAGAGCGAATCGCCGTCCACGATGAGGCGCATGTCGGCATGCATCGTCTGGGTCAACGAGCCTCGCGGGCCCTTGACGGTGACGACGTTCCCCTGGGCGATGTCGACCTCGACACCGCTAGGGATCTCGATGGGCTGCCTTCCGATCCGACTCATGCCTCTATCACCACACATAGGCGAGGACTTCCCCGCCGATCCCCTTCTTGGACGCGTCCTTGTCCGTCATCACGCCCTGCGACGTGGACACGATCGCCACACCGAGCCCGCCGAGCACGCGCGGGAGCTTTCCTCGGCCCGCGTAGACGCGCCGGCCGGGTGTGGACACGCGCTTGATGCCCGAGATCGTCCGCTGCCGCGACTTGCTGTACTTCAGCTGGATCCGGAAGGCTTGCTGAACGCCCTCGCCCTCGCGAGCGAAGCCTTCGATGTACCCCTCCTGCTCGAGGATCCGCAGCACGGCTTCCGAGAGCTTGGAGACGGGCGCGACCAGGTCGTCCTTGAACGCCAGGTTCGCGTTACGGATCCTCGTGAGCAGGTCCGCCACGGGGTCGGAGATGTTCGAGGAGAACCTCCGCTTCCGGCTCTTCGTGCTCTTGACCTGATCGGTGCTCACCATGACGCCTTGGTCACCCCCGGGAGCTCGCCGGCGTGCGCCAGCTGGCGGAAACAGATCCGGCAGAGCAGCAACTTCTTGTAGACGGCGCGGGGCCGGCCGCACCGGCGGCAACGCGTGTAGGCGCGCACCCGGAACTTCGGCTGCCGCCCCTGCTTGTTGATCAACGCCTTCTTCGCCATCAGTCAGTCCTCTAGCTCGCCTGCGCTGCCGCCGCGAGTCCCGGGAACGGGAACCCCAGCGCCATCAGCAGTGCGCGCCCTTCGTCGTCGTTCCGCGCGGTGGTGACCACCGTGATGTCCATACCGCGCACCTGCAGGACTTTGTCGTAGTCGACCTCCGGGAAGATCAGCTGCTCCGTAACACCCAGCGTGTAGTTGCCGTGTCCATCGAACGCCCTGGGCTCCAGCCCACGGAAGTCGCGGATCCTGGGCAGGGCCAGCGTGACCAGCCGATCCAGGAACTCCCACATCCGGTCACCTCGGAGCGTGACCTTCGCGCCGATCGACATCCCCTCCCGGAGCTTGAACCCGGCGATCGATTTGCGAGCCTTGGTCACCACCGGTCTCTGACCGGTGATCACCTCGAGGTCCGCCAAGGCCGCATCCAGCATACGACCGTCCTTGACCGCATCGCCGATCCCCATGTTGATCACGACCTTCTCCAGACGGGGAACCTGCATCACGTTCGTCAAGCCGAGCTCGTCTTTGAGACGCGGGATGAGCTCCTCGCGGAACCGCTCTTTCATCCGGGGCATGCCTTCGTCGGTCATAGCTCCGCCTCGCATCGACGGCAGATCCGCACCTTCACGTCGCCCTCGAAGCGGTGACCGACGCGGGTGGGCTTGCCGCAGCTCTTGCACACGACCTGGACGTTCGAGATGTCGATGAACGTCTCGGCGTCGATGATCCCGCCCTGCTGCAGCTGCTGACCACCGGTGGAGCGCTTCCCGGCCGACCGTTGATGCTTCTTCGCGAGGGCAACGCCGTCGACCATGACCCGGCCCTCTCGCGGCAGCACCCGCACGACGCGGCCTTCCTTGCCACGGTCCTTGCCCTGCAGCACCTTCACCATGTCGTCCTTCTTGATGTCTACGCCGGGCATCTACAGCACCTCCGGGGCGAGCGAGATGATCTTCATGAAACGCTTCTCGCGAAGCTCCCGCGCGACGGGGCCGAAGATGCGGGTTCCGCGCGGGTTCTTCTGCTCGTTGATGATGACCACTGCGTTGTCGTCGAAGCGTATGTACGAGCCATCCGGGCGGCGTCGCTCCTTCGCGGTACGCACGACCACGGCCCGTACGACCTCACCCTTCTTCACCGCGCCGCCGGGCAAGGCGTCCTTCACGGTGCCGACGATGACATCGCCGACCCCCGCGTACCTGCGGGCCGAGCCACCGAGGACGCGGATGCACAGGACCTCTTTGGCCCCCGTGTTATCCGCGACCTTGCAGCGCGTCTCTTGTTGGATCACGTTCGCTCGGCTCCTACTTCGCCCGCTCGACGATCTCGACCACGCGCCAGCGCTTGGTCTTGGATAGTGGTTTGGTCTCCATCACGCGGACGGTGTCGCCGACATGCGCGTCGTTGGATTCGTCGTGGGCGGCAAGCTTGGACGAACGCCGAACGATCTTCCCGTACAGCGCATGACGCATCTGGCGGTCGATACGGACCAACACCGTCTTGTCCATCTTGTCGGACACGACCACACCGGTCCGGATCTTCCTCCGGCCGCGCTCGATCGTGGTTCGCTCGTCGCTCACCGCTCGTTCTCCTCGTCGTCGGTCTCGGCCGCGATCGCGTCGAGCTCCAGCTCGATCTGACGCTCGCGGAGCACCGTGGCGATGCGAGCCACGTCGTGGCGGACCTGCTTCATCCGCGCAGGGTTGTCCAGCTGCCCCGTCGCGAGCTGGAACCTCAGGTTGAAGAGCTCCTCTTTCGCGGCCTCCATCCGAACGACCAACTCGTCGTCGGGGAGCTCGCGCAGCTCAGCGGCTTTGCTGGGCATCGCTCACTCACCCCCCACTCGGGAGATGAACTTCGTCTTGATCGGCAGCTTGTGCTGGGCACGGCTCATGGCCTCGCGCGCCAGCCCCTCCGGCACGCCGGCCAGCTCGAACATCACCCGGCCCGGCTTCACAACGGCGACCCAGCCCTCAGGGTTGCCCTTGCCCGATCCCATGCGGGTCTCGGCGGGCTTCTTGGTTACAGGCTTGTCGGGGAAGATGTTGATCCAGACCTTTCCGCCGCGGCGGATGTGTCGAGTGATGGCGACACGGGCCGCCTCGATCTGGCGGTTGGTGATCCATGCAGGCTCCAACGCCACCAACCCGTAGTCACCGAACTGCACCTCGGTGCCCCCCGTGGCCTTCCCTCGACGGTTCCCGCGATGCTGCTTGCGGTGCTTGACCTTCTTGGGTGCGAGCATCAGGCGTCACCGCTCTCGGACGTCTCCAGCTCGGCGGGTTCGGCGGGGGGTGCGGCGGGTTCGGCGGCGGCCTCTGAGGCCGGTTCGACCACCTCGACCAGGGGTTCTACCGCTTCCGCCACAGGCTCGGCCACCGCGGGAGGCTCGGCCACCGCGGGGGAGACCTCGGGTGTCGCCTTCGCGGGAGCGGGCGCGGGAGCGGGAGCGGGCGCGGGAGCGGCGGGAGCGGGAGCGGCAGTCGCTCGCGGGGAGGGGGCGGCTCGGCTGCCGGTGCCCACCCGAGCGCGCGCTAGCGCGCGCTCGGTCTCCTGCTCACGGTACGGGATCTGGTCGCCGTGATAGATCCACACCTTCACGCCGATCTGCCCGAACGTCGTCTTGGCCTCGGCGGTGCCGTAGTCGACCTTCGCGCGCAGGGTGTGCAACGGGACACGGCCTTCGCGGTACCACTCGCGCCGCGACATCTCGGTCCCACCCAGACGACCCGCGGCTTGCACCCGGACGCCGAGCGCTCCCGCGCGCATGGCCGTCTGCACAGCTCGACGCATAGCTCGGCGGAACGCCACCCGGCCGACCAGCTGTTCGGCGACGCCTTGCGCCAGGAGCGCGGCGTCCGTCTCAGGGCGTGACTCACTCGCCGCCTGGTTCATGTCCTCGACCTTCACGTCTACACGCTTCTTCGTGTAGCGCTCGACGTCCTTGCGCAGCCGGTCGACCTCGGCTCCTTTCCTCCCGATCACGATGCCCGGACGCGCGGTGCGGATGAACACCCAGATCTGGTCGCCCTTGCGCTCTATGTCGATGCTGGAGATGCCGGCGCGCGACAGCCGCGAGCGGATGTGCCGACGGATCCACACGTCCTCGTGCAGCTGGTCGGCGTACTCGCGCCGCGCATACCAGTTGGACTTCCAGGGGTATATGACCCCCAGCCGGAATCCGTACGGATTGACCTTGTGACCCACTTAGCGTTCCTCTCCCATCGTGCGCACGACCACGGTCACGTGCGCCGTGCGCTTGCGCACCCGGGTGGCGCGACCGTATGCACGCGGCCGGAACCGCTTGAGCGTCGGTCCCTCGTCGACCCAGGCCCGCGACACCATCAGGTTCTCGGAGATCACGCCCGGTTGCTGCTCGGCGTTGGCGACGGCCGAGTTCAACAGCTTCTCCACGTCATGTGTGGCGCCGAGCGGTGAGAACCGAAGGATCCGTCGGGCCTCTTCCACGTGCTGCCCGCGGATCAGATCCACCACCCGCCGCATCTTGCGCGGCGAGGTGCGGATGTACTTGACGGTGGCGCGTGCTTCCACGTCTTACCTCACTCCGGTCCTGCGCTCGTCCCTGGCATGCGAACGGAACGTCCGCGTCGACGCGAACTCTCCGAGCTTGTGCCCCACCATCGACTCCGAGATGAACACCGGCACGTGCTTGCGGCCGTCGTGCACTGCGATGGTGTGTCCGATCATGTCGGGCACGATGGTGGAGCGGCGCGACCAGGTCTTGATGACCCGCTTGTCGCCGCGCTTGTTCATGTCGTCGATCTTCACCATGAGGTGCTCGTCGACGAACGGACCCTTCTTCACGGACCTGGGCATCAGCCACGACCCTTCCCACGGCGCCGGACGATGTACTTCGTCGAGGCCTTGTTCTTCTTGCGCGTGCGGCCTTCCTTCTTGCCCCACGGCGACGTGGGGTGACGGCCACCGGACGATTTGCCCTCGCCGCCACCCAGCGGGTGGTCGACCGGGTTCATCGCCACCCCTCGGACCGACGGACGCTTGTTCTTCCAGCGCGCGCGCCCGGCTTTGCCGAGCGAGATCAGCTCGTGCTCCGGGTTGCCCACCACTCCGACAGTGCCCTTGCAGGAGGAATCGACCAGCCGGGTCTCGCCGGACGGGAGACGGAGGGTAGCGTACCGGCCCTCCTTAGCCATCAGCTGCACGCTGGTGCCGGCCGAACGCGCCATCTTCGCCCCGGCTCCGGGCCTCAGCTCGATGGCGTGAATCACCGTTCCGACCGGGATG
>Ga0326597_10015403_pt1 | contig 9997 bp, 7 predicted proteins | sample RVTome_12_FD_203789 | JGI IMG/M metagenome (GOLD analysis project Ga0326597, IMG submission 203789) | Soil microbial communities from uranium-contaminated site in the Upper Colorado River Basin, Wyoming, United States - RVT100D185 | ecosystem: Environmental > Terrestrial > Soil > Contaminated >...
CTGCTGGTCGCGGGGTTCAACTACGGGACCGCGGCGGGAGACGAGTTCAACGACTGGTACGACACCGAGCATATCCCCGAGCGCGAACGCATCAAGGGCTTTGTGAATTGCGAGCGCTGGCTGGGGGCGGACGATCCCATGCTGTCGATCGCGACCTACGACCTCGAGTCGCTCGCGGTGCTGCAGAGCCCCGGCTACCGCGCGATCGCGGGCGCCAACCTGTCGCCCTGGTCGAAGCGCGTCACCGGCAGATGCCGGCGCATCTGCCGCTTCGAGGCTGAACAGATTCTTCCCGGCGATCGCGCCGCGCCGCGCAACGCGGGCGCCTTGATGCTGTTCGCGATGAATGCCGCTCGCGAAATCGAGCCGGAATTCAACGCCTGGTACGACGAGGAACACATCCCGCGGCTGTCGGCGGTGGCGGGCTGCCTGTGCGCGCGGCGTTTCAGGACGACGAGCGCGATCAGCAGCGGCAACCACCGCTACCTGGCGCTCTACCATCTTGCAGCGCCGGATGTCTGCTCGTCCCCGGCATGGAAAGCGGCGGCGGAAACGCCGTGGACGCTGAAGCTCCGGCCCCACATGAACGACCGGATGCGACTGGTGCTCCGGCGCTACCAGAGGAAGGCTTGACGGCCCAGGAGTTTGTCGGACTGAGTTCCGACAAACTCCTTATGCAAAACCGCCTGCACAAGTCCAACAGGCTGCTAAGAGGAGAACAACCCATGACAACGATGAAAACGAGCAGACTCGTATACGCTGCACTTCTTGCACTCTTCCCGGCGCTCGCCGCCGTCGCCCACGCGGCCGAGTATCCGGTGCGGCCGATCCGCTACGTGGTCGCGTTCGCGCCCGGCGGCATCAACGACATCCTCGCGCGGATCGTGGGCCAGAAGTTGAGCGAATCGTTGGGACAATCCGTCATCGTGGACAACCGTCCTGGCGCCGGCGGCAATGTCGGCGCCGAAATCGTCGCGAGATCCACTCCCGACGGCTACACGATCCTCAACATCAGCACCGCCCACACGATTTCGCAGACGCTCTACGCAAAGCTCGGCTACAGCCTGGAGCGCGATCTCACGCCCGTGGTCTGGCTCGGCGGCTCATCGCTGATCATGGTGGTCACCCCGAGTCTCCCGGTCAAGAGCGTGGCCGAGCTCGTTGCGTGGGCGAAGGGCAACAGCCTGGTCTACGCTTCGGGCGGCGTCGGCGTCATCAGCCATCTGTCGCTGGAGATGTTCAAGGGCGCCGCCAGGATCAATGCCACCCACGTGCCGTACAAGGGCGTCGGACCCAGCATACCCGACCTGATGGCGGGCCGGGCGCACGTCATGATCAACGCGATCCCGGAATTGTTCCCGTACGCGAAAGGCGGGCGCCTGCGCATCATCGCAACCCTGACCGAGAAGCGCCATCCGTTCATGCCTGATGTCCCGACGATGATCGAGCAGGGCTACCCGGCGTTCGTGTTGTCGAATTGGGTGGGAATCGTCGCTGCCGCCGGCACGCCCAAGCCCGCGGTCAACAAGCTTGCGGCGGAAGTGACGCGTATTCTCAAGCTTCCCGACGTCGCGGGTAAGTTGACCGAGCAGGGCTTCGACCCGGGCGGCGGCACGCCGGAAGCGTTCGGCAAGCTCATCCGCTCCGAGGTCGCGCGTTTCGGCAAGGCCGTCAGGGATTCGGGCGCAAAAGCGGACTAGCGAGGGTCGCACATATGCTTGACGACGCTCGCCCCCTCACCCCTTCCCCCTCTCCCGAGGGGCGAGGGGAAATGGACAGCGGCAAATGGTTTGTCAACCATTTACCGAAGGCTCGATTGGAGGAGATCCCATGCGCGTGATCGCACGCTTTGCAGTCATTGGGTATCTCGTGCTCGCCGCGGCGTTTCCGGAGCCGGCGAGCGCTCAACAATTTCCCACGCGCCCGATCCGCTGGATCGTGCCGGTGCCTCCCGGCGCCACGACCGACATCATCTCGCGCCTGATCGGGGGCAAGATGAGCGAGGCCTGGGGACAACAGGTGGTGGTGGACAACCGCACCGGCGGGGCATTCGTGATCGGCACCGACATCGTCGCCAAGTCCAACCCGGACGGCCACACCATCGGAATCTTTCTCACGCCGCACGCGGTGAACCCGTTCGTCTTGAAGAACCTGCCCTACGACGCGGTCAAGGATTTCCAGCCGATCACGCTGGTTGCGATCGTGCCCGGCGTGATGGTCACGAACGCCAGCCTGCCGGTGACGAGCCTGCGCGACGTGATCGAGCTCGCCAAAGCGAAGCCGGGCCAGCTCAACTACGGCTCGCCCGGGCCGATGACTTCGGGCCATCTGTCCATGGAGCTCCTGAACCTGACGGCCGGGATCAAGATTCAGCACGTTCCCTACAAAGGCGGCGCGCCGGCGATCATCGACCTGCTCGGCGGGCAGATCCAGTTCGTCATCCTCGGCCCGCCCACCGTCATGGCGCATCTCAAGGCCGGGCGCCTGAAGGCGGTCGCCACTACGGCGGCAAAGCGCTCGCCGGGCCTGCCCAACACGCCCACCTTCGCCGAGTCGGGATTGCCCGGCTACGACACCTATGAGTGGTACGGCCTCTTTGCCCCGGCGCGGATCCCGCGCGCGGCGCTGGCCAGGTTGAACGGCGAGGTGAACCGCATCATCGCGCTGCCCGATGTGCGGGAGCGGATGCTCGGGCTCGGCGCGATCCCGAGCGGCAACAGCCCTGAAGCGTTCGCCGCATTCGTGAAGGGCGAGATGGACCGGTGGGGCAAGGTCGCCCAGCAGGTGGGGTTGCGGCCCGACTGAACGGGATGAAGGACAGCGAGCGGTCACCCGGACGGGGCGGAGGCGCCGTCTGGGTCGGCATCGACACCGGCGGCACCTTCACCGATCTTGTCGCGGTCGAGCTCGCAAGCGGCCGCTACCACTACCACAAGGTGCCGACCACGACGGAGGATCCCGCGCGCGGCATCCTGGAGGGCATTGCGGAGCTGCTCGATCGGAACCGGCTGGCGCGCGCCGATGTGGCGTTCCTGGTCCTCGGCACGACGCTCGCCACCAACGCGGTGCTGGAGGGCAAGTGGGCGCCGACCGGGCTCATCACCAACGCGGGTTTTCGCGACGTGCTCGAGCTCGCGCGCCAGCGCCGCCCGCATTACTTCAACCTCGACATCCCGAAGCCGATGCCGCCGGCCGCGCGCGACTGCCGCATCGAAGTCGGCGGCCGCATCGCGCATGATGGCTCCGAGGTGGTGCCGCTCGCGGAGGACGACGTGCGCGGCGCGGTCGAGCGGCTGAAGCGGAAGAAGGTGGAGGCGGTCGCGGTGTGCTTTCTCCACGCCTACGCCAACCCGGCGCACGAAGAGCGGGCAAAGGCGCTGGTGGCTGCCCTCTGGCCGGGCGTCTATCTCTGCAGCTCGGGCGACGTGCTCGCTGAATTTCGCGAATTCGAGCGCTTCGCCACCGCCACGGTGAACGCGAGCCTGATGCCGGTCATGGACCGCAGCCTCGAGCGCTTCGGGCGCGGCGTGGCGGAGCTCGGCATCCGGCCGGTCCCACGCGTCATGCAATCGAATGGCGGCGCGGTGTCGCCCGGCGCGGTGAGGCGGCTTCCCGTCAACACCTTCTTTTCGGGACCGGCGGGCGGCGTCATCGGGGCGGCGGGCCTGGGCGAGCGCCTCGGCCTCCCCGACCTCATCACCTTCGACATGGGGGGCACCTCGACCGATGTCTGCCTGATCCGCGACGGGGAGCCCGCGCAAAAGAGCGAGCGCCTGATGGGAGGCTTCCCGGTGCGCACGCGCGCGCTCGACATCCACACCATCGGCGCCGGGGGCGGCTCCATCGCGTGGAGCGACGCGGGCGGGCTGCTCAAGGTCGGGCCGCAGAGCGCCGGCGCGCATCCCGGGCCGGCAGCCTATGGGCGCGGCGGAACCGAGCCCACGGTGACCGACGCCAACGTGGTGCTGGGCCGGCTCAATCCCCGGCGGCTCCTCGGCGGGCGCATGAGCATGCATCCGGAGCAGGCGCGCGCGGTGATGGACGAGCTCGCAGGCCGGCTGGGAGTGGACGCGGTGCGCGCGGCGGCGGGCGTGATCGAGATCGTGAATGTCAACATGATGGGCGCGGTGCGGGTGATTTCCGTCGAGCAGGGCGAGGACCCCCGCGATTTCACGCTGGTTGCCTTCGGGGGCGCGGGACCGCTGCACGCGGCGGACATCGCGCGCAACATGGGCATCGTGAAGGTCCTGGTGCCGCCGCGGCCGGGGCTGCTCTCGGCGATCGGGCTGCTCCACGCCGGCGTGCGCGGCGACTTCAGTCTCACGCGGCTCGCGCGCGCGGCGCCGGAGAACCTGCGGGCGCTCAACCGGGGGTTCGACGAGCTCAGGCGCCGCGGCGCGGACTGGCTCGAAGGCGAAGGCGAGGCGCGCGCGGGCTTCAACTGGTTCGCGGACCTGCGCTATTCCGGACAGAATTTCGAGCTGATCGTGGAGCTGAAGGGCGGCGGACTCGACGCGGCGGCGCTCTCGAGGCTCGTCAATTCCTTCCATCGCCGCCACCGGGTCAATTACGGCTACGACATGCGCGGCCAGCCGGTCGAGATTGTCAACCTGCGCCTGGTGGTGACGGCAAAGCGCCGCGCTCCGCCTCAGGAGAGCATGCGGATGAAGCGGGGCGATCCCCGGCAGGCGCTCGTCGAGCGCCGCCGGGTGTGGTTTCCTGAAACGGGGTTTGTCGCGGTGCCGGTCTATGACCGCGACCGGCTGCCCGCCGGCTGCCGCCTCACGGGGCCCGCTGTCATCGAGCAGATGGACACCACCACGGTGGTGCCGCCCCAGGCGCGGTTGGTGAACGGCAGGCTCGGCTACCTGCACTTGGAGCTTGAGCCCGTGGATCAGAAACAGGGCGCGACATGGGCCGCCATCCGATGATTGCGGAAATGATTCAGCGGTCGTTTCCGCACTGTACATTCCCCCTCGCCCCCTGGGAGAGGGTGCGCCGAAACGTGGAGCAGGGGCCCCAGTTTACGGGGATGCGACCGTGAAGGCGCACGTAAGCACGCGGGCAAGGGCGGCGCCGCATCCCGCTCCGGGGTCGCATCCAAGCACAATACGCTTGGAACCTGCTCCGCCCTCCGCGGGCGCAGGGGTGAGGGTGAGCGGCATAACGCGGTTATGCGAAGCTCAGTAGACCCGATCCGGGCCGAGGTCGTGGCGCGCTTTCTCCTCGCGGCGGCGGAGGAGATGGGCGCAACCCTCATGCGCACCGCGTTCTCGCCCAACATCAAGGAGCGCGCGGACTGCTCGACCGCCATCTTCGACGCCGCCGGCGAGGTGGTCGCGCTCGCGCAGCGCGTGCCGATCCACTTGGGGTCGATGGTCGGCGCGGTGGACGAGATCCGCAGGCGCTACCGGGAGCAGGACATCCGCCCCGGCGACATGTTCATCGCGAACGATCCCTACACCGGCGGCGGCACGCATCTGCCCGACATCAACATCATCGCGCCGGTGTTCCTCGGCAAGCGCATCGTCGCCTTCGTCGCCAACATCGCGCACCACGCCGACGTCGGCGGCATGGTCCCCGGCTCGGAGGCGGCGGTCTGCACGTCGATTTTCCAGGAGGGCATCCGCATCCCGCCAGTGCGCATCCGTCGCGAGGGGGAGTTGAACCGCGACGTCCTCGAGTTGATCCTGCTCAATTCCCGCACGCCCGGGGAGCGCGTGGGCGATCTGCAGGCGCAGTTCGCCGCGAACACGGTGGGCATGCGCAGCGTGCTGCAGCTCTTCGATCGCTACGGGCCGAAGGAGACGCAAGCGGCGGTGGCCGCCTATCTCGACTTCACCGAGAAGCGCTTTCGCGCGGCGATCGAGCGGCTGCCCCGGGGGCGCTTCGAGGCCGAGGACTTTCTCGACGGGGATGTCGAAGGCGAAGTGTGCCCCATCCGCCTCGCGCTCACGGTGGGCAAAGGCCGGCTCCATTTCGACTTCACCGGCTCCGGTCCGCAGCTCGCCGCCGCACGCAACATCCCGCACCGCGCGCTGCTGGCCACGGTCTACACCGTGGCGAAGAGCCTGCTCGACCCGGAGGTGCCCGCCAATGCCGGCTACTACCGCACCCTGAGCATCAAGGCGCCGCCCGGGTGCGTGGTGGGCCCGATGCCCCCGGCGGCGGTCGGCTGCCGCTCGATTTCGGCGAGCGTCCTGGGCGATGTCATCGCCCAGGCGCTCTCGCGGGCCATGCCGGAGCAGGCACTCGCGGGCTGCGGCCCGCATCAGCTCTACGTGCTCTCGGGCACGGATCCGCGCACGGGGGCCTATTTCGTGAACTACGAGACGCTTGCCGGCGGCTACGGCGCGCGCGCCGGCCGCGACGGCGTGGACGGCGTGCGCGTGCACGCGTCCGGCTCGTCGAATCTCCCGGTGGAGGCGCTGGAGCACGCCTATCCATTCCGCGTCGAGCGCTACGCGCTGCGGGACGCGTCGGGCGGGGCGGGGCAGTACCGCGGTGGCGCCGGCGTCGAGCGCGATTACCGCGTGCTCGCCGACGACATCGTCGTGAGCCTCTCTTCCGAGCGCCAGCACGTCCCGGCGAAAGGCATGGCGGATGGACGGGACGGCGCGACCGGCGCCTTCGTCCTCAATCCCGGGACGGCGGAGGAGCGCAGCCTGCCGGCGGCGGCGGCGGACCTGCGGCTCGCGCGCGGGAGTCTGTTCCGGATCTGCACGCCGGGCGGCGGGGGCTACGGTGATCCGCGCCGGCGCAGCCGCGGCGCGGTCGAGCGCGACCTGCGCGAGGAGCGTGCTGCCCCGGCGCAGGCGCGGGAACTTTGCGGTGGGGGAGAGAAGACATGAACCGGCTGCAGGAAGCGGATGCGATCGAGGCGGCCCGGGCGAACTACCCGGCGCTCGAGCGCTGGACCTACCTCGATGTCGCCGGACGCGGCGTGCTCTCGCGCGCGGCGCGCGCCGCGCTCGACGCGCATCTCGACGAGCGCATGCTGAACGGCGCGGACAAACAGAAGTTTTTCGAGCTGATCGAGAATACGCGCGCCGGATTCGCGCGGCTGATCGGCGCCGCACCCGGGGAAATCGCCTTCACCAAGAACATCTCCGAGGGGCTCAACATGATCGCGACCGGCTTTCACTGGCGCCGCGGCGACAACGTGATCCTGTGCCCCGGGCTCGAGCACCCGAACAACATCTATCCGTGGCTCAACATGCGCCGCTACGGGCTCGAGGTGCGGGCGGTCGCTCCGCGCGCGGGCCATATTCTCGTGGACGAGATCGCGGCGAGAATTGACGGCGGCACGCGCGTGGTGACGGTCTCCAGCGTGACCTTCGCGCCGGGTTTCCGCACCGACGTGGACGCGCTCGGGAAAATCTGCCGCGCGCGCGGCGTGCTGCTGCTGGTGGATGCGGCGCAGTCGGTGGGCGTGCTCCATACCGATGTCGCGCGCTCGAAGATCGACGCGCTCGTAGTCTCCACCGCGAAGGGGCTGCTCGGCCTCTACGGAATGGGATTTCTCTATTGCCGGCGCGACTGGGCCGAGCAGCTCGTGCCGGCGTATCTTGCGCGCTTCGGCGTGGACCTTGGCGCAGCGCACGAGGCGACGATGGGGAGCGAGGAGTACCGCCTGATGCCGGGCGCGCGCCGCTTCGACCTCGGCAACTACAACTTCGCGGCCGCCGCGGCGGTGGAGGCTTCGATGCGGGAGCTCGCCGCGGTCGGCACCGAGCGCATCGAGCGGCACGCGGTCGGACTCGCGCACGCGCTCGCCCGGGGGTGTCTCGAGCTGGGGCTGCCGGTTGCGGGCGGCGCGCCCGGGCCGCATCTCGCTCACATCGTCACCGTGGGCGAGATGAGCGCCAGCCACTACGGCTCGGAGGACGAGCGCATCAACCGGCTCCACGACCATCTCGTCGCCAACCGCGTCAAGCTCTCGATCCGCCGCGGCATGATGCGCTTCGCGTTCCACCTCTACAACAACCGGGACGATGTCGAACGGGTGCTCGGGCTCTGCCGGGATGTCCTCGCGCGCGGACACACGAAACCGGACCGCGGCGCACGCGAGCAGCCTTCTCTCCCGGTCGAGGGAGAGGATTAGGAATTTGTCGGAGCGAAGCCCGACAAATTCCTTATGGACAACTCCTGACTCTCGCTGGAGGGGAACACCCTCATGAGGGCGGCTGTGGCGTAGGAGGGATGTTGGACGTGTCCACGCCCAAACCCCGTAGTTTCTGGCTCATTTCACGTAAGGAATTCGCCGGGCCTTGGCCCGGCGAATTCCTGGCGGTTACTTGCGCGAGGCCGCGCCGCCGTCAACGCTGATGATGGTGCCCGACACGTAGGAGGCGCGGTCGGAGCAGAGGAAGGTAACGACGTCCGCGACTTCCTCCACCGTGGCGGGCCGGCCGAACGGGAAGCCCTTGGTCAGCTCGCGCCAGCGCTCCGGGTCGCCCAGGTCCTTCTGCGCCTGGTTGCGCCAGCGCGTGACCCCGCGGGCGGTCGCGGTCGCGCTGGGGTTCAACCCGATCACCCGCACGCCGTGGCTGGGGCTCTCGGCGCCGAGCGCGCGCGAAAACGCCATCAACCCCGCGTTCGCCATGCTGCCGGCGATGTAGCCGGCGGTGGGGCGCTCCCCGGCGCCGCCGATGATGTTGACGATGACGCCGCGGCGCCGCTCGCACATCGCGGCGTAGATCGCGCGCGAGAGATTGATGTAGCCGAACACCTTCAGGTCCCACGAGTCGCGCCACACCTTCTCATCGAGCCCGGCGAGCGTGCCTTGGGGAATGGCGCCGGCGTTGTTGACCAGGATGTCGACATCGCGGCAGGCCTCACCGAGCTTCTTCGCGTTCCCGCTCGCGGCGAGATCGAGCGCGTGGGCGGTGACGCTGACCTTGTGCGCGGCCAGCAACTTCGTGCGCGCCGCCTCGAGGTCGGCGGCGTTGCGTGAGACGAGGTGAAGGTGGCAGCCCTCGGCGGCGAGCGCCTGCGCCACGCCGAAACCGATGCCGCGCGAGCCGCCGGTGATCAAAGCGGTACGGCCGGAGAGTTTGAGATCCATAAGTAATGGGTGATGGTTATCGTAGGGAAGGAAAAAGCCGGCGGTTGCCGGCCGGACGTATTCTAAAGGAATTGGCCGGATGCCTGCTGCTCCGGCCAATTCCTTATATGAGACCATTTCTGGAACCGGCGGGAAGTCCATTCTTCGCGAGCCGCGTTAGTGTTTCGCGCGTTCTGGCAGATTTCTAAGCGGCAGATATTCGCCCCGTTTCGAGAAGTGGTTCCATATAAGGATTTTGTCGGCAAAGCCCGACAAAATCCTCAGGTCAACCGCCAGGGGTGGCGGCGCGTTAATGGGCTGACCGGAGCAGGCATCCGGATCATCAAACCATTTTAAGGAGTTATTACATGAGCAAGTTGCTGACCACCCTAATCGCCGTGGCTTTCGCGGCTGTAACTTCCAGCGCGATGGCGCAGGTCCAGCCCGCGACCCCGGCCACTCCGGCCCAGCCGGACAAGCCGAAGGTCGAGAAGAAGGCCAAGGTCGAGAAGAAAACCAAGACCGAGAAGAAGGCCAAGACCGCCCCCAAGAAGGCCAAGGGCGAGAGCAAGAAGACCGAGGGCACGGCCATGAAGAAGGGCCAGGAAGAGAAGAAGTAAGGGCATCACCGCACGCGGGATCACCCCGCGGCGCGGAACTCGAAAAAGGCAGGGCCGTCCCTGTCTTTTTCTTTGTACGCGGGATCCGCCGCACCGGGAGGTTTGCGCCGCGGCGCCCGGCGCGCTGCGGCGCCGGGCGCTATAGAATCCCGGCTTTGGCCCCGTTTGCCGTCGTGTTGGTGGTGATCCGCGGGCCGCGATCGATACTCGTGCACTACGTCGACTCGAAGACCGGCGCAACCTATCCCTTGAGCGAGCCGCGCTGGCGCGGCGACTCCGGCGGCCACGTGAATCTAGCCGACGGGCCCGGCTTGACGCGCGGCGATATCTA
>Ga0326597_10015404_pt1 | contig 9997 bp, 12 predicted proteins | sample RVTome_12_FD_203789 | JGI IMG/M metagenome (GOLD analysis project Ga0326597, IMG submission 203789) | Soil microbial communities from uranium-contaminated site in the Upper Colorado River Basin, Wyoming, United States - RVT100D185 | ecosystem: Environmental > Terrestrial > Soil > Contaminated >...
GTGTTTCGCGTGCCGGATGTCATGGACCTGACGGGCCACACGGCGTAGCCGGGGGCCGCCGGCAATGCACGCCCAGGGGGCCCGCGGGCCTTCCGAAAGCGCACGCTCCCACAGGGCACACCGGTCCCGATCGGATATTCCGAAGGCGGAATCCGAAATCGGAACAGGCGATCCGAGAGGAATCGATTCCCGGGGCGTCCGAATTCGGATGCTTGCCCGGGGCAAGCCCGGACGAGCCTTACCCTTCGGGCAGCAGCTCCGGCGTGATCAGCCAGCGCAGCACGCCGGCGCCCTCGGTGAACTCGCCGGCGACGTCGATCCGCGCCATCGCCCCCTTCTTCATGCCGATCTCGGCTCCGACGAGCGCCGACAGGAGCCACGAGAAGTCCGGGTCGTGGCCGACAAGGACCGGCCGGCGTGGACCGCCCGCCGCGGCCAGCACGGCTACCACGCTCGCCGCGTCGAGCCCGCCGGCAAGGCGATCGTCGACCCGTACCGTGATGCCGAGCGCCGCCGCCACCCCCTCGGCCGTCTGGACGGCGCGGATCCTGGGGGACGAGACGAGGGCGTCGGTCTCGAAGCCCGTGGAGGCCAGCAGCCGGCCAAGGCGCTCCGCCTGCCGGCGACCCTTGTCGGACAGCGGCCGGTCGGCGTCCGGGCCGTGCCAGGCCAGCGGATCGCCCGCGTCGGCGTGGCGGAGCAGGTGGAGCCGGACGGCGCTCATGCCACGCCGGTCGGTGCGCCGGTCGGCTCGCGCCGCGCGCGACGGGCGATCGTGATGAACTGGTTGATCCGCTCGCCCATGGCGGTGAACGTGCTGCGGAAGGCGGCCAGGCGCACCTCCTCCGCGCCCACGACGGCAGCCGGATCGTCGTACCCCCAGTGGAGCGATTCGTGGACGCCCGGGAAGACCGGGCAGGTCTGGCGCGCGTTGTCGCAGACGGTGATGACGTAGTCGAACGACTGGCCCAGGTACTCGTCGACCGACTTCGAGCGGAGGCCATCCGTCGACACGCGCGCCTCGGTCAGGACGCGCACGGTCAGCGGGTTGATCCCTTTCGGTTCCGTGCCGGCACTGTGGACCTCGAAGTCCGGTCCGCCGTTGGTGCGCAGGAGCGCCTCGGCGAGGAGGCTCCGGGCGGAGTTCCCGGTGCACACGAACAGCACGCGGATCGGCCGGGGCAGCGGGCGGGCGTCGGTCACGGGTTGAGGTCCTCCACTTCGCCGCTGGCGAGATAGACGACGTCCTCGGCGATGTTCGTGACCCGGTCGCCGATGCGCTCCAGGTAATGGGCGGCGAGCAGGATCCGGGCACCGCGCTCGACGTTGGCCGGGTCGGCCCGCATGAGCTCGAGCACCTCGGCGAACGTCCGGTGATAGAGGTGGTCGATCTCATCGTCGCGGGCCGCCACGTCGCGGGCGACCGCCTCGTCGATGTCGACCAGCGCCCGCAGGATGCCACGCACGAGCTGCGCCCCGAGGCGGCCCATCTCGGGCAGGTCGACGTACTGCTTGAGCGGCGGCTCCGGTGCGAGCTTGCGGACCTGCTTGGCGACCGATGCGGCGTGGTCGCCGATCCGCTCGAGCTCGTACGTCACGTGGTCGAGCGAGAGGAGGAAGCGGAGGTCGCGTGCCACCGGCTGCTGGGTCGCGATCGTCTTGGCGATGAGCGTCGAAACGTGGCGCTGGGCCTCGTTGATCCGGCTGTCGCCGACGATGACCGCGAGCGCCTTCTCGGCGTCGTGGGACGTGAGCGCGTCGATCGCGGCGAGGATCTGGTCCTCGACGAGCGAGCCCATGCGGAGCACGTTGTCCTTGATCTCGCGCTCCTCGCGGTCGAGGGCGGGTCGCGCGGTCTGGCCCGCCCCACCGGACGAGGGACCGCCCGAGGCCTCGTCGAGGATCGACGCGATCTGGGCGCCGACCACGTCGTCCGGGCTGCCCTGCGTCCGCTCGTCGTCCACTCGTCGCTCCTCGCTCAGCCGAACCGACCGGACACGTAGTCCTCGGTCAGCCGGTCCCGTGGGTTGGTGAAGATCTCGATCGTCGGCCCGGTCTCGACGACGAATCCCGCTCGATCCTCGCCCATCGTCATGAAGATCGTGGTGTCCGAGGCCCGTGCGGCCTGCTGCATGTTGTGGGTGACGATGACGATCGTGTAGTCGCGCTTGAGCTCCGCCATGAGCTCCTCGATCTGGAGGGTCGAGCGCGGGTCGAGGGCGGAACAGGGTTCGTCCATCAGGATCACGTCCGGCTCGACGGCGATGGTCCGGGCGATGCACAGTCGCTGCTGCTGGCCGCCGGACAGCGCCATGCCGGACTGCTTGAGCTTGTCCTTCACGTCGTCCCACAGCGCCGCCCGCCGAAGCGACCGCTCGACGAGTTCGTCCATGTTCGCCTTGTAGCCGTTGATCCGCGCGCCGAAGGCGACGTTCTCGTAGACGGTCTTGGGAAACGGATTCGGCTTCTGGAAGACCATCCCGATCCGACGCCGGACTGCGACGGGGTCGACCGACCGCGCGTACAGGTCCTGGCCCTCGAACAGCAGCGATCCCTCGGTTCGATAGCTCGGAACGAGGTCGTTCATCCGGTTCATCGTCCGGATCAGGGTCGACTTGCCGCAGCCCGATGGACCGATCAGCGCGGTGATCTGGCGCTTGGCGACGGTCAGGCTCACGTCCCGAACGGCGCGAAACGACCCGTAGTAGCACGACACGTCCCGCAACTCGATGACGGTCTCCCGGTCCTCGGCCCCCCGATCGGGTGCGTGCTGCTGCATGGTCGCGATCCTAACGGTCGGACCCTGATGGGACTCGCCGCGGAACGTCGGCGAGTCGGACAGCTGGGAGGTCAATGCGGGCTCCTCTACCACTGGATGTGCCTCGACAGACGGGCGCGGACGATCAAGGCGAGGGCATTGAGCACGAGCATCAGGACCAGGATCACGACGATGGCGGCGGCCGAGATCCCCTGGAAATCCGCTTGCGGGCGCTGCGCCCAGCCGTAGATCTGGATCGGCAGGACGGTGTACTGGCCCTCGAGCGGGTTCGGCAGGAACGTCACGAACGTGAACGCGCCGATCAGGATGAGCGGCGCCGCCTCTCCGATCGCGCGGGCCATGGCCAGGATGATTCCGGTCATGATCCCCGGTGCGGCGGCCGGAAGGATCGACCGGCTGACCATCTGCCAGCGGCTCGCCCCGAGCGCGTAGGCGCCTTCCCGCTGGGCCTGCGGGACCGCCTTGAGCGCCTCGATTGACGCGATGATCACGACCGGCAGGATGAGCAGGCTGAGGGTGAGCGCGGCGGCGAGGATCGTCGGCCCGAAGGCGAGCGCGCGCACGAACAGGGCGAGCCCGAGGATGCCATAGATGATCGACGGCACCCCGGCAAGGTTGCTGATGTTGGTCTGGAGCAGGCGGTTGACTCGCGAGTCGGACGCGTACTCGGCGAGGTAGATCGCGGCGGCGACGCCGATCGGGAACGTCAGCAGCCCGACGATGACGCCGATCTCGAACGTACCGACCAGGGCCGGAAGGATCCCCGCCCGGGCCGGCCGGCTCGACGGCACGCCGGTCAGGAAGTCGACGTCGAGCCAGGGAGCCGCACGGACGAAGACGTCGACGAGCAGTGCGACGAGGGCGAGCAGGAGCAACCCGATGGCGGCGAGACAGGCGCCGTAGAAGACGGTCCCGCTCAGCTTGCGCCGCATGACGGCCGGCTCGAACCGGGAAACCGGGCTCGCGACCGGAGCGATCGCGCTCATCAGTAGGCCGTCCGGAAGCGCCGGACGATCCAGCCGCTCAGCACGTTCAGGGCGAAGGTGAGGGCAAACAGCGTCGCCCCGACGGCGAACAGCGACTTGTATTCGATCGATCCCTGGGCCGTCTCACCGATCGAGATCTGGACGATGAACGCGGTCATCGTCTGGACACTTTCGGTCGGGTCGAACGTGAGCTGCGGCTTGGTTCCCACGGTCAGGACTACGGCCATGGTTTCGCCGATCGCCCGGCTCATGGCGAGGATGATCGAGGCCATGATCCCGGACAGGGCGGCCGGAACGACGACCTTGCGGACAACCTCGAACTTCGTCGCCCCCATCGCGAACGCCCCCTCGCGCATGCCGCGCGGAACCGCACGCATCGCGTCCTCGCTGATCGAAGCGATGAGCGGCGTGATGAGCAGGCCCACCACGATCCCGCCCGACAGCGCCGAGAAGACGCCGATGGTCTCGGCTCCGAGGAGCGGTCGGAGCAGCTGCGGGGCGATGAAGTTGAGCCCGAAGAACCCGAGCACGATGGTCGGGACGCCGGCGATCGTCTCGAGGATCGGCTTGACGACCGTCCGCACGCGGGGCGTGGCGTATTCGGCCAGCAGGACCGCCGCGAGGAGGCCGAGCGGGATCGCGATGACCAGGGCGATCACCGCGACGAGGAGGGTACCGGAGATGAGGGCGAGGACCCCCCACGATTGCGGCTTGATCAGCGCAGACCATCGAGTACCGGTGAAGAACTCGATCGGGCTGACATTGAGGAAGAACTCGAACGTCTCGAACGCGAGGACGGCGATGATACCGAGGGTCGTCACGACCCCGAGGGCCGCGGCGAGAAACAGAAACGCCTCGATCACTCGCTCGCGAAGCGGGCGTCGGTGGGCCAGCGAGATGGACGGGGCGGTCATCCGATACGACGCTCCAGGGCCGGTTGCGAACGACGCGACTCTCGACAGGATAAGACGCGCCGACCCGATCCGAGCTTCGGGTCGACGCGTCCGGAGGAGAGGAGAGCGATGATCGCCGTCAGTTCCCGACCGCCGTCGCCCATTCGGTCTTCTCGGCGGCCAGCAGAGCGTCCGGCAAGGCGATGTAGCCGACCTCCGCCGAGAACGCGTTCGTGTTCTCGAGGTAGTAGTCGATGAACGCCTTCAGTTCCGGCCGCTCGCGTGCCTTGCCGACGTCCGGGTAGATGAACAGCGGACGTGACAGGGGACTGTAGGAGTTGTCGTTGATCGTCTCCTCGGTCGGCGCGACACAGCCGTCACCGCCGTCCACCTCGACGGCCTTGAGCTTGTCGGTGTTTTCGACGAAGTACGCGTAGCCGAAGAAGGCGATGGCGTGGACGTCGCCGGCCACGCCGGTGACGAGCGTGTTGTCGTCCTCCGACTGCGTCGCGAACGACGTGGCCGCGTCGGTCTCGCCATTGATCTCTTCGGTGAAGTAGTCGAACGTGCCCGAATCGGCCCCGGGCATGAAGCGCTCGACGGGTTCGGCCGGGAAAGCCGCGTTCACGTCGCTCCACAGCAGGTCCTTGGGCGAATCGGGTCCGTAGATCGTGACCAGTTCGTCGACCGTCAGACACGTCACGAAGTCATTGTCCGGGTTCACGACGACCGTTAACCCGTCGATCGCCACCTGGAGCTCGACGTAGTCGACGTCGTTCGCCTCGCAGGCAAGGCCCTCGCCCTCGTCGTCGATCTTGATCGGCCGCGAGGCATCGTTGATGTCGGTCTCGCCGGCGCAGAACTTCTTGAAGCCGCCGCCGGTCCCGGAGAAGGCGACCGGAACCTGGACTCCGGAGTTGGCGAGCTGGAACTCCTCGGCCACGATCTCGGTGATCGGGTAGACGGTGCTCGAGCCGTCGATCGTGATCGTGCCGCTCAGGGCGTCGCCGGACGGCTGGCCAGCGGCTCCCCCGGTACAAGCGGCGACGGCGAACGATGCCGCGAGCGCGAGGGCACCGAAGCGGCGCAGGTGCGATGTCGACACTCGATGATTCCTCCAGGTTCGGCCGTTGCTCGGCGACACGGGCACGATGGGGCCGCGTCCAATCGGTCGGTACCGCGTCACCGTCGGGCGGCCGGATGAACGTCCGATGCGCGCTCGGTTAAGGCTCCGTTAACGACGCCGGTGCTTATCATCCGATTCGTGCCGACCCGTCCGATCCGCCCGCCCGGCCTGCTCGTGGCGGTCGAGGGCATCGACGGGGCGGGGACGACGGCAGTCGCGAGCCTGCTCGCGCGCTGGATCGAGCGGCGTGGGCGGCGGGTCCACGTCGTGGCGTGGGAAGCCTCGGCGCCCGTGCGGAGGGCTGCCGCGGACGGACGAACGCGCCAGTCGCTCACCGCGCGCGTGGCCGCCCTGCTCGTTGCCGCCGAAGCGCATCGACGCACGGACGACTTGGTCCGACGTCCGATCGGTGCGGGCGACGTCGTGATCGCCGACCGGTACGCGTGGACCGGCGTCGCGCGCGACCTCGCGCGAGGGCTCGAACCCGGGTGGATTGCCAGCCTGTACGAGCGACTCCCGGCGCCGGCCGTCGTCGTGCTCGTGCGGGAGCGACCGGGCCGGGCGATCGGACGCACGATCGACGGGCGCCTGCCGCCAGGACAGGCGGAGGCCGTCGCCCCCGCATTCGGGGCCTTCCTCGACAGGGTGGCCCTCGCCCTCGACGACCTCGCAGCCGGGCGATCGCCCGGTCCGTGGCCGGCCCGCACGGTCGTGCTGGATCCTGACGGACGCCTCGAGGTCGGACTCGCCCCGGCCCGCGACGCGATTGCGGCCGCCCTCGACGGCGGCGAGGGTCGCGCGGCATGACCGGCGCGCAGGGCTTCCTCATCGTTCTCGAGGGCATCGACCGCTCCGGCCGCTCCACGCACGCTGGGCTGCTCGAAGCACACCTCCGGCACCACGGCCGCGGCGTGACGCGCACGTCGCTCGGTTCGTCCGTCCTGTCGGCCGACGCGTTGCGCCGCGCCAAGCGCGGCCGGCGTCCGGACCCGGTCGAGATCGCCCTCCTGTCCGCAGCGGACCTCGCGGAGCGGGTCGAGCGCGTCGTCGACCCGGCGCTTCGGGCCGGCCTCGTGGTCGTGGCGGACCGCTGGACGGGGACGCCGATCGCCCGGGCGGAGCTGCGCGGCGTCGACCGAAACTGGCTGGATCGCCTCTTCTCGTTCGCTCCGTCGCCGGACCTCGTGGCGCTCCTCGACCTCGACCCGGAGGCGTCGCTCGCCCGACGCGGCGAGCCCGATCCGTACGAGGCCGGTCTCGATCTGCACCTCGCTGACGACCTCCGCGAGAGCTATCGACTGTTCGGAGCCCGTCTTGCCGGCTGGTTCGAGGCCGAGAGCCGGCGTCGTGGCTGGTTGCGCGTGCCCGCGAGCGGGCCAGTGGACCGCGTCGAGGCTCGGCTCGAGGCCGCCGCGGACCGGATCGTGGGCCTGATCGGGTCGGGCCGCGGCCGCGCCCGGACGAAAGCACCGTAATGCGGCTCGTCCACCTGTCCGACTTCCACTTCGACGGGTCCGCGGAGCTCCGCGCAGCGCTCGATCGACTCGTCGATGTCGCGATCGCGTCCGATCCCGACCTCGTCGTCGTGACCGGCGACCTGTCGGCCGGCGGGCGCCCGGCAGAGCTCGATGCGGTGGCCGTGGCGCTCGATCGGTTCGACCCGACTCCGCGGGTAGTGCTGCCCGGTAACCGCGACCTCGTTCCGTCCGCGGGTCCACCCGGCGAGGCGCGGACGCTGCCCCCGGACTCCGACCTCGACTACTTCCTCGCCCTCGAGCCCGCCCTGGCCGTCGGTTTCGGCTTCGACGAGGCGACCGACAACGAGCCCGACGTCGACGCCGCCGCCGTGGCCTTCGAGCGTCGCTTCGGTCCGCTCGAGCCGCTGTACACGGGTCAGTCCTTCCATGTCGTGACGGTCAACTCGACGCCGCGCCTGCGATCCGCATCGCTGGAACGAGCGGCGGGACGGATCCGTCGCGCGCCAGCCGGGGCGATCCGCGTGCTCGCACTCCACCACGGCCTCCTGCCCGTGCCCGGGCGCAAGCTCCGCGACGGTGACCTGAGCCATCGCGCCGGCGACGTCCTCGCGCTCCTCGTCGATCTCGAGGTCGATCTCGCGCTGCACGGGCACATCCACCGCGCGCACGCTTGGGAGATCGCAGTGGGCCATCATCGACTCGTCGTGTCGAGTGCCGGCGCGCTCGTCAACGACGGCCGTCGGGACGCCAGCTTCAACGAGATCGTCGTTGAAGGTGGCAGACTGGAGGTCTGGCGCCGGTCGGTCGCGACCGGTCGGTCGACCCTCCTCTACGAGGGTGATCGGACGCCGACCCGCTGAACGGGCGAGACGGACGGAGGCTGGTCATGGCCAAGCGCGAGACGCGGACCGACGATCGGGATCCAACGGCGGCGGTCGCGGCCGTCCTCGACGCCGCCCGACGCGAGGCAGGGGGGATCGGCAAGTCCGCGCGCCGGAAGCTGGCTCGCCTGGAGCGACGGATCTCGGCGGCACTCAACGCGGAGGCCAAGCGGCGCCGGCAGTTCGACCAGGCTCGGACGGAACTGGCCGATCTCGTCGGTAGGGTTGCGGGGCTGGTCAAGCCGACAGCCGACGCGCCCGCCGCCGAGTCCCCCGCCCCGAAATCGGCCGCCCCGAAATCGGTTGCCACGAAGGCTGCCGCCGTGAAGTCCGCCGCCGCCAAGCCCGCCGCCAAACCCGCCCCGAAGTCGGCCGCCCCGAAGCCCGCCGCCTCGACGGCGAAGCCCACGGCGGCTCGCGCATCGGCCACCCCACGCCGGAGGTCGCTTCGAAACGCCCGCGGATCGGCCGGAGGCCCCGATTCCTGATCGGCCGGCGGGGCGCGCATCCGATCGGGCCGCCCGCCCGGACCCCGCCCGCCCGGCCCCCGCCCGCTCGCCCGTCCGCCGGGCGGCCGCCAGACCCCTCGTCGCGCGCGCGGCGCCACGGGTCGCCGCCGCCGTCGATGTCGGATCGAACTCCGTCCACCTGCTCGTTGCCGTCGCTGCCGGCCATCGGCTTCGGCCGCTCGTCGACGAGAGCGTCTTCCTCGGCCTCGGCGATGCGGTCGGGGCGACCGGGCTGTTCGGTTCGTCCAAGCGCGCGGAACTCGCGGCCGCGCTCGCGCAGTACGCGGACACGGCGCGCCGGCTGGGGGCTGCGGCGATCACGTTCGTCGGTACCGAGCCGGTTCGTCGCGCTGCGGACGCGGCGCTGGCCGCCGCGGAGGTCGAACGGGCGAGCGGCGTTCCGCTCCACGTCCTCGACCACACGGAGGAAGCGGTCCTGACGCTGCTCGGCGTCACCGAGGGACGGCCGGTGGCCGGCGAGCTCGTCGTCGTCGACGTCGGCGGCGGGAGCAGCGAGTTCGTCGCCGTGGGCCCGGACCGCGCGCCGGTGGCAGCCGGTCTGCGCCTGGGCTCCGCGTCGCTCACCGCCGCCCACGTCACGCACGACCCGCCGACACGCGACGAGGTGGAGCGCATGCTGGCGGCCGCCCGCGAGGCCGTCGCCGCGGCACCGCCTGCCCGGCCGCGCGACCTCGTTGCCGTCGGGGGAACGGCGTCGAACCTCGTCCGGGTGCTGCCGGCGGCCGCCCTCGACCGGACCCTCACCCGCCGGCGCGTCGCGGAGGCGATCGCGATCCTGCTGACCGAGCCGGCCGCCCTCGCCGCCGAGCGTCACGCCGTGAACCCGACCCGGGCCCGGCTCCTGCCGGCCGGTGCAGCGATCATGGCCGCCGTCCTCGAGCACGTCGGGATCGATCGCCTGCGCGTGTCGGAGGCAGGGATCCGCGAGGGCACGGTCCTCGCCACGCTCCATGATCCGATCGGCTGGCGCGACCGCCTCCCGGTCCTCGCCCGCGGCTGGGTGGTCTGAGCGAGTTGCGCAGGGCCGCAAACGGCCCGCATGTATTGGCATTTACCCACTGGAGACAACGATCCCGCGGCAGGACCCCGGCGCACGGCGCGTCGACGGCAACACGCCCGCCGGGGCATCGTTCGTGGGGCCGACTCGGTGTGTTTCGTGCACCGGGCGCACGGTCCCGTCGGCTATGGGGCTCGGCGCGGGTCGACCGGGCCGGCTCACCGCCGAATCGTTGCCTGCGGTGCGCGCGACGTGGCCCGCCTGTCGGTGACGTCGGCCGCGCTGGGGCGGGCCGGGCGCTGTCGTTCGGCGTGTCCTCAGCGCACC
>Ga0326597_10015405_pt1 | contig 9996 bp, 8 predicted proteins | sample RVTome_12_FD_203789 | JGI IMG/M metagenome (GOLD analysis project Ga0326597, IMG submission 203789) | Soil microbial communities from uranium-contaminated site in the Upper Colorado River Basin, Wyoming, United States - RVT100D185 | ecosystem: Environmental > Terrestrial > Soil > Contaminated >...
CGGTTGGCTGGACAACGTCGTCCGGGCGAAGAAGCCGATTCGACTGCCGGTCGTCTACACGGTGGACGAGGCAAGAATGGTACTCGATGAATTAGTCGGATTGCGTTGGCTGATTGGAATGGGACCAGGGGTCAGAACTATTTATTCAGTGCAAAATAGTTCTGACCCCTGGTATTGGTATGCTTTTGTCTGCTCGACACTGGGGGCTCGAAGACTCGACCCCAGCCATACCCGATATCTCATTTAGCCGCCGCTGCCTGAGTGACGCTGTTCTCGATGTGGGTCGACGAGACGCTGGCTGAGATGCGTGGATTTCCGGTGGCTGACGCGCGGCCAATCGGCATTCGAAGCGCGACAGGCGAGTGTCGCGAGACGCGGACGGGCAAGAAAGTCTTTTCGCGAAAAAGCACTTACCGAATTCGGTGACTCCGAATCCTTGCCAATCCGGCTACGCAATAGAAAGAAATGGGAGGGTCGGAACAGGGCAATATGCCTGGAATTCGCAGCTCGCCGAACAGGCCCCCAGTTTGGCCGCGAGGGAAGCAACGCCCCGCTCGTTCAGTAAGTCTCCAGATCAAACCGTCCCGTTCTCGACCCGCTCGACACCCAATTCGACCGTTACTTCCGGCAGGCGGGAAACGGTCTCCACATCCCTTGTGGAAGGCAGATATCCTATCTCGCCTCCATGCCCTATCTATCGTAAAACGATCGCATGGGTATTACCCAGAACTCCACCAATCGGAATGGATGCCGATGCACTTCTGCTGTTATCCCAAACACGAACACGGCTGTCCTCACGTCAGCCATTGCACCAGCACCCAGCCGTTGCCCGCACTGCCAGGGAAGCGTCACGACTCAGGCTTCGCTCCCGTCCGTGGATCACTGGCAAGAAGATATCATCGAGAACGTCTACCGCGTCGTCTGTGATCGGCATGAGGCGGCCTGTTGCGGCGACTGTGGCAGGTGGGTTGAGCAGGCCGGGAAGGACGAGAGCCTCCGGAGCCGCATCGGTCCTTACGTGCGCAGTCAAGCGGTTTGGCTGCGCAACGTGATCGGCATCAGCTACCGCCGACCAACGCATTCGCGTCGGTGCCCGCCGCAGATCATCGAAGAGATGCATGGCATCACCTTCACGCCCGCCGCGTTGATCGGGTTTGAAACGATGTTGGCGGAGCGAGCTTTGCGCCCGTTGGTGGTGTTGGGGAAGATCACGTTCGGCAGTCGCAGTGATGCGGGTGCGACACGCATGGCGAAGATCATGACGGTAGGCGAGACGGCCCGTCGTCATGGGCATCGCGCGCGCACGATCTACTTCGAGCTTTACACACGTCCGCCGACTCGCGTGTTGCAACACCTGTACGCGGGAGCGTAAGCCACCGTCGTACGCAGGCTGCCGGAGGTGCTTCTCTGGCGTTTGCATCTGAGCCGCCGATCGTCACAGGCGGCACTGTCTCCTGCTCACGAACGCTCGGGACGCGCCACGTTTCGATCGCGTTCGCTGCTGCGCATTGGGTGACGTGAGTGGTTCTTGCAGCACCACCTTCCACCCCGCGCCGCATTCACAACATTCGCTCGACGACCGCTCTCGCGTTTTTGCCCCGCGCGGTCACCGCTCGGTGGGACAGGGCAAATGGACTAAACTGTTACACGGGCACAACAAAGAAATCAGGGGTCAGGACTCTTTGATGAGTTTGTGTGGATCAAAGACGCCTGACCCCTTTGCATTCTCCGACAAACCTCTCGAAACGCCGCGCTGGTGCTGATGGGATTCGAGGCGCCCGAGGAAGGGGACGAATGGGCCTTCTACGAACGCATGGAGCAGTGGGCCGGCGACCTGCCGCGCGTTGTCTTTGTCGACAGCATCGGCGAGATGTCGCTCGAGTCTTGACGTCGCAAATGCGGTCCACTCGGCCCTTTCGTCACTCGCAGTAAGTCGAGGGCGCGTCAAAAGTGGCCACGCACCTGACGCAAGGTGATGCGGAACGACTGCTTGACGAAGACCCATTCAATCCACACCGCTTGTCGTCGCGGCTTGTCGCAGGAGCGTCAGGGCGGCTTCGACCAGCATCTCGCCGCTGCCCGGTTGGACTGCCGAATTGGTGACTTCGTAGCTGCCGCCCGCATAGGCCGCGCGATGCGGAATGTAGATTGTTTCGACGGCGTTAGACAGTTCGACAATGATCGTCGTGCGGAACGGCGAGGCCTGTTTGATCGCCAGTCCCAGTTCGACGAATACCTCGCCGGGAAGGCAGACGATTGCGACGTCGCGGCCAATCGTCATCACGGTCACGTCAACCGGCAGCTCCTCGCCAATACCGGCCAGCGAGCGGCTCAGTCCCCACGTGATGTGTTCGGCGGCCTTCGCATGAGGCTCGGTATGACGAAGCTGATCAAGAATCAGCTTTTTGTATGCGGAGACGTGGTCGAAGAAGTCCACCTTTTCGCCGCGTTTGACCAGTTCGACGATTTGCACCGCACGTTCGACTTCTGCACGGGTTGCATCCTCGAGAGGCAACTGAACAACCTGCGACTTGACCGTCAGCCTTGTGTTTTCAACCGGCGTCAATTGAGCGAGCTGTTCGCTGATCGACGTGCCGATTGAATCACCGATGAAGTCCGCCTTGTTTCTTTCGGTAGCCGAAGGGTCAGCGTGGTTGATGTCGCCGCAGCATCCGGTGCCAAAAATCGAAATGACATCCGGGCCGAATGCCTTGCGGAGTGTGCGTTCAATGAAGAAAGGATAGTCAGCGCTCCACCTCATCCCTCCAACCGTGTCGAGGTGCAGAGCAAAGTTGCTGAGGATGCCGCGAGTTGTGCCGTCCGCCGAATCACGAATCGCGAGCAGCCCGATCTCCGGATCGATCGGACCGGCGGCACGGACGACTTCGGGAGTAGAGAGTTTTTGCCATGTCCGCACGCTGCCGTCGCGCATGACGAATCGGCGGTTGAATGCAACGGGCGTCTTTTGCGTCGCTGCGCCGGTTGCCAGCGACGATGGCTTCGCGTTGGCGTGAGCCTGCTCGATGGCATCGACCGGTCCGCCGATCAGTGTTTCAATGTACTTAACCCGCAGCTCCTCCTGCTCTGCATTGCCCAGATAGAGATACAGCTCCTTCATGTAGTCCGGTGCGGTATGCGAGTGGGTTGCCGAGATCACGATATTGCCGACCGGAATGCCTGTCTTCTCGGAGGCCCGTCGGCGAACCTCGCGAGACAGATCGGTCGCGATGCCGATCAAATCGCACACTACAAGCGCGGCTGCCGTGTCGCCCTCACGAAAGACGATCGCCTTGGCCTTCAGCGGGTCGATCGTCCCTTCGGCCAAACGCTCGTGATAGTAGCCCGCCATGGGAAAACCGACCGGCGGCGTGATGTCCGTCTCGGCAACGCCGACTCGCAGCGCGCTGCTTGCGTCTGGTTGAGGCTGCAATTGATCGGCTCCGTCCGCGGTCGCGGCAGCCGACATGATTGAACAGACGAGAATGAGTATCCGACAGGTGAATTGCATTTGAGGTAAACTCCTTCGTGGCGAATGCCAGGTTCGTGAAAGACGAAGTATCATATGGCTCTCGGGGGATGTCTGGTCCGGCCGTCAGTCGCGCGGTGCGAGTTTCAAAATGTCGCTGGGGCGAGTGACGAGCCCGCCTCGAATCACAAGTTCAATCTCGCGGGTGTGGCGGATGTCGTCCAATGGATTCGCGTTCAACAATAGGATATCAGCCCACTTGCCGGGTGTGAGCGATCCGAGATGCTTTTCCTGCCCCAAGGCGGTGGCGTTGTGCAGCGTCGCGGCGCGGAGGGCGGCGGCCGGCGAGAGTCCCGACCCGACGAGTCTTCGCCTATGAAGAGGATCATCATGGTCGCCAAGGGCCCGCTTTGGCAAGATCTATTGAGCCTTCCGTGCCACTTTATTTCCGGTCACGGGGCATTTTGTGCCTCCTCCGCGGACGCGGACATCGGGAAGCTGAGCGATAGTGGAGTTTGCTGGGCTAGATACCCGTCCGAGTTGAGGCGAATCTTTGGTGGAGCGGACCTACCAGCCGCTCGACCACCTTCCTCTTCGGTTAAGTAGTCCAGCTGCAATTCGGTGCCGCGTCCGTCGCCGTTGTCGTCCAGCTGCGCGTGTTCCGTCGAGAGCAGCATTTCGGCGGAGTAGCGACGTGCAACGTTCTGCGCCACGTTGATGTAAAGATCGAACAAGGTGATCTTATCATCGCCATCGACGTCGAATTTCTCTTGCTCGGGCGGTTCGGCTAATGTTTCCGCTAACGCCGCGTGGAAAAGTGTTTCGTTGACTTCGCGGTCCGCTTCCGTGGCCGTCACGATGATGCGTCCCTTCGCGGACAAGGGACGAGTAAAGAACCCGCTGACCGGCGTTGTGATGAAGAAGACTTGTTGTGCGGTGGGAATGTCTTGGAAGAGTTTCGCGAAATCGTCTTCGTGGAGATCCGATTCACCTTCGCCCGCTCCGGGGAGGTTTAGATACGACTTCCGCCCGTCGTAGTGAGCGTGACCCAACACGAACACCCACAGCGCGTCGGTTGGTTGAAGTTCCTTGCGTAAGCCCTCAACGGCTGCATTCAGCTCGCTGCGGGTGGCTTTGCCTTTCGCGGCCGAGACGGCCGGCCCGTCTGCATCCGTGGGTTCCGCACCGAACTGAATGTGGATGTTGTTGGCGGGGAAGTCGAGACGTTTGGTCAGCGATTCGTGGAGGCTTTCGATGGTTTCAGAGAAGAGCGTGTGATGTTCTTCGTCGCCGGGAATGCCGCAGATGATCAATGCCCACTTCGCTCCCGAATGGTTTTCCGAGGCGTCGGTCGCAGGCGGCGCGTCTTGCGCGAAACCGTTCCCTCGGCTTCCACCGAGCATGGCGATGGCTAGTAGACAAGCGATGGAAGCTTCGCGTGCGTTAAGCAGCTGACAAAAATACCTGTGCGCCTGGGATCGAGTCATCGAGCCCCCAGTCGTCGCAGTGCTGGGGGCTCGAAGACTTGACTCCAGCCACACTCCAAGATTGGGGAACTCGCCTCGATTCGCATGAACCCCGTCAATGGCTCGATCTTTACTCATCGTTCTTACTTTTGCGAGGTGCCACGAACTTGACGTACTCAGTATGGTATTGGTGATCGTCGGGCTGCGGCTGGTCGGTGCCATGTCCCTTGCGCAGCGAAGTCCAGATGTCCTTTTCCTTGTATGTCAACCACAGGCTCTTGTCGGAAAAGCGTGCCGGCTGGAAGAACCACTTCGGACCATCGGCGGTGTTGCGTGCCTCGATCAGCAACAAGATGTCTGGGTCGGTCGTATACGCCACCAGGATAAACAGGGCACCGCTCGATATGTCCGGGTCATCACTCTCGTACTCGTAGACAGGTCTTGGCAAGAGTCGCAGCGGATGATGCTCGCCAAGCCTGTTCATTCGGCCGGAGAAACCGCGCGACATACTGCGAATTTGGAGGCGTCTGCCTTGTTCCGACACAGCGGGGATCGGAGCATCAGGAATCCGTTGCATCTCCCGATTTGTCGCGGGACGCCAGACCTTTCCACTGCCCGAGCGTACTGACAATTGATCGAACGAGTAGCTATAAAACTCCTCCATCCTTGTTTTCGCGCCATCCCAACTAAAGATCGTGCCGACGACTTCGGGGCGTTGTGCTCGCGTCCACACGAAGACAGAACCGACGTGCGCCCCTTTGACGCTGTCAAGGCTCAACCAATGCATGATCGGTTCGTCACGCAGTGGTAACTGCTTCAATTTGCGGCCGATACCTTCCGTGATCTGATAGCCCACTGCCACTTCATGAAAAGCCTGCTTCAAGTGTTCGTCGGTTGCCGGTGACTGCTGCGCGATCGCATTACTTGTATACAACGAGACAAATACAAGCACGAAACGCGCCCGGCAGGTCCTGCGTGCGACGAGCAAATCAGATTTTTCCTGGTGATAGCCGCTCATTCGCTATCCTCGTCGGTAGCCTTCACATCGGACAAGCGGGTGAGGCGAAACTGGCCGTCCCACCAGTGCGGATCGGTGTTCGGGTGATCAGGATAAGTGTCGACTTTCCAAATCTCTGCCCCATCCAGCTCGGCGCGCAGCGAGTAGTCAGAGAAGGCGGCAAAACTGCATTGCCATTGATACTCTTTCTGGCTGTCCTTTGTTCGGGCCTCCAGCAACAGAATGATTTCCGGATCCGTGCCTTGGCAGAATAGAAACACCGCGCCATCCAACGTGGTGGAAGATCGCTTCTGGTCGTTTCGGTAAACCGGATTGGGAATCAGCCTTAATTGCCAAGTATTACCGCCGACTTCGGTGCTGGTCGCCTGGAAGCGACGCGCGAGCGTGCGCATCTGGATCAGGCGCTGAGCGGATGTCTCGGCCGGAGAAGGCGCTTTGGAAATCGACTGCCACTGGATTCCTTTCCGATTCGGAGCCCAAATCGTTTTCTGTTCCCATCGGGCTGTGAGCCGCTGGTCGCAAAGCGAGTGCATCTCGTGCGCCACCCAGCGAGCGCCGCCACCCGCCGAGAATGCGAATACGGTGCCAATCACCGCCGGACGTCCGTCATCTTGCAACCACAAATAGACTGCCCCGATATCGTCGCCGCGCACTGGCTGACTGTGGCGGAAGATCGGATTGGACAGAAGCCGAAATGGCGCGTCGGAGCGGCCCTGCGACGTGATCTGGTAAGCCTTTGCATGGTCCAGACTTACCTTCAGCCAAGCATCGACGAGCCCTTTATCGTCATCGCGATTGTTGTCCGCTTGGCCCACGAGTAACAGAAGCGCGGCAAAAACAGCAGTATGCATCTTCCGCTCCTTCGCAAAATTGAACAAATGCGTCAGTTCGCTTTAACGCTTTGATTACTAAAGTGCGTTGACCTCATCCAACGTGATGACCTCGTCAGCGTCCGCATCCAGCTTTCGAAACGTGCTTCGGGGCCCTTGGAATTCAATCCAGGCCAATTGGCCGTCGCGATCGCGATCCATGCGTTGGAACCACGCCGCGGTCGTCACTTTCGGTTGCTCGCCGTTCGCCGCGGCGAGCAGCATCGATTGGGCATCCGCGGCAAAACAGGCGGCCGAAACCGTATCCTTGTCGATCGTCGCGGAGCCATCCGCGTTACCAGAACGGAGATCCCACGTGGTTGTTCGACCGTTCCATTCCGCAGTGATCAACTGGTCAATCCCAAACGCGATCGCGCCGACCGGCGACGGCGCGCCGAACTGCTGCTTCGTCGTTCCGCCTCGCAGATCCCAAAGCACGACGGTTCCCGTGTCGGAAGTCAGCCAATCGCCACTAGCGATCGCCAGCAATCGGCCATCGGGTGAGAACCGAACGCAATTGATCGCACTCGATTGAATCGGAACTCGGCTCGGAACTTCTCTTTCGTATTCGATATCCCACAACTTCACGGCACCATCGCGACTGCCCGAGACGACATATCGACCGTCCAGCGAAACCGCAACAGAGCTCACGGCGGCTTTGTGTCCCGTCAAGGTTGCCACCGGCTCGCCACTCGCACAGTCGAACAAGTAGATGGTCGAATTTACACAACCTGCTGCGAGAAGGTCACGGTGCGGTGCAAATGCGATGGATGAGATTTGATACTTCGAGAGATCGAACGAGTGCCGGTGGAGCGTGTCTCTCAATACCAGTCCACCGTTCGTGTTGGCAACGGCTTGGAACCGGCCATCGGGCGAATTCACGATCGCCCAAGCGGCAACTTCCGCGGTGGATATGCCGATCGGTTCATCTTCCAGTCGGTCAACCGCTCGTTGCGCAGCTCCGGCAGCGGCCGAAACGTTTCGCGTGGCGAGCGCGCCGCTCGCATCGGTCTCCTCCGGCAACTTCGATAACGTCATGTCGGTCAACGCATGCAGGTCAAGCGTCTCCAGGGCTGCGTCGGCGCGGCGGATTCCTTCTTCAAACAGTTGCGGGCCAAGCGGCAATAGCACTGCCGCGGTTGCTAACACAGCAAGCCGAGTCGTCCCCGACATCGACTTTGGGGCGACGCCCGACATGATCAAGCGAATTCGCTCTCGCAGGAAAGGCACTTGCCCAAGCCCGCTGGCCACGGGCGCGACGCGCGGCCGGTCTCCGGACAGAAAGTCGATCGTGTCGAGCAACGCTTCGGCGTAGCGGCGCGGTTGACCGGGAAATTGCCCCACGACCCAAGCATCGCAGCAGTGTTCTTCGGCTACCTCGATCTCGCGCCTGGCGACCCAGACCACCGGATGCCACCAAAACAAGCCTGTCATTATAAATTCCAGCAGACGCACCCAATGGTCGCCGCGATGATAATGAGCCAGTTCGTGAGTCAGCAGCGTCGCGCGAGCTTCTTCGTCAACGCGATCCAACAAATCCGCGGGAAAGATCACTCGTGCTCGCCAGCCCACTGCCCACAAGAATGGCGACATCGTGGCATTTAGAATCCAGATTCGCGGGGCGCGTCGAGCGCCCATCATCAAGGCGAGTCGCTCCGCCTGTTTTTGTATTTCTTCACTGGCCAGTTGCGCTGTCGACGTGAGCCGCATAAAGAACGCAATTCGCCAACTCTGAATGGCAAACCACGCAACCGTCCCACCCGTCCACACCCAGAGCAGCACCGGAACCGAGATTGCGATCCAACGTCGCAGCGTCGCCGATGGTAGAACGCTCGCCACAAAATCAGTTGGCTTGCTTTCGATCGTCGCAGGCTCTGAGGCTGCGCGTCGCTGGTCGCGGATCACCGCGGCAGGCCCCTGCGGATCGACGGAGTTCGAGTAAACAATCACAGGCGTTGTCCGCATGTTTGGCCACACCGAGTCGTCCCGAGCCCGGTCGTTCGCCTCCGCCAGAGAAGCCAGCCGTTCCAATCGCAATCCGACCGGAATCCCGACAATTGGCGGGGTGACAAGCTTGAGCAGGACGAGCACCCACAGTGCATGGATCACCGCCGGACGCCGCAGCCAACGGCTGATGAGCAATACGACCAACGCCAACACGCCGGCCGTAATTGCATTCAAGATGCCGATTTCCACGACGGAGTACATGATTGGTTCCTCGCTTTGCCACGAACGGGCACCGATGGGAGGTCAGTGGGGGAACACTTCGTCCGCGACATTTCCCCCTCCGGGTCGCGGTTAAACAATGCCAATTAACCTTTCCGCTTTGCCTCCTCGTCCAAACTGTCGAGCAAGCCGCGAAGTGACTCTCGGTCTCTCGCGGAAAGCTTGTCTGACTTCACGAGCGTAGTGAGCAAAGGCTGCAAGCAGCCGTCGCACAATTGATCGGCGGTCGACTGCAGTCTGCGGCCGATCAATTCGTCACGGCCGACGGTTGCCTCGAACATGTGCGGCCATACCTCGCGATTACGCACAATATACTTCTTGCGCGCGAGCCGCTCGAGGAGTTTCTGTACCGTCGCGTACTCGGAACCGCCTCCGCGGGGATACAATTCGTCGGTCAATTGCCGAACCGTCACCGCACCCTGGTCCCACATTTGCTGCAAGACCGCCAACTCGGCTTCCGTCACATCTTGTGGCGTTCGTGACATGTTTTCATTCGTCTCAAAGAGGTTCAATAATTCTTAGCCAAAGGATAAAGACATTTTGTCTGAAAATCAAGCCTCAAACGATTGCCGCCTCTTTTCATTCGACTCTGGATCGTTGAATCCCAGTGAGGGGTTCTGTCAGTTGCGGAATTCGGCCGATCCTATTTCACGAGCACCTCGCGATAAAAGCCTTGACGCGGATCAGCCGGGTCGCCATCGTGCAGCACACAGCTCCATCGCTCTTCGCGGTCAAGCCGCACAACGCAACGGGCACCTGCAAGCGATCCGAACGCCACCTTCCATTGCTCGACGCCTTCACCCGTTTGGTGTGCTTCGATCAACAGCAGCACTTCGGGATTTGTGCCATGGACCAGCGCGTAGATCGCGCCATCGATGATGCCGGCCCTCTGGTCGTCGTACCGGTAGAGAGGCTGCGACAGAAGTCGCAGCTCGTAGCGCTCGCCGTCCC
>Ga0326597_10015406_pt1 | contig 9996 bp, 6 predicted proteins | sample RVTome_12_FD_203789 | JGI IMG/M metagenome (GOLD analysis project Ga0326597, IMG submission 203789) | Soil microbial communities from uranium-contaminated site in the Upper Colorado River Basin, Wyoming, United States - RVT100D185 | ecosystem: Environmental > Terrestrial > Soil > Contaminated >...
TTTTAGCCTTTGCTGAACAACGGGACGGACAATTGAAGAAGAATGCCTTCGAAGTTGTCGTCGCGGCGAAAAAGATTGTCGGCCAGACGGACGGCGAAGTTGTCGCGCTCGTGGTCGGAAGCGGCGTAGAGAGTATCGCACCGGCGCTCGGCGGGTACGGCGCGATGCGCGTGGTGGTGGTTGACGACGCCCGATTGAAATATTATTCTACGACGGCGTACGCGAACATTATCGCCGAGGTTGCTAAGAAAGAATCGGCGAGCGTGGTCATGCTTGCCGCGACGGCGATGGGCAAAGACGTCGCCCCGCGCGTAGCCGTGAAGCTTGAGGCGGGACTTGCGGTTGATTGCATCGCGCTGAAAGTAGAGGGCGGCGACATACTTGCCACGCGCCCTGTGTACGCAGGCAAAGCGCAAACAGATATCAAGATTACGACGCCCGTCAAAATATTTTCGCTCCGCCCGAATGTCTTCACCGCAGGAACAACAAGCGGCGCACAGGCGTCTGTAGAGAAGGCAACCATCCCGCTCACCGACGCGGATTTTGTATCTGCGGTGAAGAGCGTGACCCAAGCCACAGGAAAGATTGACGTGGCGGAAGCTGATGTGATTGTTTCCGGCGGCAGGGGCTTGAAAGCGCCGGAGAATTTTAATATCATCGAAGAGCTGGCGGCGGCGCTCGGCGCGGCAGTCGGCGCATCGCGCGCCGTGGTCGATGCGGGCTGGCGTCCGCACGACGAGCAGGTCGGGCAAACAGGCAAGACGGTGTCACCTTCCCTCTATATAGCGGTTGCCATTTCCGGCGCAATCCAGCACCTTGCGGGTATGTCGTCTTCGAAGTATATTGTAGCAATCAATAAGGATAAGGACGCTCCAATCTTTCAAGTGGCGGATTACGGTATCGTCGGCGACGCGTTCGAAGTTGTTCCCGCGCTGACAAAAGAAATAAAGAAGTTGCTCGGAAAATAATATCTGTTTGGTAGTCGCAGGCTTTGCGTTTGTTGCGTCCCGCAGTGCTTTTGGCGGGACAGCCTGCCGGCATAAGAGAACATTGCAACCTGAAGGTTACGGCTACCGGCGATTACATCGAGTTTTACCTCAAGGAGAAGATGTCGTGGAGAAGATTCAAGTTGACATATTAGGATTATCGACCAGCCCGTCATCGGGCGGGGCGTACGCGCTTATTCTGAAAGAATTAAACGGTCCTCGCCGCCTGCCGATTATTATCGGCGCGTTCGAAGCGCAATCTATCGCGCTCGAAATGGAAGGCATCAAGCCGCCGCGGCCCTTGACGCACGACCTTATGAAAACCATCATCGATTCGATGGGAGCCGGGCTTGCCGACGTGCTCATCAGTGAATTGAGAGACGGGACATTCTACGCGCGGCTCAGTATCGACAGCCAGGAAATCGATTCCCGCCCGAGCGATGCCATCGCGCTTGCGGTACGCTACGGCGTACCGATATTTGTCTCGGACCGTGTGATGGACGAAGCCGCGTTCGTTCCGGAAAATGAACATGCAGAAGCGGCGACTCCGGAGACGAGTGCGGCAAAGGAAGCGGCGCCGAAACCGAAACTGTCCAAGTTGGAATTACTCCAGAGCCAGTTAGGCGAAGCCATCACCAAAGAAGAGTACGAGAAAGCCGCGCGCCTGCGGGATGAAATCCGCAAGCTCCAGGGGCGCGATTCATAAATACACATCGTTCTATCCTCATCACACATCTCCAACGCACACGAAGGGATTCCCTGTTGAACCTCCCCGATAGCCGTAGGGCAAGCGTTGTCGTGATACTTCTCCTCCTCTTGTTCACTGCGGCGTCTACGCGGCTATGTGCAATCCAGGTAGTGCCCGATCCGCTCCCTGTGGATTCGACTCTCGTAATAGTCCCTGCGCCTGTGGACAGCATGTCCGCGCAGTTTCTGATGCAGGAAGGCGACGAGTTCGCCGAGCGGCTATTCGATAACCAGCGCGCGCTCGCGAAGTACCTCGACGCGCTCACCGTGGAACCGAACAGCGAAGAAATTTTCTGGCGCATCAGCCGTTGCTACGTGGATATCGCCGAGCACCTGCCGTCCGTGACCGAGAACGACCGGAATTACCAGCTCGCGACGTACGAACGCGCGCAGGAGTACGCCAGCAAAGCCATCGCCGCAGACCCGGCAAGTTCGATGGGCTACGCCCGCCGCGCGATCGCGACCGCGCGCATCTCCATGTTCAGCGGCGTCTGGGAAGCGAGCGACCTTATTCAAAACGCGTACGAGGATGCACAGCGCGCCGTGGAACTCGACCCGCTCAACAGTCTCGCCCAGTACGTGCTCGGACGTGTGCACGCGAGGACGAGCGAACGTCCCTGGGTTTTCCGCCTTGTGTTAGGGCTTGGGTGGGCTGACGCCGACGAGGCTATAACGCACTATGAGCGCGCGGTTTCCCTGCGCCCGGATTTCATTACCTACCGCATTGCGTGCGCACAACTGTATTTCGAAGAAGACGAGTACGACAAAGCAAAGGCGCATCTGCACGCCATCGAGTCTCTCCCGACGCTTGATGCGGACGACGACCGATTCCGCAAAGAAGCAAAAGACTTGCTGGAGAAAATCCGCGAAGATGAGGAGTGATACGGAGTAGGTATAACTGTACATAATTCACCCTACCGGTTCTTATCTTCATTGTTTGTACCCTTTACAAAAGGGGACCTGCCTGCCGGCAGGCAGGCGCGTTCCGGTTAGCGATGAGCTAAACGGAATGCAGGGGATTGTGTTCTGCTACGATATGTAATCTGCTATTGTTGCTTTCTACAGTTGTTGGTTTATTCCTTTGTTTTTACTTTCCTTTATCCTAACCTGAAGGCGTCTGCGCCGAGATAAATAAATAAATAGGACAATGCTCGGCGTGTCCCATGGGCTGGATTCCATGGGATAGTCGACGCCTTCATATGTTAGGAACAATCAAGTAGTGCCACACTCCGGAGTGTGGACGCGGATTTCACGGTTTCAAAGCGGATTCTCGCGGATACGCACCTCGATCTGATTTCGAGTGAGCTTCTTGTATGCAATCATTTCGGAGTACGTATCCGTGCTCATCTGCGTTAATCCGCGACATCAGCATCGTGCCTATAATATATTGTACTTCACCCCCCGAAATCAACTGAAGATTATAAATGAGTGAGTTGAAAATTATAAATTTGCGCGGGGAGGAGAGAAAGTTGAAGATTTCAGTTGCGGGAGAGTTATCCACGAAGGACACGAAGAACCACGAAGAGAAAAAAAGAGGCATTCTGCCGAAGGTGTTCCTTCGGAACATTGAACGCCCCCTAAGAATCTCTACTTCAACAGTAGTAGTTTCTTTGTGACGACTGCGTTGCCGTTGACGAGAAGCCGGTAGTAGTATGGTCCGGACGCGACGCGTGTGCCTTCTACATCCCGCCCGTCCCACATTGCGCGTTGTGCGCCCGCGTGTACTTGCGCATTCACGAGCGTGCGGATTTCTCTCCCCAGAGCATCATAGATTGTGAGGAGCACATAGCTCCGCTCCGGAAGCGTGTATTCGATTGTGGTTTGAGGATTAAACGGGTTGGGGTAGTTTTGTCCTAGCGTAAGTTCAAGCGGCACACCGGATAAGTCCACGTCTGAAACGATCTCGCAAGTCAAGCCCGACGACGTAACAGAAGCTACTCCCCCCAGCCAAGCCTGGAATGCGCTGTCCTGTGGTACACAGAGTTGCGTTACTTGAAACGTGAACGAGGTCAACGCGTTCAGGTTCTGCAGGCTGAGGGGCAGCGGGCCTGAAAACTGGTTGTCATTGATGAAGAGGTGTTGGAGTTTTGTGAGTTGCCCGAACTCCTCGGGGAGGGCACCGGTGAGTTGATTCGCACCGAGTTGGAGCAACGTAAGCTCAGTCAGATTTCCCATTTGGAAAGGGATGCTTCCGGTAAGGTCGTTGTTGTAGACGCTGAAGAATGTCAAGGCGGTTAGATTTCCAAACTCTGGAGGGATCGACCCGCTCAGCTGGTTCTGCGAAAGTTCGAGAGTTTTAAGCCTGGTCAGATTGCCTAACTCCGGTGGAATAGTCCCTGTCAAACCGTTGTTAAAGAGGTCGATGCCGACGATACGGTCTCCTTGAACGGTAATTCCGTGCCACGTATCGACGGTACCCGTGAACCAATTGGTTGCATTTGACCAATTGGTTCCGTTTGTCGCATTATAGAGTGATTCCAGCGCCGCCATCTCGACCGAACCGATAGACACAGGACGATACTGACTGATGACGACCGGCACGTACCCTTTTTCGAGTCCGGCGGGCGGGGTAACCAGCAGGGCGTTATCAATTGTTACCAGGTCACCCGATGAGGGCGGCGGAATGGTGATACCGTTGAGTCCGGACTGCTCATGTAAGGATTCGACAAATGTTTGCAATTTTTGAAGAACCTCTTGGCTCAGTCCGAGGCGCGTAATTGCCGGTTGGTCAATGAACTTATACCAGACATAGTCGACAAAGGACGAATCGCTCAACTCGACAGTAAACGGCCCTGCAATCCATTTTTCCGATGTCCACGGCGATGAACTTGATTGGTCGAGAACCGGGATCAACTGGCGCTGTGCCGGAGGAAACAACTGGTTCACCAACCCGGTTTCGGGCGGGACTTGAGTCACAGTGACCGGTCTCCACGTGGCGCCGTCTTCTTTATAATATTCCGGAATAACACCGGGTTCCATTGTGCCCGACCATTGCATGCCGAACGATGTTGCGCCGCTCGTCTGGACTGCGCCAGCAACGAAGGACGCATCAAATGTAACGGACGCGCCACCCAGCGTGACACCCATGCTCGACCCTTGAATAGGCGGAGCGAAGAGCCCCGCGGCGTTCATTTGCGTTGCCTCAGTGCCATTTTCCAACCAGGCGGCAACGCCATCCCAAATGGCTTGCTTCGAATAAAAGTTCACGTCCTGTTGGAGAACCGCTGTGCCTGAAGGGTCAACTGGAAAGATTAATCTCGGAATTCGACGGTAGCGGGCACCGGTGTTGTCTTGTCCTGTGAACATAGGAGTCATGCCGATTTCAATCGCGAGACCGCCGGCGAAAGCGGGCCTAGCATCGTGGCCTCTCCCGATACCGGTGGTGTCAACAGCGTTTACTGCACTCCAGGTTTCGGGAGTAAAAAATGCCACAGGACCCTTAAAGTTATCCGCATGAAAAAAGAGTGTCCAACTCTGGTCGCCAGTGGGCACGCCAATCGGAGAGGTATAAGCCGGAATGAGCGGCAGAGCGATCCATCCATTTCCGAGGAGTGACGTGTTGGTAACGTTCGTAAAAGTCACCCCATCTGGAGCTAACAAAAGCCGGTTACTCAACTGCGCCAATCCCAGCTTATCACTAGTCAACAATTCGCCTCCGAATTTCCATCCTGTCGACCCAAGTTGGTTGTTGTAGCAGTCGGGAACTCCATTGACCCGGAACTTTGGAATACTGGAGGGAAAGTGTGTGGAACCCCACTGGCCTATACCACCTTCGAGTGTCTGGTACACATCGCGGTACGTGGGTCCCCGCTCATGCCAGTTGTCGCGAGCAATCGTTCCGACTGGACATAACGGTTGTTCGAAGCTCAAGTTCTCCGGTATGAACCACGTACCCCAGCCGAGTTGTGTGCTTGCGGCCGGTGAGGGATTCAATGTGTATACCGAACTGTAGAAACTGAGTCCGTATTGAAATCCCTCCTTGGGCATGCCGCCGTTGACAGTCGTGCTGAGGTGACCGGTCATTCCGTTGAAGGAATAGGTTTGAAGAGCTTGGGAAGTTCCGGAGAAGAGAATGGTGGCGACAACGAGAAGGAAGTAGCACGACGGGCGTTTTTTCAAGACAAACTCCTTATGAGTATTAGTCGAGCGGAAATCTACTCAATGTTTGAAGGCTTTGCAAGAGCGAGCTTACGCGTGCGCGCGTGAGAAATCCACAGCGCCACAAGACAAAATCCTGCGGCGATAAAGAACGGGAGCGATAAATCCCACTCGAACAAAATCCCCGCGAGCGGTGGACCCACCACCATCATCGCCGCGAAAACGGACGTGAAGATGCCGATAATCTCGCCCTTCATCGTTGGGTCGGCAAGCCCCGCCGCGCGACTGACGATGACCACGCGCAAGGTCGAATGTGCGATGGACATGACCGGGATGCCTGCGGCGAAGACGTACGGGTTTCGCACGCCCATGATAAGCAGGCTCGCCCCCAGCGCGCCCAACATGCCGAACTCCAACTGCTCCTCGTTGAAACGCTTCAGCCAGAATGAGCGCAGGAACACCCCTTGGTTGAGCGCCATGAAGAACCCCGCGCCCGTGAACATGAGTCCCGTGGTGAACGAATCGAAGCCCAATGCGCGTTCGGTATAGAGCGCGAAAACCGTCTGAGAAGTGACGAATGCTAGCGCGAACATAATCCACGAAATATACAGCGGCCTGAGCGTCTTATCGTAGAGCGCTCGCGCGAGCGGGGTGAGCGGGTTGAACGTCAACGGCGCGGTACTGCGCTGGTGGTGCGTCTCCGGCAGGGAGAAATACGCCACGATGGTATTGGCAAGAGCGAGCATGCCCGTGAACCAGAACGGGAACGCGTGCGAAACCTTGCTGAGCAAACCGCCAAGCATGGGTCCCACAATGAAGCCGATGCCGAACGTCGCGCCGATTAAGCCGAGATTGGCGGCGCGCTCTTTTTCGTCCTTCGAGAGGTCCACCAAATAACTCTGTGCGATGGTATAATTGCCCGCCGCCACGCCGTCAATGATGCGCCCGAGGAACAGTATCCAAATCGATTGCGCGCTCGCAAAGACAAACCAGCCAATCGCAGTGCTTAGGATACTGATAAGGAGCACTGGCCTGCGCCCGACTTTATCTGACAGCGCGCCTAAGAACGGACTGCTCAGGAATGCGAAAAACGCAAACGCCGCGAACAGCAGGGTAATCGTGAATGCCGACGCGCCGAACGAGCCGACGTAGAAGGGAAGGATGGGAATGACAATCCCAAACCCGACAACGTCCACGAACACGGTAAAGAGAATGGTGAATTTTTGTTTTTGCATGTAAAATATGATCCACGAAGGACACGAAGAAGCACGAAGGAAGATACAACATTTTTAACTTCGTGTCCTTCGTGTTCTTCGTGGATAATGTTATTTTAAGATTTTGTTCGGCAGGAGACCTTCCTTCGCAAAGGCGCTTCTTATCGGACAAGAACGATTGTCCGGGCGTGGCGGTACGACGGTGTTGACAGCTCGACGATATACAGCCCGCTTGCGGCAGGAATTCCTTCGCTGTTATCCCCGCTCCATTGCACTTCGTATTCGCCCGCATCGCGGTCGGCGTTCAGCAGGGTTCGCACTTCCTGTCCCAGCACGTTATAAATACGCACGGCGACGCGCGCAGGCTCCGGGACGCCGAAGACAATCTTCGTCGCGGCGTTGAAGGGGTTCGGGAAATTCTGGTGGAGATAGCTCGCTTCGGGAATCACGGGCGCGTTGTTCAGCACCGGCGGCTGTCGGAAGCTCAAGCCGTTCGTGCGGATTTCTTCCAACTGGTAGTAATACGAAACACCGCGCTGGGCTGTCGCGTCATGAAAATTCGTAGCGGTAATCGGCGTTGAATTCAGCTTGGCGAACGGCGCGGCGCCCTGTTTTCTGTAGATGTTAAAAGAAGCGACGTCGACTTTCGGTTCCCAATCAATCATGACCTCGTTGTCTTCAGGAGTGAATGAGAGTAAAGATGTTTTCGTTGCGTCCCATACGCGCCCCATCTGAATAACGCCGGCGTCGAACGTCCCCAGCGAGCTGAGATACTGCTTTGCCGCCGCGTCCGCGCCGAACGCCGTATCCACGCGGCTGAGGAATTGGATAATCGGGAATTGGTTGGCGAAATCGGCAACGAATTCGTTGAGCGCAACCCGGTAGATTCTGCTGTCCTGCAACGGCTCGTCGTTGATCCAAACATTTTCTACGAAGCCGAACGGCGTAACCGAATATTGCATACCGGAAACATGGAACGTCAGTCCGCCGCCCCCGCCGCCGAAGAAGTCGAACGACAATGAGAGGGCTGTATTGAGGACAAAATGAAGCATCGCGCCGGTCATGTGCACGAGAGAAATGCGTTTGCCGAGACCATGTTCCGGGTCGTACGCCCAGGAGAGCGTCTGGCGGAGTTCGGCGGTTGAGATCGCGCCCGGATAGAAATCCTGCCGCATGAGTGAAGAAACCTCGAGTGCGGCGTCGGTATTCGTCGCGTAGCGATACGCGTCGGTGACGAGATTGACGAGCGGCGATTCCAAATCGCCCAACGCAGAATTACGTGAGGGTAGTTCTTCCGTCAGCACGGCGACGGTGTCCGAATAGGGATTGCCGTACGTCGCATTGATGGAGTCGCGGTACGTTTCCAACAGCGCGCTAAACGCCGGGTCTTCGGGCATCGGCGCATCAACCTGGTTCAGTTGGTACGTCCATGATTTTGCATTGCCGTTGAGCGTCAGCGTCAACATGCCGAGATACCGCCACTTCGAGCCTGCTTGCACGATGACGGTCGTGTCGCCTGCGGGATTGACTTGCAGTATCGGCTCTGCGAGCGGCGTATGCGAGTGCCCCCCGACGATGACGTCAATACCGGCGACATTCTGGGCGATCTGGCGGTCTTCACTGGTGCCGAGGTGTGTGACTGCGACGATAAGGTCGACATTGTGCGCGGTGAGTGAATCCACCATACGCCGCGCCGCGTTGGTCGCCGACTCAAATGTAATCGCCTCCGTCTCGCCGTACGAGGTTGTCGTTCTTGTTGTCAAACCGAATATCCCTACGGTCACGTCGCCGATGGTTTTGACGACGAACGGCTTGACGTACTGGTTCAGCCCGCTCGTATCGGCATTGTATTGGATATTGGCGGAGAGCACGTCGAACGCCGCGCCGGATTGCACGATGGCGTTCTTCAGGCGGAAAGGGCGTATGTCGAAATCGTGGTTGCCCAACGCCATCGCGGTTACGCCCATTGTATTGAACAGCTCGAACTCCGCGCGCCCGAGGAATCGGTTGAAAATCATGTCGCCCGTAAAACTGTCGCCGCCGTGCAGAAGGATGGGGTTGACGGCGCTCGCGCGCAGTTCGTTCAAACGCTGAACAAGCCGTGCCGCCGAGCCGCTCTGCGGCACGCCGTTCACTTTCGGCCCCCACGGATACACGTAGCTGTGCGTGTCGTTGATGTGGAAGATGGTGAGGGTTTTCTGCGCGTGGGCAGTTGAAACACTCAATACCAAAAGGATAAGTATAAATTTGGATTTGTGGTAACTCATGATCGTTGAAGCATATTCTGAGTCCTCCCCCTGCCCCTTCGGGGCTGTCCCCCTCCATGAGGGGGATATGGGGGAGGTTTTTATTGAAAACTTTATTTTACGGCAGACAGATTTTTCCTAACACCACGTGTTTGGATGCGCCGGTAACGCTTGGGATGTTCGACGGATTCTCCGCTATCGTTTCATTTGCCAAGAGGGCGAAGATCATCGCTTCTTTTGCGTCCGAAGAGACGCCGATAACTTCAATTGATTTGACGGATGCCGGAGCAAAATGTTGCCGAAGGCTCCTCATGATTGCTCTATTATAGGAGCCGCCCCCGCTCACGAGCAACTCATCAACCTTCATTGTTCGAGCGACAAACCGGCGATATTGGTTGTACACCGAATACGCCGTCAGCTCTGTCGCTGTTGCAAGAACATCGACTTTCTTCATTCCCTTTGTCCGACGAAGCAATGTTTCGATGAACTCGGCTCCAAACTCCTCCCGCCCGGTTGATTTAGGCGGCGTTCGTTTGAAAAACGGGTGCGACATCATCCACGTGAGCAATGAAGGTATAACACGCCCGCGCAGGGCGAGCGTTCCGCCCGCATCGTATTTTTTTCTGTAAAATTTCCACACGATAGCATCGATAAGCATATTGGCGGGACCCGTATCGAACGCGGTGACCGCGCGCGCTGAGCAGT